>JAANMU010000025.1_pt1 | contig 159672 bp, 127 predicted proteins | sample 7279701 | NCBI WGS metagenome assembly JAANMU01 (sample SAMN14094539, study PRJNA606508) | bioreactor metagenome | isolation source: A lab-scale SPAN reactor treating ammonium-rich wastewater day 57 | place: Ireland: Galway | collected 2017-03-13
CACCACCACGCTCGTCAGCGGATGCAACCGATTGACCGTCGAGCGGGGATCTTCGAGCAATTCGAAATGCTGCACGACCTCGTCCACGCCGATCCGAATTCTGTTGGCCATCCTGGGGCTCCGTGCTGGACATTATTAGAACCACAACCGCACGGCCACCGGTTTACACGATCTCCAGCGGAGGCGCAACCCTCCCTAGTTTTCCAAGATGCCCCAAAGTGCGCGCTGGCCCTGCAGGCGACATTCGACTTCGATTCCAAATTGGCTCGAGTCCAGCTGCGATTTAGCGTTTCAACCGATGTTGATGTGCGCAGGCTTGTGCTGGATTACAATTTGGATGTATTGCCGATTCTGATGGACTTTGAACGGCACGTCCAAGTGACGTTTCCATGGGAGGCTGTCGACTTTGACGCAGTCGCTGCTTGGATTGACGATCGTATCGTTGACTTCGTTCACACCTACCACCTACCTCGATATGACTCACAATGAGTATTATCTGAAAGGTCACGCAGTAACAGACCCCATCGCCAACATCACGTTTCCGGTGTTTGCTGCGGCGTCCACGCTTGATAAAGTCGGAAAGACATACTATTTCATTTCCGAAAATTCTCGTCGCGAGTTTGAGGAGCGAGCAGCGCAAGAAGGCCAACTGGCCAAAGAGGAGAACTCATGAGTCGCCGCGACCAGGTTACTAACGGCGTAGAAGGGTCATCGACAAAGAAACTCAAACGCAAGGCATACGAGGGCGAACTGGCGTCGCTCCACATTGAATTGGTCAAACTGCAGGAATGGACAAAGCACGAAGGCCTCAAGATTTGTATTGTATTCGAGGGCCGCGACGGCGCTGGCAAGGGAGGTGCCATTAAAGCGATTACGGAACGCGTGAGCCCCCGGGTCTTTCGTGTTATTGCATTGCCCGCCCCTACCGAGCGGGAGAAAAGTCAAATGTACCTCCAACGGTATGTGCCACACCTGCCTGCTGCAGGAGAAATCGTGATCTTCGATCGCAGTTGGTATAACCGCGCCGGCGTAGAGCGCGTAATGGAATTCTGTAGCGAAGAGCAGGCGGAGCGATTCCTGCAGGCAGTGCCGCTTGTTGAACGAGCAATCGTGGATTCCGGTATAATCCTCCTCAAGTACTGGCTGGAAGTTGGTCAAGAAGAACAAACGCGTCGCCTTAAGGCTCGCATCGACGACGGGCGGAAGATGTGGAAATTGTCGCCGATGGATTTAACGTCGTACAAGCGATGGTATGATTACTCTCGAGCTCGCGACGCAATGTTCGCAGCTACGGACACTTCATGGGCGCCTTGGTATGTGGTACGGTCCGACGACAAGAAACGCGCACGGCTGAACATTATCTCCCACCTGTTGAGCCAGATTCCCTACCGAGATGTTCCCCGTGAAACGATTGAATTGCCCAAGCGGCAAAAAGACAAAGACTATCGAGAACCTGACTATCCCTTTAGGTACATTCCAGAACGCTATTGAAGAGGTCAAGGTCAGTGCGCGGTGTGGAGTGACTTGGTGGCGCAGTTGGGTGTCCCCTCGGCTGGAGATTGAATAAGCCTGGAGGGCAGCGGTCGTGGCGGGATGCCTCGGCACGAACCGTGTCTTGAAAAACTTCGTCTGTCCGCTCCTGCCGGGGACGAGGGAGGGGCTTGTGAAGAAGTGGGCGAGCGGGCAACTTGCGGGAAGCGGGCCCGCCACTCCCGCCAGAAGCCGCTCGTAGGTCTCTAGGCTGGCAGCCCCGCTACAAATGGTGCAGGCATTGTAGATGCCGCGCGTGCTTGAACTGATCGGATGGACTCCAGCTATCGTGAATCATCACGCCGGACCAGCCGTTGCCCAAGCAGGCGCCGGACCACACCGGAATCTCACTAAGGGTCGATCTCATAACAAGTGGCGTCGGTTCCCCCAATGACGTGCAGCCACGCGTTGCGGCCACCCACGCGCCCAACGGTTTCGGTGGGCACAACCCAGGGCGAATCGCGAATCCGAGCCTGAATTTCCTCGTAGGTCGGTGTGCATTCCCGCCCGGTGCGCGGCACGGAGTGTGCGGAAGCGGCCCGCGAGATGGTGATGCCAAACAGCCGCCGCAGGTCGCGTTGGGCCCCCACGGCGGCGGCGAAGTAGAACTATTTGGCCGATGAACTCGAGTTCGATCGGCTCAACCGCAAGATCAAGGACACCATCGACATGCTGACGGACACGACCGTCGACGGCCGCGATGAACTTCGCACCAAGCTGTCGGAACTGAAAGTCAAGCGCAACGCTCTCCAAGCTGCGATCACGCCGACGGAACCACCATCGATGCCGACGTTGTCGGAGAAGGAGTTGCGAACTTGGACCCTCAAACAGTTCGCCCCGCTCGATGACTTAGTGATACGCAACACCGTCGACCTCAGCGACCGCCAGATGGTCGAAGTTTTCGTCGAACGCATCGAGATCAACCCCGAGACGAAAACGGCCGTGATCTACCTCCTGACTGATCTCGAAGAGGCGCTGCGTCGAAGTTCCACACGCGGACCCGAAGGGTGTAAACGGCAGTTGAATACGGGAATGAAGAAGTCACGGCATGTCGGCGTCGAAATCGCACCGACTTCGATCTGCCGATGAAGGACGACTACGGCCAGGTCGTGCGGTCAATCAATTCCCAACTCAAAGCACAATGGGCCTGACGTGGGTACTCCCCACGATGATTTCACCAAGTGTCCCCGCAGGCCCCCATCTGTTCGGGTCGAAGGGGACGGGCGATGACTAGCATTTCGGCAAAGCGGAGTCGAAGACGTTCATCGCCGACGAATCACGGATCGTCGAAGAGAAATGGACGGCACGAATGTCGGCATTCCCTTTTCGGATTTGCCATGCGCGGAATGCGCGTCCCGCTGGCAACGTGCTCTGCATGCAAATGCCTGGGTTCTCAAAGACGGGTTGCGTTGCGCCAGTGAAGTGGAGCAAAATGAAGGTGTCGGAGGGTTCGTTGTTTCCGCTGAGCCTCGCTCCAATTAGCAACAGAGTGTTCGTTTACGATTCTCGTTTGCGGCCGGGCCGCGTCAAGAGAAGCCTCATGACTCGCATGATGATTGTGCTCGGGTTTGCCGTGTGTTCGTGCCTGGGGGCAACACTGCTGGCCAGCACGGTGGTCGCGGAGGACAAAGCATTCGAACAACAACGAGCCGACAACTGGCACCAGTGGCGTGGTCCGCTGGCTACCGGCGAGGCGCCCCGCGCCAATCCGCCGGTACACTGGAATGCTCAGACCAACATCAAGTGGAAGACGCTCTTGCCAGGCGAAGGGAGCGCGACACCAATTGTTTGGGGAGATCAGATTTTTATTTTGGCGGCCATCAAGACCGAACGCATGACCGACACTCCCGCGGAAGCGGACGAGACAGCCAAGACCACGCCTCCATCCAATTATTATCGATTTGTGGTGCTGTCCATCGACCGGAAAACCGGCCGCATACGTTGGCAGCAGGTGGCCACAGAAGAAGTGCCACGCGAAGGCCAGCATTTCACCAATACTTACGCCTCGGCCTCCCCCATCACCGATGGCAAGCGACTGTATGTCTCATTCGGCTCACGCGGCATTTACTGCTACGACCTGGATGGCGAACTGCTATGGAAGCAAAACCTGGGCACGATGCGCACGCGCTATGGCTGGGGCGAAGCCGTCACACCTGCGCTTTACCAGGATACCTTGATCGTGAACTGGGACCACGAAGACCAATCCTTCATTGTGGCCCTGGACGCCGCGACGGGCGAAACCCGGTGGAAGGCCGATCGTGATGAACCCACTTCTTGGGCAACACCGCTGATCGTGCCGCGCCAGAATCAAACGCAAGTGATCGTGAACGGAACCAATCGCGTCCGAAGTTATGATCTCACGAATGGCGAAGTTATTTGGGAGTGTGGAGGGCAAACGATCAATGCCATTCCCTCGCCCGTGCTATTTGAGGATACGGCCATTGTGATGAGCGGTTATCGCGGGGCGGCGGCTTTCGCCATTCCTTTGGAAGCCCGAGGCGATATCACGGGTACGTCCACGGTTCGGTGGAGTCATGGCCGGCATACGCCCTATGTGCCTTCTCCGCTGCTTGTTGGCGAGCGGTTGTACTTTACGGCCGCGAACAACGGCATTCTGTCTTGCCTGAACCTTCGCGACGGCGCGACCTTATTTGGGCCCGAGCGTTTGTCTGCCGTGGCGAATGTGTATGCCTCGCCGCTGGCCGCGTCGGGCCGCATATATATCACCGGGCGGGATGGAACCACGCTGGTCCTCAAGCAAAGCGATAAACTCGAAGAGTTGGCCACCAATCGCCTGGACGATCCCATCGATGCTTCGCCCGTCGCGGTGGGCAACCAACTCTTTTTGCGCAGCAATCGCTACCTGTACTGCATCGAAGAGAACTGAATGGCAGAATTGCTTTCTCGGATTGCCAGCGTTGGAAGGCGAAAGATGTCCGCACGGAACAACCTGTTGGGCACCATTGCCGCGGTGATGTTGGCCTGCGCGGCTGCCAAGGCGCAAGATCCTCCGTTAGCGGACGATCCCTCGCCTTCCACTGCTTTGCACAAGGCATTGCGGTTCTTGGAACGGGACGTGCCGCAGTGGCCTCGAGAAAACAAGTGTTTTTCCTGCCATAATAATGGCGATGCGGGGCGGGCACTGTACCTTGCCCAACGCATGCAACATCCACTGGCGCCCCAGGCATTGCAGACGACAACAACCTGGTTGCTGAACCCTGCTGGCTGGGACGATAACGGCGGCGAAGTCGAATTCAGCGACCGCCGGTTGGCCACCGTGCAATTTGCCGCGGCGCTGCTCGAGGTTCAGCCTTCCCGCGATCAGCGTGCAAGACACGAGCGAGCCATTCAAGCCGCTGCCCGATTGGTTGCCGAACAACAGGCCCCCGACGGTTCGTGGCCGATCGATGCGGCTGGCTCGGTTGGTTCGCCGACCACGTATGGTGTCACCTTGGCCACGGTTACCGCATGGCGGGTACTTTCTCGAGCGCAGGCGGCAGGAGGCGACGAATTCAAGACGCCGTTGGCCAAAGCAGAACGCTGGTTGGTCGATCGCACTCCGAAAAACGTGCTCGACGCCGCTGCCCTGTTGCCGTGGCTCGTGACCCGTCCGGCAGGCGACACGGCGAGCCGTGTGAAGCGAGATGCCTGTTTGGCCTTGATTCGGGAGGGCGAAAACTCCTCGGGCGGCTGGGGACCGTTCGTCAACTCTCGGCCCGAACCGTTCGATACGGCCTTGGTACTGCTGGCCCTCGCCGCGCAAGAACCTTCGCGACGCCACAAGGCCATGATTGGCCGTGGTCGCGATTATCTTGCCAGAACGCAATTCGACGACGGTAGTTGGCCCGAGACCACGCGACCGGCAGGGGGCGAAAGCTACTCGCAGCGCATGTCGACCACGGGTTGGGCCACCCAGGCGTTGTTGATTACCGGTGCAACCATGCATGGCGACGAACAACAGGGTACGAGGCCGTGAGTCATTGGATGCAGCGGTGTTCTGGGCACAGCCGTTACTTTTCGAGCTTCAGTCCCAATTCGGCAAGTCGTTTTCCTAGCGCCTTGCAAATGACCGCCTCGTTCTCGTCGATTTCGCGCTGATTGTCTCCTCCGGCGACGTGTCCCGGCCCATAGGGCGAACCGCCGCCGGTCGTGGTAAACAACTGTTGCACCGAGTAGGGGACTCCCACCAGCACAAATCCGAGGTGCAGCAGGGGGGCCATCAACGTCAGAATGGTAGTCTCCTGTCCACCATGCATGCTGCCGGTAGAAACGAATACCCCGGCCGGTTTCCCTTCGAAGGCGCCTTTGAGCCAAAGTTCGCTCAATTGATCGATCTGGTTCTTGAGCTGGGAAGAAACGTTTCCGAATCGGGTGGGGGTGCCGAATGCAACCGCTCCCGCCTCGCGAAAGTCGTCCTTGGTTACCAACGGCACGTCCTTTTGCAATTCTTTGCCGGCCTTCATGTCGGCGCGGCCTTGCACGACCGCATCAGGCATCAGCTCCGGCACCGTGCGAATCACCGCCTCGCAGCCGGGGACCTGAGCCACTCCCTCCGCGACGAGTTTCGCCATTTTGTACACATTGCCAAAGGTGCTGTAGTAGACGATCAAGACCTTCATGGCAGATGCTTTCGTTTGGGGAACAGGGAAGGCGCCGCGTCTCGTCAACGGCCGCGACCGAACATTTGCCGCCGGAGAGCTTCTGTTTCTCGAGGCAAGGCCGTCGGTGAAAGCGATCCGGTCGGTAGCGTCGCAGCGCAATACTTGCTCTTACATACCAAACCCCTGCGAAGGGTCAATGAGTAGAAGTCCCAAGCTGGACGGTGGCATTGACGTACAGGCATCGATGGTAAATAATATTTTGGCTTATCGAAAACTATTTTGTTGCAATGCGAATGCTTGGCGATGCTGCCGAACATTTGATTGCTTTTCCGCAGGCTGAAGTGAGAATTCATCGACCCCGATGCGAACCTGATGAAGTTGGTTCCTCATCGCCAGTTGCGGCTCGCTGCCGGCCTTCCTGCCCAGCCTCACTCGGTTGTAAACCCCCCAACATGAACGTCTCCCTATCCCGCAGCTGGTTGTCGCTGTGTTTCGTCGCCTGGATCGGCATGTTGGCCGGATGCAAAGATGGCGATGCACCCACCGCGGGCGCGCCTCAAGGCTATCCCTATAAGATTGTTACCACTTGCGGCATGGTGACGGATATTGTTCGGCAGGTGGCTGGCGAACACGCCCAGGTCACGGGGTTAATGGGGCCTACCGTCGATCCGCATTTGCACAAGCCGACGCGGAGCGACGTGCGCACGCTCAGCGACGCCGATATCGTGTTTTACAGCGGGCTGTTTCTGGAAGGGCGAATGTCGGAGACTTTCGAAAGCCTGGCCACGAGCGGCAAGGCTGTGTATGCGGTCACCGAGGGGATCGCGGCCAACGAGCTTCTCCAGCCACCGGAATTTGAAGGGCATCCCGATCCGCACGTGTGGATGGATGTTTCCTTGTGGAAGCAGTGCGCGCTGTACGTTGCCGAGCGTTTAGCGGCCTACGATCCGCTCCATGCCAATGAGTACCGCGGCAACGCCGCAGCGTACGCCTCGCAACTCGATCAGCTCGACGCGTATGTCCGCGAGGTCATTGGCAGCATTCCGCCGGATCGGCGGGTGCTGATCACGGCCCACGACGCGTTCGGTTATTTTGGACGAACCTACGGGCTGGAAGTGCAATCACCCCAGGGCATCACTACCGAATCCGAGCCGAGCGTGAGCGACGTCAATCAACTGGTTGACTTGATCGTCTCTCGTAAGATTCAAGCGATCTTTGTGGAGAGCAGCGTCAATCCGCGCAGCGTTCGTTCCATCCAGCAGGGAGCGGAAAAACGCGGCGTTAAGCTGGAATTGGGGGGCCAGCTTTATTCCGACGCCATGGGCGCCGAAGGCACGTACGAAGGCACCTACGTGGGAATGATCGACCACAATGCCACCACCATTGCCAGGGCGCTTGGCGGAACTGCCCCCGAGCGGGGCATGCAAGGTAAACTGTCCCCGTAGCGTTTGTTTGCGGTGGCGGATTCCAGCCTGCATGTTGTGGAAGACGCCTGGCGAGACGCCCCCCGGTCTGGAGCCCATCGTTCGATATCCTGCGCCCCAACGGTTATCACGCCAATCCATCGGCCCTTGCATGACCAACTCCACTCGGCCACCAACTGGAGATCATTCGGCAATTTCGCCGCTCGCCATTCACGATCTGACGGTGGCCTATCATCGCAAGCCTGTCTTGTGGGATATCGACTACGACGCACCCTTGGGCAAACTCGTGGCCATAGTTGGTCCGAATGGTTCGGGGAAGACCACGCTGATCAAGGCTTGCCTGGAGTTAACGCCCCTGGCGTCGGGCGAAGTTCGCTTCTTCGGCATGCCTTACCGGCAAGCTCGCGGTCGGGTGGGCTACGTTCCGCAGCGGGAAAGCGTGGATTGGGATTTTCCCATCAGCGCCGTGCAGGTGGTGGCGATGGGGCTTTACCGGCAGATTGGATGGTTTCGCCCCGTGCGAAAAAAGCACCGCGCGCAAGCCATGGAAGCTTTGGACCGGGTGGGCATGGCCGACTTTGCACATCGCCAAATCAGTCAGCTTTCGGGCGGCCAGCAGCAACGCGTATTTCTGGCTCGGGCCTTGGTGCAGGACGCCGATTTGTATCTGATGGACGAACCCTTTGTGGGCGTGGATGCCGCGACCGAACGGGCCATTGTTTCGCTGCTGCACGATCTGCGCCGCGTTGGCAAGACGGCCCTCGTCGTCCACCACGACTTGCAAACGGTGCGCGAGTACTTCGACGAAGTGCTGCTGCTCAACATGCGATTGGTGGCATCGGGCCCCGTCAGTGACGTGTTCACGCCAGAGAACCTTCGCCGCACCTATGGCGGTAAGCTCGCGTTGCTCGACAAGGTTGGCCAAAAAATGGCGATGGACGGAGGTGGCTGATGCCCGACCTCGCGTTCGAACCTTGCACTGCCCATCCGGCGGATGAACATCGAAGCCCTTCGCGTGATCGCCGTCAACGATGGATTTTGTTGCTGTTGGCGATCGGTTTGCTGGTTGGGCCCGGGTGGTTGTTCGGGCGACTAGCCGAGGCGGCCGTCGGCGCCGAAAACGAGCCCCCCGCGCGAACGAGAACCGCCGCCACGCCGCGCGCCGCTAACGATTTCGTGGCATCGGGCGAACCTTCGCTGAAAGATCGTTTTGTCAGGGCGATCACGCTGCAGGATTATCACACCCGAGTTGTTCTGCTCGGCACGCTTCTTTTGGGGATGACCGCGGGCGTGGTCGGTACGTTCATGCTGTTGCGCAAGCGGTCGCTCGTGGGCGACGTGGTGGGGCATGCTTCGCTGCCGGGCGTGTGTCTGGCATTCTTGCTGCAGGAATTCTGGCAGCCAGGGCAGGGGAGATCGGTGCCGGGTTTGTTGCTTGGCGCGTTTGCGGCAGGCCTGGCCGGCGTAGCCGTGACGGTGGGCATACGTCGCTGGACGCGGATCAAGGACGATGCCGCGCAAGCGATCGTGCTGAGTATCTTTTTTGGGGCGGGCATCGCCTTGCTTTCCGTGGTGCAGCGGGTGCCCAGCGGCAGCGCCGCTGGTTTGCAGAACTTCATTTTTGGCCAGGCCGGTTTGATGTTGGCCGACGACGTGGCCTTGATTGCGGTGGCTTCGTTGCTGGTGTTGCTGATTTGCTCGCTCTTGTTCAAGGAATTCTCGCTGCTTGCGTTCGACGAAAAATTCGCCACGGCACAGGGGTGGCCGGTCCTGACGCTCGACCTACTCTTGATGGGCATTGTGGTTGGCGTGGCCGTCATTGGACTGCAAAGCGTGGGATTGTTGCTGATCGTGGCTTTATTGATCCTGCCGGCCGCGGCGGCGCGGTTTTGGACGGACCAACTGTTGCAAATGACTCTGATCGCCGCAGTAGCGGGGGGGCTTAGCGCATTCTTGGGCGTGTTGCCAAGCGCCATGTTTAGCCGCTGGGCCGCTGGACCCAGCATTGTACTTGTGGGCGCCTTCGCGTTTAGTTTGAGCCTGCTGTTTGGAGGACGCCGCGGCTTGTTGCCTCGCTGGCGGCAACAGCGGCAAGTGCGACTTCGCGTGGGCCGCGACGACCTCCTCCGCTCGCTGTTCGAAATCATCGAAGATCAATTGCCCGACACCGACCAACCGCTGGAGCCCTCGCTCATTGGCGTTCCCGTGACCAGGGACCAGTTGGTCTCCACGCGGTCCTGGAACGATCACCGGGTGGGGCAATTGCTTGGCGAAGCCTCGGGCCACGGCCTGGTTGAGTTAAGCCCGCTGGGATTTGTCACCCTCACCGCGGCCGGCGCGTCCGCGGCTTTTCATGCCGCTCGACAGCACCGATTATGGGAACTTTACCTGCTGCACTTTGGCCAGATGGGCAGCGATCTGGCCGATCGCACCGCCGATCAGATCGAGCATTTTCTGGAGCCAGACGAACTGGCCGAACTCGAGCGACGGCTTGCCAGCGAATATCCCGATCTGGCAATGCCGCGCAGTCCGCATAGCCTTGGCGGGGTAAACGCGCCAGAGACAATGCCGCCCGATGCCGGCACGGAGCGGTCGTAATGCGCGAGTTCTTGCGGCTTCTTTCCGACTGGGGAACCATCGACACCTGGATGGTGGTGATTGGCGGGCTGGTGGCGATGGCCTGCGCGTTGCCGGGCGTCTTCTTATTGCTGCGTAGACAAAGCATGTTGGGCGATGCCCTCAGTCATACGGTCTTGCCCGGCATTGTGCTGGCGTTTCTGGCCTCTCAAGCGTTGCGTGGCGCGGGCTGGATAACGCCAGATGCCTTGCAAGCGGCCCAGCACGGAATCTTGTTTGTTGGCGCCTTGGCCACCGGCATCTTGACCTCGCTTCTTAGTGAGTGGGTGCAAAAGCGCGGCCGGGTGGAGAGTTCCGCGTCCCTGGGGGTGGTGTACACGACGTTCTTCGCTGCCGGACTTTTGCTGCTGCGACTCTTTGCCGACAACGTGCACATTGATGCCGATTGCGTGCTGTTTGGCGCCGTGGAAAACCTGGTGATCGACCCCGCGGCGCGCAGCGGCGCCGCGCGATTCGCCGGCCTGGTATTGGCTTTGAACCTGGCACTGATTGTCGTGCTTTACAAAGAACTGCGGATTTCCACTTTCGATCCGGGATTGGCCACTACCCTGGGAATCGACGCCCGCTGGATTCACCTTGGCTTGGTTGCGGTGACCGCGGCCACGCTCGTCACCGCCTTTGAGATCGTGGGCAGCATACTCGTCATTGCCATGCTGATCGTGCCCGCCGCCACCGCGCGCCTTTGCACCGACCGGCTGTCGACCATGATCGGTTTGAGTCTGGTGTTTGCCGGATTGAGCGCGGCGGTGGGACACGTGGGGGCAATTACATTGCCCGCCATGATCTTTGGGCCGCTGGGTTTTGCCGAGGTTCAAGACGCCAACACCGCAGGTATGATGTCGATTGCCACGGGCATGTTTTTTGTTGCGGCTTTGATCTTTAGCCCTCGGCAGGGATTTCTTGTGCGAACCTGGCATCGGGCAAGTCTGGGGATGCGGATCGCCTCGGAAGATTTACTGGGACGCCTGTATCGGCAAGAAGAACAGGCAACCGTCGAGGCGGCGCCGCCGCTGCTGGCGGCTGAAACGCTCGGGATCGGTCCTCTATTAAGGATATTTGCCGCGTGGCGACTTAAACGGCATGGGCTGATCACGCGGGATGGCCGGCATTGGCAACTGACGGTCGCCGGCCGTTCATCGGCTGGCGAACTGGTCCGCCGCCATCGATTGTGGGAATCGTATCTGGCCAGCCACGAAGGTATTTTGCCCGACGATCAGCTTCACTTTTCGGCACATCGGGCGGAACATTACATCGACCCGGCCCTGGCGGCGCAAATCGCACGTGAATTGAATCAGCCGGCCGCCGACCCGCACGGCAAGCCCATACCCGAGGAGCACGAACAATCGCAAACGCCAGAGGGCGCCTAGCACTTATTCGGGACCCGTCATGGTGTGTCGTGCGGCCGGGGAATTTTGATGCGAGATCAGGTGTCGGATCGGCCTCTCAAACGCCGGGTTTTCCCTGCGATGTTTCAGCCAGCCAGGGGGCCCAAAGCGCGCTTATGTACGATCCAATTCCCCGCTGGCCAGTAAAGTTCTTCCGTTGCGCGACAGAATGGCCGCATAGAGAAACTCGTCGAGCCCTCGCCCTTGCCAGAGGTCGCCCAGGTGTTTGGTGGCGACTCCGGTTCGCTGATCTTTGGCCGACTGGTTGGGTCGAAGCGTGTACTTGCGAAGGATTTCTTCGCGATCGCTGCCCCGTTCGTCGCTGTCCAAAAACTGCAACGCGTGCATCTCGGCGCGGAGCAGATCGGTGAGCAACTCGGCGGCCCTGGCGAAAGACAAGTCGTTGTGGCCACAAACGCTGACCTGGCTGGGGCAGTGCGTGACCGTCACTCGCGATTTATACAGCTTGCAGCGCAAGCCCGCCCCATGCGATTTTTGCTTTTCCACATCGAGCTCGCCCGATGGCAGGCGGAGCAGGTCGTCGTCCACCAGCGGCAGCACCCGAACCTTGGCGTATTGCGAAATGCGAGGCGACTTGGAGGTGCGTCCCTGGATGAATTCGTGAATACCTTCTTCGCTCTGCAAAATACCGTAGACCGACACGCCTTCGATGAGGAGCGTGGCGCCGCGAGTGATCTTGGGAGAGAGCAACTCCTCATGCAGCAGGGTAACGCTGAATCCTTTTTGGCTGGCCCAATGCATGTACATGTCGGCCAACCGGCCGATGAAGTCGTCTTCGAGATGTTCGTCGACCGCCGACAAATGCAGGAAGGCGTCGCATTGCTCCAGTTCCCCTCGACACTCCACGCTGTACCGCAATAGCTCGGCGTGCTGTTGCAGTTCGTGCACTTGATGCGCCAGGGCGTTTACCTGTTCGGCGGTGAGGTTGGTTCGAGCGACTTGTTCCTGCAAACGCCGGGTGCGATCGAACACCTTGGACGCGGCTTCCAGCAGGCGTTCGCTGCGGTAGATTTCGCCCAACACGTGCCGGGCGCGATCGGGGGCGTCCCAAAAATCCACCCGGTTGGTTTGCTGCATCAGCCAGGTTTTGCGGTCCCGCAGCATGCTTTCTTCGCACAGCATTTCCAGGGTTTGCACGTCGCTGGCAAGCTTCGCCATGCGCTGCTGGAGGTCGGCTGGCTTGAGCTTCACCTTGCGCTGGCTGGCCGGGTCCACCATCCGCCCCCCTTGCGTGACCACCTCGGCGCCGCGAGCCCGACGATCCTGCACAATTTTGACCTGAATGCGATTCTTGCCGGGTGTCAGTCGCAACAGGGCTTGATGGCCGTCTAAACCCATCCGCACGATCTGTCGTGCGATGGGGATCAGCGCCAGCCGTTCCACCGCTCTCTTGAGCGGACGCGCGCCGTACAAGGGGCTGAAGCCTTCTTGCAGCAGAATGTCGATCACGCCGGGATCGACATCCACTCGCAGCTTGCGGCGCGTGATGCCGTTGCGCAGCAGCACTTGTCCCAGTTCGCGCTGAGCCAGTGTGCGCATGTGCTCGCGCTTGAGCGGTTGGAAAACCACCATGCGGCCAATTCGGTTGATAAATTCCGGGCGGAAAAACTGTTCCATTTCGGCGCGAATGCGGCCTTCCAGGTCGTGCGGTTCGCTGCTGGAAAAACCGAACCCCGAACGCTCGTCGGCCAGATTGCTAGCCAGGTTCGAGGTCATCACGATCAGCGTTTGCGTGAAGTCGGTGGTGTTGCCTTGGGCGTCGCTGAGCCGGCCATCGTCGAACAACTGAAGCAGCAGATCGAAAATATTGCTATGAGCTTTCTCGATTTCATCGAGCAGAATTACCGAGAAAGGCTGCTGCTTCACCCGCATCAACAAGCTGCCCTGCCGCACCAGCGAGTTGTCGCGGGCGTCGGTCGAGCCGATCAGCTTTTCGAACGAATGGAAGTCCTTGAATTCCGACATGTCGAACCGCAACATGCGATCCGCGCTGCCAAAAATGTATTCTGCCAGGGCCTTGGCCAATTCGGTTTTGCCCACGCCGGTAGGGCCGACAAAAAACAGCACGCTCATCGGTTTGCTGGGGTCGGTGACGCCGGCCTTGATCAGCGTGATGATATCGACGACCGCTTCGATGGCCTCGGGCTGTCCCAGCACTCGCGATTCAAAGAACCGCCGCAGGTCGGCTAGTTCCAGCGGTTGTGAATCGTCGAGCAGTCGACCGGGGATGCCGGTGAAGGTTTCCAAAGCGCGAATCACGTCCTGATGATGCAAGATGTGATCTTCGTTGAGGGAGCCCCCAGATGCTTCAGGGTCGTTGGGGTCACCGGTGTCCCGCTCGCGCCGCCATTCGGCCTGACCGGCTTCGTCCAGGATGTCATCGCTTGCGGCTTGGGCAGTGCCCATCCGGTGCGCCACCATTTGTTCCATCAGCCGCAGCGCGCCCCCGGGCGGAGTAACGCCGGGGTAGTACAACTTGCCCAGGTCTTGCAGGGCCGTCAGGGCTTCGGCCGTGAAAGTCAGCGATCGCCCGGCGGCGCTCTGCTGTTGAGAAAGCTGATCGGCCACGGCCCGAACGACTTGCTTCACCTGGCGATCGTCGAGTGGACGAAGCTGGAACACCGTGAACAGCTTCTTGAAGGTGGGGTTGGGTTCGATGCCGCGGCGAAACTGTTCAGGCGTGCATTCGCCGATGAGCACCAGTTCGCCGCTTTCCACGTACGGCGTGAGGAAATCCGCGATGTTCATGTCGTCTTTGCTGGTCTTGCCGGCGTCGGGAAGGGCAAAGACATCGGTGAAGAACACTGCCACGCGACGAGCATGGGGACACGCCACGACGAGATCGCGAAGTTTGGCTTCGAGCGTGCCAATGACGCTGCACCCGGCGAGCAGGTAGCCGGCGGAGGTTTCCAGTATGAGCCAGGGTGCTTCGCGCCGCCGGGCCAGGCGGCGAAATAATTCGCGGAGAATGGCCGTTTTTCCGCAGCCCGACGGCCCCACCAGGATGAACGAGTTTTTGCCGGGGCTGGTCAGGTGATGCTCTAGCTGTTTGAGTTCCCGCTCGCGGCCAAAGGCGATCGGCGAAGCCTGGGCGACAAGCGAGGCGCTCGGCACCTTGCCAAACGTCTCCAGAACGCGAATGCGATCCTGGTCCAACGCATGCGATTCGAAATCCATCGCCAAGCGAGCCCCCAGTGGAGTAAGATGCTGGATTGACTTTCGCTAAAAGGGAGTCCACGAAACTGAACAACGGTCGCGGACGCCATCCGCCCATTATCGTCGGCAGACGGCCGTTGAAAACGGGCAAGGGAGAAATGGCCGCCGATGAAGTGGTTGCTGGATCCAACGGAGATCGGTGGTGTTGATGGGAATTATTGCCGCCGGGAGAGTTCGCGATGTCTGGTGACGCTCGTTCTCACAATGTCTATGCGGTTTGGCCGCTGCTGTTGGTTGAAGATATCGTTCGGTCGATTACGTTTTATCGCGACCAACTCGGGTTCCAACTTGTGGGAGAAGCGAAAACCCGAGGCGATGTCTATTGGTGCCGGCTTGAGCGTGGCGGTGCATCGTTGATGTTGCAGCAGGCCAAGCCTGAAGATGGCTTGGCGAAAGTCCGCGGACAAGGAGTGGCTTTGTACTTTGTATGCGAGGACGTCGACTCTATTTATGCAGAGCTATTGCAGGCTGGGCTGGAGATGCGGCCGCCGCGCGTTGCGGACTACGGCATGAAACAACTGTACGTACCAGAGCCCGACGGGTACTCGATTTGCTTTGAGAGCTCCGTGGCCGCGGATGTTTAACGGATCATCGATCGAAGCAGAAGCGAGTCATCAAGTTGACGTTCGATTCGAATTTCTCTTCGCAGTCGTTGCAGAGTTTTTGATGTTAACCGTTCGCATGCCTCGATTGTTGGTATCGGTGTTGTTTGCTGCCATCGGGCCAGGATTCGCCAACTTGGCGCTTGCCCAGCCCGATCGGCCCGGCGATGCAAAGCGGCCACAGTTTGATCTGTTCGCGCGTGAAAATCTGATTGCCTGGTGTATTGTCCCGTTCGACGCCAAGCGGCGCGGCCCCGAAGATCGCGCGGCGATGCTTGTCCGGCTTGGTTTTCGACGATTTGCATATGACTACCGCGCGGAGCACATTCCCACATTTGCGGAAGAAATTACGGCCTGCCAGCGGCGTGGAATTTCGATCGACGCCTGGTGGTTTCCGCGGACGCTCAACGACGAAGCGCGCCATATTTTGGAGGTCTGTCGGCAGCACGACATTCGACCGCAGCTTTGGGTCACCGGAGGCGGCGAGCCCACCCGAAGCAACGAGGAGCAGCGCGAGCGGATCGCCGCAGAAGTCGATCGCATTCGACCGATTGCGAACGCGGCCGCGGCCCAAGGCATGAAAGTCGGCCTTTACAATCACGGCGGCTGGTTTGGCGAACCGGAGAATCAACTGGCCATTATCGAATCGCTGGCGATGGACAACGTGGGCATCGTGTACAACCTGCACCATGGGCACGATCACTTGGAGCGGTTTGCCGAGTTGCTCGAAAGGATGCAGCCACACTTGCTGGCGATCAACCTCAACGGCATGGTCCCTCGCGGTGATCGGCAAGGGCAAAAGATTTTGCCGCTGGGAGAGGGAACACTTGATTTGGAACTCCTGCGGATCATTCGAAAGAGCGGCTATTGCGGTCCGATCGGCATTTTGGGGCACACGAAAGACGATGCCGAAGCTCGCCTGAAGGACAACCTGAGCGGGCTCGAATGGCTGGTACCGCAATTGGATGGCGCGGCGGCGGGGGAAAAACCCCGGCTGTTGACGCCCATTCCTCACGCGACTTACGAGAAGGCCGCACGTCCTTAACGATACCGGCTCGAACGATTGATGCGACGGGGCGGCATGGGCGGAAGATCGGGAAGACGCACGATTTCTGCCGAGAGCGGGCGTGTTTCCACAATCGCCACCGAAGGTTCGCGATATGTCCAGCCGCTGGTTTCGCCGGGATTGACGAACAATCGGCCAGCATCGTCCAACTTGACCAACGGGCGATGCGTATGCGCGAAGACCACGAGATGGGCGCCGTCGTAGTCGCCTTGCAATAGTTCCAATTGATGCGTGACGAGAATTCTCGTGCCGTCGGGAGCGGAGAAGCCGAAGGGGGGATCGGCCAAGGTTCCCAAGATGCGCACCCCCCCTTGCAGCCCCACGCGATTGCCTTCGTTGTCGCCAAAACTGGCCACGAGGCGGCACCGCAAATCGCGCAGGGGCGGCACCACCATGGTCGAGACAAAATCGCCGGCGAAGATCGCCAGTTCGACTTCACGGCGATTGAACTCGGTCACGGCGTGCCGCAGATTATCGACGTGATCGTGGATATCGGCAAATACGCCAATCCGCATGGTAAACCGCCCGGCAGGGTCTGAAATTCGTGATCCGTAACGATCTATCGAATCTAGGCCGACGAGCGGTGTTTTGGCAAGCGGGCCGCCTTATCGATGCTTGGTCGAAACGGGCAGGTGTCCGTACAGGGTTTCGTTACCCCGCAGCAGGTAGAACTTGATCGGGGCGAAGGTATGAAAGTCGGGGCGGTGGAGAATGTAGGAAACGTTGTCGAGGTTGATCGTTTCCCATACATGCATGCCTAGCAATACGTCGCCACGGCGGATACCCTGCTGCGCCGCGGGGCTGCCTGCCCTGACCTCCAGCACTTTCAGTCCTCCGCGATACCGGCTGCGATAATTGCGGAATTCTTGAGGATCGATGGAGGCCAACCGCAGCCCCAGGGACTGCCACGAGAGGTCGTCGGCCAATTGAACGGGTCGCAGGGCTTCGCGGAGCGGCATCTTCACACGTTCGGTGTTGCCGTCGCGGCGGGCCACGGTGAGTATCAGTTCGTCGCCAGGCTTGCGATCCAGCAACGTGCAACCGAAGTCGAGTGACCGGTCGAGGCGGTTGCCGTTTACGTCCAGGATTCGATCGCCAGGCTGAATCTGCTCGGCGAGGGGGCTGTTTTCGGCAACTTGCTTGACGAGTACGCCGACAGCGTTTTCGAGGTCGGCCACTTGCAGGCCATGGTAGACTTCGCGGGCCGCATGCTGTTCGATGAGAGCCGCGGCGACTTGCATCGCCTTATCGGCAGGAATGGCGAATCCAATGCCTTGAGCCCCGGCGCGAACCGCCACGGTAACGCCGATCAACTCGCCGTCGATATTGAGCAGCGGCCCTCCCGAATTACCGGGATTGATGCTGGCATCGGTCTGAATGAGATCTTTATAGACTTGGGTATCGGTGATTTGCACGTCGCGATGCAATGCGCTGATCACTCCCCGGGTGATGGTCTGTTCGTAGCCGTAGGGGTTGCCCATCGCAATGACGGGTTCACCCAGCATCAGGTCGCGCGAGGTTCCGATGCTGATGGTGTTGAGCTTGGCTCCAGCGTCGATCTTGATGACCGCCAGGTCGTCTTCTACATTTTCGGCAACACGAACGGCCGTGAAGGTGCGGCCGTTGTGAAGCGTCACCTGGATTTTTTCCACGCCCTCGACCACGTGGGCGTTGGTGAGGATGTATCCGCGGGAGTCGATCACCAATCCGGTGCCCATTCCGTTTACCCGGCGCGATGTCTCTGGCACATCATAGCCGGAGGAATGCATGACGGTTTTTTCGCCGCGAATGTAGACCACGGCGGGCGCGGCCTGCTCGACGGCCTTGACGATGGCCGTGCGCCGCAGTTCGGAAGCTGGAAGGCGACCGATGCCCAAAGGGAAGCAGACCCCGAGACCGCAGAAGGCCAAAACGCAGCTCGATAGGCGGTGGAGCGGTATGCTTCGCATGGAGGGCCGATTGAGTGAGGCTCGGTGGATGCCCAAGGTTGCTAGCACCCGGCGGGACGGGCGCAAACAAGCTCACGAGCAAATCATCGGCCCGATGTCGCGAACCCATTAAACACCAGCAAGCAACCTGCAAAGCCCGCCCAAGTTGTCAGAAACAGGGCGATTGTTGCCGGTCTGGCAAACTTTGCCGATTGGTGAAACCGGTGAAACGGGCCTGCTTGCCGCTCAAGATTTGCCGCCTGCAAGCCAATGATCAGCGGCGCGGGAGTCTCTTCGGACAGACTTGCCGACGAGTGGGAAGCGGGCACACGCCTCCGGGATGCCCTGGCAACACGTCGATTCCTAACGAACAACGAACGGCAGCGCCAGCTCTGGCGGCTCACCCGGCGGCCGTTCCAGGTCGAGGTCGAACACTCGGAACGGCGTGTTGCCGGCGAGGTCTTCGAGTTCGCCGGCAACCTGGAGTCGATATGTGCCCGACGTCCAGGGCCGCTCGGGCCGAAACAACCAGGCGCTTTGATCTTGTTGATCGGAAAAGTCGCCAGCAATCTCGATTCCCGCCGAGTCGTGTACGGTCAGCAAGCGCAGGAGGTGGGCTCGATCGAGAGATTCGTTGAATGTCACGACGAGCGGCTCGCGAGTTTCCGCCTTGGGGGGCGCAAGCTTCCAAGATTGGGGTAGCGGCCGATCGTGATCTTCGGCGGTGGTCTGGAAGGTGTGGCGAAATTCTGCGGACAGCGGCTGGCCATGGGCCGCGCGGGCGGCGGCGTCGACAACCAATGTGTATCGCTTGCCTGGAACGAACACAGGTCCTTCTTCTTCCCTCAGATTCACGCCCTGTTTGATGCGGCCCGGATGCACCCATAGCGTGAATCGCTGTGCGTTGTCCGACCAGATTTCCACTCTGCGCCACGGTTCGGCGATCGATTGGCCCCGGTCGTCTTCAATCCGAATGTGGTCGAAAATTTCGGCGCCTTCGCGCATGGGCTGCGAGAAATGCAGATAGAACTTATTGACGTTGGCTGGCAGCTTTTTGCCGCTGGGGAAAATGGCCACGACCTTGGCCGGTTCAAGATCCCGTGGCTTGGGAACCAGATAGTCGAGTTGCCGCGACGCAAAGCCGGGAATGCGAAGCCACGCCCGATAGGTTTCGCCCGGCACCAGCCGGTAGCGGGGAACGAATGACAAGGTATTGCCTTGAAGTCGATAAGTGCCGAACATGGCCGCCGGCTGGTCACCTGGCTTGTTCACGCGGCCCAAGCCGAAGATTGTGGACACCTGTTCGAAATCGAGACGGCCGTCTTCCTTTCTCTGTTGGTCGCCGCCGCGGGGAACTGCCTGAAGCTGTTCGGGAGAGAGCGTGTACTCCACGGTAACCCAGCCGGACACGCCGAGAGAGGAGTCATCACCAGGCGTGATGCGCAGACGGTCCTCCCCGGCATGAACAGTAAATGCGCAGGCGAACCACAGCAAAGCTGGCCAGCAGCGATTGCTCTTCATGCGACGGTGATCCTACAAGAATGATCCCGGGCGATGCGGTGACTATTTATAATCGCCAACCGCCGGCAATTTGGCGTGCACGTCGGGGCCAAAATAACGCAAGCTGACCAGCGGCTCGGACCCGGTGTTCTCGACCTCCACTCCGGCCACGGCCGCCTGGTGGGAAATGAACACTTCATCTTCGGTTTCTTGACCGAAGTGGATCATGGCCGGGGTTTGCAGCTTGAGCTTGCCAATACGGCCGCTGCCTTGCACGGTGATCCAGCCGCTGGCGCCGGGGTCTTTCAAGGTGCACTTCGCGCCGGGTTCCAGGGTGAGTTCTTTCGCGCTGAACAATTGAGCGCCGTCGACCGTGCCGTAGACAATCCAGCGATCGGAGACGCCGGGGGCGCTGGCGGCTTCGTCCACGATAGGCTCAAGATAATTATGATCCATGAAACTGGGATCGACATTCTTTTCCCAGTCGAGTTGCTCGATGATGAAGTCGAGGTCTTGGTGCTTGTCGGCCGGCACGTCTTTCACCAGCAGCGACCAGGGCACGTAGCGGCCTTCCACAATGTTTTGGAACATGCCGAAGACGTCGCTGCCCCATTGGGGCTCGTAGGTGCAGAGCGAGCCAGGGGCGTGCAACACGCCGGGGGGAATGAGCCAACCGCTGCCGCGTTTCAACTTGTAGGCCTTGGAGAGATGGAGAATTCCGTTGTCGCCTCGGTCCCAGTTCTCCAGGCACTTGCGAACCTGGTCTTTGGTGGTGCCGGGCTCCAAGCCCATGAAGGTGTAAGGAAAGTTGTTGTCGCAGTTATTGTATTGGGGGGGGAAATAATAACTTTCTGGCTTGCCTTCCTGGCCGGTGAGTTTGGCGTCTTCAAAGCCCTGGTGCATGTGGTGGGGGATCGGCCCCATGTTGTCGAAGAACTTGGAGTAGACCGGCCAGCGGTTGTACTTGGCGAACATGGTCTCGCCGATCAGGCTGTTGCCAGCTTCGGCGACGGCATCGCGTAGCAGGAATTGTTGCCCCTGGAAGCTGCAGAAGCTGAGACCTTCGTGCCACACGCGGCCTTCGTTGGCGGCTTCGGTGGTGCTGGCAAACCAACGTTCGTCGATGCCACCGCGATTGGCGCCGTAGGCATAGTAGTCGCCCGGGGCCAGCTTGATGCGTTTGCCCGGATGCAGAAAACTGCGGGGAACCCAGGTGGGCGTCAGCCGGAGCAAGCCTTCACCAGCGTCTAATGCGGATTGCAGCACTTTGGCGACGTTATCGGATTTCACCACTTGCGAATCGGTCATGGCGGCGACACACTCCCGGCAACAATTCAATTCTGAAAATAACAATAGGCTCCGTATTATCGGTGATCCGCGACAGTTCGCAAGCGGGCGAAATGCACTCCTACCCTCACTCCACCGGTCCGCTGCGTGATTGTTGCTCCAGCTTGCGGAGGAATTCCCCTGGACTGTCTGGATCGACGGTTTCGCAGTTCGGGAAAAGTTCTCGCGGATCCAGTTTGCCATCACGTACCCCATCGCCCGCATCGATCTGATCGATCATCGCCTCCAGAACATCGCGGGTGAAAACTCCCTTGGCGATGCAAACTTCGGTCAGCGATTTTAGCAGCAGACACATCCGGCTGAGAATTTCTTCAATTTGTAAGGTTCGATCCCCCTGAAACTTCCTGGTGATGTCGTAAAACCTTTGCAGGCGTTTAAGCTCCTGTTCTTTTGCGTCGGAAAGGTCAGCAAAAATATCAAAAAAATCTGACGACACGTGATCGCTCCTCGAACATGAAGCGTAAATCGCGAAGCATAGTCCGCGCGCGAGATATCCGCCGCAGTCCGTTCCACGTCGCGTGCCGATCCTGCACACTGGCTCCGCGAGGCGAACGTGGCACATTTCGCTTGAAAAGCGATTTCATTGTAATGCTGTGCTACGGCGAGCTACAATCGAAACAGGTTCCGCCATGACCACCGAAGATACACCAATTCTCAGCGACGATGCCTTTCTGCGCCTAGCCATGGAATTGGCGATGGACGCAGTGGAATCTTTGGGCGGGCCGTTCGGTTGCGTCATCGTGCGCGAGGGTCTGGTGCTTGGTGAAGGCCAGAATTGCGTCACCACGACAAACGATCCTACCGCACATGCCGAAATTGTCGCCATTCGCGACGCCTGCGCGCGGTTGGGCCAATTCCACCTGACCGGCTGCACGTTGTATACCAGTTGCGAGCCGTGCCCTATGTGCTTGGGGGCCATTTACTGGGCGCGCTTGGACAGGGTGGTTTTCGCAGCTACCCGACACGACGCTGCCGCGGCCGGGTTTGTGGACGAACGATTGTATGTCGAAATCGCCAAACCGCTGGGAGAGCGAGAGATACCGATGAACCGGCGGTTGGAACACGAATCGGGTGAACCGTTTGCCTTGTGGGCGCAAAAGGCTGATCGGGTGGAATACTGACCTATTCTGCCCTCTTTAGCCTGAACACGCCAACATGGTGGCTGCTGGTGTAGAAGCCGGCGAACTCTTTTTCCGTGGCGCGGCCGACCCAGTCGTAAACGCCACCGTCTTTCTTGCCCAGGTCGGTGGTGCCTTTGAACAGCACTGTGCCGTCCACTTCGCGCCCTTCCATCTTGATCGTGTACTTGTACGGGCGGCCGCATTCGCCTTCGAACGTGGCTTGCCAAATGCCGTTTTCCAGCACCACCTGGCAATCGAGCTGTTTGCACTTTTCTTTGTCAAGCGCCTTTCCCTGGGCGGGATCGTAGGGACCCCAGTCTCCAGTCCAGGCGCCGGCCACTTGCGGAGTTCCTGTTGCGATCTTTTCGCCTGGCTCGGCGCCATTGGACTCATCAGCCGCGATGAGGTTGCCCAGCGCCAGGCCGAAGGAAATCGTCAACAATAAGCAGGTCGATGAAAGCAGAAGGTTTCGTGTCATGGAAAGGATCCTTGGAGTAACAGGGATGATTTCGCCGGGTGCGGCGGGCTTGGCAACGCATACGGCCATGATCCCCGCCCCGCGCGACGCAAGCAAGCGAATCGGGCCCGGACTGGTAAAGGCTCTTCGTCGGCGAAACCATGCCGCGGGGCAATTACCGGCGGCCATCAGAATCGATCCGTGGCATTTGCGGACGGCAGCACGGGAGAATGCGCGAGGGCCAGCAATGTGGCGCGGCCGCAACAACTGGTGGCACTTTGTGTCGGTTGAAGGCGTTTGGTTACTATGCGCCTGGCAGCGGCTTGCCCTTCAATTCCCACACGTAGCGAACCACTTCGGCCAGCGCTTCCCATAGATCGGCCGGCACGGCCTGGTTGATGTCGGCCTGGGCGTAGAGCGCCCTCGCGAGCGGCTTGCGTTCGACAATGGGAATGCCGTTTTCGAGTGCCAGGCGGCGAATGCGCTGGGCCAGGGCATCCTCGCCTTTGGCCAGCACCACGGGAGCCGCCATGGTTTGATCGTCGTATTGAATGGCGATGGCCAATTCGGTGGGATTAGTCACGACGAAATCGGCCTTGGGAACCGTTTTGGCAAGCTGGCTTTCCACAATCTGGCGATGAACCTGTTTCCGCCGGGCGGCGACCAGGGGATCGCCCTGGGTTTGTTTCATTTCGTCCTTGAGTTCCTGCGTGGTCATCTTCAGGTCTTGCTCATGCTTCCATTTTTGAAAGCCAAAATCCAGGACTGAAAGAATCAACAAGGTCACGGCGATTTTTACAGCCGTCCACAGCACCAGGTCGGATATCTGCCAGGCAATTTGCGGAACCGTAAGATCGGCCAGAGTAAGCACGTCGTCCATTCGCTGCCACAGGCAAACATAAGCCACGACGGCAATCAAACAGACCTTCACCAATCCAAACACCAACCGCATGACCGAAGAAAGCGAAAAGATGCGGCCGAAACCGCTCACGGGATTGATGCGGTTGAAGTTCAAGCTCACCGCTTTGGGAACAAACAACAAGCCGACTTGCGCCACCTGGACAACCACCGCGCCCAAGAATAGAAAACCGAGGATCGGCATCAGCACCCAGGCCAACCGCATGGCGGTGAGTTGCCATTGCGCGACGATGAACTCGGGTTCCAGTGTCAACCAGGCTTCGCCGCCGAGTTGAGCGGCGGTGATTTCATGGAAGAAGTCGACGGTGCCTTTGCCCATCCACAGCAGGATGCCCAGGCCGGTGAGCAGCAAGGCCGCGGAACCCAGGTCCTGGCTTTTGGCGACTTGCCCCTCTTCGCGCGCGCGTTGCCGCTTGTGCGGTGTGGGATCGTGTACTTTGTCGCCAAACTGTTCCATGCGGTGTTAGCGGGCCAGCACCCGGTTGATTCTCAGATGATCTGCCTGAAACAGACTGTCGTGCGCGGTGGACTACGTCAACCAGTCGTCGGGGAGTTGCGTGCCGATGGTATCGAACATTCTCTGCAGCACCGGTTCCAGTTCGTCTTGAAAAACCCAGCTCACCGAGCCGAGGGAGAGTGCGAGGACGCCGGCCGCCAGAATGGCGTTGAGTCCCACGCCAACGGTCATCACATTCAATTGCGGCAAGGCTCTGCCGATCAGCCCCAGGACCACCGTGGCCAATAGCAATGCGGCGACGCCTGGAGCGGCCACGCGGACCGCCAGGCCGAAACTCAACGACGTGATGTCGCTGAGCATTTCCGGCAACAGCAGCGTCAGTGGGCTTTGCCCCAGGGGCACCGTGGCGAATGATTCCAGCAGCCCTGCGATCAATGCGCGATGCCCGCCAATGCACAAAAAAATGACGGTCGCCAGCAGATAGAGAAAGTGGCCCAGCACGGGCGTGCTGCTGTCGAGACTGGGGTTGAATACGTCGGCCATGGACAACCCGCTCGATTGGCTAATGAGCATGCCGCCGAGCTGCACGCCGGTCAGCAGGAGCCACACGCCCGCTCCGAGCGCAAATCCTAGAATGACCTCTGTGCCCACATAGGTAAGAAAATCGAGCATCGTCGCCGGCAGAGTCACGCTGGCATGCCAGTTGACGGGGAGCATGATCAGGGTCAGGGCCATCGCAAACAGTGCCCTGATTTTCATGGGCACGTCGGCTGCCCCGAACACGGGAGCGATCAAAACCATGCCGCTAATCCGCGACAACGTGAGTACCAGCACGAATACGTGTTGAGGGGTGAACAGCGATTGGGCGGTTTGCAACAGGGCAGGCATTTCGTCAGGCGGATCTGCGATGCTAAAGTTAAGGGGAGCCACCAATCGCTAAAGATGCCACTACAGCAAATCCGGAATGCCTTCGAACAAGTTGCGACAATACTCCACCATGAGGGAAATCAGCCATGGTAGGGCAACCGACAGGGCGACGACCATCATCACCAGCTTGGGGAAGAAAGAGACGGTCGATTCTTGAATTTGCGTGAGCGCTTGGAGCAGGCCAATGATCAAGCTGACAACAAACCCGGTGACCAATACGGGCGCCCCAACGAGGATGGTCATCCACATCGCCGCTTGTCCCAGATCGATCGCTTCTTGAGCGCCCATAAAGGTGTGATTTAAACCTGCTTAACGGGGAAATGAAAGGCGGGCGACCAAGCCAGACTGGCACAATTGCTCACAGGTAGGGCTCGAAACTTTGCAGCAGCATTTCGACCACCAGTCGCCAGCCATCAACGAGCACAAATAGTAACAGTTTGAAGGGCAAGGAAATCAACACGGGCGGTAGCATCAGCATGCCCATCGAGATCATGACGCTGGCCACCACCATATCTAGAATGACAAATGGCAAATAAATCTGAAAACCAATGACAAATGCGGTTTTCAGTTCGCTGAGCATAAAGGCAGGCAACAGCGCCTGAAGAGGCACATTCTCTTCGCCCTGTTCGGCCCGGGCGCCAAAGTAGACGTAGTTCGGTTCGGGATCATTTTCGCTTTCAGCGGGCGCCATGTAGTCAAGAAACAGCCACACGTCATCGGCATTGCCGGTGCGCTCGATCTGTTCGGCCATGAACCGGCGGATCGGTTGCTGGCCACGTTCCCAGGCATCACCCAGTGAGATACTTCCCGCCGAGTAAGGGGCTACTGCTTCGTCGTACACCTGTTGCCAGGCCGGGGCCATGATCAGCAGGGTGAGGAACAGCGCCAACGAGGTGATGACCTGTGATGGGGGCAGTTGCTGCGTGCCGACCGCTTGCCGCAGCAGCGACAGCACCACCACGATGCGGATGAAACTGGTGGTCATCATCAGCACGGCGGGCGCCAGCGAAAGCAGCGTAAGCAGCAGCATGGCTTTGAGCGATGAGCTCAGTCCAGAAGGCCCCACTGCCTGGTCGAGCCATCCGTGCGTGGCGGAGTCACTGCCCGATGCAGGCCCGCTTGCAGAACCACTGCTGCCACCCAAGGTCGGTGCAATCGCAATTGCAGGCCCTGCGGAATTTCCCGAGGCCAAGGCCTCACCTAGCGGCAAGGTGCCTGGCGGGGGACCCAGTTGCTGGGGCAGATTTGCCCCGTCTTGGGCCAACAGCGGCGCCAGAGCCGGAAGAAGGAACAGCACCAGCGATACGCCGGTCGCAAGCCAGGGCAATAGCCGAGTTCGACACTGTGCCCACCAACCATGTAATCCCGCATTTCGTCGTCCGGTATTTAAGCGATCCTCGTTCCGCGGCACGTAGTTCTTGGCGGCATGCTTGAGGATCTGGTTGCGATCAACCATGGGCGTCCTCCCGCACACGTCGCAAGGCCGCCTGAAGGTTGCTGCGTTCGTCTCCGGTACGGTTGCCGCCGCTGATCAAAGGTTTTCCCCGGCGGAGTCCGTTGTTTCGCTCCTGCGACAACTCGGCAACCATCTCGCGGAAGGCCCGGGTGGAACTGCCCGGTCGCGATTCCAGACACAGCCCAATCAACCGCGTGACTTCATCGGGATCATCGATTTCGGCCAGGGTTTCGGCACCGGCGGCCGTGGTGGAAACCAGCAGCAGTTTGCCACCCAACTTCACCAGGTGCAGGCGATGCTTGCCGTCGAGCGTGCTGCGCCCCAGAACCTCCAGCACACCGCCGGGGAGTTTGTGGTTCGCCTGGGGCAGGCGTTTTCGCCAGCCCCAAAGCAGCACAAAGAAGGCCCCCAGGGCGATTGCCAAGGCACTGCCGCTGGTCACCAGACTGCGGGCGGGATCGAGGCCAGCCGGCTTGCCGGGGTTATCTGCATGGGGAGAGTCGTTGTTATCGCGAGCCAATTTGGCGTCGGACAAACGGCGTGGCGAAAGCGACGGACGTCCGGCCGAGGTCAGCCCCGTTTCATTCTGGTATGCGGCAGGTTGTATCGGTAGGCGCACGGCGTTGCTTGCGGTGTTGGTATTGCTAGCGGCGCTGGTGGGGTGAAGTGCGTCGCGTTCCCGCGGCGTGGGGGGCATTTCGCGCGAGTCCGTGGTGGCCAGTGAGTTGTTGCTGCTTGTGGTGGATGTGTTGTTTCTTGCCCAGGGTGTTCCTGGGCGGCCCGCCTGACGGTTGGCGTGGGGATGGGAAGGCACCTCTGGCTGGGGCAATGCCTGCGATTCTCCGGGGCCGGCCAAAAAATCGGCGGCGTCAAATCGCGGAGACGCGGAATCCTGCGACTGGGGCGCTGTTTGCCAAAGCCGATCGCTCTGCCCGCGGGCGGGAGAGCAGCAGGCCAAGCCGAGGAATCCGGCCAGCACCACGGCGATCGGCACAATTCGCAACATCCTGGCGGCAAGCTCCCGCATATGGCACATGTAAGTGAAAACCGCCCGGGACGTGTTGTTCCCTTTCGGGGGGCGGGCAAACGCACCGGCGCGAAGGTGGGTAAATAATGCAGGGGGCCGCCCGCGTCAACGTCGCTCTTGGGCCGGCGTGCTGTCAACCGAAGCTTCGCATGCGGTAAATTTGGCTTCCTGTCCGCCCCGAGGTCAATGCGATAGACTGCATTACTGCCGAATCGATTTGGCCCCGCAGACATTTGGATCTTGATTCGGCTCTCTGCGCGTGCGCTCGGGGCGCCGCTGATCGACCTGCCGCTCGTTGACACTGATACTTTATGCCGCTGGTTACTGTTCAAGACGTTCACATTCGTTTCCGAGGCCCTGAATTGCTGGAAGGCGTGTCGTGCCAGATTGAGCCGGGCGAGAGAATTGGCCTGCTGGGTCGCAACGGGGCCGGCAAAACCACCCTGATGCGCATGCTCTGCGGCGACGTGGAGCCCGACTCGGGTGTGATTCGCTTTTCGCCCGGCGTTAAGGTGGCGTTGCTTCCTCAAGACGTGCCCCAGCATTTGCATGGCCGCGTGGCCGACGTGGTAGCGCAGGGGTTGCCGCCGGAGTCCACGGATGACGAGCCAGCGTGGCAGCGGCAGCGGCGGGTGGAACAGATCCTATCGCGGATGAAGCTCGACGGCGAAGCACCGTTTGAACTGCACTCCTCGGGCATGAAGCGCCGGGTGCTGCTAGCGCAGGCTTTGGTATCCACGCCCGACTTGCTATTGCTCGACGAGCCGACGAACCATCTCGACATCGACGCCATTCGCTGGTTGGAGGAATTTCTCGGCCGTTGGAATGCAGCGTTCATGTTTGTCACCCACGATCGAATGTTTCTTCGCAAGCTGGCGACGCGGATTCTGGAAATCGATCGCGGCCGGCTGTTCGACTGGACTTGCGATTACGATACGTTTCTGGATCGCAAGGAGGCGGCGCGCGAGGCCGAAGAAAAGCAGCAGGTCTTGTTCGACAAAAAGCTGGCGGAAGAAGAAGTGTGGATCCGAACCGGCATCAAGGCGCGCCGCACCCGCAACGAAGGCCGCGTGCGGGCGTTGGAAGAAATGCGGCGTCAGCGGAGCGAACGCCGACCGGCCGATGTCAAAGTGCGGATGGAAATTCAGGCGGGCCAGCGCAGCGGCAACCTGGTGGTCGATCTCGATCGGGTGTCGTTCGCCTACGAAGGGCGAACCATTGTGAATGACTTCTCGACCACGATTCTCCGCGGCGATAAGGTGGGCGTGATCGGTCCCAACGGCGCCGGAAAGACTACCCTGCTAAGAATCATTCTCGGCAAGCTCGCGCCCCAGCAGGGCACGGTCAAGCTGGGTACCAACCTGCAAATCGCCTATTTCGATCAATTGCGGCAACAACTCAAGGAAGAAGCCACCGTGCAAGAAAACGTGGGCGATGGCGGCGAAACCGTAACGGTTGGCGGCCGATCGCGGCACATCATCGGCTATTTGCAGGACTTCTTGTTTTCGCCGGAGCGGGCGCGAACGCTGGTCAAGTTTCTTTCCGGCGGAGAGCGCAATCGCGTGTTGCTGGCGCGACTGTTTACTAAGCCGGCCAATGTGATCGTGCTCGACGAACCGACGAATGATCTCGATGCCGAAACTTTGGAACTGCTCGAAGCCCGGCTGGTGGAGTTCGACGGCACCGTGCTACTGGTTAGCCACGATCGCGCCTTTTTGAACAACGTGGTTGGCAGCACGATTGTTTTTGAGAACGGTCAGGTCAAGGAATATGTGGGCGGTTACGACGACTGGCTGCGTGCCAGTACGCAAGCGGCGCAGGAGGTTGCAGCGAACCAGAAAGAATCCGGCGCCAAGCCCAGATCTGACACTCAGACCTCTGATCCAACACCTGGCAAACGCAAGCTCAGCTATAAAGAAAAACAAGAATTGGCAGCTTTGCCAGGAGTGATCGAAGAACTCGAAATCCAGATAGCCGGCATGCACGACGCCATGGCCCAGGCTGGCTACTACCAGCAGGGCGGTGAGAGGCTTGCCCGCGATAAAGCCACGCTCCAAGAGCTCGAAAATAAACTCTTGATCGCGTTCACTCGATGGGAAGAGCTGGAAGCGCGGGCGGAATAGCGGGGCGGTTTGGGTCGCGTGCCGGTCGTGGCCTGCGCTCAGCGCGACTGCTTCAATAGGGCGATTCAAACACTTTGGGCTTGCGCATTTTGCGGGCAATGCCTACCAACAGAGCCAATGCCAGGAAGGCGATATACGCGCTGATGCCGCCCCAACCAGCCTTGCTCCACACGGTGTACACGCTGGCGAACGTGGCTACCGATGTTGAAATCAACATCAACAGGTTCCAGGCAAATCTCGATCCTCCGCGGGGCAATTCGCTCTTGAGGAATGACTGGCGATTCATCAAGAAGAAAAACGACAGATACGCGATCGGCAACAGCATTAACCCAAAAGCCGATACGAACACGGCCAAACGAAAAGCTGCTTGCGAGTAAACGAACGGCCCCAAAGCGCCGGTGGCCGCGGCCAGGCAGCCCAGGCGATGCCCCCAGCCGCCCTCGGGCAAGCCAAACATTTCCACAATTACGAATCCCGAGATCAGCATCAAAATGGTGATCGTGGAGAGCGTCATGCCCAGCACGCCCAGGCCGAACACCAGGTTGGCCACGCGGTCGCCGGTAAGTGGCTGGAGCGTTCGGGCCAGATCGAACGGTGTGCGGTTGATGAGCATGGCCGCTACCCTGCGATCGGTTTCGGGCAGCATTTCAATTTTTTTCTCAGTGGCGCTCTTTTCGAAGTCGGCCAGGATCGCCGTCTTGGTGGCAGGCGAGAGGGAATTTCGCTGGTCCTCAGACAGGTCGTTCAACCAGAGATCGAACTGTGACTGCGGGGCCGGCACCTGGGCAAATGCGGGGGGTGCTTGGCCGTCTTTTTCCAGAGTTTTTACGAGCGACGACAGAAATTTGTAGTAATCGCCTTGTTCTTTGGCGGTGGGCACAATCTTGACCCCCTCGGCCGTGGTTTCGCCGAAGAAACCTTGCACCTGCTGGGTATGGAACCCTTGCGCGGCCGCAATCACCACGCAGCTTGTGGCCAACATGAAGGGGATCAGCATGCCGGTGGCGAGGTCGAATCGCACCAGGCCGCGGAATTCTCGAGTCCACCGCTTTCGCAACAGCGAATACGGGAACAAGAACGTCATGTTGATGCCCACGGCGGTGGCGGCCCCGCCAATGATCATGTCGCGTTGTTCGGACACGATCGTGGTGCTCCAATAGGCGGCGTGGGGCGTGTCCTTGAGAATCGCGATGAACTTGTCGGCGGGCTCGGACAGCTTGCTTAAATCGGGCACAAAACCAGCGAATACCTGCCCCCAATCCAATTCGTTGCGAATAGCGAAGATCACTCCGAAGAAGCAGAGCACTATGCCGGCGACCATGAACTTGAGGATCAATTCATAGAGCTTGATGCCCCAATTGCCGCTGTTGTAACTCCAGGTGATGATCGTGGAGATGATGAGGATGACCAGAACCACGACCAATTTGGCTCCGTTGGCGGCCATCCAGGTGTCTTCGCCGAAAGATTGCGCGAACCACTCCGTCATGCTGCCATTGCCCCCGAGCATCGAGGGGAGCAGATTTTGTTCCAGCACACTGGTCGCCAGAGCGTATTGCGGCAGGCACCAAAACATGTTCGCGGCCAGCGAAGCCAGCGCCCAGCCCCAACCCAACACGGGATTCACATGCTGATTGATGGCGCGGAACGGGCGTTCTTGCGTGGATAGCGTGATATACGCCATGGCGCTGAGCATGATGATGCCCAGGATCATGGCCAGCGGTTGCACCCACAAGAACATGAACCCGGCAACCACGCCCAGGTACAAGCTGCTCGACAGCGATCCGCCGCCCAGCGTAATGGCGCTTTGCAGCCAGCCGGGACCTGACATCCGAATGTACGCGCCCAGGGTTGATAATGGTCCTCGCGCCTGGGCCTCGAGCAGGCGTTGGCGATCGGCGTCGATGGTCGGTTTTTGTGAAGAGGTCATGGATTCGATCGGGGCAGGGCAGGGGGGGGCAGGCGGAAGCAATGCGCAGATCCGTCGCCAGTCGAACAGGGGAGACACGCGGCGACACCAGCACGCCGTACGGCGGAAGCGATTCACGCCAAGGCATTATCTTAGTTAGAAACCGCCGCAATTTCGAGCAGGAAAGCGGGCTGGGCACGACGCGGGCTTAATGGGAGACGCCTGGTCGACACGCCAAAACAAATTGTCGAGAAAACTCGGATTAACCAAACCCTGTACGGGCGGCGTTGATCGACTCGCTGTCACTTCTTCATTTTGGCTCGTCCGCGATAGGGGCTGTCCCGTGAACGACGAACCTTGGGCGCCCCCGACGTCGTCGTGGAAACGGTCGCTTCCGAACGGATTGAGTTTTTCTTCGAGAAATGTTCGGGTCTACACTCCCATGCGGACTTGTTATCGCTACGGGTTTACCGAATCGTACATTTCTCGATTCTGATCGATGCAGTATTTCGATAAACCTGGAACCAGCATCGACGGTGTGCAATGGAGTTCTTTGTTCATTCACGCCAGACGGCTATTAACAGAGATTGTTTGAATTGCCTCCGCAGGTTCGTTTCCGACACTCTCTTTGGCGCTGACATCTCACCAGGGGTGCGGGCAAGTGCACGGAGCGAATGCTTGTTTGCGGGTTGTCGGCATTAAAGCCGTGTCTCGCGCCGTATGCTATTCGTTGCAAAGTGCAAATAGGCAAACAGGAATGTGAACGCGCTCAAGATGTGCCACAGCGCGTGGCCGTTGATGAAGTGGTTGTTCGGATTGCAAACAATGTGGAAGTAGTCGAGAACCCAGAACACCAGCGACACGCCGAGCACGGCGATGCTCCAATAGGCGTAACGGTAACTGGCGACGTGCTTCGAGCGCAGTTCAAAGATCACGACCAAAGCGACCACCAATGCAAACAACGGCACCGCCGCCCAAATGAACATGACGGACATCGCGGTGAACAGCAAACACGAACCGAGCGAGAACAGCACCACGCGGCTGCGCGGGAGCGCCTCGAGGCGGCCGAGTTGCAGGCTCAGGCAACTCAAAATGAACAGGTACATGCCACTGAGATCGAGGATCTCGCCAACGAAGGTGTCGGTGGCGTGAAAAATGCCCGAGGCGATTCCCGTGTACGCCGTGGCCCAGCCGAGCAGTTTAAGCCCTCGCGAACGACGCCGCGCGAGACACAAAATCACAATCCCGGCAATGAACGGCGCCAGGTTGGAATAGGTGTTGGCGGGATAACGCGGGAAACCGTCCACGCGAGCTTCGCAAAACCTGGCGTGCGCCGGTTCGAAGCGATCAAGGAATTCTTCCATGGCATTCGCTCCGGCGGCGGCGATCTCAGCGCGATGGTTCGGCAAGGATCACATTGAGAGGATTTCTCGTTTTCGGTGAATGTAGTCCCACACCACGTAGCGATCGAGGTCTTTTCCGGCGGTGAAAAACACCCGGCCCTTGGTGCCCTCGGCAAGCCGATACGCGAATTGAATATCGTCGCGGCTCTGGGCCCAACTGGGCAGCAGAAAAATATTGATCGTGATGCCTTCCTTCTGGCAAAGTTGGCCTTCGCGCATCGTCGCTTGTTCGGTGGAGGCATCGGCCGGATAAATCAAGTGCAGGTGCTCGCCCTCGAAATGCGCGGTCGGCAACCCATCGGTGATCAGTATGACCTGGCGGTTGGGTGTATCTTGCCCCGTGAGAAACTGCCGGGCCAGCTTGAGTCCATGTTGAATATTGGTGAAATGCTGGGGGATCATCATTTCGCTGATGTCGGGCCGACTCATGTCCGCCCGCAGATGCACGATCGGATCGTGAATGGTCGGCATCTTGGGCATCAGCGTAACCAGTTCGCTCGACCGCCGCGGCTTGGCGAAGGTGTACATTTCCAAAAATTGCAGGAAATCGCCGGGGAATTCCTTGCGGATAAGGCCGTCGAGCGCGAGCCCCATCCGTTTTACGTTGATATAAAGACCTTCGTAGCGCATGGAACCGCTCATATCCATCAGCACCACGGTGGCGCACTTGGGCGAGTTGCGGGTGCGATGGATTTCGATGTCTTCTGGTTTGAGCCGAACCGGCAGTTGGCCACCCCCCGAGCGTAGCATGGCGTTTACCAGCGAGGCCGGAATGTCCATGTTGGCGACCGAATCACCGAACTCGTAGGGCTTCGTTTGTTGCAGTTCCACCGACCCCTCGCCTACCACGGGGCCGGTGTGTCGGCCAGTGCGCGACGGCTGCAGGTCGTTATAAATGCGCTCGAGCAGTTTGCTTTGGAACAAGCGATAAGCCTGCGGCGTGAGTTGGAAGCCCTTTCGCGTGGCATCGAGCCCTTGATTCTTCGCCAATTCGCGGAGGTACTCTTCGACCTGGCGCTGCAGTTGATTGAGCTTCTCGATGTCGCCAGGGTCGGCGAACTCGGCCAGTTCGGTCAGGTCGATCACGCCCACCTGGGCGGTTTTCGACGCCTGTTCCAACTGCTCGAGCAGACGGTCGATCTTTTCCAACTCTTCTTTTACGTCGAGCGCTTCGTCGACGCTGAGCGGCGTGTGGCCGGTGAAAGCGTATTTGCTGGCCAGTTCGTCGATCTGGTACTTGTCGCCCAGGCGGTCGATCAACTGCATGAGTTGCGAGGCAAACCGGGGATCGTCGTACTCCACTCGATACCAGAGTCGTTCCAGGTCGTAAATTTGCTCTTCTTCAAAACCCTGCTGGTAAAGCAGCCTGGCCCGCTTGCTTGGCCGCAGGCGTTCGCCCAACTCGCGGTATCGCCGTTTGGCTTCGGCGAGTACACGGCGGGTTTCGTAGGTGGCCAGAATTTTTCGCTTCCGCTCCTTCAGAAGCTCGATCAGGGCGTCGAGGCTTGGGCCCAGATTCGTGAACTGGCTCGGATCGAGCTTTACGGCGCGCGCCAACTCTTCCTCGGTCAACTCACGCAGATTGCCGTAGGTGAGCATATGCTCGAACGCAGGTGAGATCAGGTCGGGGGGCGGTTGCGTGGGACTGGGGAATTTTTGGGGATCGAATTTTTGATAGGTGTGGATGATGCCACCCACGCGAGGCTTTCCCGTCATGCGAGCATTCTCTTATGAGTGCAGGAATTGCAAGACACGGCTTCCGCTATCGGCAATATTGCGGACAGCGGAGCGCGATTCCACGACCCAGGGGAGCGGGCCGCGGTCAATCGAGCGGTTCGCTGGCATTGGGCGCGGTTCTGACGAACCACGTTTGCTATTGTACGCGCTGGGGCAAGAATCGGCACAGGCGGTTGCCGAGGGTTGCCGAACCGAAATTCATTTGGCCGATGGCGGCACGATCAATTCGCCCGAATCGGGGTGCAAGTAGGGCCACTTGCCAGAAAACTCGATTTGGGCCTGCTTTCGCTCTTGGTTGGCCAGTAATCGGAATCCGTCTTGAATCACGGCCAACTCGACGGATTCGCGTACGTCATCAAGTGTCTTGTTGCCGGGCTTGATCTCGGTGCATTGAATCAAATGCACCCCAAAGTTGGAAGCCACCGGTACGCTCACCTGGTTCAGGTTCAGGTCGAAGGCGGCCCGACAAAACGCCTCGGGCATGCTGCCGCGGCGGGAGATGAAGCCCAGATCGCCGCCGTTTTCCTTGGTACCCTGCGAGTATTGCTCCACCGCTTGGGCAAAGGTCAGTTCGCCCTTTTCGATGCTGTCGCGGATGGTGTTTGCCTGGGCCCTGAGCTTTTCGAGGTTGCCGGCCAGGTCAAAATCGCCCGGGGGTTTCAGGAGCAGATGGCTCACGCGAATTTCACCGCCGTCGAAATGCTTGCGATCGCGATCGAAACGGCGCTGGAGGATTTCATCGGTGACATGACGGGCGATGTACCGCCGCCAACTCATTTGCCAGTAAATCTTCCGCCGCAAGGCGTCTTCGGTAAGCTGCTGACGCTCGAGAAAATCGGCGAGCGGCTGCTTTTGAATTTCGAGCAACTGCTTGAATTGGTCCAATTGCACGTTGACTTCCTGGTCGCTCACCCCCTGTTTGCTGCGACGCAAATACTGGGCGACCAACCGCTGGTCGATTGCTTGCAGGAGAGCTTGCGCTTGAAGGGCAGGCAGGGCATCGTCGGCGATCTTGCGGCCGCGAAACGATTCTTGAAACAACTGGGAAACCTCGGCGGTGGTCAGCGATTCTCCGTTGACCGTAGCCGCAATTTCGGTCGTGGCAACCGGACCCGCATCGGCGGTGGATGGCGGCGATTGCGCCACCACAACTGTTTGGAATGCAATCGCGCAACACAGAAGGACGGACAAATTTCCGCGAGCAAGTGGCCGGGATGGAAAGCGACGTCGCCCCGTCATTGCAGTTATCTCCCCAGTGAAGGGAATGGTCGTGAGTTGGGATCGTTTTGCCGGGAGGCAATGGTTTGCCCCCACTTGTGGCGCACGTGGGCAGCCCGGGGGACAAGGTGCATACACCGTCAGGGCAGCGGCAGATCCTTCATTTCAAACTTGAATTCCAGCGGCAGAATTACGGTGGGAGTCTGGTACACCAGAGTTGCGCCCGCCAGGTCTTGTTCCAGATCGAAGTAGTAGGCGATGCCCACCTCGTTTTCGGTTTGCCGCACGGTTTCTGTCAGCAGGGGGGCGACTTTTTGGCCGTTGGCTGTTTCGATATAGCAAGGATTGTTAAACACCCAGCCGCGGAAACTCTCCAGCGCGCCGGCCGCTTCGTCAAACGCCAGAATCACGCGCATTTCCCAGGCATCGTTGTTCTTGCGAACATTGTCGAGGGTGACGGTGGCAGACGCTCGCCGCTGAGCCTCGCGTTTGCCAACTTTCAAGTCGGTAAAGCGAAACGCTTCGAGCCGTCCTGGTACGAGAGCTCGAAACACTCCTTGCAGTTTGGCAATGGATTTAATGGCCCGGTCGGGCGCCTCCCAGGGGATGTGGAGTTCGGTGGATGGCATGCCCGTGGCGATCTCGGCGCTGCGATCGCCCAGTCCGGCGATTTCCAAAGATTTTCCATCATCGCCGGTCGCTTCGAGGTCCAACAGCGGCAGGCTGAGTGCGATCGGAGCCACGCGCGGTTCCCATACCAGTTCCAACGACAATTGCAGACGATTGTTCTGGGGGAAACGCAAGCTCCGCTGGGCCTGAAACTCCAGGGCTTCCACGCGGAAAGGGCCGACGTAACTGGTGGGGCGCGAGGATCGGGCAGCCTCCGTATTGTCCCGATTTACAAAGGCCACGCCGTCTTCGTCGGCAAACGAGTAAACCGTGAGCTTGGCCTGGTCCAGCAGTTGATCGACTGCCTGCCAGAACGGTGTCTTGTTGAAGGCCACATCCACCTCGGTGTCGGGCTGCTGTTGCTGGAAATTGCCGCGGTAATCGATCAGCCGATTGCCTGTCTGTTGTTCAATTGCCGCGATCGCCTTACTCAAAGGCATTTTGCCCTGCAAGGTGACGGTGGAAGCACGGCCAGCGGCTTCGGCGGCCTGCTGCTGCAGTTTTTCTTCCACTCGCTGTAATCGCAGCCTCAATTCGGCAGGCATGCTGGCGTCGCGAGCTGGCAGATGGCTCAAGGCGGCGGGCCCCAGGTTGATGAGTCCTTGTTCGGCCTCCTGGCGCTCGGCGGCCAAATCCGACGACAGCAGCCGCAGCAAGTTGCGCACCTGACGGGCGACCGCTTCTTCGGTAACGGTGGCGGGGTTACCGGCCCCTCCTTGGTTGGCCGAATTGGCGATCGGTGCTTGCCCCATCAGCGCGCACGCGACAAGGAGCGAACTCAACACAGGCGGATCCCCCTTCCAGAGATGGAATTGCGACAGTGTTGTATTTTAGGTTCCCCAGGGTGCTTCTGCCAAACAATTGACGGGGGGACATCTGGAAAGCGGGCAAAACAGGGCTGAAAGCTGAGGTAGAATTGGGACGACTTACGTCAAAGGCAAGTTTTGCCGATAAAATAGAATGTGCCGAAGGCGCGCTCACCAGTTGGAACCCGATTCGCAACAGGGACGAATTTCCTCGGCAGGAGAGCAAGCATGCAAATTGGATCCTTGGCCGGTTTGGCCGCTAGCTTAGCGGGGCAGTCGCTAGCCGAACGCCGAAATGCCGAAGGAAATCAGGCCGCGGACAACGCCGCTTCCACGAGGCAAACTGCCAATCAAGAAAGAGCAGAGGCTTCGGCGGGGATCGGGGCTACCGACACCCAGGATCAGCAGCCCAACGACCGCGACGCCGATGGTCGGCAGGTGCTTTCCCGACTGCCGCGCGAGGACGATGAAGATCAACCGGATCAAGACTCCGAACAACAAAATCAGCCGCCGTTGCGGCAGAGCGTCGACCCGGACCGCAAGTGTGGCAATTCGCTCGATCTGTTGGCCTAACGCGAAGCGCCTTGCGACGGATGGCTGCCAATTGTCGACTGCATGCCGTCCCGCACTGCTGGGAGACGCGTCATTTCACGGCAGGTTGCCGAGCCCGAGCGAAAGGTTTCGGAATCCCTTGGTCTTTCAGGTTTGTAAGATGAACCGCCAAAAACGGCAAGCCGCCGGTAGTTTGGTCTTCACTTCGTAAGATATTTATACTTCAATGGTTAAAGCCGTTTACAAGCTGGCTGAACTGAGGCATGATCGACGGAAATGACCGCCGCAGGTGGCAGAGGCGGGGCCATGGTTGCCCAAGGGGTTGGCCTGGCACGTTAACTTGATTCGCTTGTCAACATTCCGGCTCGCCGCCCGGTGCATGCTCGCTTGAATTGGCGAGATCTGCAAGCTTCTACTTGTGGGAGATCCACTTATGTCCACGATGTCGGCACCAACGCATGTCGAAACCAATATTCGTCGGGTCGCTATTTTGTTCGCGGGAGGACCAGCCCCGGCCGCGAATGCGGTCATTTCCACGGCTGCCGGCTCGTTTCTCAAGTCGGGGGTCAGCGTATTGGGGATTCTCAACGGCTACTCCAACCTTATCGACTATTCGCCGGAAAAACCGCTTGAGGAAGGTCGAGCGTACATCACGCTCGATTCTGCCCGACTCAAGCGCACGCGGAACACCCAAGGGGTGATGATCGGCACCGCGCGCAGCAATCCGGGGAAATATGTGTCGCACCCCGATCATTTGAAGGATGTCGAGCGGACGGCGCCGTTGAAACGCGTGTACGACGCCCTCTGCTCGTTGAACGTAGACGCCCTGGTTTCGATTGGTGGCGACGACACCTTGAAAAGCGCCAACAAGTTCAAGCTTTACCAAGAACATTTGCCGGCCGGGTCAAAATGCATTCCCGTAGTGCACTTGCCCAAGACGATCGACAACGACTACATGGGCATCGATTTCACGTTTGGCTATTTCACCGCGGTCGACACCTTGGCGAGCGAGATTCGCAACCTGCTGGCTGACGCAGAGGCCAACAACAGCTACTTCCTGGCGGAAACGATGGGCCGAACCGCGGGCTGGCTGGCGTACGGTTCGGCGATCGCGGGCGAAGCCAGTTTTGTGGCCAGCGTGGAAGACATCAACGGCAAATACCGCGAACAGGAGAAATACGTCGATGACGAGGGAAACAAGCACACGCGGCCGGTGATGAACATGGAACTGCTGGTCCGCCGAACCGTGGCCACCATGCGGACCCGCGAAGAAAAGGAGGGCAAAGCGTTCGGCGTATTGGTGATGGCCGAAGGCTTGGCCGAATTGCTTCCGCAAAAGTATATCGAAGGGGTCGGCCGCGACGAGCACGGACACCTGGCCATTGGCAGCATCAATCTCTCGAAGCTGCTGTCCAAGCTGATTGCGGCCGAATACGAAAAACAAACCGGCAAGAAGAAGAAAATCACCGGGCTGCAGTTGGGCTACGAAGTTCGCTGCGCGCGACCTCAGGCATTCGACGTGATGCTGGGCAGCCAACTGGGAGTGGGCGCCTATCGAGCTCTGGTCGAAAAGGGGCTCAACGGCGTGATGGTTTCGGTGGCCGGACAGTTGGCGCTGAATTACGTGCCTTTCGAAACTCTCGTCGATCCGGCCACTTTGGTCACGCGGGTTCGGTACGTGGAGCCCGATTCCGACTTCCATAAGTTAGCGCGGTTCCTCGAAACCTGGGTGAACGACTGAGAGAGAGGGTCGGCCAACCGTTCACTGCGATTTACGCCGTGCATGGAGCGTAAGTGTTTGCGACTGGTCAAGCCGTGGTGAGTCTGCAAGCCAACCTTCAACAAAATTCCGATCGCGATGGTTTTCGTGACGGCGCCTCGGTGAAACGAGGTTCTCACATCGCTTGAAAAGTGTGGCTTTGGGCGCCGATCGTCGCGTGTTCGCCGGTTGCGCATGCGGATGCCGCTGTCCGCGCAGTTCGCCGCGAGGCTCTCTGGGATTCACGAATTCATCCCCAACTGGCCGCTCCTAGGCATCTTTGTGCCTCTGGGCTAAATTGACATAGGATACACCCCGCTGTTGTCGGCCAGGTGTGAAATGCGGTTCATTCCTTAGTTCGGCCATGGCGAGTGATTGCTGCCGGACAAACCAGCCCCGCTTGAGCGATCCGCGTTTTCCCGTGCCGGAGGTCCTCCGGTTTTTTGGGAACGCTGCTTTCTGCTCTCGGTAAAACGCACCACCGACGAAAAACGCCTACGTTAGTTCGACCATGCCGATCGACAAATCCAACGCCCGCGTCAAGAAAATGTTCGGCGAAATCGCCGGGCGGTACGATTTCTTGAACCATCTATTGTCGCTCAATGTGGATCGCTATTGGCGGCGCTACACGGTCCGCACCGCGCCTCCCCAAGGGACGGCGCCGGTGCTCGATTTGTGTACTGGAACCGGCGATTTGGCGTTGGCATACGCCCGAGCCGCACGGGGTGAATCATCGGTGGTGGCCAGCGACTTCTGCCATGAGATGATCGTTCGCGGCGAAGCCAAGCGGCAGCAGGCGGGCCTGGAAAACGTGGTTTTTTTAGAAGCCGACTCGCAGCGTTTACCCTTTGCCGACAACACGTTTCAACTGGTGAGCGTGGCGTTTGGGTTGCGGAATATTGCCGATACCGACGGAGGGTTGCGCGAGATGGTGCGGGTTTGCCAGCCGCAGGGGAGGGTGGTGGTGCTGGAGTTTTCGCTGCCGCGGCGACAGCCGTTCCGAGGGATTTATGGCTGGTACTTCCGCAGAGTATTGCCCCGAATTGGCCAGTTGCTGGCTCGCAATCGGTTCGATGCTTACAATTACCTTCCTGCCACAGTAAGCGAGTTTCCCGAGCGCGAAGCCTTGGTGGCTCGGATGGAACAAGCCGGGCTCACTTCGGTTTTTTATCGTTCGCTCACCATGGGCGTGGCTACACTTTACGTTGGAACCAAACCGAGCTCCCCCGCGAACCTGGCCGCAAGTCGGGTGGAAGCGGCTCCTTGCCAGCATGACGAGGCGGAAGATGCAGCCAAGTTGCCAACCCCTGACGCAGCCATCGCTTCTGGATCGACGCGCCTTTCTTAGTCGCAGCGGACTGGGATTGGCCGCCTTGGCCTCGCTATTAGGGCAAGATGCCGTCGCCGACGACGCACCTGCGGGTAATGTGCCGCAGGTCCCGGCCACCGGCGGTGCTGCAGGCGGCCTGCCCGGCTTGCCACATTTTGCTCCGCGAGCTAAACGAGTGATCTATCTGTTTCAGTCGGGCGCTCCCTCGCAATTAGACCTTTTCGACTACAAGCCGCTGTTGAACCGTCTTCGAGCCCAGGAGTTGCCCGACTCAATCCGCCAAGGCCAGCGGCTAACAGGCATGACCGCCACGCAAGAAAGCTTTCCGGTCGCGCCGAGCATTTTCAAGTTTCGGCAACGGGGCGAGTGCGGCGCATGGATCAGCGATTTGCTTCCACATACCGCCAAAATCGCCGACAAGCTCTGCCTGGTGCGCTCGCTGCACACCGAAGCCATCAATCACGACCCGGCGATTACGTTCTTTCAAACCGGCGCGCAGCTCGCGGGCAGGCCCAGTATTGGCTCCTGGCTGGCCTATGGCCTGGGCAGCATGAACCAGGACTTGCCAGCCTTTGTGGCGATGGTTTCCGGCAGTGGCGATCAGCCATTGTACGACCGACTTTGGGGAAGCGGGTTTCTGCCCACCCGATATCAAGGCGTCAAGTTCCGGTCTGCCGGCGACCCTGTGTTGTTCTTGTCCAATCCGCATGGAGTGGACCGCTCAACACGACGCGCCATGCTGGATGACTTGCGGGAATTGAATGGCCAAAGTCTGGCTCGGGTGGGCGATCCGGAAATTGCAACCCGCATGGCCCAGTACGAGTTGGCGTTTCGCATGCAGTCCTCGGTGCCAGAACTGACCGATCTCTCGCAAGAAAGCGAGGAAACATTCCGACTGTATGGTCCCGACTCGAAGCAGCCGGGCACCTACGCGGCCAATTGTTTGCTTGCCCGCCGACTAGCGGAGCGTGGTGTTCGTTTCATCCAGTTATTTCATCGCGGCTGGGATCAGCACACCAATTTGCCACGCGATTTGAGCAAGATGTGCCAGGCGACCGATCAAGCATCGGCGGCGTTGGTTGCCGATTTGGAGCAACGCGGCCTGCTCGACGACACGCTGGTGATTTGGGGCGGCGAGTTCGGCCGCACGGTTTACTGCCAAGGTCGGCTCACGGCCGACGACTACGGACGGGACCACCACCCCCGCTGTTTCACTATTTGGATGGCCGGCGGCGGGGTGCGAGGCGGTTTCACTTACGGAGCCACTGACGACTACAGCTACAACATCGTTGCCGATCCGGTTCACGTGCACGACCTGCACGCCACCATGCTGCACCTATTGGGCATCGATCACACCCAGCTTACCTTCCGCTTTCAGGGCCGAAAGTTCCGGCTGACCGATGTTCACGGTCAAGTCGTCAAGCCGCTGATATCGTAGCCACGTTTGCGCAGCGTAGGAGCATGTGGTTGCGAAGTGCGTGTTGGTTGATGCCGCCGTCTCTGGTGCCTGCTGGGCAACAACGGGCCATTGGCAACAACTGGTCCGAGGATGTTCTCAAGAGCGATGCGTGCGGCGATTGCGGCTGAATGTATCGTTCTCCATTTTCTCTTCCATTTGCAGCAATCCTCTCTCCTGAACGATGCGCCGCACCACGCGCTCCGCCGCGGCCAGATCTTCATCGACCTCGCGGGCTGTGCGGTCCTGAAAATCGGCAATCTCCGAACGGCTGAAGCCTTCCACCATGTGCAGCATCAGCACCTGCCGCTGCAAGCGCGGCAACTGCCCAAAAATTTCGTCCAACCGAGATTGCTTGCTTTCAACATCGAGTTCGTCCCACGCTCCCAGGCTAGGGCCGTCGGGAATGAGGCGCGAAAGTTCAATCGACTCGGGCTCGGTGGGATAGTCCGCCCACTCCGATCGCAACTGATCTCGAGCGATGTCGGTCGAAAGTGGCTGCCGCTCTTCGAGCGACTGCTGCGCTATGGGCTGGCAGACGCGATCCAATGCCTCGTCGATCAACAGCACCAGCCAAAGTTCGATAGGTTGCTCCGAGGGTTTCCGCGCAAATCGCTCCCATGCGACCACCGTCACTTCGTCCAGCAGTTCGCGCACCGAAGTCTGCCCCGCGGGCAACTCGCCTACCGCGCGACGGGTTTGTAATTCGTGTCGCGCGTAGCGCCGCAAAGAGTTCAGCAATGGCAACATGAAGCCGACAAAATCCTGGCTCCTGCCAGCGCGATGCAATGATTCGAACAATCGCGTCAAAGCGAGGCTGTCGCGGCGAGGGCGTGCCCTCTGGTCGCTCGACTCTTCTTGAAACTGGTCGAATCTTCGCGAAAGCGCTGCCAGCGTCTCGTCGAGCAGCGCGATCGGGTCGTTGTGCTCGCACTCGCTGGCCAGGATTACGTTGGGGAGGAATACCGCGGACCGCATGAACCAGGCGACCGGTTCCGTGGTGCGCTCGATCGACAGTCGTGCCAGGCAACGTTGATCGGCGGCCGCACATCCAAGCTTGCCATCCAACTCCGCCTCCCTTGGCAGCCAAAGTTGAGCAAGTTGCGCTTCTTGTGCACGGTCGCAGCCCGCAAAGCTCCAGATGGTTCGCATCGATAACCTACTTTACGCGGTGGTTCCGCAAAAAAGGAGCGACGCCGGAAATCTCTCTGTGCCGCGCAGAGGCATTCAGCTTCAACAAATTTCCGGCGTTTCTCTCAACTGGGCAGGCCAGGAATGGCCGGCGGCGTTGTCTTCTCAAACCGGCTTCTCGTCAGGAACTCCAAAGTTGATGGCTGGCGTACGATGCGTCGCGTTGCTGCTAGTGCGCGCAGGCCGGTACGCCAAATAAAGTCGATCCGCACGACCGGGTCATCCCCTAAACGAGGACTATAATGATACGAGAGGATGCCATGGCTTCGCACTCCCGCATGCTTGGCGACTCCGCGGAGCGGTGGATCATCCATCAACAGTGGGTGATCGTTTTCAACCAGAGTGAATTTCCTTTGTTGATTGTACCGAAATATTCGTAATCACCAGTCGATTCTTGCGGCCAGCGGGCGTGGATGCACAAGTTGTTAACCGAAAACTGTCTCGCGAAGGAGCTTTGTTGATTACAGATTGCAACAATCTCGCCAAGCGACCCGCGCCAATGCAGGCGGCAGAACTCGACGCAAGAGCTATCGAGATCACGGGGCGAATTTTGACCATTGCGACTCGCGATTGTTGCCAATCTAGGTCGCTTGGGTTTGACATGCCGCGTGGGCCTTGGCGACAATAACTAGCCTGAACTTACCTTGTAGCGAGGGAGATATCCCGTTCGAACCGGATGGACCGGCACGTTTGTTTCTTGCGTGCCGTCACCTCCGCAAACTGCAGATAAGATCTTTGGTTCAACGTCTGATTGCGGCTAACCCACGTTGGGGTCAGCCTCCATAATTGTCAACAATCCAACCGAGAACATCCTAACAATGCTGTTGTTTGCTGGCCGCCGCCCAGGTCAAAAGGCTGGTAGAACACGTTAAGTTAGCCGCTGTAAAGGCACGAAGCTCCCATGACACGCGTTTTCCGCTCCAGCAGTCAGCGCCGCCCGAGGTCCACCTTGCAACTTAACGAACAGGAACGACAGGGCATGCGCGCCGCCGGAGCTTTCAATGCCCAACTGATGGATTTCATTCGTCCGCACGTCGTGCCCGGCATTAGCACCGAGCAAATTGATCGCCTGGTGAACGAGTACACGCGCGACCATGGACATACCCCCGCCACGCTAGGTTATCTCAATTATCCAAAGTCCACGTGCACGAGCGTGAATGAGGTGGTTTGTCACGGCATCCCCAGCCCCAACCAGGTGCTCAAGGATGGGGACATTGTGAACGTCGACGTCACGACGATTGTGCTGGGATGGCATGGCGATCAATCCGAAACATTCCTGGTGGGCGAGGTGTCCGACGAGGCCCGTCGTCTCGTGCAATGCACGTTCGACTGCCTGCACCTGGGTATCGAAGCCATCAAACCACATGGTCGCGTAAACGATATTGGCAGGGCGATTGAACGGCATGCCCACGCCTGCGGCTTCTCGGTCGTTACCGAGTATCAGGGACACGGGATTGGACGCCGATTCCATCAAGAGCCCGGCATTCCGCATTATGCGCATCCGCGTTATCGCAAGCGGATTGAACCGGGAATGTGCTTCACGATCGAACCAATGATCAATGTCGGCGTTCACAACACGGTGCTCGATCCGTCCGACGGCTGGACGGTGCGTACTGCCGACGGCAAACTCTCGGCGCAGTTTGAGCACACCATTCTGATGACCGAAATCGGACCGGAGATCCTCACGCAAACGCAGAATGGCCCGCACAAGGGGCACCGTTTTTAATGGTGCGGGATTGCCAGGTGCCGCAACGGGAATGGTAGGGGCCAAGCAAGTGCCGATTGCGAATTGTCCTGCCGCGGTCGGCTGCAGGCCAGCAGGGACATATCGGTTCGAAAACCCTTGCTGTCGCGCCCACCATCGCTTGCGGGTTTCTAAACGGCACGAGTGTGCAATTCAAAGCGGCGACCCGCCGGAGGATCGATTGGCTACGGTTGCCCGCCCAGCACGAGTTTCTTTTCTGCTTCGGTAAGTGGACCGGCCGAAACCGAGATTTCCATGAGCACTTGTGCGGCGAGAGCACGCCCTTGCCAAGCCTGGCCTTGACCTCGGCCAACCCGATAACGATGACCGAAGCCCCACCCTGAAAACGTGGTGTTTTCGCCCAGCGGTCCGATCGCGATGCTTCCGCGATGGATGTTTCGTTCGAGCTTGAATTCGCCACTGGCGATTCCCAAATGGTAAGCGTCGTTGTCGAACGTATTCTCGCCATGCCAGGTGTATCGGTCGTTGCGATAGGTGTATTGCAGATAGAACTTTTCGATGGGAATGATGACGTCGTAGTTTTGCTTGTCGATCAGTCGCAAACGCAAGTATTTGACGTCCTCGGGAGCTCGATCGACCGGCACCGCCCGTTCGCCGAGCGTCCGATGCGTGGTGTTCCACACTTTGGGATTGGTCGAGCGGAACAGCCGGAACCAGCCCGCTGAATCGCCCGGCTGGGGTTTGGCCAGTTCGCGATCTTCGCGATCGAGTTCGATTTCTTCGGCAAGTTCAGTTTTTCGTTCACGTTTGGCCTGGCTAATTGCCTGGGTATACGCCAGCATGAGCCGCTTTTCAGCCGCCGTGATGTCCCGAGCGCAGACCACCAATGCTTGTTTTGCCGCAGAGTCGTCGGATTCAGCGGTGGAGTTCTTGGCAAGTTCCGCGGCAGTGTTGCGCAACTGTGCGGCCGCGGCCGAATTGCCCAGCCGCTCTAACTCTCGCGCCCGGTCATCTAATCGCCCCAGTGCCACCGTGACCGCCGACTTGACGGCCTGTCCAAACTCGGCCTTTGATTCATCGAGCCTGGCCATGATGGGGTCGACCGGACCTTTAACCTCGGGCTTGGGGATCGTGACTACGAACTCACCCGCCTGGAAGGCTCGCATTTCTTTCTGCAATGCCGTCGCTTGATCGATTTTCAGGGCTTTGGTGTATTCACGAATGGTGGCCTCGTACGATTTCACCAGGGCTTCAGCGGCCTTGCTTTGAATGGCCAGGAAGGGTTCCGTTACCTTCTCCAAGATGGGCGAGTCGGGAATGGTTCCGTTTCGTTCCAGGTTTTCCTTGGCCGCGATTACGGTCCGCACTCCGTCGAGGTCTCCGCTTGCCGCAACGTCTTTCACGTGCTTTTCCAGGGCGACGAGCAATTCCTTTTTGGCCTCGTCCACAACCGCGACGTAAACCAGCTTTGCTTGTCCCAGCCGAGCCAAGGCGGCTTCGATTTCATCTTGTGCTCGGGCGGGCGCCGCAAACGAGGCGGCGACGAGCAAGGCGGCGAACCAGCATCGCATGACAAACCCCTTGTGCACTGATGTCATAAACAGCGAGATCCAAACAGAAAACGACGCGGCTGGCGCTGGGGAACGAAATGACCCACGCGAATAAGGCTTCCCCACATCAACCTTATTCGCCGCGGCATGCCGTGCCATGGCTTCCACTCCACCTTTGTCAGTAGGCAGTTCTCGGAGAGCTTTCGCTCTCGGAGTCAAGGTTTCGTGGGACGCCTGTTTTTGTCGGTCGCACACCGATAAACGAAGCCTTTTGAGTCTAACTGAAGCTCAGACTCCAAACAACATTTCCTCAATCGCGTTTATCCAGGACTTTCAGCCTGGGTCGCCGGAACCGACAGCAAGCTGCCGGGAAACCCCAACACTGCACGGAGCCATCTTGTGTCCTGCGGCCGCTGTTGAGCCTTCCGCCGATTCCAGTAGTATTTGGGCCACGTGGCGCGCCGCGTGCGGTCGGGCTGATTGCTGCATTGCTTGGGCCATTTCGTCTCGTCGCTTATTGCAGGTCAATAGTTCTGCCAAAATGCTAACCAGCGAGGAGTGAAATGGTCCGAATTCTTCGATAACCCCGCAGGCTCCCGCTCGGGCGTATGCCTCTGCATTGCACCGTTGGTGATCGTCTTTTGCATGTGGGTAAGGACAAATCACGGCTGGAACGCCGCAGGCGGCCAATTCGGCCAGCGTGGCGCCTCCGCCTCGGCTCACTACCAGATCGCACTGCGGTAAGAGACTCGGCAGGTCGGCGGCGTATGGCAACACAACAGCCGGCACATGGAATTTGGCGTATTGGGCCGAAGTTTCTGGGCAGCTTCGGGGGCCAGCAATATGCACTACCGACCACGAATCAAGCAACGGCATCAGTTCGCCAAGTGCCCGCGGAACCGCATGGTTCAAACGGCTGGCCCCTTGGCTTCCACCCAACACCAGCAGTTGGCGGCGTCGGTCAGTCGGCGGCTGAATCTCCGGCCGCACGCCGTCATTGCATGCTCGCGTATACGAGCCAGATTTGCCATTCTGAATCAGTTGCTCTGGCCCAAACCGAGCGGCCTGATCTTGAGACAATTCGTTGCAGAAGAACTGCCGGCGCACCGGGGTGCCAGTTACCCGAATTATTTCTGGTCGAACCATCTGGCACGCAATTTCGGGAAAGGCTACGCACATGCGAGTTGCTCGTCGCGATAGCCAGAGATTAGCTCGTCCTGCGATCGCGTTGGGCTCGAGCAATACCAGTGGAAGTTGCAGTCGGCAGGCCGCCGTTCCAGCCGGCAGACTGGCATACCCACCCAGGCCGAGGAGGGCCGAAACCTGTTCGCGCTGCAAGAATCGCTTGGCGGCGCGGTAGCCCGAAATGTTCGCCTTGAGCCAATCCAACCATTTTCGCGGGGACCGGCTTGAGGGTGCGCTCTCCACTGGATGATAGCCTACCTGGGCGGAAACGACAGCGACTCGTTCCCACTCGCGGCCCGTACCAAGAAAGGTAAGGCGGATGTTGGGCCGAAGGCGGCGCAACTCGTGGGCCACGGCGAGTCCCGGATAGAGATGACCTCCGGTAACTCCCCCGACGACCGCCACGTGCGGTTGCGTGCGGCTCATGACGACTGCCGGTCGCCCTGCGGCGCAGCCGTCCCGGCGGGACATTCGCCGAAGTGCGGCCGTTTGATCGAGGCCAGGGGCGTCCCCCTATCCGCAGCCTTCAGGTCGGCCAAAATCAACCGTACCGCTTCCACGGCGGCGCCGGGTCGGCCTACGCGAGCGTGCAACTCCGAGAGCGCCGCGCGGCAATCGGCGGCGCTCTGGGGATTCTGCAGCCAGTGGATCACATGAGCCGCCACGTCGCGCGAGCGGTCGCGGCACGTTAAATACTCGGGGAACAGCACCTCGCGGGCATTGGGTTGCTGGGGGCTATAGGGCGTGATGTCCGGATCAAACGGATCTTTCACCGCGAGCAGGTTTACTAGCGTGATGTATTTCACCTTGCGGAAAAACTGCTGCAAGAAGTAACCCACCCTCCCGACGTAGTACAGGATGACTGTCGGCGTGCGGTGGTACAGAAGTTCGAGCGACACCGATCCCGAGACGGCCATGGCGCAATGTGCCACGGAGATCAATTCAGGCGTGCGCCCCACGTGTATTTCCACGGGGAAACTGGCCCCCATTCCCTCAATGGCCGCGGCAGCCATCTCCGCATGCTCCACCTTGAAAGCCGCGATGGCAAACCGGGTGTCGGGCATGGTCCGATGAACCTCGTTGGCGGCTTTGATGAACCAACGAAGATTGTGCTTGACCTCTTGGGTGCGCGAGCCAGGCAAGATCGCCACCAGCTTGCGAGGATCTTGTCGCTGTTCCGCCAGGAACGCCGACGCCGGGTCGATCGGATGCACTTCATCAAAGAACGGATGTCCCACCAATGTGGCGCGGCACCCGTGCTGCACCAGCCAATCGCGTTCGAACGGCAGAGCGCACAGCACGTGATCGATCAATGCCCGCATCTTCTTCACCCGCCACCGCGCCCACGCCCAGACTTGTGGGGGAGCGTAATAAAATACGGGGATACCGTGTTTTTTTGCCCGGCGCGCAATCCACCAGTTGAATCCGGGGAAGTCGATCAATACCACGGCGTGCGGTTTCTGTTCTCGAAAGCAGCGATCGGCTTGCCACAGTAGCGCCCAAAACTTGTGGATATTGAGTAATGCCCTGAGGAACCACATTACTGCCAGCGCCGTGAGATTGGCGTGCAGTTCGCAACCGGCGGCTTCCATCTTGGGGCCACCGTATCCAATCGCTCGAAAGTTGGCATGTTCGCGCCGCATGGCCTCGATCAGATTGGCGCCATGCAGGTCCCCACTGGGTTCGCCGGCGCTAAAAAAAATAGTTAGCGAACATTGGTTCATGGGCGGGCGACTTCCTGCCTGAGAGTTTGGTTCCGCGGTGCCGAGCGTCGTGCTGGGCAGTGTTTGTTGTGTGAGCGTCGAACGAGGGCCTGCGGGAATTGAGCCCGCTGGGAATCATGATCCATGTCTCGTAAAGGACGATATTACGGCTCGTTGCCTGCTTCGACGTCGTTCCGAGCTCGTTGAGTTGGCCGCCGCGCGGGGTCGATGCGCAATTGCCGCCCATCAATTCGCGAGTCGAAGCGCGCCATTTCCGTCGCCTGTGGGTGCTGTACCTGGCGGCGCAACCACCACACGGCGAGCAGATTGGCCAGACTGGGGATGCCGCGCTGTCCAGACGGACAACGGGCAGGCCGGTGGTCGACCGTGATTTCGCACGTGCGATAACCCCGCATTCCTACCAGCGACGGCAGGAAACGATGCAATCCATGGCCCAATTCCACTCCCAAAATGGCCTCGCGACGAACAGCCCAAAACAGGCAGTCGGGGTCGCGGGCTTCCAGTCCCAGCAGCATCCGCCGCGGCCACATGACGAATGCCTGGCAAAATCGGCCAATGTGACTTCGGCGACGGCGTCCGTGCACCAGGTCGGCTCGCGCAAGCCGTTCCAACAGCACCGCCATTTGTTCGGGCACGTACCGAGGCCCCGGCTCGATGGCAACAATACTGGCGCCTCGCGAGGCGGCAATGCCTGCGGCCAACGCTGCGCTCAGGCCCAAGGGCTTTTCCAACCGCACCACCCTCAGTTGCGGGTGCTGCGTCAAGAGAAGCCGCCACAACTGCAGGGGCTCGAAGCGGGAACCATCATCGATGCCGATGATCTCAAAGGTTTCTGCGAGGCCAGACGCTATCCGGATGACCTCCGGCAATTGCCGGGCCAGTTCCTCGCCAGGATCGCGAGCAGGAATGAGCACGGTCAACGAAACCATGCGGCAAGACCATAAGAGAAGTGAGGGGGCTTTCGTATCTCGGTGGAGAAGTATGCCCCAAGGTCGGCAGCGGGGAAAGAGCAGTTGATCTTTGTGGAGTGCTAGCGTGCTAGCTCGGGCAGGGAGAGTAGGGGTGGCCTAATGAAGCCCATATGGCCGGCGCGGACAGCAATCGGCTGAAGGCCGAGGTCGGGGGCCGTGGAACGTGTCACCCCCCTAGCCCTGCGGCAGGGGCGGTTTGTAGACTGGCAGGGCAGGGGGCTGCCTGCTTTACCCAACCGGGGCAGGTTAGGGCATTACTTGCTGGCAACTCCGCAAGCTGCGGGACGTTTGCGGGGTAATCGTCTGTTTGCAGGTTGCCCGCGTTACGTTCCGTTTGCACCGATCGGTTTCACTCATGACGCAACCCACCGTAGCCATCATTGGCGCCAGCGCCGACCGCAGCAAGTACGGCAACAAGTCGATCCGCGCTCATTTGCAACTAGGATATCGCGTGTTCCCGATCAATCCCCGCGGGGGAGAGATCGAGGGCCTCACTGTCTATTGCTCGTTGTCCGCGGTGCCGGTGAAACCGCTCACGCGAGTCAGTTTTTACGTGCCGCCCGCTATTGGGCTCGACCTGTTGGAAGAAGTGGCCGAAGTGGGTTGCCAAGAGCTGTGGCTCAATCCTGGGAGCGAAAGCCAAGCCGTGGTGGAAAAAGCCACCTACCTGGGACTCGATCCCATTGTGGCATGCAGCATTATCGATTTGGGCGTTAGCCCTGCGTCCTTCTCCGACCGCTAATTCCAGCGATGGTGGCAAGTTGGCAACGACAATCCAGCTTGCGGATTCTTGCTTGCCCGATGCGACCTTTTTTGGAGGGAGTTGGCCGCGATGACTGCAACCACGAGCCGGATTGGCATTGTTACCGTTTCCGATCGCGCCAGCCGCGGCGAGTATCAGGACTTGGGTGGACCGGCCATTGCCGAATATCTGGCCGAAATTCTTACCTGCCCTTGGGAGCCCGTCGCTCGGGTGATTCCCGACGAGCGGTCCATCGTGGAGCAAACCCTTCGCGACCTGTGCCGGGCAGAGGGCTGTTGCCTGGTCATCACGACAGGCGGAACCGGTCCAGCCCAGAGGGACATCACTCCAGAAGCCACGGAAGCGGTTTGTGACAAAATAATGCCTGGATTTGGGGAACTGATGCGGGCGGTATCGCTGACGAAAGTACCCACCGCGATATTATCGCGGCAAACGGCGGGCATTTGCGGCGGGGCGTTGATTGTCAACTTGCCTGGCCAGCCAAAGGCCATCCGTGAGTGCCTTGACGCCGTGTTTCCGGCCATTCCCTATTGTATCGACTTGTTGGAAGGGCCCTATTTGACCACCGATGAGAACAAGGTTCAGGCGTTTCGTCCCAAGAAGAAGTAGGCTCATCGTTTTGTCGTGAGACGCTCGGTTTCCGCGCTCGTCGGGCGTTGCTTGCGCATTCCCAGTAAGAACGTGTCGCGAGAGATCGAACTCGACCCAAACAGAACGAGGGGGATCGCCGGCCTCGGGCATGGCTCCCGATTTGCGGCTTCGCTAGAATGGCGGCTGGTCCCGACAGCTTTGCAGGAGTTTACCGTTGATGATGCCCTTTCCGCAGTTTTTTCGCGTTCGCCAGCAATTGCCCCGCCCCCGGGTAATCGACATTGCAGCCGAGGTGGATCGTCAACTGACCACCCTGCAGTTGTCCGACAAGATTCAGCCTGGGCAATCCGTTGCGGTGACAGCGGGCAGTCGCGGAATTGCCAACATTCATATCATCGTCAAGGCTGTGGTCGATCATCTCAAGGGGCTGCAGGCGCAGCCGTTTATTGTGCCGGCCATGGGTAGCCACGGCGGCGGAACGGCCCAAGGGCAACGCGAGATTGTTGAAGGCTACGGCATGACCGAGAACTTTCTCGGTTGTCCCATTCGGGCGTCGATGGAAACAGTGATCGTGTGCGAAACGGCCGAAGGCATTCCGGTGCATTTCGACAAGCATGCCTACGACGCCGATCATGTGGTGGTGGTTGGCCGTGTGAAGCCGCATACCAACTTTGTCGGCGATATTGAAAGCGGCCTGATGAAAATGATGTTGATCGGGCTGGGCAAACACGAAGGGGCGAAGATTTACCATCGCGCGATCAATGATTACAGCTTTGGGCAGATTGTGCGCAGTGTGGCCGGGCGCGTGCTCGAACAGTGCGGCATTGTGGCCGGATTGGGAATCGTGGAAAACGGCTACGACGAAACCGCCATGCTTGCGGCGGTTCATCCCCAGCAGTTCGAAAGTCGCGAAAAAGAGTTGCTGCGGCAAGCCAAGGAGTGGATGCCCAAGCTCCCCTTTGCCAAGGCCGAACTGCTGATTATTGAGGAGTTTGGCAAAAATATCAGCGGATCGGGCATGGACACCAACGTGGTTGGCCGAAAATTTCTCAATCACGAGCCCGCTGAGAACGAGTTTCCCAAGATCAAACGCATTTGGGTGCGGGGACTCACCGAAGAAACGCACGGCAATGCGGCGGGAATTGGCGGCGCGGAATACTGCAGCCAAAAGGTGCTGGACGAAATCGATCTGAAGATTACCCGCATCAACTGCATTACTGGCGGCAGCCCCGTGGGCGCGATGCTGCCGGTTTCGTATGACACCGAGCGTGAGATCATGGAGTCGGCTTTATCCACGGTGGGTTTGGTGTCGCCAGAAAATGCCGGGGTCATGTGGATCCAAAACACGCTGCAAGTGGCTGAAGTCGAATGTTCTGCTCGCTATTTGGAAGAAGCCAAGCAGCGACAAGACTTGGAGGTGCTGACCGGATTGCGCGACCTGGAATGGGACGCCGCCGGCAACCTGGGACCTCTTGAGCGAACTCTTGCCCACCATTCGTGAGCCGGGACGCCCGTGCGTGATTTGCCGGGGATTACGCCTGTTACGCGCTGCGCACAAACATGTCGTAGAGTGTCAACGCGATCTCGACCATGATCAATAGCACAATGTACCATTCCACCCGCAGGCTGCGACGGTTGTGGATATAGTCGAGCACGGTTTGCGCCGTGCGCGAAATGAGTTCCAGTTTGCGCTCCAGCTCGAGATGCCGGTCGCGAATTTCGAACTCGTCGCGCAGCCGCAGGTAGAGCCGTTCCAAGTCGGCTCGCTCCCACAGCAGGTCGGGCTTGTCGCTCATGGCGACTCGTCCCACCATTCTCTGCTCGGTGAGCAGCGTGCCTCCGATGTGTTGCAATAAGGGAGAGATGTGACGCCTGGGAAAACGCCGCGATGACAAACCTGTGGCTACCGGTTCGATGCGGTCGAAACTGTCGGCAATCTGGGATTCGTACAACGCCAGCACCACGCTCTTGGCCAGCACGTCGGCCAACAGCTGCAATCGCGGCAACTCGGTGCTGGCCAGCAATAGGGTATTGCCATCCATGCCTTCAGGTTGTTGGGCATCGATGCGGATGGGCAGCGTTTCTGACTCTGGCCGGGCGCACGGTTGCTGCATCACCGGCTGCAGGCTCGCCAGCAATGCATGCTTCGCCTCGGCCTGGGCCGCGAAGAAAACGACCACGCCATAACGAAAGAGCACTGCGATGCCGCCCTGGGGCAAAGCCAGGGTTAACGGATCAGGAGCGAGCCGCTCCCAGCCATTGAGCGACCGCAGGTCCAAACGCTCGGCGACCAGATGGGCCTCGGCCTGAAATGCCGCCCGATTTCCCAGCGGCGAAATGTCCATTTGATGCGCCTTTCGCGCTTGCTGCGCTTCGCTCAGCCAATCATGCAAACCTTGTGCTATGATATCGCCGTGGCGTTTTCAAGAGCGATGCAAATGCAGCTCAAGAAACCGTACTTGCACGACGGTGCCGCGAGCCGTTCCAGCGGCGAGGCGGTAAGCCGCTCCCGCCAAGGCGGGTTTGGTCTCGCACCTGGATTTTGGCAGCCGTCTTGTTTTCGCGTGGGGAGAGGCTTAGCGGGTCTGTCGCAACGCGCTGCGGCTGGGTTGGTGGCCTTGTCGTGGCACGGTATGCTGGGGAGCCGCCGTCATACCTTCAGGGTAATATCCCTGTGGCATGGGAGGACCCAAAGGAGAGGACTCCATTTCGGCCGGCAAGTTTTCCGCCGGAACCGATTCGTATTCGCCCTCGGCGGCGAATTCACCGTACCCGGTTCCGTGATGGCCAGAGAAAGCCGAGCCGGCTCGCTCAAATTCCCAGGTCGGTTCGCCGGGCTGGCCCAACCACGTTGGGCCGTAGCAATCGTAGGGGTTTGCGCACATGCGGCAGCCGGTAGCGGCGACGACACCGGTTAGCAACAGCAACGCGAACTTGGCGCGAATCATTCGGCGCACCTTCCTCAAGCTTTGGACCAACGACTAGAATCGAATTCGCCCGACAGTGGCAACAAGATTGCCAAGGAGCAGGGCAGGGGGGAGGGGCCGCCAGCAGGGCTTGCGTTTCCACAAGCGCCTGCGGGCAGCACCAATTCCCAATCGCTCCCGGTTTATCTTCGGCTGAATAACCGGCAGAACCCGCAATCTTTTCCTAGTTTTTTGCGATGGTGCGCCAGCCAGCAATGCAGGCGCCCGCATGCCAGGGTAATGCGATGTCTTCCAATTCCTCGGTCCCGGGAGAGTCTGAGGCGAATCGTTGCGGCCCAACGCACGTTCGCAATCCATCGGCTTTCACAGGTTGTCCCTTGGTGGTCGAGCTTTCACCGCCGCCAGATGTCGAAGGGGCATTCTTGCGGTTGGTGCGTTTGCCGCACACGCTGTTTCTTGATAGTTCGCTCAGCGGGGGACGACTCGGGCGCTATTCATTTCTCGCAGCCGATCCCTATGAATTTGTGCGGGCCGAAGTTGGTGAAGCGATCGTGCCCCCCGAAGGTACAGGGCAGGAAAAGAAATCGGGATGCGATTCGATAAACGGCGAGGCCTTATCGAGGGGGACGCTAGGGTTGGGAGGTCGGTCGTCCTACCTTGATTCCGACGCTCTCGCGAAACTCGCTACGCGGCTGGCCCCGTTTGTTGCCGCCACGGTGCCGGGTTTGCCGCCGTTTCAAGGCGGCGCGGCCGGGCTGCTCTCGTACGATTTAGGATGCCAGTTCGAGCGTTTGCCGTCGGCGCGCTGGGATGAGTTTCAAGTTCCGGCCCTGGCGATGGGGTTATACGACGTGGTCTTGACCTTCGATCATCAAGATCGTCGGGCCTGGCTGATTTCGCAAGGCTTTCCAGAAGTCGATCCCGCCGCGCGCCTCCACCGCGCGGAACAGCGATTAATGCAATTCCAAGCTTGGCTTGCCGAGCCTCCAGCGGCTATTGGGCAGCGACCGCGCTGCGCGGCAACTCCGTTTAAAGCCGCCGACTTGGCGCCTCGCTTTGCGATCCCGGGCGTGCCAGGGCTGACCAGCAACTTTGACCAGGCTGGCTACTTGGAAATGGTACGTCGAGGGATTGAGTACATTTGCGCCGGCGACATCTTTCAAGTGAACCTTGCCCAGCGGTTGCTGTATCCGGCCATCGACGACGCGGTGGAACTTTATCTTCGATTGAGACAGCGCAACCGCGCGCCATTTGCAGGCTTTTTCGACCTGGGCGATTTTCAAATTGCGAGCGCTTCGCCTGAGCGATTCTTGCAGCTCAAGTCAGATTGCGTGGAAGCGAGGCCGATCAAAGGCACTCGCCCTCGTCGTCGCCAACCGGAGGCCGATTTGTTTGCCGGCGATGAGTTGATCGCCAGCGAGAAGGACCGAGCCGAAAACGTGATGATTGTGGATCTGCTGCGCAACGACCTGTCGCGCGTTTGTCAGGCCAACAGTGTGCGCACCACGCAACTATGCCAACTGGAACAGTACGAATATGTGCTGCATTTGGTTTCGGCAATCGAAGGCAAACTGCGCATGGGAATGTCGGCGGTGGACTTGTTGCGCGCCGCCTTTCCCGGCGGTTCGATCACCGGTGCGCCGAAGGTGCGGGCTATGGAAATCATTGCCGAACTCGAACCCACCGCTCGCGGCGCCTATTGCGGCTCGCTAGGGTATCTCGGCTTTGACGGCAACCTGGACACCAGCATTTTGATTCGCACCGTCACCTGCGGCCGTGGCTGGTGGCAATTGCCGGTCGGAGGAGGTATTGTGGCCCAAAGCGATCCGCAACGCGAATACACAGAAACCTGGCATAAAGCCGAAGGCATGCTCCGGGCCCTGAGATAACAAAACAGCACCGCATCGGGAGCAATGCCAACGAAGCAATCGCCGTTATTGCCCAATGCGGTGCCACTGATCGCGTTCGTCTACCAACGTTCGAGCCGAGAACGCCGTCAAAGATCGCGATGTCACGAGACGACGCCTAGTTACCGGTTTTGAGGCTCCCGCGGAGTGTTCGCGCCGGGGGCGGTCGCAGGCGAATCCGTTCGATTCAGATCCGTTTTGTTCCCGCGATCGTTGGATTTGGAATCATCAGCATTCTTCTGCGGCCGTTTCGACGCTTCCTCTTGATGACTGGTCATGAACGATTCGGCCGCTTTCGGATCGGCAATTCCGATCACGCCCAGGGCCACTCGGTCGCCCGAGTCGCCCGCCGGCTGGCTCATCAAGTCGTCTTCATCGGCATGCACCACCAATGAACGCCCGAGCACAAAGTGCAGAGGCAAACCCTTCACTTGAATGTCGATGTGTGCCAGACCATCTTCATCGGCTTCAATATTGCCTAAATCACCGAGATGGCGTTCGGGCGAATCGAGCGAACCATGCTGCTTGCCATGGGGGTCGAAATGATCGCCAGCCGATTTGCCGGTTCGATCACTCAGGTCGCCGAATTTATGGATATGGAATCCATGCAAACCCGGTGTGAGTCCTTTTACCTTGCCTTTCAAGTGAAGCGTATCCCCTTCCTCCTTCAAGCAAACAATGCCGTAGACTTCGTTGCCTTCGGTAGGCACCAGCACCGCCATTCCGAGGGTGGGTGGCTCTAGTTCTTTCGCCAATTTATCGTGGTGAGGGGAATCGCGGTCCGGAGCAGCGGGGCTTTCGGGTGAAGTTCGATCGGGGAACGTCGGCGTATCCGCCGCCGGGCGTGGATTTGCTTCCTGCGCCGAGAGTGAACTTGCAACCAGGAACCACAGGGCCGTCAAACTGACGCAGAGGCAACGTTTCATAGGAGTTCTCCTTCTTTCTGGTGCCTCAGAAGCCGTCCTGAGGCCAACGAGGCATGCAACCGGTTAGAACAACAACCGCGAGTGCGACGTGTGTTGCATGCTTGATCCGCACGCAGCATGCCAGAGGCGAATTTCCCGCCTCTGGGATTGTCCCGGCATCGCGCGCCCGACGTGGCGACGTCAAATCGCCGACTCGGATCGGATGCGTTTTGCAATCAAAACCGTGCCGGAATACCGGATTATTGCCAGCCACACCTCGAAGAAAGGAAGTATGGCGGCGCCAGCAGCAGGCTTAATCTACCCGACTGCGCTAAAGTGGTTTTTCGATTAGTTCGCGCCGCGCTTCCGCGAAGTGGTCGGCAAGCAGTCATTTCGATGCTTCGCAAACCAGGCTACGCGGTGCTCAAAGGTGCGACATTTTGTCTGTAGCGGACCTCCAAGGACTGGACTAGCGAATAAGCAACCCTTTCGGCCTGCCGTTTGTTACGGAGACGATCGGCGTTTGCAAGGAGTGTGGCATGGGAAGGCCGCGGTAGTCGCGGGGCGCCGAGTTCGAGGCCAAGATGGCGTTGGCGGCATTGCAGCAGCAAAAGCCGGTGGCGAACCTGGCCAGCCAATTCAGTGGGCGTACCACACAGTTCCACCGGTGGAAGAAGCAAGACTGCTGGCCAACGCTGGCGAGCTGTTTCGCGACGGCCGATCAGCGGCGTGAAATCACTCAGACAAAGGTCTACGGCGCTGCCCTAGAAAGCCTGGAGAAGAGGCAGCTCGAAAACGGCGGACTGCCGGCCGATGAGGAGCACGTGAAGATCTACTGCCACGACCACGGATGATGGCGTCGTGGGTCAGGATTTGGCCGGGCCCGGCAACGAGGGCGGCGATTGGAAAATCGACGGCAATCCTGCGTTCCAGTAGTTGACCAAGGCCAATTAGCCCCGGACATTCTTCCCTGTATTTGCCGAATGATTGCACAACGATATCTGCCGGCGCGAAGAGTGGAGATGCCACTCTTCGCGCAGACGATTCAAGTGCGACGTTCAACTCCAAGTCATGCTGGCCGTGGCAGCCACATTCCCGGCCGAGTTCTGAACTGCCGAATTCTCGAGCAGGGCAGGGGGTGCGAATTCGTTAGCAATTCGTGGCGGCGCGGCCGTCAGCCAGCCATGCGGCCCATTCGATCCGATTCGATCTCGATCGGTTTGGCCCGGTATCGGAACTGCATCACGTAAGCGTCTTCCGGCGAATCCTCGTAGAATGATCGCAGGACCGAGATGGCTCGGAAACCGTTCTGTCTGAAGAATAGTTGCGCCGCCAGATTGGTTTCGCGAACCTCCAGGGCGATTCGCGTCCGTCGTTGATGCGACAGTTTGCCCACCAATTTTTCAACCATGCGGCTGCCCACACCTTGCCGGCGGCATTGCGAAGCCACGGCAAAGTTCAGCAGGTGGATTCGGGTGTTGTGCAGTTCGTAGATCATGAACCCCAGCACGCGGCCTTCCGACTCGGCCACCATGCCGATGCAATTGCGCTGACGTAAACAGCGAATAAAGTCTTCGTCAGACCAGGGAAACTCGAAGCTCTCGTTTTCAATCGCCAATACTTCCGGCATATCGCGCCGAATCATCCAACGAATGTGAAGTTGGAGACCATCCTGAGAAGTCGTGGACATGGCGCTGTGGCCTCCTTGCTACAGCCCGAGGGGACGAAACCTTCGAACGCCTCACAAAACCAGGCGCTCAAGCCGTTTTCTGCAAATCAACTCTCGCTCGTAGTGCAAACGTTGCTGGTACTCGCGAGACGCCAAGCCGCAACCTGCCGGCGTGTCTTTTGGGAGCCAAGCCACTGCATTTTGGAGCCGCTCATCGGCCTCGTGCAGGGCAGGGGGGAGCGTACCAGAAGTTGGTGGAAGGGAAAAGAGTGACTGAGGGAGAAAAGATATCCAAAACCTTGCCAGCATTGCACCTGGCAGAGGATTCGCGTGCCATTGGTCCAAGCACCCCTTGGCACACGGCGTTCCTCCAAGAACGCCGCCTGCACAAACAGCAAGGGGGCGGATGCAAGCATCCACCCCCTCGACTTCGATTCCAAACGGGCCCGTGTTCAGCCACGCCCGCCAGGCCTAAGGCAATTAGAAGATCCCCAAGGCTTCCAGGCTGTAGCGAACCACCAGACCGGCGACGACCACGCTCACCATGCTCATCAGCTTGATGAGAATATTGAGACTGGGACCGCTGGTGTCTTTAAACGGGTCGCCCACGGTGTCGCCCACGACGGCGGCCTTGTGGGCGTCGGTGCCTTTGCCGCCGTGCTTGCCAGCTTCAATGTACTTCTTGGCGTTGTCCCAACTACCGCCGGCATTGGCCATGAAAATCGCCACACAAAAGCCCGCCGTGAGCGTGCCGGCTAGCAGGCCCAGCACGCCGCTGACGCCCAGCAACAGTCCGACACCCACCGGCAGCACCAACCCCAGCAACGAGGGTAAGATCATTTCTCTTTGAGCCGCCTTGGTGCTGATGGCCACGGGCCGTTCGTAGTCGGGCATGACCTTAGTGTTGCTTTCGTCGAGCAGCGCCGGGTTTTCCTTGAATTGTCGGCGGACTTCCTCCACCATGCCCTTGGCGGCGCGGCCGACCGCCTTCATGGTCATGGCGCAGAAGACAAAGGTCGCCATGGCCCCCAGGAAAATGCCCACAAGCACCTTGGGATTCATCAGCGAAGCGTCGTAGTACGTAGTGAAATCGGGCAGAGTGGCCGAGTGCAATTCGATCAAATCGGCGTTCGTACCCACGAACGACAGCACCGGGCGACCGTGAATGTCGCTTCGATTGGCGCCAGCCTCGTCGGTCCCCAGTTTAATCAGGCCCTCTGGGATCCTCGTCGGTTCGGGGCGGAACGGGATTTCGGCCCACTCCTTGACGATGCTGCGGTGGCGAGCATCGCTCGGCAGCACCAGGTACTTTTCAATGACGGGCTTGCCCAGCGCATCCTGTTCCTCGGTTTTGAAAAGTACAAAGCCATTGGACGCCTTGTAGAGCCCCGGTTCGGCGTCAGCGGCCAGGGCATGATTTCCCCAGCGATTGAAGCCTTCGCGCACTTCTTCCACGTAGGCCGCTAACAACGCCAGGGCCGTGAGAGCAGCCGAGCCAATGGCAAAGCCCTTGCCGGTGGCTGCGGTGGTGTTGCCCAGACTGTCCAGAGCGTCGGTCCGCTCGCGGACAATCGGTTCCAACTCGGACATTTGTGCGTTACCGCCGGCATTGTCGGCGATGGGGCCGTAGGCGTCAGTGGCCAGGGTAATTCCCAGCGTGCTAAGCATGCCGACGGCGGCGATGCCCACGCCGTAAAGTCCCAAGGCAAAATATTGAATGTCGCTGAAGTTGAAGTTGTTGGCGATGCCAAATGCGCCCAGGGTGGCCGCGGTGATCACCACGATGGGGAACCAGACGCTCATCATGCCGTCGGCCACGCCGCCAATGATAATCGTGGCGGGGCCGGTCACGGCCTGATCGGCGAGTCGTTTGGTCGGACCGTATTCGTCGCTGGTGCAATACTCGGTCCATTTGCCGATCAACCAGCCTGCAAACAACCCAATGATGACGCTGAACGCCACCCCAGGAATCGCCACGCCGCCGATGGTGTAAGTCGTTCCCTCCGTTCGCGGCATCAGCCACATGGAGAGCCCAATGGCCGCGACAACCACCAGAAAAGTGGAAAGATTGATGCCGCGGGCAAGGGCGCTCAGCAGATTCTTTTGCGAAGCGTCTTCCTTCGTTCGCACCATGTAAATGCCGAGAATCGACAAGAAAATGCCGACAGCGGCGATCGTCATCGGCAAGAACAATGCATGCAACTGCGCCGAGGTGGCGCTCATGCCCGAGGGTACCAGCGTGGTGCCTGAGTAAGCGGCCACGCCGAGCGCGGCGGTGGCCAAAATCGAGCCGCAGTAGCTCTCATACAAGTCGGCGCCCATGCCAGCCACGTCGCCCACGTTGTCGCCTACGTTGTCGGCAATGGTGGCCGGGTTGCGGGGAGAATCCTCGGGAATGTTCTGTTCGACCTTGCCCACCAGGTCGGCTCCCACGTCTGCCGCCTTGGTGAAGATGCCGCCACCGACGCGGGCAAACAACGCCTGAGCACTGGCGCCCATCCCAAAACACAGCATGGTGACGGTGATTTCGGTCAAAGTCGGCACGTAATTGGGAGTGATCATGGGCACCACCCAGAACAGCACCGCGAACCAGAGGGTAATATCAAGCAGCCCCAGGCCGACCACGGTAAGGCCCATTACGGCCCCGCTTCGGAAAGCAACTTGCAAGCCCTGGTTGAGCGATTTTTGAGCGCCAGCGGCGGTTCGATTGGAAGCCCAAGTGGCCGTTTTCATGCCGAACCAGCCGGCCAAACCCGAAAAGAAACCACCGGTGAGAAACGCGAACGGCACCCATTTGCTTTGGGCATCGAGCCCGTATGCGGCAAACGCCAGCAGAATGAAGATCACCATGAAGAAGATCGCCACTACCTTATACTGCTGTTTCAAGTACGCATTAGCGCCCACTTGAACAAAGCCGGCGATTTCTACCATCCGCTCGTTGCCGGGATCCGCCGCTTTCATCTTCTTATAGAAGAAAAACGCCTGAACCAGGGCGGCAATCGAAGCCACGAACGCGATCGCCCAAATGCCCACGTATTCCATGTGGCTGCGATCGCTGGCGTGGACCGCGGTGTCGGATTCGGCCGGCGAATCTTGGGCCAGAGCGAAAGCCGGACCGAGGAGCGTTGCCGCGATCACGAGCGTTGCCATTCCCCAAGCGGCCTTGGGCACCCACGCCCGGAGCGAATTCCACGGCATTCCATCACTGTGATTCGGATCCACCATCATGCTTCGGCCTTGTTTCAAAAATGGGCACGCTACACGCGTTTTGGCAACGCGCCCGAGTTCAACCCCATGGACTTACGCCACGATTTAGAAACCCTCGTTCGCTTGGCGACCTCACGAAACGGCATTTCTCCGTTCGCCGAACCGAAATCGGAAGAGAAAGAGTTCTTCCGCAGTTGCGATTGGCTTGATCGGAGGGCACCGATTGGCGAGGCAGCCTTGCGACCCCCCAAGGGATGTACGCAAAAGTAGCCCGACGGCCCTACTTCGGAAGGCAAGGACCACAGGAAACGTAACCTGCGTCGCTTGAATAAAGCACGAAGTGTAGTAGATGCGTAATAGCGATGTCAACCGTCCGGCGATAGCTGTTCTAGCCGTTTTTTGGCAATTGCATTTCCGCCGGGCGATGCTGTTGGCAATCGCTTCCGCAAAAGGGGGTTCTGGGCGGTATCGCAGCTGAGATCCGGATTATCCTATTTTCGGCCGCTGTCCCAATTCGTTTGCCAAAAACATGACGAGCAATTGATGGATTGGTACACTGAAATCGCAACTTAGCGAATATTACATTCCGCATGCCGCCCCCCTGCAGACGGTAAGAATCACCCCTGGGCACTTTAGGCGCCACATGAGATTGTTGCAGCAGTTTACGCGTTACCGATCGGAGTTGATGGCAGTCCAGCGAGCTCCGGACTGCCGATTTCGCGGTGGCCCTCCATGGCCGATCGTACAAGCCGCCTTGATCATTGCGCTATTCGCATTGATATCGATTTTCGCCACCCCAATTGGCGCCGCGGACGATATTTCCTTCAATCGCCACATCCGTCCACTTCTGGCCGAGCACTGCTTTACGTGCCATGGGCCCGATGCCAACCAGCGCCAGGCCGATTTGCGGTTAGACACCGTCGAAGGCGCCACCGCCGATTTGGGAGATCGAAGGGCGATCGTGCCTGGCGACGGCGCCGCCAGCCACTTGTTGGGCCGTGTTCGATCATCTGATCCCCAATTGCGGATGCCGCCGGCTGATGCGGGGAGGGCGCTCACCGCTGCCGAAATCCGCTTGTTGGAGCAATGGATTGCCGCGGGGGCCGAGTATGAGCGGCATTGGGCCTTTATTCCCCCGGAACGTCCAGCAATTCCGCGTGTGAAGCAACCGGGATGGGCTCGGAATGCGATCGACCTTTTCGTTCAGGTTCGGCATGAACGCGAAGGACTCACGCAAAATCCCCCGGCCGATTCGGCGACGTTGCTGCGACGGCTCTCGCTCGATTTAACGGGACTGCCTCCGACGCCTGCGGAAATGGAGGCATTCTTGGCGGAGAATTCGCCGGACGGATACGACCGCGCGGTCGAACGGTTGTTGGCTTCTCCCCGGCTAGGAGAGCATCTGGCTGCCCGTTGGCTCGATGCGGCACGCTACGCCGACACCAATGGCTATCAGAGCGATGGCGAACGGAGCATGTGGAGGTGGCGTGATTGGGTGATCGAGGCATTCAACACCAATCAGCCGTTCGATCAATTCACAATTGAGCAATTGGCCGGCGATTTGCTCCCCAACCCAACGTTCGAGCAACGACTTGCCACGGGCTTCAATCGCAACCATCGCGGCAATGCCGAAGGCGGCATCATTCCCGAAGAATATGCCGTGGAATACGTGGTGGATCGGGTGGAAACCACCTCGACCGTGTGGCTGGGACTCACACTCGGTTGTGCCCGCTGCCACGATCACAAATACGACCCCGTGAGCCAAAAAGAATTTTATGAGTTGTATGCGTTCTTCAATAACGTGCCCGAAAAAGGCAAGGCGGTAAAGTTTGGCAACTCGCCCCCCGTGATGCTCGCTCCCACGCGCGAACAACAGGCAAAGCTGCGCAAGGCAGAGCAGCAACTGGCCGAGGCTCAAGCAGAATTCAACCGAATAGAAGCCCAAGCCGTTTCCAGCCAGCGAACCTGGGAAACTCGCCTGGCGAAGACATTCCAGGCATACCAACAAGGCAACCCATTTGAGATTCCGCCGGCGGTGCAAGACCTGCCGGACTCGCCCATTACCGAGGGGCTGGTTGCGCATTTTCCCTTCAATAGGGACTTGGAAAACGCGCTGGATTCGGCTGATAAGAAGCCTGCCGCCGAGACCAAAGTTCATGAGGAGGCGCAATCGAAGCCCAACCCCCACAGTGCGGAAAACTCGATCGGCTTGGAAACCGGCCGGCTAGGGCAAGCCGTGTACCTGCCCGGCAAAGGCTATCTGGAACTCGGCGACATCGGCCACTTCCATTATCAGGATCGATTTACGCTGGCGGCTTGGGTGTTTCCCGCCAGCGAGGTCGGCACGTTGTTTTCCCGCATGACCGATACGGCCCGCAGCGATGGTTATGCGGTGCGCCTCGAAAAAGGCCGGGTGCAAGTCAATCTGGTCAAACGCTGGCTTGATGACGCCATTCGGGTGGAAACCATGACCAAGCTCGCTCTCACCCGCTGGCAGCACTTGCTAGTAACTTACGATGGCTCCCGGACGGCCGCCGGAATCCAGGTTTTCTTCGATGGCGTGCCGCAACCCATCCGCGTTCATTTGGACGACCTCAATCAATCGTTTGACAATGAGGAACCGTTCCGGTTGGGCGGAGGCGGCGGCGATTCTGATAGGTTTTCAGGAAAAATAGACGATCTGCGCATCTACCATCGGGCACTCTCCCCGCGCGAGGCGGCCATTGTTGCTGAGCCGACCAGCCTTGTCCTCCTGGCATCAACCAAACCTAAGACTCGCACCGCTGGCGGCCAAGCCAAGCTCACCGAATATTACTTACGCGAACAGGCGCCGCTCACCATTCGCGCGGCATATGCGAGGTTGCTTGCGGCTCGGGCCGCAAAGGTCGCGCTGCTGGAACAATTTCCCACCGTGATGGTGATGGAAGAATTGCCCAAACCTCGGGCGACGTTTGTGCTGGATCGAGGGCAATACGACCTGCCGAGAGAGGAGGTGACGGCTTCCACGCCGGCGTGCCTGCCGCCGTTGGCGAGCAACGTTTCTCCAAATCGCCTCGCGCTGGCACAGTGGCTGGTTTCGCCGCGGCATCCCCTTACCGCACGGGTGACGGTGAATCGGCTTTGGCAAATGTTGTTTGGGCAAGGCATTGTGACCACTCCCGAGGATTTTGGCACGCAAGGGGCGTGGCCCAGTCATCCCGAGTTGCTCGATTGGCTGGCGGTGGAACTGGTAGACAGCGGCTGGGATCTCAAGCATGTGCTGCGCACGATTGTGACCAGCGCCACGTATCGGCAGGCATCGAACGCTTCCAACGCCGCTTGGGCGCGCGATCCCGACAATGTGCTGCTGACGCGTGGAGCGAGATTCCGATTGTCGGCCGAGGCGGTGCGCGACCAGGCACTTGCCGCCGCTGGATTGCTCGTTGAACGGCAGGGAGGGCCTTCGGTGAAGCCGTATCAACCGGATGGCTTGTGGAAAGATGTGGCCACCATCGCGGATTATGAGCAGGACCATGGCGCCGATTTGTACCGACGCAGTTTGTATACGTACTTCAAACGCACCGTGGCGCCGCCGGGCATGGCGGTGTTTGATGCGGCCGGCCGCGAAACGTGCGTGGTCCGCACCGGTCGCACCAATACCCCGCTGCAGGCACTCACGCTGATGAACAGCGTGGCTTTTGTCGAGGCCGCGCGGGTGTTGGCCGCCGAGGCAATGCAAACAGAAGAAACCGTGGATGGGCAACTGGGACTGGCTTTCCGCCGGGTGCTCTCGCGCGCACCTTGCGACGAAGAGTTGGCGGTACTGCGGCGGGGATGGGAGAGGCATCGACAGCGGTTCGCAGCCGATTTGCCCGCCGCCCGCGAACTGGCGACAGCGGGCGAGCATCCCGCAGGGGCCGTCTTGGATTGGGCCAGCCACGCAGCGCTTACGGCTGTGGTGAGCACGTTGTTGAATCTGGATGAAGCGGTGACCAGACAGTAAAGTATAAGGAAGTAGCAGAAATGCCGAGGCCGGTGGCGGTTTTCGGCAAATTACTGCAATGGTCCCGCTGTTGAGTCACGCCGCATCTCCATGCCATCTTCATCCATTCTTGAGCAACTTGCGGCTGTGATCGCTGATCGGCAGCAAAATCCATCCGAGCGGTCCTATACAACGCGGCTACTCTCCGGTGGTGTTTCGAAGATCGCGGCAAAAATCACGGAAGAAGCCGCAGAAGTAGTCGAAGCTGCCGCGGAGCCCGGCGCCGAAGGCCAGAGCCATCTGGTGCGCGAGGCAGCCGATCTGATTTACCACCTCTTGGTGATGCTGGCCTGCCGGGGAACTTCGCTACGGGAAGTCGAGGTGGAACTTGCCCGGCGTTTCGGCATTTCGGGCCTAGACGAAAAGGCTTCGCGTCCGCATTCTGGCGAGTAAAGTCTTGGGAAGGTGGTTGGCAACGCCCCACCAGGACGGCGTCGGCGTTGCTGTCCCACCAGGGCCACTGTGTGGGGCCCTGGGTGACGAGGGCAGTGCTGTGGAGAGGGGGCGCTCGTGATGACCTGCATTAAAGAAGCGGAAGTTTATGGACAATTTACGCATTGGCGTGCCTAGCAAGGGTCGCCTGGCCGAACTCGCCTGCGATTTGTTGAAAGACGCCGGACTGAGTTTTCGCCGTCAAGAGCGAAGCCTGTTTGCGCTGTGTCGAGATGTGCCCGTGGAAATCACCTTTCTCCGCACCGACGATATTCCGGTGTTGTGTGCCGAAGGGGCCATCGACATGGGCATCACCGGCGGAGACCTGGTTGCCGAAAGCGGCGTGGAAGTGCAACAGCGGCTGACACTGGGGGTCGGTAATTGCCGGCTGGCGCTGTGCGTGCCCGATGACGACAAGATTCAGCACGTGGAGCAATTGGCGGGCCGCCGCGTGGCCACCAGTTTTCCCCGCACCACCCAACAGTTTTTGGCGAAGTACGGGGTCGAAGCTCACTTGGTGAACATCTCGGGTTCGGTAGAAATCATGATTTCGCTCGGCGTCGCCGACGGCATTGTGGACCTGGTGGAGACCGGCAGCACATTGGCCGCCAATCGGTTGCGCGTTTTGCAAGAGGTGGGGCGGTACGAGACCATTCTCATTCAAAACAACGCGGGCCGGCACAATGGCCTGGCCGATCGGATCGTGCGGAGAGTCGAAGGTGTGGTCATTGCCCGAAGCTATTCATTGCTGGAATACAATATTCTGCGCAAGAATCTGGCCGAGGCCGAGCAGGTGACGCCGGGCTTCAACTCGCCGACCGTAAGCGCGCTGGAAGACCCGGCATGGTGCGCCGTGCGGGTAATGGTTCGCCGGGCGGACGTGATCGAGATTATGGAGCGTCTGGACGCCCTGGGTGCCTCGGCCATTCTTGAAACCCAGATTGCCAATTGCCGGCTTTGAAGGCAATCGGCAAGTCCATTTGGGCCGCGCCGTCGGACTGCTCGCCCGAATTTGGTCGATATATAATGTTAGCAGCAGCGAGCAACGATTGGCGAATGGACGTCGAGCCAGCAGGCTCGCTGGTTGCGAAAGAGCTCGAATACGCTGCCATGTCACTATTTATCATTTGAAACACATCAAAACGGCAAGTCATGCGGATCATTGAATACCCTCATCCCACCTTGCGGCACGTTTCTCGCCCTTTGAAGCGGGTTGATGCCGATCTGCGCCGCATGGTCGCCGAAATGTTCGAACTGATGTACGAAGCCAAAGGCATCGGCCTGGCTGCCAATCAGGTTGATCTTCCCTATCGGCTGTTCGTGGTGAACTTGGAGGCCGATCCAGCCGCGAAAGATCAAGAGCAAGTCTTCATCAATCCCGTCATCAGCAAACGGAAGGGCCAAAAGGAGCAGGAAGAAGGCTGTCTCAGTCTGCCCGGTTTGTACGCGCCGGTCATTCGCCCTGAAACCATTACCCTCCAGGCATACAATCTTTCGGGCCAGGAATTCCATCAAGAGATCTCCGGAATGCTAGCCCGCGTAGTGCAACACGAAACCGATCATCTCGATGGAGTGCTGTTTATCGACCGGTTGTCGGAGACGCAGCAGGCAGAAATCCGCGATCAACTCGAAGAATTCGAACTGATGTTCGCCGGCAAACGGGAACGCGGAGAACTAGGGGGCGAATCCGAAATGGCGGCCCGCCTGATCGAGTTGGAAAAGAGCCGCTGCTAAAGAGATCGTTGATTCGCGCGGCACGGCCGCAAGGCTTTTTTTATCAGGGCAGGGGAGGGCAGGGGGCGGTTGTGAACAGGCGTCGCTGCTCTTGCCTGTGCCCGGCTTGCATACTCTTTGGCTTGCCCATCGTGCCCGTCCGCTGCCCCGCGGGCGCCTGCCAATCCGAGACAGTCTCTGTTCGTCAAGGTCGCGCACTATACCGCCGCGATGCTCGCCTTCCCGCAGTTTGGGCATCCATACCGAACGTGGAAAACGACATTCCATGCTCGACCGGCGCCGACAAAAAAACAGTCGCGGAATGTCGGGCGTCGGTTTAGAATACCCCCCTAATGGCGATGCCACATCCACCTGGGCAAGCACATGGGCAAGACTCGTCCGATTTCGAACGTCCCGCCGGGCAACAGAGCATTGACTCAGGATTTGCCGGCTTCGGCACCTTCGCAGATTGCCCATTATCAACTCCGCCGAGTGCTTGGTCGCGGCGGCATGGGAGTGGTTTACGAAGCGGTGCACTTGCACCTGAAGCGGCGCGTGGCGATCAAGTTGCTGCTCGACTCCGATTTTTTGGACGCTGGTCGCCGACAACGTTTCGACCGCGAGATCGAGGCGATTGGTCGGCTACGACACCCCCATGTGGTTGCCGCACACGATGCCGGCACCGATTCCAGCGGCCATCGCTATCTCGTGATGGAATTCGTCGATGGTCGCGATCTGCAAGCCGTGGCAACTCATTCAGGGGCGATGTCCCTTGCCGATGCATGCGAATGTATCCGTCAAGCGGCGCTCGGTCTTGGCTACGCCCATCGCTCGGCCTGCGTGCATCGCGATGTAAAGCCGTCGAACCTGTTGCTCGACCGCGAAGGCATGGTTCGCGTGAGCGACCTGGGACTCGCCCGCCTGCAATCTTCTGCATCCGGTGATTCGCTTACGGGGACGGGGCAGGTGTTGGGGACGGCGGATTACATGTCACCCGAGCAGGCCCAGGGCGACCGCGAGATCGGTGCCGCAAGCGACATCTACAGTCTGGGCTGCACGTTTTTTCGTCTGTTGGCTGGCCGCGTTCCCTATCATGGTTCAGCGTACGATACCTTAGCCCGCAAGCTGCTGGCGCACGTGGAGGAATCGCTGCCCCGGATCGGCGATTTTCGCCACGACATTCCGCCAGAGATTGCGGAGCTTCTCGATGAAATGACGGCCAAAGACGCGGCCGTGCGACCGACGGCTGACGAAGTTGCTGCACGACTGGCGAAATTTTCCGTCGGAGCCAACCTGGCCAAACTGCTTGCCGGCTTGCCCGCCGTGGAGCCGGCAAAAGTTGTTGATTTCAGTACCGCCCCTGCCCGAAGCACGGGACGGATGGCTTCGCTTCCCACCCGGCGTCTGAAGGAACGCCGGCCTCGGGGCTTCATGTTGGCGAGTATATTCTCAGTCGTGGCGGTGAGCGCGATCGGCATTTGGGGAATTACTCGCCCCTGGGGCTCAAGCCCCATCGAGCCCGATGCGTTGCCCGGCGATTCGCCCCCTAAGTTGAATGTGTTGCCGACGTCACCTCCCGCGTCGGCGCCGGTCGAGAGGTTTTACGAGGACCTCAAGTCAACAGAAATTCAATCCCATATCGGGTACCCGTTGCTCAACAAACAGCCCGAAAAAATCTTCTGGTCCACCAGTCCCTTGGCTCAGGTCCAGCATTTGCCCGAACTCAAACAGGTGACCGCCACCTGTCCCGACGCCGGTTTTTTACTGCTGGGTTCGGCTCCGCGTGTCGGTTACACGCTGCAAATCGACATCTTTCAAAATAGATGGTCCAACAATGTGGGCATCTTTTTTGGACTTCAACCGATGGCGGAGATGGGACCCAACGGCGAGCGGCAATGGCGCGTCCAAGGATTGTACTTGAATGACCGCACTGGCCTGCGCGATGCCGACAAGATTCCGCTCAGCTTTACGCGGGTGAAATGGATCATTCGCGTCAAGGACGACGGCACGACTGTCTTTCAAAATCACGATCTGGTGGGCGCTTACTTGCCCACGGCTGGCATCCGGCCCAAACAGTTGGAAGTCACGGTGAACAAGCATGGCCTTACCGACGTGCGCTGGGGAGGCGATGCCGAACCGTTCGCGAACATATGCGGAGCGGACGTAAATAGGGAGTTCGTGCCCGCCGATTATTGCGGAGGATTTGGCATTTACATTCGACGCAGCGAAGGCATTTTTCGGAACGCGCGCATTTCCTTTGAACCCGAGCCCTATATCCCACCCTGATCAGGCGATGGTTTGCCGCTCGAGCGTTGCGACCCTTACGCTTGTCACCGCTCTGTGGAACAGTCGTGAATGATCGACTGCCGACTTGATCCCGCTTTTCGCGAGAGTTCAATACACGATCACCTAAGACCATGGATCGCGTTTGTTTGATGTACCTTCTTTTTCCCTCCGTTCGGAGAACGATTGTATGGCCAAGAAAAAGGCTGCCAAGAAACCGGCATCGGGCGATAGCAAACTTTCGCTTTCCATCAATATCTTTACGCCGGAGCCACCAGATTATCCCAATCGCGTGAGAGTGGGAAGAATCGCATTGGCCAAAGCCCGCGCCGATAAAACCTATTGCCCAACGGGGGTGATCTGCGTTCGTGGCGAGGCATTCGATGGCAGTCGAGTTCTGCAAGAGGCTGCTGCGATCACGTACCAAAAGGGTTCGGTTCCCGGCACCTTGCCTACGACGCCTCCCGGGGGAGCCAAGAAGGTCCCGGCAGGTCCCAACAACACCTTCAGCTTTGTGGCCGATGCCGATTTGGTCAAGGCGGCGTGCAAGGCCGCCTCCCCGTATATCGCCAACACCCTCGTGGTCTACGTTCGATTCGGACAGCAATGGGAGCCCACTCCTGGGTTGTTCGATTTCCGGGGCATGTGCAGCGATCGCACGGAGTGCGCGCCGCCGAATGAGACGCCTTATCCCGCAGAAATTCGCAGTAGCGGTAAAGGTTCGAAAGCCGCCCCCAGAAAAGCCGCCAAGAAGAAAACCCCGAAGAAGAAGGCGTGACTTCTGCTGATTGGTGATCCGCGTCGCGCGCATCCGTTTTACGTGCCGTGGGAAATCTCCCCACGAATGCGCGCGAAGTCGGCTGGCTGTTCTCCAAAGGACGAGGTTTGCTAGCGTATGCGCGTTTGAAACATTCGTGTCCGCCACACATTTACTTGATATGTCGTCGGTACCATGGATAATGACGAACCAGTGGGGGGCTCCACCCGCGAGGCGTAGCTGGCAGGTGGCTAAACGCGTACCTCGTCTTTTTGTATCGAACAAGTCTGTCCAGAACCAAGGAGATCCTCATGCGAAAATGGCACCTATTGCTGAACGCGACTGCGGCCGCATTGCTGCTGTCGGCGGTATCGTTTGCTGCTGAACCGCTCGGGCTCAAAGAAGGCACGCCCGACCTGAAGTCCGCTGGTCCGCTGGCCTTTGCTCCCCAAGGCACGCTGCTGGTGGCTGATCCACAGGGCGCCGCCATCTTCGCTATCGCCACGGGCGACAAGTCAGGCCCCGTCGGCAAGAGCAATCTCAGCGTGGAAGGCCTTGAGCAAAAGCTGGCCCAACTGCTCCAGTCGAGCCCCAGCGAAATTCAGATCAATGACCTGGCCGTAAATCCCGAGAGCGGCAATATCTATCTCTCGTTGGCGGTGGGCCAACAGCGCAAACCGGCGCTGGTGCGGATCGATGGCGCTGGCAAACTCAGCCAACTCTCGCTAGACAAAGTCGCCTTCTCCAAGGCAACCCTCCCCAATCCTCCCGAGGATCGCACCGCCGGCCAAGGCCCTCGCGCTCGCAACCTTCGCGGCGATTCCATCACCGATATTGCGTTTGTCGACGGCGCGGTGATTATCTCCGGTTTGAGCAGCGCATCGTCGCCCGCCAACGTACGGTCGATCGCGTTTCCCTTCACCGACATCGATGATGGCGCCGCGATCGAAATTTACCACGCAGCCCACGGTCGGGTCGAAGATTACGCTCCGGCTCGTACCTTCGTGGCGTTCAACATCAATGGCGAGCCCAACCTGCTGGCTGGCTTTACTTGCACGCCCCTGGTCAAGTTTCCCATCAAGGATTTGAAAGCCGGAGAAAAAGTCCGTGGCACCACGGTCGCCGAACTGGGCAATCGCAACCGCCCCCTGGACATGATCGTGTACGAAAAGGGCGGCAAGAGCTACCTGCTCATGGCCAATAGCAGCCGCGGCGTGATGAAGGTTAGCACCGAGCAGATCGAGCGCGGAGAAGGGCTCACTGAACCCGTTCGTGGTGGCGGCACCGCGGGTCAATCCTACGAAACCATCGAGAGCTTGCAGGGCGTGGTTCAACTCGACAAGCTGAACGACACCCAAGCCGTGATCGTGGTGCAAACCGATGGCGGCGCCCTGAACCTCAAAACGATCGAACTCCCGTAACCCTCTCAAGTGCGTTGTTTCATGGCTCTTCGCCCGGCCGGCGACCGCAAACCGTGGTCGCCGGCCGGTTTTTGTTTGAGTCTCAACGGTTTTGGGACGTTCGCATTCCGCTGCCGAATCCAGAGAATGGTTGCCGGTGGCACATTCCAGCGAGTATTCTGGGAGCATCACACACGTTGCCGCGGCAGCGAACAAACCCAGCCTTTGCCTCTCCCTGTTTTCGAGGCAATTTCTCCTCGCAGCGGCAGAAATGCCAGGTTGAGTTAGGCGCCGACAACATCCTCCCGACAACATCCCCGAGCGACATCATGCAGCAACCATTCCGAATTGGCAGCCCCACCACCATATCCCGTCAATCGAACTTTACACGTATTGCGGACGTGTCCGCTGCATTGGTTATGCTGATTGCCTGCTCCGCCCAATTGCCTGCGGAAGACGATCTTGACGGTAAGTTTCCCGTGCGATCGAACCTCAAGGCGGGCGCTGCCAAAGTGGACATCACTCCTGAAAAGGTCGAAGGCCTGATCGCGGCCGGACACCGACGCGAAGTGAACGGGGTTCGCGATCCTCTTCGGGCGGGTGTGCTGATCCTCGACGACGGCGAAACGAAGGCCGCCATTGTCACGCTCGATACGATCAGCGCCTGGAATGAAATGGTGCAACTTGCTCGAGCGCGCATCTCCGAACTCACCGATGTGCCCGCGGCCCATATCATGGTCGCCGTTTCACACAATCATTCCGGACCCGGCTGGGAATCCGATTCCGCTTGGGCCAAACAATTGATCGATAAGCTCGGTCAGGCCGCGCAGCAGGCAGCCCAAGATATGCGGCCGGTGACGATTGGATATGGAGTCGACGAAATCGGCTTCGCCATCAATCGCCGCAAGGTGATCGACGGCCGCGCCGTGGTACGGCTCAATCCCGATGGCCCCAACGACAAACGCGTGAAGGTGCTCCGCTTTGACGACGGCCGCTCGTTGACGCCGCTAGCCGTGGTGATGCACGCCGTTTGCCACCCGTGCTTTTTTACCTGGGGTGACAAGGGAACGCATCCATACCCCAATGGCTATCCCAAAATGAGCGCCGACTTTCCTGGCGAAGCGCAAACTTTTGTCGAAATGTGCTACGGCAATCGAACCAGTTCGTTGTTTCTGCAAGGATGCGCGGGCGACATCCGACCCAACCTGCCCGGCTTTCCCTACCGCTGTGCCGACGAAGCCGACATTCAATGGGCGGGCCGCGATCTCGGCAGCGCCGTCGTTCGTGCCCTGTCGCGAAGTGTCATTCGCGAAGAATTGCGCGAGCGGCCCAACTACTACGCCATTCGCGTCGCCAACGCCGAAGTGATGTTGCCCGGCAAAGAGCAGCGGCTCAAGGCCGAACTCCAAGCCATGAAGGTTGGCCCGTATCTGTTTCTGACCATGCCCGGCGAGCCCATGGTGGAATACGGCTTCAAACTTGAAAAGGCAATCGCCGATCGGGCAATTCCCATCATCGTAGGCTATGCCAACGGCCATCTGGGCTACATCGCCACGGCCGACGCCCACGAAGTGGGCGGGTACGAACCAACCCGGTCGCCGCTGGCGCCCGAGGCTGAATTGATCATTCTGGAGCAACTTGGCCGCCTTGCCGATCAGGTGGTGGGCGACGTTTTCGAATCTTTCTCCAAGCATCCTAAAGATGTGGAGAAACGCGAAGCCTCCAAGTAAGAGCGTTTTTGCCGAAATGGTTCGTGCGGCTTGTTATTGCCCGAGATCGGCATGTTCCCTGTGGCGACATTGTGCATTTTGCACACGCTCGCCGGAGTGAATTTCCTGTACGCAGAATGCTCGTTTCCCCGTTGTTCGCCATCGATGCGATTTCTTGTGTGACGGAATGGCAAAACCATGGGTGATTTGAATTATGAATTCAATCGCGTGGTATGGTGCGACGTGCCCGTCGAGAACTTGCGCCGCGCTGCTGGATTCTACTCGGCCGTCCTCAATGTGGGCGTCGCCATCGAATCGTTTGATGAACATGAAATGGGCGTGCTCGATCATCAAGATGGCAACGGCGGGTGCCTGTTCGTGCGGCCAAACGAGATTCGCTCCGACGGCGGCCCGTTGGTCTATTTCAATGTCGATGGCCGCATCCGCGCGGCCGTCGAGGCAGTCGCCGCCAGGGGAGGAAACGTGTTGGAACCGATCCAAAGCATGGGTTTGCATGGGTTTCGCGCTGTCGTTCTCGACAGCGAAGGCAACCGGATTGCGCTCCATTCTCGGCGCGATGCATAGGAATGTTCGGTCGTCAGCCGGTTGCAAATCCGTCTGCGCTGGATCGACCTATTCGCGAAAAGCGGTGGACACACAACGCGTACAAAGATCCTCGATACCCTACAACGCTTCGATCAATCTCCGCCCTCGGCGATGCGATCAGTCGCCCTGATCCGCACTTGTACGATGCCCGAGTTGTCCGCAAGGCCCGCGGCTGCTTCGTTAATCTTTAAGTACAGCGTGCCGCTAACCTGCGGTTCGAAGCGTGCCTGCAAGCCAATTGGGTCGGGCGTGATCAGCGGTGTTCGTCCGCCTCGGTCGTCGGGAAGCAGCGCGCCCACGAGCATGCCCAGCGGTAAACCGTCGTGATATTGAATCGTCACCCCGCCCGGTTCGCTCATCCAGTCGGAGGAGCCGCTGGCCACTTTAAACCTGCCAACGGCGGCGATGTCGTACGCTTGTCCCTGTTCCAAACGCACCCCGCTGCTTTGCCAGCCGCGGTCGGACGCGATTCTTACGAGTTTGCCCTCCGCCGGCAGCGGCTCGCCCGGCGCAAACTGGACTGCGGCCCTTTCTACGTCGTAACCGTAATCCAGCGCTGCCACGAATACCTGCCATTCCGTGGCCAGGTCTTCAAGGTCGTTGGCAAACCGCCGGTCAACTTCGGCGGCAAAGTCGGCGTCGCGCGGAAGTTGAAACAGCGTGCGGAAGCGGTCGCGGTATCGTGGATGCCCGTCGAAGAAGGCGCAGACGGCCCAAGCCCAAGCATATTCTTCTTTAGAAAGGCTATAACCGGGATTCATCGACATCACGCTCGCTAAATGCCGGGCCCGGCTTTCACGAAAGGCGTCGCCAACCAGCTTGGTTCGCCCCCAATACGGAACCTCCTCACGATGGGACGGCATGTATCGAGTGTTTACTTTAAGTCCGTTGCTGTCCACTTGCAGCAAATGCGTACCGAACAATTCGGCCAGGCCCTCAAAGTACCAGGCAGGGTACGGGCCCGGCACGCGGCTTAGCATGAAGCTGTGCGTGCCTTCGTGTAGCAGCAAATGCCGGCGGTAATACTCCGTCGGCTGCTCCAACACAAACAACTCGTGCCCCAGTGCATATCCGTTGTCAAATTCCGGCACCGTGTCCGGCAGCAGCCCCGCGGCCTTGAACCGCTCTCGATCCTTCATGATGAACGCGTTGGTCCGCCAGGGTGGATTGCATATCTTGGGCACGCCGAAATATTCGCACCATTGCGGATAAGCAGCGTCGAACACGGCGGGCAGCCGTCGCAACGCATCGTCCAGGGGAAGATCGGTATAGATGCGAATGTGCTCGCCGCGAATCTCTTGTATGCCGGCACGAGCTACCTGGTCGGCGTTGATCTCCCGGGCTGGCGGGACCACAAGGTTGCCTTTGCCGTCCAGCAAGCCTTGCTGCTGGGCTTGCTTCATCAGATCGGCCAGCGGAGCACTGGGATCGAGTGGGCGGCCCTTCAGGGCGGGATCGGTCGTTGTTGGGTCGAACGAAGGAGTGGGAAACGACGGCGCGGGAAACGAAGCCTCGCCCCGGCCAGTTGAATCGTGAGTGATGAGTGATTTTTGATTTGCCGGCAACGATCCGCCGGGGGCAGGGTAGGGGGCCACCGGCTGCGAATTGGCATTGTTTGCAACCGCCTCGGGGCTGTGGGAAGTCGGTTGCGATGCCGGCGAATTTGTTTGCGACGGCGGCGGGGCAGGGGAGGGGGGCGTGTCGCTGCTACAGCCAAGGCAACCGGCCACCCACAATATCAACGCGGACCTAACGGCCGCCCGACAACCGCCGCTGCGCTGAACCATCTTCTGCTTCCCGATTTGATTTGGCGCGAACGATTTTCGCCCGGCGTAAACGCGATTTGGACGGCGTGGATGTCAACAACCCATTCGTTACCGCCGATCTTCAATTCCATTCTACCTCGAGCCGTGCCCAAACGCAGATGGTCTTTCCCCGTTTGCGCGCCATCAAACCGATTGCAGGCGTGAATCGTCAAAATGCTTGCACTACCTGGAGATGCTGCTGCAGAGCATCAACCCCCGCCAAAACGAAGCAGGGCAGGGGGGAGGTTAACTCCACTCGCCGCCGCGTACCAGCCGCTCCAATTGCGGGATCAACTGCCGCATGGCCCGTCCGCGGTGGCTCAAAAACTTCTTCACCGTTGACCCAAGTTGAGCAAAAGTTTGATGGGATTCGGGAATTTCGAACAGCGGATCGTAACCAAATCCGCCGCCGCCGCGTCCTTCGGTGAGTATCCGCCCATGGCACGTTCCTTCGCTCTCGGCCCGAACATTCCCGGCGGGATCGGCCAGGGCCGCATAACAAACATAGTGTGCGCCGCGCTTCGTCAACGGGAGGTCGCCGAGCCGCTCGAGCAGCAGTCGGTTGTTGGCGTCGTCGGTCGCGTCCGGTCCAGAGAACCGTGCTGAGTAGACCCCCGGCTGGCCGTTCAGGGCATCCACGCATAGGCCGCTGTCCTCGGCGAGCACCCAGCGATGCAGATGCCGCGCCTGCTCGGCCGCTTTCTTTCGGGCATTCTCAGCGAACGTGGCGCCGTTTTCTTCAACCTCGATCGCATTCGGCAAGTCAGAAAGAATCACCAATTGCAAACCGAGCCCCAGCGGTGCGAGCAAATCCCGCAATTCTTCGCGCTTCTTGCGGTTGTGAGTGCCCAGCACCAACAGTGGCGGGGAAGGCATGGCGGTTTCTCCAGCAGGGCAGGGGGGGCGAAAGTCGCGCGTGGAATCTCCGGGGGCTCCAGGCACCGCGGCATTTTCGCGATGGGCGGCAACAGTTGCAACCGCTCCGTGGCTCGGCGCGACAACTCGACTCGCTACGAATCGGAGTCGCTGTTGATACCCCCGCGGCGAGCCGCAGAATTTTTCCCTCGCTGGCAGCAGGCAGGAGCACGACTTTCGATCTGCCAGACCCTATAATAGTGGAGCAAGATCCCTCCCCCTGGGCCGGCAAGGCACGAACGACCTCGCTCGGCCGCCCTACGTTTGCGGGTGCGATTCCAACGCCAGGATCGATGGGATTCCCACCTTCCTCAATCGATTTCGCGCATTGCCCGAGGAATAACCGTTCATGTCCAGCTTTGAATCCCGCCAGCAGGTGGATATTCCCTTTGCGGTTCCATTCACGCATCGTCTGCGGTTCACGACCGACTGCCTGGGGCAAGACGACCAGGTGCTGCTCAGCCTGTTGGAACCGTCGGGGGAAGGTCCCGCACGCGTGCAGTTTTGGGTCGATGAAAATTTGGCCCAACCCGGCTTGTGCGGCAACGGCGAAGATCTGCTCGAGCGCATCGCGGCATTTGCGCGGCGACATCCCGAGCGGATTACTCAGGCGGGCAATGTGCAGTTGGTTCCCGGCGGCGAAGTCATCAAGAACGACATCCACGTGTTGGAGCGGATGCTCAAGGTTTTCAACCACCACAACCTCGATCGCCGCAGCTACGTGGTGGTGATTGGCGGCGGGGCCGTGCTCGACGCCGTAGGCTTTGCCGCGGCAATCGCCCATCGCGGCATTCGGCTGGTGCGATTACCGACCACCACGCTGGGCCAGGCTGATTCGGGCATTGGCGTGAAAAACGGCGTGAATCTGTTCCGCAAGAAGAATTGGCTCGGCGCATTCGCCGTGCCTTGGGGCGTGGTGAATGACGAAACGTTGCTATCCACACTTAGCGACCGCGATTTTCTCTGCGGGTTTTCCGAAGCCGTGAAGGTGTCACTCCTGAAAGATCCGGCGATGTTTGCCGAATTGTGCCGGGTGGCGCCGCGAATTCAGCAACGCGACATGCGGGTTGCCTCGCCCATGATTCAAGCCTCGGCCACCTGGCATCTCAAGCACATCACCCAGGGTGGCGATCCGTTCGAAATGCTCGAGGCGCGGCCGCTCGACTTTGGGCACTGGTCGGCACACAAGCTCGAACCAATGACAGATTTTCAGTTGCGGCATGGCGAAGCGGTTGCGATCGGGCTGGCCATCGACACTGTCTATTCTTCGCTCTGTTTTGGGTTTCCGCGGCGCGACGCCAGCGCTGTGCTCCGCTGCCTGACCAGCTTGGGCTTTGAACTCGATCACCCGCTGCTCACCGAAACCGACGTGCTCTTTCAAGGGCTCGAGGAATTCCGGCAACACCTTGGTGGCCGACTCACCTTGACCATGCTCCACGATATCGGCACGCCCTTCGAAGTTCATGAGGTAGATCGCGAGCGCATGCGCCGAGCGATCGCCCACGTAAGAGCGTTTGCCCGAGCGGCCGGCGAAAACCTGGCCGTGGGTCATTGAAGCGAAATCTCCGCCATCAGCCCGTTTGCGGCACAACTTGCACTTCGGAAGTGGGGCGCCGTTCTTCGGTTCACGTCGTGCGGCTGTATTCAATGGACAGGGGGCAGGGCAGGGGGCTCGTTCAAAATCGTCTGACGTCTATAATGCAGCAGGGCAGGGAAGTGGCGCGAACGGAATCGGGTTGCTGAGGTGGGCGGTTTTCGCTCCCACTCCGAACGTTCTCGCAAATTTTTCGCTCCGCGGCACAACCTGGCGCGGTGGATCCCTCCACTTGAAATGACGTTTCCATCGTGAATCGCATCTTTCCCTCGCTGGCTTTATTCGGTCTCACCTTCGTTGGCGTGTCGATTGTGCTCGGCCTCACCGTGGACACGAGCGATCTCACCACCGAGGCCGCCCGAAGCTGGAAACGGGTCCACATGATCGCCGGCATTCTGGCCGGACTGGCAGTCATGTTGGTCAATGGGATTGTGATCACCTATTTCGTGGGCACCAGCCGCTGGTGCCGCGAGGTTGTCGAAACCTACCAGCTCGACATGCGGTTGTACCGGCGCAGCGCCGCTCTGAAACGCAAAGCCTTTCCCATTACGTTGGCCGCCATGCTGGTTGTGGTGGGCATGGTAGCCTTGGGGGGCGCCGCCGATACCGCCCGCACGCTGCCCCAGCCTCCTTGGGGTCTCAGTTGGGCTGATATTCACTTGCTGGGGTCGCTGGTTGGTGCGGGCTTTCTGATCTGGGCTAGTTACTTGCAATGGACGACGATTACCGTCAATCAGCAAGTGATCGCCGCCATTTTGGCCCAAGTGAAGGAAGTTCGGCAAGCCAAGGGCCTCGACGTGGAAGAAGACGCCGACGAAGCGGCTTGAGCCGCCGCGTTCTCTGTGCTCTCCCCACCTTACTCTCTTTGACTCTCAAATTCTACATGCGAGCTTGTGTTCAACGGGTAAGTCAGGCCAGCGTTGCCGCGAACGGCGATATCGTAGGCCAGATTGAACGCGGATTCCTGGTGCTGTTGGGCGTGGCGGCCGACGATGCCGAAATCGACGCGACGCAGCTTGCCGACAAAATCTTGGGACTGCGCGTCTTTGATGACGAGCAAGGCAAAATGAATCTCGCCCTGGCCGACGTCGCCGGGGCCATGCTGGTGGTTAGCCAGTTCACCCTGCTGGGCGACTGCCGCAAAGGACGCCGCCCCAGTTTTGTGGAAGCCGCAACGCCCGACCTGGCCGAACGTCTCTACCAAATCTTTACCCGGCGGGTTGCCGCGGCCGGCATTCCTGTCGCCACGGGCCAATTTCGCCAGCACATGCATGTGAGTCTGGTGAACGATGGCCCCGTGACGCTGCTCCTGGATAGCCGCAAGCTGTTTTAGTGGGGCGAATCGAAGCGAGGGGCTGTCGGGCGTCGCCGACCCTATTGCGAGCGAGGTTGGTACATCCACACCCTCCGCGCCATGTTGGCCTCGTCTTCGGCGGTGTCGCTTGTTGGCGATCCGGCAATGTTGGGTTCGGCGGGGTGAATGCCGTCTTCGGCCAGATGAGGTTGATGTTCGTGCCGCCAGCCTTCCATCCAGCGAGGTTCGTTGATCACCACGTAGGTCAGCACCGCCAGCTTGGCGAACGTGGAGACGTTTCCCCAGAGCTTCGGCCCCCACAGTTTGAATGCGGTGCCAAACGACTTCTTTTTCTTTAGTCGGCCGCGGTGCCAGTACAGGCTATAAAACTCATCCAGCAGCAAGTGAGAGAAGAATCCGATCAGCACCGCCACGGCCTTGAAGACACGGACCGAAACATCGTTGCTGTCACATATCAAGAATGCCAGTTCGGCGAAGATGATGCCGGCTGGAATGCTATGAAACATTCCCCGATGCACGGTGTATTTCCGCAAGAACCAGCCCAATCCAAAGCGAATGAGCAAGTAAACCAGCGCCCCCACCAGCACCATCATGTCGGTGGAAAACCCGAGGTGGCGAAAGCGATCGATGAGCAGCATGGGCACCACCGCCGCCCCAAAGGCCAGGCTTTCGCGTAGTGGCACGCCATTGTTGCTGTCGATGTCCGGCAGCATGCCCGATACGCTGCACAAACCCGTCGCCAACAGGCATTGATCGACCGGCACCTGAAAACCGAAGTGGGCGCCCAGGCCGTAGCCGATGCCGAGAACCGTGCTGGTCGTGATATGGGTTCGGAAACCGGCCATCACCCATCCTTGCCACGCTGAACGTATGCTGGCATTTCCGCCATTGGTAGCGGACTAAATCGTGCCGAACGAGCGGTGAATTTTGCACCGTTCAAAGAGATCATCTGCCTTGCGGGGGCGGACGGTATCCGAAGGGCTCGGCGTCCGCAAGCCCGGTCTGGCCAGCCATCATTGCCAGCATCTGGATGCCCTGATGCTTTTGCCCCGGTTGCCCTGTCTCAACTTTTCATTTATCGATCTTCGGTTACCGCACGTCCGTTGATATACTCCCGCCAGGCGAATACCCAAGGCAAAGCGGCGCATGCCATTGGCCATGGGCTGACTGCCCCTGCCCTAGCCTGTTCTCCGCGTTGAGGAGCGCTTGACAGCCATGTACGACATTCTGATGCTCGCCGTGCTGGCGGCCTGCGTGCTGTTCGGCGCCTGGAAAGGCATGGCTTGGCAATTGGCTTCACTGGCATCGCTGGTTCTCAGCTACCTCGTCGCGCTGCAGTTCGCCGATGTGGTTGCTCCCATGATCGGAACCGAAGAACCCTGGAACCGATTTGTGGCCATGGCCATCTTGTACGCGGGTACGTCGATGGCGATTTGGCTTGGCTTTAGGGTGGTGGCTGGAGCCATCGACCGGATTAAGCTGCGCGAGTTCGATCGGCAACTGGGCGCCCTGTTCGGCGCTCTGAAGGGCGTGCTGCTCTGCATGGCCATCACCTTCTTTGCCGTCACGCTTTCCAGCACCGCTCGCGGGGTTGTGCTGCAATCCAAGTCCGGATTCTACATTGGCGCATTGCTCGATCGGGTTCATCCGCTCATTCCCGAAGGCATGCACGAAACACTGCATCCGCACTTCGAAGAGTTCGAGCGCAAGCTCAAGCCCGACGGCGATCCTAGCGACCCAAACCCAATTCTGTCTGCCCAGCAACCAGGCCGGTCGTTCGATCTAGGCAACACTTCGGGCGGATCCAATGCGACCGGCCAAGCCAATCCGGTGGGTTCATCTGGCAGCAATATGCCGGTGGCAGGGCCGGGCAAGTTGGAGCAATGGATGGATGGCCTCGAAACGGCACGCCGGGTGAGCGATGCCTTCCAGGGGACACCCCCGGCCAATGCTCCTCCTACTCAAGATCGCTTCGAGCGACTCTCCGACAACCTCCGTTGGCTGGGCAACATGGCAGGCTTCCGCGGGGTGGAAGCCGTGGAACCAGACAAGGCGCCGGCGCCTCCGAATACGTCTACACAAAGCCGTCGTTAGACGCCGCCGGCCACGGGACGAAAACGAGCGAGAACAATCCAGATCGAATTTCAATTGCGTCAGCCGGGGCGGGGGAGAGCCAGCGTCGATGCGAACAGTTGTTCTCGGGTACAACCTTGAAACCAGCGAAGCAACCGACCGCCGTGGTTGCATGGAGCCAAGCGTCAACGCTTGTCGGCGTCGGCTCGCAAGGTGGCCAGATAATAACCGGCGGCAAAGTGAGGGCAGACCAAGCCTGGGACGAAAACAGCGGTTTTTCCCGGGTTTTTGCCATCCCAGAACCGAACATAACCGACATTATCGGACGTTGGACATAGGTTTCCCTTGGATTGGGGTTTGGATTCAGGCCACGCCTCGCCACGCGTTTGGCCAGCTGATCCAGAACCCTGCAGCGTGCCCATCAAGCCCTGTGGAAGACTCCGTCGACTCGTTGAGAGTTTCGTGCCAGGCGGCGCAGAGGAATGGCACGCCACCTCGTTGACTGACTGGGACGAACCCGCCGAGGGCGCTTCTGGCCGCTTGCGTGGCGAACAGGTGTGGAAGGTCCGGGTGTGGCCTCGACCACCGATCTCACGCCGGATGATTTATTGCTCGACACTGGCGCAACCGCTGGCGAATCGACTGCCAAGTTCGCCTCGTTGGAGAAGCGCAGATTGCTGCCCCCGGGTGCTCGCTGGCAGGGAGGTTCGAGAAATGTCACCAGTCGGTCGGATCTGCATTGCCGGCAGGGCAGGTTGCCGTAATTGCGACTGACCGTCTGCAACACGACGCGCTCCTGCCCGGTTTTCAATTGCTGCGCCGAGAGTCGACAGTCGACCAGGCCCAACAGGGCGGCAGGCGAAGTCTATTCGATCCCGCTGCCAATACTGGATGCCAGTTCGGCTGCGTCGCCTTCGAGGAAGGGGCCCATTCGCCGAAACTTCTCGTAACGGCTGGCAACGAGGTCGTCCAGGGGGACGTTGAGTAGTTCGCGCAGCTTCCGAACGATGTACATCTTCAGCGCATTGGCCATTTGGTGGTGATCGCGATGGGCACCGCCCAGCGGTTCCTCAATCACGTCATCGACCACGCCAAATTCCTTGAGATGACGCGAGGTGATCTTCAGCGCCCGGGCAGCCTGTTCCTTGTAGGCGTCGCTCTTCCAGAGAATTCCCGCGCAGCCTTCGGGACTGATCACCGAATAATAGGCATGCTCCAGGATGGCAATGCGATCGCCAACGCCAATTCCCAAGGCGCCGCCCGACCCGCCTTCGCCAATCACAATGCAGATGATGGGCGTTCGAAGCCGCGACATTTCAAAAATGCAATCGGCAATGATCTGTGCCTGGCCTCGCTCTTCGGCGCCCACGCCAGGGTAAGCGCCGGGCGTGTCGATCAGGGTCACCACCGGCATGCGAAACTTGGCCGCAAGCTTCATTTTGGCCAGCGCCTTGCGATAGCCCTCGGGATGAGCGCAGCCAAAGTTGCACGCCGCCCGCTCTTTATAGTCGCGACCCTTTTGGTGGCCGATGAACAGCAGCTTGAATTCGTCGAGTTTGGCAAATCCGGAAATGATGGCCCGGTCGTCTCCAAAGCATTTGTCGCCGTGCAGTTCCACGAAACTGTCGAACAGCAAGTTGATGTAGTCCGTGGTCATGGGACGCTCGGGATGCCGGGCTACTTGCACGGTTTCCCAGGGCTCCAGGTTGCCATACACTTTCTTGATCAACTCCGTTCGCTGCCGTCGCAGTTGTCGGATCTCTTCTTGGATTTCCGGTGTGGGATCGGCCTGCTCGAGCTTGGCCAGCCGACTTTCCAAATCGTATACGGGACGCTCAAAAGCCAGGCGGTGTTGCTTGGTCGACATGGAACATGTTCCTCATATTTGATTGCCGCCGCGGGCGGCGCTTTTTATTGCCAGAGAATTCAAGGTTCCCAACGCATTTGGGCGGATCAAGAACCCGCGCACCCTTTCATCGCCAGCTTCTCTCCACTTCGCTAAGCGCTATCAGCGAGAGGGCGTTAACGAAAATAGGGCGTGCCGCGAATGCGAACAGCGTAAAGTCAGGGACCCTTCGCCATTCTTTTTCGATTGCCCAAATTGTTCAAGGGTTTGACGCACCAAGATTACTCTTCTTGAGTCGCTGCTTGCTGCTCGGTCAGCGAAGGAGGAACTTTGAACAGCGACATCGCTCGCAGTTCGGCGGAAATCTGATCGAAGTGTGGCCGGTTGTCGGCTTTCTTGGCCATCATCCGCCGCAATAGTTGCGAAAATTCGGTGGTTATGTTGGGGTTGTGAACTTCCACATTGGGAATCGGGGCCCGCAAATGCTTGGTCAGCAAATCATTGGTGCTAGCACCAGTAAAGGCCTTTTTCCCGCTCACCAACTCATACAAAGTGCATCCCAAGCTGTAAACGTCAGCTTTGGTGTCGACATTTTGTCCTCGAATCTGCTCCGGCGACATGTAGCTGGGGGTGCCCTGGATCTTGGCCTTGCCGCTGAACAGTTTGGCCAGGCCCGACTTTTTCTTTTCGGCCAGAGCGAAGTCGATGAGTTTGACGTTCCCCTCTTCGTCGACCAGGAAATTGTCTGGCTTCACGTCTCGATGCGCCCAACCCTGGGCAGACAAGTACTCTAGCGCTTCGACCGATTGCTGCGCAATGCAGGTTGCCTTGGGTGCTAGTTGGCTCGCGCCCACCGATTGCAGAAGTTGCTTCAGGTTAGGAACGTTAAACAGCTCCATGACCAAGAAAACTTCGCCCTTGTGCTGGTCAAATTCCACGAACTCGATAATCCGCGGATGTTTAAGGGTTCGCCCCACCTCGTACTCATGTTTCAGTAGTTTGATTTCCTCGCGAGTTTGCTGTTCGCCCACCAGCAATCGCTTCATGGCGAATTTGCGGCGATCATCATCACGGATCACTTCCCAGATCTGTGCCGTGCGACTGCTACGAATCAAATTCAACAGTCGATAAGAGCCTACATTTGTCATAAGTTGTTGAGTCGCTCTCTGCGTCAGTGCACTTGGCTGTGCGCGGCTGCCATTCCCTCGCTGCTTTCATGGTAACCCAGGAAAGTTGCCAAGGTAAGCACGCGTCTTCGCAGACAACTCCTGAGCGAAACATGCCGCCCGGACAGGATGGCCGCAGGAGAGAACGAGCAACCGCCCTCCCCTGCCCCGCAAGCGTGGCTCGAGTCTTTCGGAGCCTTCGTTCCGGCGTTTTATTCCCCTGCCCTGCCCCGCTTTATTCGCTGATTTTCCGCTTCTTGGGCGCGCGCGGCAAAGCTCCACCAAACATCCTTGGGAAGGCATCCCAAGCCGACAAAAGCAAGCATGACTCCCCAGGCGATGGACAACGACAACATGACTCCTTCGGTAAAGCCGTAGGAGTGCAGGCCGGCGCCGAGTTCGTTCACACCAAACCAGGACCAGCTTACGAACATCATGCCGGCCACCGAGAGTACCGCCGTGCCGCGTTCTTTTACCATGCCGTCCCAGCGAGCGTGCAGGATCAAGGCGTTCCAAAGCACGATAATCAAAGCGCCGTTTTCCTTCGGGTCCCAGCCCCAAAAACGACCCCACGAATCGTCCGCCCACAAACCTCCCAACACCGTGCCCACAAAACTAAAGAACAACGAAAAGCAAAGGGTGCCGTAGGTCATGCGATAGAGTTCGCGCTCCAGTTTGGGAGTTAGCGAGGGCGTGGCCACGCCGCGAATGATGTAGATCAATCCCAGCAAGCCAGCCAGATAGGTCGTGGCATATCCCAGGGTGATGCAAATTACGTGGGTTGCCAGCCAGAACTGCGTGTCGAGCACGGCTTGCATGACCACGAACGTGTCGCCGTCGCCGGCCAGAAAATGCGCAATCCCAAGTGTCTTGAAGCCCGCCACCGAGGCGACAATGTTGCCAACCCCGATGCGGAAGATGGCTTCAATGGCAATTCCCAGCACTACCATTCCCCAGCCGATGAACACTGCCGAGGAATACAGGTTGGTGACCGGGGGGCGGCCGGAAATATAGATTCGACCCACCAGCGCGAATGTGTGAATCAAGAACGTAAACACGATCAACCATAATGCGGCACGATTAAATGCCTTGGTCCAGCCCAACCACGAACAGGCCGTCAGCACAAACGCCACCAGATAAAAGCAGGCCGAATAAAAGAACGGGCTGACGCTATTGAAATACGATTCGAAACTGATTTTTGCTGTAAGGGGCTCCACCTCGGGATTCGCGTCGATCAGGCTGTGGTAATCCTCCACGGCGCCGTTGAAGTCAGCGGCCGACTTTTCGCTCTCGGGTTGATCCTTGGCCGGCGTTTGGTTTGCTCGGTGCGCGGCGGCATCGGACGCGACGTGGTCCGCACGAGGCAACTTCTGGTATGAGGTTAACACCTTCTGCAACCCCACAACGTACTTGTTGGGCGGGAGACCGCCGTCGGTCCGAATTTGATTGAGTGCCCAAGCCTTCGGAAAGACTTCCCACGTGGGCGATTCCTCAGCCGTTGGGTCATCGTCGGTTGGCGGAATCGTCAAGGGGGGTTGCGAGCGCTGCAACTGCTGCAACATTTCTGCGAAGTGCTGGATCTCGGGCAATTGACGCAACGAACCTTCAAGGTCCGGAAGCATTCCGGAAAACGACAGCCGCAGTTTCAAATAGAGCTGGCGCTTCTTATCGAAATCCAGCATCTTACGCTGAAAGGTGCTCAGGTGTTCCTGATCCAGGGCGATTGCCGCGGCATAGTCATCGGCCAGCTTTCGCAAGTGCGGCTCAAATTCGGAATAGGCGTAACGCATGCCGTCGCGCCTCTCTAAATTCAACTTGACCTGCAGGTCCTGGTTTTCGATGCGGAAGATGGGATACGTATCGGCGACCTCAGGCCGCGCCATCAGTTCCATCAGCCATCGCATGGCTGGCTGGCCGTGTCGTTTGGCCGAAGCCTTGGCGCCAAGTTCTTTGAGTTCGGCCACCAGTTTTTGAGCGACGTACGAAGGTGCGTCTTTAAGCACCATCTGCGGAAGTTGTTGCTCGTCGAAATCGGCATTGGCATTCCGCAAGGCCAATCGCACGCGGTCCGCTTTGCTGCCGATGTCGCTAAGCGTGACGTCGTACAGCGAAAACGATTCGCTGTTGGAGAGAATCAATAGGCTGTTTCGCGCAAGCGTGTCCAGCGGCTTCATCCGCCCTTCGTAGACCAAGGGAAGTTTGCCGGCGGCGTAATAATCCACCTGGCCTTCTTTGGCTTTTGGCGGTCGGGCGATCATGCCCGCCATAACCACCGCAACGGCCAAAACGCCGATGGGCATGATCCAGTTGAGGTACTTTCCTGGGCGGTTGCCGTCGGGCTCAAGTGGCGAAGGTTCTTGCTGTTTGCGGCGTTCATTGAGTGTTCGTGTGAGTTGTGCCGAAGCAGCGGTAAACCCGGTGCTGTCGATGGCCATCAATCCCAGCTTGGCCAAGGTTTCCGGCGCGGATCGGCGGCGCAAAAACCGCATGAGCACCAGCCAGAACTGGTAGAACATGCCGGTGCCCACGATCATGCAGCACACGTAGGGAATCATCCAGCCAAAGTTGGTCACGACTTGCAGCGTGGTGATCTCGCGGCCGTCCTCGGGATCGAGGTTGTATCCGCTCTGGTAAAAGGTTTCACCGTAGGCCCGCAGAGGATTGTTCATCCAGATTTTGACTTCGTACGGTTGAGCCTGCGCCGGATGATCGACCCGCACCACCGACGAGTAGTCTTTGGGTGTTTGGGTGCCAATGTAGTTTTCGCGGCGCACGTCAATGGCATGCACCGTGTACGGCTTGTAAATCCGCTTCGATCGCAGATACAAATCGTATGTTTCCCCGTTGACAGTCACTTTCTCAGCCATGGGCTGGCTGCTCATCGCCAACACCATGCTCAGCAGATGCGTGCCCAGGCTTTCGTCGGTGCCTTTCTTGTAAAACGTGATGTATGCCGACGAGATGTCGATTCCACCGCCCGAGTCGGTACCTGCTCCTGGGCGCACTTCTTCGATTCGATAATGTCGGCCAATTCCTTGATCAGCGAGATGCTCGTCGCTCGGCGTGTCTCCCGGCTGAATCCGCAAGACTTTGGAATTCTGATAGAACTTCCGCACTTCAAAATCGAACGGCAGTTTTTCGCTCTGGATTCGCTCTCCTTCGGCCAGCCAGCCCTTGGGAATCACAATTTCGGTGTCGAAGTCCGAGGCGATCTCCACGCCGCCCGACCCCACCGCGCCAAGCAGCGGGGCTGCCGCGAACAGACCTGCCTGTTCCAGTTTTTCGCGCGCCGGGGTTACGACGGCCAGTTCGATGCTGCGGATATCGTGGGCGTAGTTGGAAGTTTCGCCCTCGTAAATGGTCATTTGGCTTTCGACTGCCATCTTCGCGACCATCAATTCGCTGATCATCAGCAGTCCGATGCCGGCGTGCAGCAGTACGACCCCGCCCCGCTTGTGGAACACCATGATGCATCCGGTCAGCAAAATCGTGGCTGCGAATTGCGCCTTCAGCAGTTGCCACAAAATCCGCATGGACGGATCGCTCAGCCGGCCCGACTCTCCTTGCACCAAGGTCCAAGTAAGCGTGGCCAAAATGGCAACGGCCAATCCGCCGAGGGAAATCCGCTCGATCTTACGTCGGGCGTTCAGCATGATCGCGCCGTAGATCGATGCCGCTCCCAGTAGCGCTAAAACGCCTTGGAATATGCGCCACAGCACCGACCAATCGATAAATGGCTGGTCTTGCACACTCCCCGATCCGGTGCCGCCGCTGGCGATCACCAAGACGGTGGAAATGCACCCAATCCCAATCACGCCCAACCCGGTCCATAACCGCGGCCCTCTGGCTTGTACGGTAAACCGCAGCGCATGCGCCGCGAGCAGATTGAGAGCCATTAGCCCGCCGATGAGATACCCGCCAGGAAAAGGGAACCATCCTTCGGCGGGAGTCGATTGGGGAAAGAACGCCTTGGGCGTAAATATCTTCAGTTCGACCTTCGCCACAAACGTGCGAAAGTACTGGTCGATCACCCGCCAGATATCCATGCCCGGTTCAGCCTGGGCGAGCGTGCCGAACAAAATCAGCAAAATCGATACGGCGAACAGACCCACGGTAAGCTTTAGCGAAGCGGCCGCATGCACCGCCACCCGCAGCGCATCGACTACTACGTTCTCGCTCTTGCGCCAGGGTGGCAAAGGGTATTGCCCCGGGTAGTTTCCAAAGTCGGGCAGGTTGCCTTGACCGGGAAATGGCGGTTGCTGCTGGGACATCGACCGACTCCGTGATTGATCCAGATCGCCCCGGAGGGCAGAGGCCGCGCTAACTTCAATGCAGTTTCACGCGGCTGAAAAGCCGTGGCTATCGCTTGTGCGACAGTCTGGCATTGCTTGACGGCGTTATTTGACTTCGAACTGCACCGACTTGAGAAAATCGAGAAACGGCTGCTTTTGACTTTCGGCCAGGGCACTATCCCCTTGAAATTTGAAGAACCAGGGACGCTTCTCCACCAGCGCGATGACGCCCAGAATGGTTTGCGGCCGCTGGGCTTCTTTCGGCCCGACCATTTCGACGAACATTGCCGGGTAACCGTCGACGGAAAGCACGGTCAAATTCTGTTGCAACTCATCGGGAGTTGTTGGACCAAGACCGACTTGCTGTCGCCATCGATTGATGTTCTCCATGGCTCCACTGGCTTCCGGTCCCAGTTCAATCACCGTGACCAGTGCCGTCAGAGCGCCCTCTTCAATATCAAACGCCGCTTTTCGCAAACCGCCAGGCGTTTGTTCTTTCCAGCCCGAAGGCGCGGTGTACGTCAAAGCGATCTCTTGGGCTCCCCTGCCCTGCCCCGCTTCTTCGGAAGCTCCGCGCCCTGCAGCGAGCGCTGGATCGTCCATGCCACGCTGTCCACCAGCCATGGGACCGCCTCCTCCCATGGCGGCCATGGGAGCGGCCGTCAATGTGCTCGGTGCGGCTTGCCCGACGAAGTTCACCACCGTCGCCATCTTGTCGCCGATTGGTCGTTGCTCACTAGCTGCCGCCAACTCGTCCTCCGACAACGGATCGAGAGCCAGTTGCTTTCGCCAACGGTTTACGTTTGCCAGCACATACTGTTCGTCTACGGGCCCGCCAGCCGGCAAAGGAATGACGGTCAACTCGGGCGCCTCGTCACTTTCGCCCAACTTGACGGTGGCAAAACGCATGCGGCTGGAATTGCCTTTGTCGAGCGTCCAGCCGGAAGGCAGATCCCATTGGGGTTCGTTCGACTCGGAAAACGTGACAGAATCGAGGAAACGGGCAAACTTATCGGCATCCCGCCCCACAGTTCCTTCGGGACCCGTAACTTTGAAAAACCAGACTGTTTGCTCATGTGGAACGAGTGCGGCCAGCGTTCGCATCGGCACAGGCCGGCCTTGAGACCGCTCCAGGTTGTACACCGAAGTAACGCTGATTTCTTCGCGCTGGCGACACCCGCTCGTTGTAATTGCTAGCAGCACCGCCACCGACGCCAGGGCGGCGTGTGATCTGTTGTTCGCGTGGAACCATGCCAGAGGGAATCGGGAACCAGTCTCTTGGTGTAAGTTCAGTGTGGGCATGGATTTGCGCGGATTGAAGGCGGGGCGGGTCCGTGCGGCGAGGCGGGAATCGAGCAACAACGAAACACAAGGCTTGCTATCGCTCCCAATGATTATAGTCCTTATAAGGATCAAAAGTGCAAATCGCGCGGACTTTTCCGGGCTTGCGACTCTGAGACGGCGATGCTGACGCCGTCCCAGTTGCCCGATTTGGCGTGAAGGCGCCGAATCGCTGTGGATTTCGCACGGTGGTTTGCTGAAACCACGCCCCCCCCACTTCTGATGGGGGTGTTGCTGGGGTGCAGGAATGTTGGCCCTGAGGGTGGGGCTTGTGTCGCAAGTTATTGATTTTAAATTGGTTGCGACTTTTATGGAGGGCGTCACTTCAACTTTGCGCTTGATGCAGCGCCGAATTCCGAGCTCGCCCAATGAGAGCTTGCGGCGGATTGGCACGCGGGCAAATTATAAAGAAAGCGAAAGGCGCGCAGATTGCCCGCGCGACTTATCCCCCCTGCCCTTTTCTCTCAGCGCATACCCAAACGACCGCCGATCGCTGATTGTCGTATGTGATCAAGAATGATGGTTTCGCGAGTCAATTTTAATGGTGGTGCGGGACCAGCTTCGCGGTGACGTCTTTTCCATCCAGCGGCACCAAGAGCAGGAGTTCAATCGATTCATCACCTTCCAGCGCGCCCACCAGCTCGAATGGTGCGTCGGTCAGCTTGAAATGCGATGCCTGTTCACCTCCGCCAACAGCCGGAATGTCGAAGGTTTGGGTCTTGCCCTCTTTCGTTACCGAAATCACCACCTTTTCCGCGCCGATCGGCACTTCTTTCTTCATTTCCTCGTCAAGAATGTAAACCGAAACAGCGTCAGGATTCTCCTCCACCACCCACTCGGCATGGCGTCCGCCTTCCAGTTCGACCACCGCTCCGTCATGCGGACCATGCGCGTGATCGTCATGGTCGTCGTGCTTATGGTCTTTGTGGCCATCGGTCGGCGCTTGGGCCTGATTGTCCGCAGGCTTATCTCCACAGCCGGTCAGGGTTGTGAATCCCAGGGCGAACATCACCCCCAGGGTTCCCTTGCACAATGACGGTAACAACATGGCGAATTCCTTATGGGATAGGTGGCGAAGTAATTACAGGGTAATTCCTGATCGAAAACGTCAATTTACCTGAATACGCAGGATGATCCCCCATGGTTCACCGGCCGTCAAGCACGTCGGGAGAAACCGCCAGGCCGTCTCCAGCGCTTGCTGACTCAGCGAATCAGCAACACCTTCGCCCCCGCGACGGGACCTCGCTTAAGTTCCAGCAGTGCGCGGTTCGCATCGTCCAACGCATAGGTGGTGACTTGGGGGCGGATGGGGATCGACGCCGCCAACGGCAAGAACTCGCGAATATCGTACTGCGTGATATTGGCGACTGATTTTATTTCCCTTTCCATCCATAAATGGTCGCGGTAGTTGAGTCTCAGTAACCAATCTTTATCGCCCTCTTCTTTTCGGATGGCGTTGATCACCAGCCTTCCACCGGGAGCCAGGTTTGCCAGGGCGTGAACCACCGGTTTCCAGGCCGGCGTCGTGTCGATGATTGCCCTCAGCGGGATGGGCGATTGCTCGTCGGTATCTCCTGCCCATGCGGCGCCCAACTGCCGAGCAAGCTCGCGCGCCTGGGCATCGCGGGCAAACACATAGACCGCGGAGTTAGGAAATCGATGGCGTGCGAGTTGCAACACGAGATGGGCCGAGCCGCCAAACCCCGTTAATCCCAGGGGCTCGCCGTCAGTTAAGCCCGTTAACCGCAGAGCCCGATATCCAATTGCTCCGGCACATAGCAGCGGCGCTGCTTCCGCATCCGAAAAAAACTCGGGAATCGGGTAGGCATATTCCGCGGGCACCGTCATGTACTCGGCATATCCGCCGTGGGCGTCGCGTCCGGTGGCGACAAAACTGTCGCTGACATTCTCGGCTGGATCGCCGCTCGAAGAGTGAATCCAGCCCACGCCGACTCGGTCGCCCAACTTCCAGGTTGTGACGCCTTTCCCTAGTTGATCTACATACCCCACCACCTCATGCCCTGGAATGATTGGCAGGCGTGGCGGCGCGGTGCGGCCCTCGATTTCATCCAACTCGGTATGGCACACACCGCAGGCGGCAACTTGAACCCGTATTTCTCCATCCTTCGGCGTAGGCGCGGGAAAGTCGTGAACCAGTTCCAGCGGCGAACGCTTCGCGTCGAGCAAACCCAGTTGCTGGAGCAGCATGGCCTTCATCGGTAGTTCAATTCCTCAACGCCAAATCGTATGGGCAACCTCTTGCAGCGACGCAAACCGATCAGGGCGGGCAGATTTGTTTGAACGCTCCCAGAGCGCATGGGGATGCTGGCCAACTGGCAGAAACAATACACCCAGGGTTCACTCGGCGTTTGCACAGCAATTAGAATACGGCCATCCCCCCTGCCCTGTCTCCTTGCAGCATACACGATTTGCCGCCATGCAACACTTCTTGCCCGATCCGTCAAACCGTCGCGCTTTCCTGCGGACCTCGCTGGCGACCGCCACCGCCCTGGCCTGGCAGTCGTCTGGCCCACAGCTCCAAGCAGGAACCAACCTTGGGGACGTCGCTGCCGCGGCATCCATCCCGGCCGACATCCCGCGAGAACTCCAGCCCAACGGCGCCGATCTCGGCACCATGTACGGTGAACTGCTGCGCCTGTCGCAAAGCCATCCTTACTCGATGAGCTTTCTGAACGACCGATTCCAATCGCTTGACCAATTCAAGGCGGCCGCTCGAGCCAAGATTCTTGAATTGTTGCTCTACCGGCCAGAACCCGTAAATCCCGAGCCCGAGGTGCTCGATCGCGCCGATCTGGGGGACTACATTCGCGAGAAAATCGTGTTCAATACCTCGCCGCGGTTTCGCGTGCCAGCCTATGTGCTGATTCCCAAAGGATTAAAACGCCCGGCGCCCGCCATCATCGACCTGCACTCGCACGGCGGCATGTTTCTGCTTGGCAAGGAGAAGATTGTCGACCTGGGGCTCAACCATCCCGTGGTCAAGCAGTACCACGAGCGCAATTATGAAGGCCGCCCCACTTCCACCGAATTGGTTCGCCGCGGTTACGTGGTGATTGCCATCGATGCGTTCATGTTCGGCGAAAGGCGGCTGATGCTCGACGCCGACTTGAAACTCGGCTGGGATCGCTGGAAGTATTCGCCCGAAGACTTCGTTCGCCTCAGCCGCGTTTGCGCCAGCAAAGAAACCACTTTGGCCAAGAGCATGTGCTTTGCCGGCATGACTTGGCCCGGCGTCGTGTTTTGGGACGACATTCGCACCGTCGATTATCTGGTGACCCGGCCCGAGGTGGACCCCGAGCGGCTTGGCTGCTGTGGGGTTTCGATGGGTGGATATCGCACAATTTATCTGGCAGGGCTCGACGAGCGGATCAAGGCAGCTTCCATCGTCGGCTTCATGTCCACCGTGCGTCCCATGCTTCGGGCGCACATCGATCGGCACTCCTGGGTGCATTACCTGCCGGCGCTGCACCAACACTTGGATTTAAGCGACGTCGCCAGCCTGATGGCCCCCCAAGCGCTGATGGTGCAGCAATGCTCGCAAGACGGTCTGTTCCCGCTCGCTGGCATGCAAGAGTCGGTGCGCAACATTGCCGCCGCCTATCGCAAGGCCGGGGCAGCCGACCAGTTTGCCGGGAAGTTTTATGATCGCGGCCACATCTTCAGCATCGGCATGCAAAACGATGCGTTCGCCTGGTTCGATCGGCACTTGAAAGCGTAACGATCGACGCGCTATGGGGCGTCGAATGGCAGCACGCCCCCCCCTGCCCTGCCCCGGTTACTTCGCCAGTTCCTTGAGCATTTCAAGCAGATTGTCGGTGATGATGACCGATGCCTGCTCTTCCACCTGGTTAGTGCCAATCCAGGTTTCGTACCCGCCAAGCCGATGTTGTTCGGGGCTGGGCAAATACCCATGCCGGGCATTGGCCAACCCGATCACCATGGTTTGGTTAAATGGGCTGCGATCCTTGATGTCCAGGCCGATTTCGACCAGCGTTTCAAACGGGATGCAGGCGATGCCCAAATCGCCGATTCGAATCGCCTGAAGTTGCGCTTTCATGGTTTCTGGCCCTTTGGCGTACGCGATCACGCGGCGCGCGTAATGCTCGGCCAACCGAGGCAGCTTGGCCTTTTCAGTTTCGTCTTCAATCGCCAGCACGGCTTCGGCCGCGGCCACCTGTTCGGCCGTCGGCCGTCGATTCTTGAGCGTGATTTCGCGCTCGATCATGCCCAACTTCACGTTGGAACGGTGTTCCTCAATCTTCGCCCTCGCATGCCATGCGGTATCGGCCGCTTTTTGAGCCACGATGCGAATCTGCTCAAACGTTTCGCGAGGTGGGCGAACCGCCGTGAAGGGAATGTTGTTGATGTCGCCCGAGGTTCCGTTGGACATCATGGCCACAAAGTCTTTGCCGGCGCGAAGGCGACTGGGCATTAGCCGGGCAAACTCGCCAAAGTAATCGGCCGACATCAACTCGCGCGGCGTGCCTCCCACGTAATGCAACGAGTAATTCGCAAATAGCGCCAAGGGATTTCGCGTGCGCGCCTCTTGCACCGAAATGACCGTGATATCCGGATCGGTCGGGCCGGCAGGTCGATCCAAAATCGCTGGGTTCGTGCCAGGGTTCATTTTCACCTGGTCCAGTTGCCCGAAAGGATTCAGCGGCATGGCACCCGGCTTCAAGTACCAGCGACGGTTGAAGACCTCATCGGGCAGCGGATGCGCCGCCGCCCCCACCGCGGCTGGACGCAGCGCGGCATGCGCCTGCACGATCGATTCGGCGATGCCTTGCACCAGCAGCTTGCGGTAGGCTACAGCCGCCGTGTCCCCCTCTTGCGAGTTCGATGGCGGCCCGCTGTGCGTATGCGTCGAACAAACCATCATTCTGTCGAGGGGAATGCCGCAGCGTTCCGAGGCCAGTTTCTTGGCGTCGTCGCAGGTTTCTCGGGCAACTCCCAAGTTGTCGACCACCACCATGGCCAGCATGGTCTTGCCGTCGTCCAAAACCAATGCTCGAGCGTGCAGCGGATCGTGCACACCCTGGGCGAGGTTGGGGCCGAATCCGCCGGGCATGTTCAAGGGAAACTGCTGTGGGGAGATGTCCACTGCGGCTGCCCCGGCGCGAAGCGGTGGGGCCTCCTGTCCAACCGCTACCCCCCTGCCCTGCAACCCAAGGGCGCATGCCAACCACGCAAGCAAACAGATACGCTGAAAACCGGCAAGAAAGCTCATCATTGACACCCAGGTGTTCATCTCGGTGGGACGGAACGCAACCCGCCTTCGGGTTAAATTCCGAAGGGCGGGGCCTTCCGGTCATGATACACGGCCGCCCCTCAACCCCCAACCGGCTTTGCGGATTGTGAGCGCACATTGCCTGATCCTTGCCAAAGCCGTACTCGTTTTACTTCTGCGCCCCCTCTGGTATCATCCTTATGGTTGTCGGGGCGGAGTGCAAAAGGCGCCCCCCCTGCCCTACCCTGCTTGGAATCGGGATACGCGGCCGAGTTGCCACCAACAAGAATCAGAAATACATCTTCGCATTTTGCGAAGTCATCTCCACGGCAATGCATTGTAAGGATTGCGCATGATACTGCCACGGCCAGCGCTGTTTGCCCAAATCGACGAGTTCGTCAATCAACCTGAGGGTGGTTGGATTTGGTCGGTGGTGGGAATCACCATTGCCGTCATCATTCTGCTGTTGTTGCTGGTCGTGTTGCTCAAGTACGGCAAGCTGTGGTTTCGCGCTTACATGTCCAATGCGCAGGTCAGCCTTTGGAGCTTGATCGGGATGAGCCTGCGACAGGTAAATGCGCAATTGATTGTCGACGCCAAAGTCATGGCGATGCAGGCAGGCATCGGCGGCATGAGCACCCGGCGACTGGAAGCCCATTACCTCGCCGGTGGCAATGTGTTGGGAGTGGTTCGGGCGATTATTGCCGCTCAGCGGGCCGATATCGATCTCGATTTTGATCGCGCCGCGGCCATCGATCTGGCTGGTCGCGATGTTGTCGACGCCGTGCAAACTTCGGTCAGCCCCAAGGTGATCGACTGCCCCGATCCCCGCCGCTCGCAAAAAACCACCTTGAGCGCCATCGCTCGAAATGGCGTAGAACTCAAAATTCGCGCTCGAGTGACAGTTCGCACCAACCTCGCGCAACTCATCGGCGGGGCCACCGAAGACACCGTCATCGCCCGCGTGGGCGAAGGCATCATCACGTCGATCGGTTCGGCCGAAAACCACTTGGCCGTCATGGAGGGCCCCGAAATCATTTCCAAGGCCGTGCTTGCCCGGGGTCTCGATGCTCAAACCGCATTCGAGATCGTGTCCATCGACATCGCCGACATCGACGTGGGTGAGAACATTGGCGCCCGTTTGCAGGCAGACCAGGCAGAGGCCGACATGCGGGTAGCCCGCGCCAAGGCAGAAGAACGCCGCGCGCTCGCCGCCGCGCAAGAGCAAGAAATGAAAGCCAAGGTGCAAGAGAACCGCGCCCTGGTTGTGCTCTCCGAGGCCGAGGTTCCCATGGCCATGGCCAACGCATTTCGCAAGGGCAATCTCGTCATTGGGAAGCATGACGAAGGCGGCCGCAACGGAGCGACATAGCAGGCTGGGTTGCCCTCACGCCGCTTTGACGACCGCATTCCGTTTCCTTGCTGTCCAGGCCAGGAACAATCCGGTCGGTTGGACGTGGGATCCATGGGCAATAGGGGTGACGCTCACCTGGTTGCACGCTACACGCAGCCAATCGCACGTTTCATCCGCTCCCAGCCAGCGTTCCCACGGTGAATGCTCGCTCAGGGCCTGATGGTCGCGGTTTTTGTCGATCACCAGCATTGTTCCGCCGGGCTGCACCACGCGCGCGAGCTCCTCCAAGGCAACCTGCGGAACCAAGGCGTGCTCCATGGCTTCCACGCAAAATGCGGCATCGAATTCGCCGGACTCGGCCGGCAGTCGCAGCAAATGGCCGACGCGCCCTTCGATTCCCGGCGGCAGCGATTGTAAATGCGCCGGGCAAAGATCGATGCCCGTCAACCGGAGGTGTGGCAGCGCTTGTTGCAATCGCCCTAGGTAACGACCTCTCCCGCAGCCCACGTCTGCCACCCGAGCGCCAGGTGGCAAACGCCGCGCCCAGTTCAGCACGGCCAGCCAGCGACCATCGACGTCGTCGATTTCACTTGGAAAGTCGTCGCCGTGTCGAGCAAACGCGGCGGTCACTTGAGCATGAGAGGCCAGCAAGTAATTCGCGGCTGCCGGCACATAAGCCTGATTCGCATAGAAGCATGCTTCAGGGCCAGCGCTGCCAGGAAAACTTCCGTCGGCCCTTTGCTGACGACCACACCACGCAACGGCCGCCGCGGCGCGGTCGGTTTCACCAAGGGCGAACCAGATTTGGGCCAGTTGGGCCAATCCGGTCAGGCATGTCCAGCGAGCCCCGGGTATGGCCGGCACGGCCCCGTGTTTTTGCTGGAGGGAGGCCGGCCGACGCAAACATTCCGCCGCCAGCGACGTTTCTCCCAATTCCATCAGGGCCAACCAGGCTGGCGCCACCTGAAATAGCGGCGCTTGCCAGCGGCGAAAATCCACCTGTCTCCGCAGGCGGGTGAGTAACCGCTCGGCAGCCTCCCGCCACGATCGTTCATCAAAATGGCTGGCAACTTCGCGCAATGTTACTGCCCAGCAAAGGTGGAGCGACTGCGGTCGCCAGCGATCGATCGAGCCGGGAGCGGAAGATATTGGCAATTCGCCGCTAGCAGAAACCTGTCGAGCCAGCCAGGCCGCCGCTTGAACGAGTGCCCGCGTGACTTGTTGACGCAGCCCGTTATTGGCGCCGGAAGCCTTGCGATTAGCAACGGTGTTCGTTGCCGCCTTGTCTGCGATCCACGTCCACCAGCCTCGAAGGGCTTCGCCGGTTTGCAACAAGGAGCGGTTCCCGGCGCCATCGGGAAGAGCGCCCCCGAAACCCGGCTCGACCGCAGCCAAAAAATCTTGAACCAGATGGTCGGCGGCATCGAGCTGGTTGAACCCGACCGCGGCGGCAATTTCCGCCGTTGTTGGCAGCATCGCCGGCTGCTTCCAATGGCAGCATTGCAGCGACGCGAGGGTTTGTTCGGCCGGAAAATCGGGCTGGCCTCGCCAGATTCGCAGTCGCCGCTCAAGCCGACGCGCGAGCCCCCCTGCCAGCCGGGCGGCCCAAGAGCTCGCAGAAAACTCGGCATTCGCCGACAAATCTTGGTAAGTTGGATGTTGCACGGTCAAGTGTCGCGGCATGGCTCATTCCTAACGTGGGAGTGCCGAGCGGCCGTGATTGTTTGCAACTTTGCTCCTGTTGCCAACGGCAGTTTTCCATGAGCAGCTTTGAGACCAACGATTACGTGCTGGTGCAAACCACCACCAATCAACGAAATGTGGCCGAACGCATCGCTAAAGCCTTGGTGGAAGACCGTTTAGCCGCCTGCGTGCAGATTCAAGGGCCCGTTACCAGCATTTTTCGCTGGCGCAATGATATCGAGACCAGCGAGGAATGGCTGGTGACCGCGAAGAGCCATCGCGAGCTGTTTGCCCGCGTGGAAGCGGCCATCCGCGGCTTACACAATTACGAGGTGGCGGAGATTATTGCGCTGCCCATCGTGGCCGGCCATGCCGACTACCTGGAGTGGATGCGGCAAGAGCTGTTCCATGTCGAGCCGCAACACGGCTAATGAACCTGGGCGCTTATCGGTCGCCCAAACCAGCAGTAGCCCCCTTCCCGAACCCCTTGGCAAACCTGCATAATCGGGCCAATCCCCGGCAGGGTCGAACGGTTCCCTGCGCCATTCGCTCAATGCCACGTGTAAACCGATCGTCCCAAGTTTTTACCAGGCGCTGCCAGCTTGATGCCCTTCCCGCTTTCGCTGCAGAAGACTCCAGTCACGATCATTCTGCTGGCCGTGATCGGTTTGCTGGAAGTGCTCTGCATTGTGGATGAGGACGCCCGGCTACGATTTTACAACGATACGTTGGGGATCAACGCTTATATCTGGGGGTGGCAACTCTGGCGGCCATTCACCACCACGCTGTTGCATGCGAATTTTGTTCACGCCGCCTTCAACATGCTGTGGCTGGCGACGTTTGGCGCCGTCATCGAAAACTGGGCGGGTTCGCTGCGGTACTTGCTCATAACCATTGCCCTGGCGGTGTTGTCCATCCTTCCCGAATACGTCATCAGCAACTTTCGGCCGCCCCAAATCATGATCGTCGGCTTTTCCGGAGTCGTCTACGGCTACTTCGGCATTCTGTTGGTGGGCCGCAAGTATCGCACCGATTTCGCCATGGCCTGCAATCCCAACACGGTGCAGTTGCTGATCGGCTGGTTTTTCCTGTGTATCGTGCTCACGGCCTTGGACGTCTGGCAGGTGGCAAACGTTGCGCATGGCGCCGGCTGGTTGTTCGGCGTGCTGCTCGGTTTATCCATATTTCGCGTGCAGCAACGCCCACTTTGGATTCCCATCACCGGGATCGCCAGCGCCGCGGTGCTGGGCTTGCTGCTGTGGTGCCCTTGGCATTTTGGTTTTCAGCACATGAAGCGTTTTCCGGCTCGCGGTCGCCCCCTGTTGCAGCGGATGAGCGACCCAGAGGTCTTGGGCCGGAACGCGAGCGCGAGGAAGATACCGGGTGAACGTGTCGTCGGCGACTTCTCCGCGGTTGGGGCAGAATCGCCGTGAAAACAATTAATGACGGGCAAACCAAGCCAAGAGCAGAAGCCTCAAGCGGTAAATCTCCTTATATCGCGGCGAGAATCCATTCGCGACACGGGTTTAACAGTGCTTGGCATGGCGCAAATTAGAGAAAAATCTGGCTCCTTTTCCATTCAACGGATGCGAAACCTATGACGGTTCATGTTGGAATTCACGGCGCGGCTGGTCGCATGGGACAACGTTTGATCGCCCTGGGCGCAAGCGACCCCAGTCTGAAGATTACAGCCGCTTTGGAGGCCATTGGCAGCCCTCGTTTGGGCCAAGATGCCGGACAGGTCGCCGGCGTGGGTGAACTGAACGTGCTGATCACGGATAGCCTCCCCGATCGGCCGATCGATGTGTTGATCGATTTTTCTTCACCAGCCGGCGCAGAGCGGGCCTTGTCATTATGCCTCGAGCGCGGAATCCCCCTGGTGCTGGCCACGACCGGCTTGACACCCGCGCAACGCGAACAGGTTGATAAGGCTGGTGAACAAATACCACTTTTATGGTCTCCGAACATGAGTCTGGCCGTCAACCTGTTGATGAAGTTGACCGGTATCGCTGCCACGGCACTGAAGGGGCAAGCCTCGGGTGTTGATGTCGAAATCATCGAGAAGCATCACCGCTTTAAGGAGGACGCCCCCAGCGGTACGGCGCTCAAGTTTGGCGAAATCATTGCCGAGGCCATGGACCTCGACAAGCACGTCCACGGTCGCCACGGTCAAACCGGCGCCCGCAGCCCCGGGGAGATTGGCTATCATGCCGTGCGCGTGGGCGACAACCCTGGCGAACACACCATCATTTTTGGCATGCTGGGCGAAACCGTCGAACTGGTCGTGCGGGCCAGCAACCGCGACTGCTATGCCCTGGGGGCCCTGGCCGCCGCCAAGTACCTGGCCGGAAAATCGGCCGGTTGCTACACCATGAACGATGTATTGGGGTTATAGACAACGGCCTTTGCCAGTTTGAACTCCCCGGATGCCGCTCGAAGTGATGTTGCCAAGCCGCTCGGTCACATCCGCCCCACCGCTATGCCAGCCGCAGGGACAATTTGCACTGCGGATCGTTGCTGCTCTTGGGTTGCGCGATGTTCATTCCCCTGGGCGGTGTTTACTCCCGGCCGCAAGGCAAGGCACCTTTCGCCAAGCATGGTTGCTGGCATTCCCAGGTTGGAGCCCAACAGCACCGTTGCCTTGTCAAGCCGCGTGCGGCCGCCAACTGCCGATGGCACAGGGGTAAACTCATCGCCTCCGATAGAGGCAATTCCCCACGGCAGTGGTGCCAATGCCAACCCACCAAGACCAGTCATCGTCGAGGCAAACAGGCGACGTCGGACAGTGGTTTGGTGTATCCTTGGCTACGTAGTTCCACCTCATACGACCAGGCAGGCCCATACTCGCTGAGAATTCCCGCTATGAAGCCACACCGCAGGGTCTTGAAACTCTTCAACCATCGTTTTTCGCTGATCGTCCAACGAACAAAGGTGATTGTGACGCTCGCGATAGTCGCCAGTGTCGCGATTGCCCAGGCCGATCCGGGCACCGACCAGTCCCGCGTGACGAGCGTCAAGGCAAACAACGGCCACGGCAAGAACGACAAGGTTCCGGTTGTCGAAGACTGGCCTCGTTGGCGCGGTCCCCACGGCAACGGCGAGTGGCAGGCACCACGCCTTCCCCATCGTTGGCCCGAGGAGGGACTTCCTGCTGCCTGGAAAAAGACGATCGGCGCTGGATATGCCGGCATTTCGGTGGTTGGCGATCGAGTCTATACGATGGACCGGCTCACCGAGCCCCGCGAGGTGGAACGCGTGTTATGCCTCAACGCGGCGACGGGGGAAACGCTCTGGCAACACCAATACCCCGTTGCCTATGGCGATTTGGATTACGGCAACGGACCGCGCGCGGCTCCGACCATCCACGATGGACGCGTATACACCTTGGGTGCGATGGGGCATGCGCACTGCCTCGAGGCCGCCTCTGGCAAAGTCATTTGGAAGATTGATTTTGTCGCTGATCATCAGGCCCAGGTTCCCACCTGGGGCCTGGCTGCCTCGCCTGTCATTTGGAACGAAATCGTGATCTTTCACGCGGGAGTGCGGCCCGATGGTTGCTTCACGGCGCACGAGCGCAGCTCGGGCAAGCTGGTTTGGCGGGCCAGCGCCGATCCGGCCGGTTATTGCACGCCGATTGTGATTGAAACCGAGAGCGGCGAGCAACTATTGGCCTGGTCGCCCGAGCACGTGCAAGGCATTGATTTGCGCAGTGGTCGCATTCTTTGGAGCCACCCCTACCCCATTACTTATGGTGTTTCGATCACCACGCCCATTTTTCGCGACGGCATCGCCCTGGTGAGCAGCTATTGGCACGGCGCCAAGGCCTTTCGCCTGGGCAAACAACCCACCGACAGTCAACTCATTTGGGAAGAGGAACGGCTGCTGCGCGGGGTAATGTCGCAACCGTTGTATCGTGATGGGCTGGTCTATTTGTTGGAACGGCAGCATGGCCTGAGCTGCTTCGAACTGGCGTCCGGAAAAGTGCTCTGGAGCGAAGCCCAGGAAGCCGACCGAATGACGCCCCGCGAACGCAATCCGCACGCGGCCATGGTGTGGTTGGGCGACGCCGATCGGGCAATCATCCTCAACGCCGAAGGCGAACTGATCCTGGCCCGACTCAATCGCGATGGTTATCACGAACAATCGCGAACCAAAATCATCGGCCGCACCTGGGCGCACCCCGCTTTCGCGGGCAAATATGTCTTTGCCCGCGACGATCAGGAAATCGTGTGCGTGCAGTTGCCGATTGCGGAAGGGGAATAGCCCCCCCTGCCCTATGCCAGCGGCAACTTCTCGTGACACCGCGTCACGTGATCATGAATCTCAATTACCGTTTCCACTGCGGCTCGCGTTTCCTCATCGGCCGATATCGCCGTGGGCCCGAATACGCTTACGAACCGGCACGTGGCGTATCCCGCTTGAAACTCGTCGTATGTTCCCCGCCACCTGCGGAAGGCCGCCTCGGCATCTTCGGTTTCTCGCGGCCATGGGATGCTGTTGGCTTCGTGGCCGCATCTCCAAGGTTTGGGAGTCAATCGTGCCCGAAAGCACTCTTGGGCTCGACATAGCCGCACATACAACGGGTCGGCTCCGAGCGATTGCAGAATCTCATACGTGGAATCGGCGACAGGGTCAAACAGGGCATGGGTAACCAGCACCCGCAGTCCGGCACGCGTGCGATACAGCCGCATCCCCCAGGCGGAATGCGCGTTCGAAAACGACTCGATCCTGTCCATCATTTCCGCTTCGCGCTGCTCGCCGGGCGGTTTTTCTTTAGCGCCCAGCATCCGTCGGAAGAACGATCGCAATCGAGCGGCCAGCGAGATGTGTGGAAAATCAAGATCGATAAACATGACCTTCGCGGTATTCAAGACCAGCGAGCCGTATGCGTTGCGCGTCACCGCAATCGAAGGCTGCCCTTGGCGATCGGAAATGGATTGCAGGATTTCTTCCCGCAGGGGCCGCTGTCCGTACCAATAAGTGTCGAGGGTTTCGCCCTGAATCAGTCGCTGAACAACACGGCGCGCCGCAGCCAAGGCCGATTCGTAAGCGTCGCGCTGGCTGGTGTCCGACCACCTCCATACCGTAACTGCCACGTTGGCGCCATGCTGATCGGCTTCTTTGTGGTTGGCCTTGGCCCAATAGGACGGGAGTTTCATTGCACGAAGGAAGTGGCACTCTCGGAGAATTAAACAGCAGTCCCGCACCAGATGGCGACCATTTTGCCATGGCAACGGTTGTTTGGCGATCGTTATCGAAGCTGCTCGATATACTTTGCGGTGACGTCCTGAATGTTGCGATAGCTGGGTTTGTAGGTAAACCGCTCCGGATCGACGGCCAGATTGAATTGCACTTCAAAAAACTCCATCACCAGCATGGGCTGCTCTTGCTTGGACGCCGGGCCGCGGTCGAATTCCAGCCGGTAAGGGAAAAGATCGGCTTGGCCCAGATACAGCACCACCTGGTACGGTGCTTGCGGTGGCAGCTTTCGCAAATCGGGAGCTTCGCCTGCCTCGATGGCCTCTTTTTGCTTGGGCAGCAGTTTGACAAGTGTCTCCGGTTTCAGTCGTCCCTCGAGGCGCAAGACCGGCCAGTTGCCAAGTTTGCCCTGCTGCGGGGGCGCGAATTCGATCGACTGATCCAGGCGGCGCAGCAACTCCGGCAATCCGCCAATGCCCATTCCCAGGGGCGACGCCGGCTGTTGAGATTGAGCCAGGGCGGCCAACACTTCTTCCACGTTGACGCGTGTGAGTTTGCGGCTTTCAGGAAATTGCTCGTAGGTCCAGAGGGTTTGCCCGTCGCAAACCTGCAAATGACTGCATGTCTTGTTCGCGGCTTGCAGTTTCAATTCCATGCGGCTGTGGCGACTGCCGGGCGTTCCCTGGTAGTAATTGCCCGAGCCCACCAGCGCCTGATTGAAAATCTCCACCCGGTATCGCACGCGACATCCGATCCCGCCGTACTGTTGGAGTCGGCCAACGGCCAGGGCAATCACGTCCTGCCCGCGGAGTGATGTCAGGTCGGCCATCGCCGGGGAGCTCCCCTGGGTGGCAAGCAGCGCTTGCTCCCCTGCCCTGCCCTGCAAAACGGCGGGGGTTGGCGATTCTGCCCCGAGTGTGCTGGCAATGCTGCCGATGGCCACCGCAATCAGCGCCAGGCCGCGAGAATGAAATGTGGGGTTGGGACGATTGTGTCTCATGGTCCGGATTTAAGGGATTTACCAAAGAAAAGCATCGTATCAGGCCGAATCAAGGCTCAGAGAACCACATTGCAGGCTGGGCGGCTCGCCGCACCGGCGCCTCGCAATTGCCGATTGTCTGCAAATCGGCGGGCCGCATTGTAGGAGGAGGCACCCGGCAGGTCCACGTCAAGCGTGTGAACGGCTGGTGCTTGAATGCGGCGGTGATCCGGATGCCGGTGCGTTTGGAGGCGCACGCGACCTTACCGAATTCTGGGCCAGAGACGGCCCTCGTGCATTTCATTCCTGGGGGGACGAAATGAAGTCCAAGATGGCGCTAGTATTACTGACATCGCTGGCCCTCGCGGCCGGCTGCCACTGGCACAAAAAGTGTGGGCCCGGTTGCGGCCCTGATGGCGGACCCGGTTGTGGTCCGCATGGAGGGCTGAAGGGACGCATGGGGTGTGGTCCGCACTGTGGTCCCCATGGATGTGGTCCCCATTGTGGCCACAAGAAGCAACATGGGCGTGATTACAACCTGCCCCCTTCCGCCATGCTCATGCATCCGGGGCCGGGCGTCGATGGCCCGGGACCGGGCGTGATGATGTTCGATCCGCCGGGGCCGCCCATCGGTCAACCGGTGCAAGTGCGGTTCATGCCTGCCGGGCTGCGTGTGTTCTGGACGGCCGGAGCCCCCGGAATGTTCACTCCCGAACCACTCATCGCCCCCGGCAGCCTGGAATTTCCGCAAGGGGCCATTTATCGGCTTAAGCTGACCAATATTCCTGGCGAAGGCCGCGAAGAGGTGGCATTGTATCCGACGTTGGAAGTGGGACCGGCGACGCCGCGAACCGAAGCCTTCTTGGCCCACAATAAAATTCCGGTGCAATTCACCCTGATGGATTTCGACCAGGTGCTCGCTGGCAACTTTGTGACCAAGGTCATTTACCTGCCAGATGAAGAGTACCAAGACGCCGTGGCCGCCATCGAAGAACTGGTTAGTACGCGGCTCGAACCCGGACAAGATCCGATCATCGAGGCCGATCGCCGGGGCACCATTTTGGCGATCGTCCGAATGGGCAACAAGGATCTGGAATTGCCCGTCGCCGGCGGCGGCGCAAATCCGGTTATCCAGGGTGCATCGTACCAAACCGGCCCCAACGGCGAGGCCATTCCCGGCCCATTGCCCGGTTCGGGAACTCCCGGCGGCCAGGCAGGCTACGGCCCCGTGCCCGGCTTCTATGGCGGCATGGGTGGTGGGGTGCCGGGTGGACCGGTTCCCGAATTCGCTCCTCCCAGCGTGGTGCCGCCATATATCTCGGGCGTGACAGTTCCCGTATACGGCATGCCTTACTCGGGAACGCCGATTGGCTTACCCGGTCCGCCGCACATTCCCTTGGGAGTGCCAGCCGGACTGCAACGCCACACGATCAAGAACCACACCCATCACCATATTCCAGGTCCCACGGATCACATCGACATTCACGTGAAACAGACGCCGGGCTTGAGCTATCCGCCGCCAGCCCACAAGGCGTACATCCACGAGGAAGTCACGCCGGCGCCGAACGAACTGCCCAACGGCGGCCGACGACCCTCGCGGCATGGCCACGGCCACGGCTACGAAGAGGTGCAACCTCACTAAGGTGCGGATCATGTTCGACCATCCCGGAGCCAGGCCAAATAAGCCTGGCTCCGGGTTTCGTTCCGAATGAAACCAAGCAGGCGGTGATGCTCCATCATCAACGCCTCCCAGAACGCTGCGAGAGGATGACCGCCGTTCAAAATGGGACCGAGAAACCTTCGACCAGGGATGAAAGTCGCCGTGTCTCGAATAAATTCTACCATGGCCCGACCCTTCCGCTGGAAGCTTGCCGGCACGGTATGGTTGGCTCTTGCTCTGGCAGCGGTCAATACGCTCCCCGCGCAAGCGCCGCCTGTGCATTACCAGCACCACGCTGGAATGCCCCCGGGAGCGATTGGAAGCTGGCAACTCCAGCGGGGCGGGCCGTTGGCGGGGTACTACCAACCGGTGCAGTTTCGACTGCCATCGGGCGCGAAGGTGGGACTGGCCGCCGGAGGGCAATTTACCCCGGGACAGGATTCGATCACCGCTGGCTTTCTCATCGGTCAGGTGTATCGCTTGCGGGTGACCGACATTCCTAACTTCGAAGGCGAAGAAGTTTACCCTACGCTCGAAGTGATCGATCGCACGTATCCTCCCCCTGGCTTTGAAGCGCGATATCCTATTGTGATTGAAATTGCCTATGACGACTTGCGGTTGGCACTGTCCGGTCGGTTTGTCACCCGCGTGATCTACGTGGAAAACCCGCAAGCTGCGTTTCCGGTAGGCGAAAATCCCAGGGCGCAAGAATGGTTCGACGTGCGGCCCGGTGACGATCCCCTGCAAATTGCCGATGCGCTGGGGCGACCCGTGGCCATTCTCCGGATGGGCGGACGAACGCCGACCAATACCGCGGCCCCGGACATGCGATTCTTATATGGTTGTCCGCCGATCTTGCCCCTGCCTCAAGTTCCACCGCCACCCGAAACGGTGGCGCCTCCGGCAAAAGTGCCGCAGGAACCAGTACCCAACGGCAACCATGGCGCCAATGCGGCGGAGGTTTCGCCCCCGATTTACGGCAGGAACGCCCTGCCCTCGGAGGGACGCTCGATGAACATTCCCGGCCTGCGCGAAGAGCCAGCGGAACGCGTTCGCCAGCGAACCTTGCCCTGGCAAGGCGCTCACTCGTCGTCGCCCGGCGAACTTAATGCACTCTTGCCCGTTCAGTTTCAGCGCGATCCGAGGATTTTGCGGTGATGGCGACGGATACGGCACGGGTGGCTGGAGTGAGGCACGGGCGATTGGGCTTACATCGTTTGCGCAACATGCTCCGCACAATCCGCTCTCAAGTACGTTCGCCGAGTCGTGTTTGATTCGGCCGCTTCGAAACGATCGCCACCCAAGACCGGCAACAAACAGTAACCATGGGGGTGCGCCGCGATGCGACAGCCAACGCCAATCTCTGAAACATGCGCTGCCTGGCCTCGCTGGTGGCGGATGCTGGTGATCGCTTGTGCCACGCTGGTGCTCTGCTCGTGCCGCGCCAGGCACGCCGCATCCCCCCCCTCCCCTGCCCTTCCCCAAGTTCAACCGGTCCAGACCGGCCAGCCGCTGGCCATGAACGCTGCTGCCGATTCGCCCCAGCGCGAGCATCTGTTGGTCGCCCATCAAGAACCTGTGAATGATGTGGTTCCCGGCCCGGTCTTCAATGGACCCATGCCGCCAACGGCGCCCCAACAAGGCATTCCGCCGCACGGCATGACCGCGCCGCCACATGGCATGCCGCCGGGGCCATACATGATTCCGTATCCCGAAGGCGTTACCACCGGTCCTTGGCGACCGCCGGGTATTGCCTGCCCATGGCCACGCGACGAATACCTGTTCGACGGTGGCGACCATCAATCCCCCGCATTCATCTCTCCCGACTTCACCGTGCATGGTTTGGAGATGGAGGACACGATTGCCCACTACGACCAGTTGGACGGACGCACGTGCATTAGCCCTTCCAATAAGGTCTGTTTGTATGCCCCTCGATTCATGGCCGTGCGCAGCGTAACGGGTCTGGTTCTCGAACAACAGATTGAGCAGCCGTTTGGCGCCGAGCGGCCCACGGTCATTGCCCAAAGCGCTGAGACCAAAGGCCCTGTTAGCCGATTGCAGAATCTGCAGCCGGGCGCTCAGGTGGCGGTCAAAGGTCCTGACCAGTTTTTGGGACGCGATGTGCCTTTGGCCGTGTCTACCCGGCGACCTACCGTCGAATTTGCCCAAGGCTTCTTGCCGTATGAAAACTTTCGCCTGCTGCGGCTCGGCCAGATCGACGACGCCGAGAGGCCGTTCTTGGCAGTCAACGTGAAGAACGCCATTGCCTGGGTCCACAACCAGGGCGTACAGGTGTTGCTCAAGGATCAGCGGCCCAGCGACGTTATCGGCGAGGACAAGGTGCAGGGCGTGCACACCTTTGACCCCCCCTGCCCTGGCAAGATTCGCATTTGCAAAGTGGCTTCGACCAACGGCGCCTTGCCGGGAGAGATTGTCGATTTCACCTTGCGGTACGACAATGTGGGCGAGTCGATGGTGGGTAACGTGACAATCATCGACAATCTTACTACGCGATTGGAGTACGTCCCCGACACGGCCCAAAGCAGCCGGCCGGCCGATTTCTTCACGACCGAAAACAGCGGCGGCTCGCTCATCTTGCGGTGGGAAATCATCGATCCGGTGCCGGCTGGCGAAGGGGGCGTGATTCGCTTTCGCTGCCGCGTACGGTAGATCGCCACGAAGTGCAGGCAGTTTGCCTGCTTGAAGCCGGAGGTGTCTGAAGGACATTTGGCCCGCAAGATGCTTGAATCTTTATCCGGATCAGCGGAAACCCTCATTGGGCCTCCGCGTCGATTGCACCAAGGTGGCGAGCAGAAAATTACCGATGGCGCGCCGCCATCTGCATGACGCGGGCCACTTGTTCTGTGGTCAGAGATTCGGGAAGTTGCAGCAGCAGCTCCCGAGGCGCCACCCGCGACACTGTGACCCGCGATACGTTGCGGAGTTGTTCCGATTCCAGCATACTCTCGATCGTGCGGTCAGCCTGTCACGATGGGGTACCCCTTGTTGTTCTAACGCGGGGACCATCGAATACGACACCGAATATCGCACGAACCGCCGGGCGATGCGTGGTGAAACATTGTCGACCGGCGTGCGCCACTCTACGCTGTTGTACCCTGCGTGCCGCATTCAGGACGGCCGCGACGTGGCGAGCTGATTCCGTGGGCTTGCCGCCAATCGACCATACTGCGCGCTATTCGCCATACCCTACTTACTGCCAGGGCGAATCGCTACAATAGCGGTTTTCCCCGGCTCTTCGGCACCGTCCGGGGGATATTGCGCATGCCCCGCCCTTCCCTGCTTCTTCGTGGATTCAACTGTGAGCAAGCAACCTTTGAACTGGAACAGCCGCCATCTTACCCACGGCTGGCAAAAGAGCATCACCGCCTTTTACTATGGGCTGGGGATGACCGACGCCGACTTCGACAAACCCCAAATTGGAATCGGCGTGCCACTGCTCGACGGCAACATTTGCAACGTGCATGCTTACGATTTGGCCAAGGAAATCGCTGCTGGCTGCAGTGAAGTCGGCATGATCGGATTTCCCTTCGGCACGCCGGCGGTGAGCGACAATATCACCCAAGGGCACGCCGGCGGCAGCGGAAGCTTGCCCTCGCGCAACATGATTGCCGCCGCGGCTGAATGCGTGGTCAGCGCCCACGGTTACGACTGCCTGGTCGGCTTGCACAATTGCGATAAGAACGGACCAGGCTTCGCCATGGCCCTGGCCCGACTGAACTTTCCCGGCTTGATCGTCAGCGGAGGGAGCATTCAGCCGGGTTGCCATGCGGGCAAAGACATTTCAATCCTCGACGTGTACGACTCTCAGGCGGCGGCCTCGGTCGGCGCGATGTCGCAGGAGGAGGCCGATCAGATCTTGCGCAGCGCTTGCCCGGGACCGGGCGGTTGCGGCATCGCGGCATCGTTCAATACATTTGGCATCGCGTTGGAAGCCATCGGTCTGATGGCGCCGTATAGCAGTTCGTACCCGGCGATCAGCGAGGAAAAACGCCAGGAGTGCCGGCGGGTTTCGCACATCATTCGACACCTGCTCGAGGAACATATTCGCCCTCGCGACATCCTCTCGAAGCAGGCGTTTCGGAATGCGGCCGCGGCGATTGCCGCCGCTGGCGGGTCAACCAATGGCGTGCTGCATTTGCTGGCCTTAGCCGTGGAAGCGGGTGTGGATTTTACCCTGCGCGACATTCAGGCCATTCTGCGCGAAACACCAGTGCTCTGCAGCTTTGCCCCGCGCGGCCGCAAGACAATGGTCGACCTGCACAAGGCGGGCGGCACCCCCATGCTGCTGAAGCACCTGTTGAAAGCCGGCATCATCAGCGGCGATTGTCGCACGGTGACCGGGAAAACCATGGCCGAAAATCTGGCCAACGTGGCGGACGTGCCCGGCAATCAAGAATTGATCGCGCCCGCGAATGCTCCCTTCAAGCCATTCGCCGATATGCAGATTTGCTTTGGCAATCTGGCGCCGGATGGCATTGTGTTCAAAGTTTCGAGCATGGGCGAGCCCCGCTTTCGTGGTCGTGCCATGTGTTTCTCGCAAGCCAAAGATGTGGTCGACGCCGTGGAAGCCCGCCGCATCAAACCAGGCAGCGTGATCGTGCTGCGCTACCTGGGACCCGTGGCAGCCGGCATGCCCGAAGTGCTGGTGGCCACCGCGGCGCTGGCAGTTCCGGAACTCGATGGCAAAGTCGCGTTTATTTCAGACACGCGCGTGTCAGGCGTATCGCACGGAGCGATTGGCGTGCACTGTGCGCCCGAGGCAGCCGTGGGAGGGCCGATTGGTCTGGTGGAGGACGGCGACGAGATTTCATTCGACCTGCTGGGCGGTGCGATTACGCTGCATGTGGAAGACAGCGAGTTGGCAGCGCGTCGGGCAAGCTGGCAGCCGCCTTCGCTCAAGCAGGATCGCGTGTACCTGGCCGACTTCGCGGTAACCGTGGCTCAGGCCGATCGGGGCTGCGTAAGCCGAAGTTTGTTGGTGTAGCCATGGCATGGCAGCATCGTAGATTCGTGTTGCCGTAGCCCAGGCAATTTTGAAGCGGGGAGTTAAAGCACCATGCTCGACGTGGGCGACATTCCGTTTTTCTCGCGGCTACCGGCCGCCGCGCTTGATGAAATTCGCCGATTGATCGAAGTGCGGGTGTTTGCTCCCCATGCGCCAATCTGTCGCAAAGGCGATGAGGGGAAATTCTTTTACGCCATTGCCTCGGGCGGGGTTCATGTTTGTCTGGCGGGCGACGGCCGCGAAAGCCGTGTCTTCTTAGGACCTGGCGAGGTATTCGGCGAAATGTCGCTGCTGGCCGACATCCCTATTTCGGCCACGGTTATCTCGGCAAACGAGACACACACGCTCGCTCTCTCGAAGCAGGCCTTTTTGCATCTGCTGGAAGTTCATCCGGCAATCCACCAGGCCCTGCTCGAAATGTTTGTGGAACGGTTGCGGCACCGCTCAAGCGAGGCCAGCTCGGTGCTGAGGCCCATTTGCTGCCTGTTTGTCGATGCGATCCATCAGCCTTCGGCAACCGACCGGCAAGACCAGCAGCAATTGCTTTCGGCGTTGTTCGCGATAACCGAACATTACAGTCCCGGCTCGTTTCTCGTGCATGCCCATCTGGGCGAGGATGAGACAGCCTTGGTGCTCGAAGCGTCCTCCGCCCGACAGGCGATTGCCTCGGCGGATCGGCGACCACAACGCGAGTTCGCCCCGGCCGCTTTCGGCGAACCCGTTTCGACCGTGAGTGGCGGACCCTGGCTCGTGCATTTGGTGGAAGCCTGGAAAAACTTTGGTTCTGCCGACCAGGTGCTGTTGCTGGTGATCACTCCCCAGGATTTCTCGCACGTGCAGTCGCTGCTCCAGATCGGCGACGCCGTGATTGTGCATGCCAACGAGGGCGGAATCGACATTTGCCGTCGCGTGCGAGCCGAGGCCCTCGATCGTGCAGAATTCTCCATCATTGAGGCGGGCGAATCCGGTTTCCCCCCTCGCTCTGCTTGTGATCTTCCCTGGCGGTTTCGCATTCCCAAGTCCGATCTGCTGGAAGAATTGCAGCAAGAGCACACGCGAGCAAAACGGCCCCATTTGGATTGGGTCGCCCGTTGGATTACGAGGCGCGAGGTAGGGCTGGCCCTGTCGGCCGGCGCCGCTCGAGGTTTTGCGCACTTGGGTGTGCTGCAAGTGCTCGAAGAAGAAGGTATTCCCGTCGATTGCGTCACCGGTACCAGCATGGGAGGCATCGTGGCCTTGGCATATGCTGTGACAGGTAATGCGCGCGATGCTACGGAACTCATTCGCAGCAACCTGGCTGGAAATCGCCGCGTGCGCGACCGTGCTTGGTTTCCCCGCATGAGCATGCTTGCTGGGCGAAAAGTTCGCAACGCCGCACTGAATACCTTTGGCGACATGGAAATCAACGACCTTTCCCGCCCCTGCATGGTAATCGCATCGGACCTGGTGCGGGGCGAGCGCGTAATCCTCGATCGCGGACCGGTCGCCACGGCGGCCCTGGCCACCTCTTCCATCCCGGGCATCTTTCCGCCGATTGAAGTGGAAAACCGCATTCTGGTCGACGGCGCCTTGGTGAGCCGACTACCGGTGGACCTGCTTGATCTGCGTCGCTGTGCACTGAGGATTGCAGTGAACGTGATTCCCTCGCCCGAGGCACGCAGGGCAAATGCGGCCCAAACGGCCACGTGGCTGCGGCAGCGATTCTCGCGATTCTTCGGCTTTCGCCAGGTGATCGGCAGTGCGTGGGAACTTTTGGGGTGGTATCACGGCAGCAGCCAGGCGCAGCGAGCGGATATTTTGCTGGAGCCGGATACCGAACTGTACTCAGGCTACGACTTCGACAGTTTTGACGACATGCTTGAAGCCGGCCGCCGAGCCACGCAAGACAAGCTGGAACTCATTCGTACTGCCGCGACAATGTCCTTGCGACCGGGAACGCCGTGACGAAGTCGTACGACCAAGGCGACGTAAAACAGAGCGGGAAACGCTTGCCAAGGCGGAAACGGGGTTCTTGTTCCGATAATCGAGCGGAGGAATCCGCACCGATTGCGTGAAAATGCGAACTCCACCGGTTGGCAGCAAAACTCGCCTGTTTCAGTGTTGTTCCCCCTCCGGGATCAGCACGCACAACGGTGCACTTGTCTGGTACTCGCCACACACGTCAACCTCCAGGCAGCTTAACGAGGTTCGGCAGGGGCGACGATTGGTTCGGCCAGCAGCGCATGGGCCAGATGCAATTCTCGGAGCATGGCGCGTTTCTTGGCTTGGTGTGTTTGCATCCGCCTCAGAATGTCGTCGAGAACCCGCACTGCCGTAAGCACGTGCGGCCCCTTGTTGAGCATCACGCACTCGGCCCGATCTCCCATCGCGGCATCGGTAATCTCAGCGCGAGAAGGGATACCTTCTTTAGAGAGCGTTTCCAGCACTTGCGTGGCCCAGATCACGGGCACGTGGGCAGCCTCACAAATCCAGAGGATTTCCTCCTGCACTTCCGCCATGCGCTCAAAACCGCATTCGACGGCCAGGTCGCCGCGAGCAATCATCACTCCACAACACGGAGACCGCATTGCGGTGAGCAGCATCTCGGGGAGGTTTGCGAAACCTCGTCGCGTTTCGATTTTCAACACGAGCGCCGGGGGATGATTCCCGAGTCGTTCCAGGTGCTTTTGAAGCTGATCGATATCGCTGGCACAGTTCGCGAAGGACAACTCGACGATGTCGGCGTGCCGGGATACGAAGGCCAGGTCTTCGAGGTCCTTATCGGTGAGAGCAGCCAGGCGAAGGTTGCTCTCGGGGAGGTTAATTCCCTTGTCGCCTCGCAACTTCTCGCCGCGCAAACGCGTGTGTGTGATTCGGACGAGAACCCGTTGGCTCTCCACTCTTTCCACGACACCGCCGATTTTGCCGTCGTCGAACCAGATGGGATCTCCCGACCGGACGTCGTCGAATACCTGGGGAATGGTACAGCCGATCGAGGCAGGGGAGAGAAGTTGTCCGACGCTGTCGTAAGTGGCCGGCCGGCCCAACTCCAGGTTCCGAGTTATGACGAGCTGATCGCCCTGGCGGAGGTCAATGGCGATTTCCGTGGGAGGAAGTTCGCCCACCACGCCTTCGCAATCGTCCGTGTGAGTCACGCCTCTTTGATGCCGCAACACGGCGCCGGGAACGATATATGCGGTTTGGGTTGCCTCCATCCAGACTCCACCGGCGGTCCTGTCAACGACGAGAAAAGTTCGTTTCGCGCCCCGAGCATCGGTGAACTTCACCCTCATTTGCGGGCGGAGGGCGGCTAGCCAGCTTTCGGGCACAGAGAGGCAGGCATCGGCCGGCGAAGGCGACGGGGAAGGGATCGTTGCGGCGGTTAACCAAACCCGAGCCGGAGCGACGACATGTCCAAATACGTCGCGGCGCGGACGAATCCGGACTACGGCGGGTCCCGGCACCAACGATCCGGTGCGTAGTTTGGGGCCCGCCAGATCCATCACCACCCGACACGGCCGGGCGAGTTCCCGCTCGGCCCGTCTCAGGTGCTCAATCATTCGCAACCATACCGCTGAATTGTCGTGGGCGCAATTGATCCGCATGCAGTCCATGCCTCGCTGCAGCAGGTCGCGAATGAGCGTGTAGTCGTCTGCCGCTTCGCTCGGCATGGTGACCATGATGCGAACGCCACGTCCAGGGATTGCGGCGCCGAGCAATGCCTCGGTGTGTTCGACCAGCAAGCGTTCCCCAGTGGCGAAATCAATGGACTCGGCCTCCGAAGCAAGGGGCCGAGAATATGCGGTGAGCCGATGCAGCACTTCCAGAACGGCATCCACCGTGGCCAATACGTGCGATTCCGCTCGTCCTAGTGAGGAGACCCCCAATGTGGCCAATCTCAGTTGCAATGGACGGAGATCGCGCCGCCGGAGAGCAAGGTAATGCAGGAGATTGCGGGCGCTGTCTCGGAAATTGGCGTGAACTTGATCCAGACGCGACTGATGACGCGCAACTTCGCCGACCATGCTCGCGCGGATGACTGCGAGTTCTCTGAGGAGTCGCTCGGGCTCCGAGCCATCCAGTCCCACGGAACCAGTATTGGTGTGCTCCGCAGTCAACGGCATCCTCTTTTGGAAATGGAGACGACGCAATAGGGCCATGAATTCGGACCTCGCATCGGCCGAAAACGCTGCCATTGCGGATTGTACGAGACTCGATAACCCAAAAGGCCGATCAAGCCATTGACATCGATCTTTGCGGCCAAGCGCCGAAACGTCAACTCGGCAAGATCATTATGAAGATTTGGTGATCAGCCAACACCGCTCAAACCGCCGTTTGCAATCTGTCAAGGTCGACGATCCAGTGCCAAGTCAACTTGCGGTGTTCACGCGCAACCATAGCGCGAACACTCGAAAGGGAAGCGGCATCCTGGCTGGAATCAAAAGGAACTGAAAAAAAGTTGATGCCGAACAGTATCGCCACTATTCCCGTATCCGAATCTCGTACAGCCGCGGCCAGAGTTTGCCGGTTACAAACAATCGTTTTCCATTGGGGTCGTAGGCGATGCCATTGAGCACGGCATCGGGCTGGCTGCGCTGCGGTTCGAGCGCGACCAGATCAATCCAGCCAAGTACGTTGCCTGATTGGGGGTCGATCCTCGCAATTCGGTCGGAATACCAAACGTTGGCATACAGCAGGCCGTTGATCATTTCCAGTTCGTTGATTCGCTCGACCGGTTGTCCGCCGCTGGTCACGTTCGCAGTACGCGCAACCTGGAATGTGGCAGGATCGATGAACCGCAACTGAGACGTGCCATCGCTCAGAATCAGGTGTTGGCCATCGTAGGCGAGCCCCCAGCCTTCGCCGGAATAAGCGTGGCGCCGCTTTTCTTGCAAGGTGTGTTTGTCGTAGACGATGGCGATGCCGTTCTTCCATGTCACCTGAAAGATTTCATCGCCAACAATCGCGATTCCCTCGCCAAACAAATCTTCGCTCAACGAAACCGACTCTTCGATGCTTCCCGTGGCAGGATTCACACGGCGCAATTCGCTGCTGCCGTGACCGCCCGTACTTTCGAAGAGCTTGCCGCCTTCATACACAAGCCCTTGGGTGTAAGCATTGGGGTCGTGGGGGTACGTCTCGACTACCTCGTAACCCAATAAAGGTGGCGGCGACTCGCTGCGATTGACATATGCCAAGGCGGCCAAGGCGGCGAGCAATGGTGCGGCCAACGTCAACCACCGCGCCCAACGGTTGCCAGAGCCCGCGCTGCGCCGGTTCGAATCGTGCTTCCTGCTGGAGTTCACCAAAATCTCTGCGCGGCCGGGCCGTAATGGAAGTAAGGGGCGGAGGCGATACAATCCAGTATCGCTAACGGATGATCGTGGTGTCGGCGGATTCCACCTTCGGAGTTTGACCGCCGCGGAGCACGCTGCTGCCTTCGTACAACGTGCGCTGGTCGATGGGTGGCGGGTTTAACCAGTCCTCCTCTTTCATTTGCCCGCTCTGCCCATATGCTGCCAGCGCGTTTTGGTAGCAAACGGCATCGATGTGGTCTTGGGGAATTCCGCGTTCGAGCATCAATTGGGCCGTTTTGGGGACCGCCAGCGGATCGGAAACGCCCCAATCGGCGGCCGAATCAACAATGATTCGTTCTGGACCATATTTGCGGACAATATCCACCATTCGCTCGTTGCCCATCTTGGTATTGGGATAAATGGTGAATGCTGCCCAAAATCCGCGGTCCAGGACCTCCTGTACGGTTTCTTCGTTGTTGTGGTCCACAACCACTTTCGATGGCAACAGGCCATGCTCCAGGCAGACGTCCATGCTGCGGCTAGTGCCCTGTTTTTTATTGCGATGGGGCGTATGAATCATTACCGGCAAGTCGACGGCAATCGCCAACTCAAGCTGGGCGCGAAAGTATTTCTCTTCGGCGGCGGTCATGTCGTCATAGCCAATTTCACCGACAGCCACGACGCCTTCTTTAGCCAGATACAAGGGCAACAGTTCCATTACCTGTTCGGCCAGGGCCTCGTTGTTGGCCTCTTTGGAATTGAGACCAATCGCGCAATAGTGACGAATGCCAAACTGCGCGGCGCGAAACCGCTCAAATCCAACCAGCGTGGAGAAATAATCCTGAAAGCTGCCGACAGCCGTACGCGGCTGCCCCAGCCAGAAGGCCGGTTCGATAATGGCCACCACGCCAGCGGCGCGCATGGCTTCGTAGTCATCGGTGGTGCGAGAAACAGCGTGAACGTGAGGGTCGATGTATAAAGGCACGGAAGTTCATGCTCCAATGACAGCAGAAGTTACATTGATTTGGATGAGCGCCGGGGCAACTTGCATTGCCTTCCCGCAGGCTTAAAACGACGATTGATGATTGGTAGAAGGGGATCTACGGTTGTCACTCCTTCGCTCGGCAAGAATGCGATCCATTCTTGTTTGACATGGATCAGGAGTAAGCGCAGGTGTTGCAGATTACTCCTGCGCTGCCTGTACGATCGCCTTCCAGGTAATTTCTCCGCTGCGGGCTCTCGCCGCCAACTCGGGCTTGCTATCCAAAATCGCCGTCGCCTTGGGCGACGGACAATCCCTTAGGGCCAGGGCCGCAGCTTGTTGCTCAACTTCCGATCCTTCTTGAATCACGTGTTCCAGATCGGCGAGTGCGGTCTTGTCGGCAAAACCTCCCACACAACGCCACAACTCGGGACTCACCTTGCGGCCCGCCGCCCAGCGCTCGTGTGCGTAGTCTACCAGCATGTGCATCAAAGGTGGATTCGCCCGACTGTCCAGCCCGGCAATCGGATCCAGTGGAACGCCGATGAACAAGCATTTCAGCACCATCTGGTTCCAGGCGCCTTCGTCGAGTTGTTCGGCCGGGTAAGGATTGCCGTGCGCCACCGCGCAGAACACGGCTTTGATATTCGAGCGGATGCCTTCGGCAGCCCGAAGACGGTGCGATTCGGGATAGGGAAGCAACGGCAGGGCCTGATACAAGGCCACGAGTTCGCCCATGTCGCTTGCGTTAAATAGCTTGTCGAGCGTTTCGAGATAATCGCTGACGTTGCCCTCGGGCACGGCCAGCACCAGTCGCGTCCGCGCGGCTTGATCAATGCTCCAGCCAGCGGGATTCCAGCCGGGACGCAGCGCGGCGGCGGCCGCCAATTCGTCGGCGCTCAGTGCCAGATCGGCTTTGCCAGTTTTCCGCGGCACCATGCCGAACGCCAGGAAAAATGCCTGCCGACTCTTGGCGGTCGCCGCGGAATATCCTTGTTGCAACCATTGAAGCGAATCGGGCGAAAGCCGATTGCCCAGCCAACTGTCGAGCAGTGGTCGGGCCTTGGCCGAAACGTGTTCCGCCATGTCGTTCTCTGTTGACCGAGTAGTTGAACTCCCAAGATGCCAACGACATAGGGCGCGTCAGCAACCCAGCGACGCTGGGCTTTCCGTTGGTACACATTTTATCGTACTGCCGTGGTACGCGTGGTTGCAAGAAAACCGTTGCGCGGTGGGTGGCGATTCCCGCGTTTGCGCACAGTAGGGCTGTCAAAAGGGCCAGACAATGGGCACCATGATCACGGCCACAATCCATAGCAGCAGATTGAGCGGTCCCCCCACCCGAAGGAAATCGCTGAAGCGATAGCCACCGGGCCCATAGACCATCATGTTGGTCTGATAGCCGATCGGTGTCATGAAGCTGGCCGAGGCCGCCAGCACCAGGGCCATCAAGAAGGGCCGTGGACTGGCGTCAAATAACCGTGCGATTTCGATGCAAAAGGGAAACAGCAGCACGGCCGCGGCGTTGTTGGTCACCATTTCGGTCAGCAGCGAGGTCAACAAGTAGATGGCCGCCAATGCGACCAGCGGCCCAAGCGGCTCGACGACATGAAACAAAGTTTCGGCAATGGCCCTGGCGGCGCCCGAGGTCTGCAAAGCGGTGCCCACGCCAAAAGCCGCGGCAATGGTGACGAGCACCTGCCATTCCACGCTTTGCCTGGCTTCGCCTTGAGAGATGCAGCCAAACGCAACCATGGCCACGGCCACCAGCGTGGCGGCAATCTCCAGAGGCACCAGATTGGTAGTCATCAGCACCACCAGCGTGGCAAACAGAGCCAGGGCAATCCAGGCGCGATCGCGGCGCAACGGTCGGTACTCTTGCACATCGCTGATCAAATAGAACGCGGGATCGTTGCGATGCGCACGCTGGAAGTGTGTCTTGGCCTGCAACAGCAGCGTATCGCCTGGGCGCAATCGCACGTCGCCCACCTTGCTGGCCACGCGGCTGCCGCTGCGATGCACGGCCACTACCGCGGCCCCATAAGTCGCGCGGAAATCAGCGTCTCGAATCGTCTTGCCAATCAAGGGCGAGCTCTCGGATACAACGGCTTCGCATAACCGCCGCCGCCGCTGCTGCCGGGGGGTGACTTCGTATGCCGGATCGGCCGCGGGAACCAGACCGGGAATGCGTTCCAGTTCGACAATGCTGCTTACGACGCCGGTGAATACCAGTCGATCGTTGGCGTGGATGATGTCCTCGGGTGCCACCGGAGCGACCAGCGCGCCGTCGCGATCGATTTCGATCAAGAACAAACCCGGCAGGTGTCGTAACCCCGCCGATTCCACTGTTTGGCCCACCAATCGGCATTCGGGTTGAACCTGCATCTCCAACAGGTATTCTCGCCGCGATTCACCTAGCTGCTCGAGCAGTTCTTTGCGATCGGGAAGTAGTTTGCGGCCTGGCAGCAACAGGTATAAGGTGCCAATGATGGCGTACGGGACTCCCACCATGCCAATCTCGAACATGCCCATGGTGGGCATGCGGTTTTCGAGCATGAGGCCGTTCACCACCAGATTGGTGGAGGTGCCAATCAGTGTGCAAGTGCCGCCAAGAATTGCGAAGAACGACAACGGGATCAGCAGTTTGGAAGGGCTCACCTCGTGTCGACGGCTCCATTCGAGAACCACCGGCACCAGCATTGCCACGATGGGGGTATTGTTGAGAAACGCTGACAAGGGCAATACCAACAGAGCCAATCGGATCAGAGCCCCGCGTTCGTTGCGCGCACGCCCAAACACCATGTGCCCTACCCAATCGAGCACTCCTGTTTCGCGCAGGGCTGCCGCCACCACAAACAATACGGCAACCGTAATCACCGCTGTATTGGCAAAACCCCGAAACGCCTGTTCTCCGGTAATCACTCTGGTCACTGCCAGAAATGCCGTCGCACCTAGGAACAGCACGTCGGGCGAGGCCAGGTTCTTTACCAGAGCGACGAACAGAAATATGGTGACGGATAGCGTCAGCCAGGCATCGAAACTCATCTTGGTCTCTTTAGTCTGTTGCCGCTGAATTCTTCATGACGACGCTGGGAAGATTTCGACATTGCTCTACAAAGGTGGCCCCACTGCGTTCACGAGGGCCTCGCGAATCCCGGGCTTAACTTGGCCGTCAACGCTCTTTCCTCAAGTTGCGTGGTGCCAACTGCAAGGGGGGCCTGGGAGGCGAGTTTCCGCTGGTTCCCGCAGATTGTCTATAATCCGCTCTCGCCGCGATAGGTCAACCCGGCTCACGTTTCCGTTTCCCCAACAAAATAGGGCCAGAAGCGTTTGGCTTCTGGCCCTGGTGTCAATTTTGGATGGGAGAGGCGGCCGATTACATCAGCGACTTGATCGGCGTACCGTAGTTGTTGATTGCGATGGGGCGACCGGCGCGATTGATGAAATGGGTAGCCATGTCGATGCCCAAGGCTTTGTAAATCGTGGCAATGACATCGGCTGGCTTGAGCGGCATTTCCGCAGGGTATTCACCCTTGGCGTTCGATGCGCCCACCACCTGTCCAGCCTGTAGCCCCCCGCCGCCAAGCAGCACGCTCATGACGTTCCCCCAGTGATCGCGTCCGGCGGTGCCGTTGATCCGCGGAGTACGGCCGAATTCACCCATGACGCAAACGATGGTTTCGGACAGCAACCCGCGCTGGTCGAGATCTTCGATCAGGGCGGCGATGGATTGGTCCATCGAAGGCAATCGGCTCTGCATGCCTTTTTCAATCTCGCTGTGGTGGTCCCAGCCGCCGTTGTGAATGCTGACGCAAGTCACACCCGCCTCAACCAGTCGCCGCGCCAACAGGGCGCTCTGCCCGTATGTGTTGCGTCCATATCGATCGCGAATCCGCGGGTCTTCTTTCTGCAGGTCAAAGGCCCGACGCGCGGCTTCGCCGGTAATCATGGCGAAGGCATCGCGATTGAAACTGTCCAGACCGTCCATCAGACCCGTCTGATCGGCATCGCGGCGCATGCTGTCCAAAGTTTGGAGCAAACCGCGACGGTGGTCCATCCGGCCCATATCCAGCCCGCCCGGCAGGCTCAGGTTGGGTACCTGGTAATTGGCGTTGTTGGGGTCGCCTCCAGCATCGAACGGATGGTGAGCTACGCCCAAGAAGGCACCGCCCATGTAGCCTGGACGCAACCCAATGGTCGCCGCGTACGGAACCGCCACGTACGGCGGCAGTCCGGCTTCTTTGGCTCCGCGCAGCTTGCCAATCACCGAGGTGAACGAGGGATATTGCGGGTCGAGGCTCGCCGCGGTCGAACCGTGATAGCCGGTGAGCATCCAGTGACCGGCGGCAAAATGGTCGCCGTTGTTGTGATGAACCGAACGCAAAAGCGAGACTTTATCCATGTGCTTGGCTTGGGCAACCAGCAACTCGCTGAGTTGGATTCCCGGCGCGACCGTATCGATTGCCGAAAACGGACCACGATATTCAGCCGGGGCTTCCGGCTTGGGATCGTAAGTCTCCATGTGGGTTGGACCACCATCGAGCCAATACAAAATGACGCTACGTGCCCGGCCCGGGGCAACCGAACCATTGGAGGCCGCCGCGGCCCGCGCGGCGAGTATGTCGGCCAGGGTGAGTCCTCCCAACCCCAAGGCCCCCACTTGCAGAAAATCTCGCCGATGAATTCCATCGCAACGCCGAGAAACGCGACCGGAAATCCGCAACATCGCCATGATCCCCTAACTTTTGCTCGAAACTTCCGCGTGCCGGACACATGTACGGCGAATCCTGGTGGAAGCCTTCGGGATTTAGCCTGACTCTACCCACGATCCGGAAAGAATTCAAGCGCATGCATACTTTGATGGATTTGGTTGGACAACCCGTTATTGCCCCCGACTTGTCATGTCGTTTGGATTGCCGGGGAACTGCCGTTGGGAAACATTTTCGGAGGTTGCCAGGCTAGGAGTCGAACGAAGGTGACGTGATCCCGCAGAAACCCGCTCAGATGGCCAACAAGGCGCAGCCGGCCATCAGCCGTCGAGCGAGGGCAGAATTAAATCCGCGTGCCAGTAACGTCGCAATTCGGTGACGACGGCCAAGAACTTCTTAAAATCGACCGGCTTGGTGATGAAGCTATCGATTCCCAGCAATTCGCTACGACTCTTCAACTCTTCGTCTTCCGAGGCCGTAAGGACCACCACGGGAATGCTGGACAAGTTTTCGTTTGCCCGCATTTCGGCCAAGACTTCCATGCCGTCTTTCTTGGGCAGGAGCAAATCGAGCAAGACCAGGTCGGGACGAGGAGCCCGGGCGAACTTGCCCTGTTGAAGCAGGAATTCCATCGCCTCTTCGCCGTCGCGAATGAGGGTTAAACGGTGCTGCAACTGGCCGTGCTGGAGTGCGGCGATTGTGAGCCTCGCATCCACCAGGCCGTCTTCCACCAGCAGGATTTCCATGGGTCGCCCGACCGCCTGCTTCATCATCGTAAACATTGCTTCCGAGGATCCTGAAGTTGGTCCGCCACAAAGTTGGTTGAACTCGGAAAATCTTCTCATGGAGCCGAAGCGCGAACACGCAAGGAGGGGAAACGATTCCTTGCTTTACAGACCGGTTTCGTGGCGATGACCACTTAATTTTAGTCTGGCAAACCTCACGCGGCTTGTACAGTATTTTCCTTGCGGAGCAAATCGCCGATCCCGCTCCTTTTTTTAGCGGGCCTTTACCAAACAGCAGTTAACATACAATTTGCGGACACATTGGCGGACTGAAACGGAAATTCAGATTGCCTCGTCCCCACTGCAAGGGGTGTCTGCCACCTTGTTGACGATGCGGCAGACTGGCCACAAGGATGAAAGCGCCACCAGCAGCCAAAGGCCGAGAAACGTCCCCTGCTTCCTGAAACTGTTCCATGCATCGAGCTTATTGTGGCGGCGCGACTTTCGATTTTGCTAACTTTGATATTGGGGACGGGGTTGCTGCTGGGCAATGTCTGGGTGGGCGAGCACGCGCTGCCGAAGACTCCCCAACATCTTGCCCGCCGACTTCCGGCAGATTTCGAGGCCCAAGTGCTCGTGTTGCCATGGAATGGCCTTGAGGCGATCGAGCCGGGACTGGCGGCGAAAATTGTCTCGGCTGTCGAGGGGCGTTTGCAGGTCGCGCTGTTGGTCAATCAGGCCAGCGAGTGCGAACAGGCCTTATCGCGGCAGGTCGACAGTAAGTCCGCGGATTCGCAGCTGCGCTGCTGGCACATCGCGCATGATACGGCTTGGATTCGCGATTATGGACCGTTGTCTGTCGTCGATCGCAACGGACGGTTCCAACTGATCGATCCCGAGTACTATTTGGCTCACCGCCAGCGAGACATTCGCGTGCCCGCCCAACTCGCCGCGCAGCTGTCGCTGAAGCATCACGCCTTGCCTGTCATGTTGAGCGGCGGCAACCTGCTGAGCAATGGGCAAGGGTTGGTTCTGGCCACTTACGACCTGGTGGGCGAGAACTTGGGATTTGATCTGGACGAAGGTGAAATTCGCGAAATTCTGGCCAGGGAATTTGGAGTGGAGCAGTTGGTGCTGTTGGAGCCGCTCAAAGGCGAAATAACCGGCCATGTCGACGTCTTTGCCACCTTCCCGGCGTTCGATACCGTAGTGGTAGGTAGCTATTTGGAGCAGGTCGACGCCACCAACGCCGCCATTCTCGATCGCAACGCGAAGCGATTGTCGCAAGTCAAAGTTGCGGGAAAATTGCTGCGCGTCGAACGCATCGCCATGCCGCCACACATGCGCGACGTCTGGCCAACATATACCAACGTGATCTATGCCAACGGGGTGCTGGTCATGCCCAGGTACCAGTTATTTGATGTGGAAGGACGACAGGCGGCTCGGGCCACTTACGAGCGGCTGTTGCCGGGCTGGAAAATCGTGGAGATCGACGCCTGGGAACTTGTGCGACAGGAGGGGGCGCTCCGCTGCGCCTCGCTGGCATTGCCGGCCTGGAATGCCGATTCACGCCAGGCGCCAGCCCAGCCATGAGTGCCGCTGGATGCGACGAATCGGCCATGGGGAACACTGGGCGAACGTCCAAATTCGTTTTGATTGTGGTGACTGTGGTGACTCTTGCTGGGCTGGTCCTGCGCGCGTACGACCTCGGCCATCCGTTCTGGCTCGATGAGTTGCATACGTCGTGGTGTGCTTCAGGCCCTTGGGACGAAGTTGCGTTCCGAGCCAGCGAAGGCAATCAGCCTCCCCCGTATTTCTGGCTTGCCTGGCTCATCACCGCAGGCAAGGGGGGCGGTGAGATGCTACTCCGTTTGCCCTCGTTGCTTGCAGGCATGTTGCTTATTCCTGCGAGTTACTGGGTGGGGTTTCGACTGTCGGGCTATCGGCTGGCGGGCTGCCTTGCGGCTGCGTTGGTGGCGTTTGACCCCTGGTTCATCAACTTTTCGCAAGAAGCCCGCTGCTACGCCTTGGTGCAATTGCTGGCCGTGTTAAACGTGGCCGCTTTTGTTGCAGCTACGCGCGATGCCACGCTCGGACGAAGAGCAGTGTTCATTGCGGTCACGTTACTGTTGTTTTACCTGCACTATACCTCGCTGCTGCTCTTATCCGGTGAGTTGGCCTGGTACGTCGTTTGCCGACGGTGGCGGCTGCCGCGCACTACTCCCGTGAGCCTGGAAGGCTCGCATCCAGGGGTTCGACGCTATTCGCCGCTGACTCTGTGCTGCGATCTCGTCCTGATTGTGCTGTTGACGTTGCCCGCTTGGGCAGATTTGCAATCCATCTATTTGCGGCGCGGTGATTGGCGGGCCTTTGTTCCCAAGTTTGGGCTCCGCTCCTTATTCGACATTTTTCGTTGGCCGCAATTGGTGGTGCCGGGTTTGATTGCCGTTTGTTTGGGTTGGATCGGGAAACGCTGTTTGAATCGATCGCTCGGTCGAGAGGCCCCCTCGCGGACCGACACCTCGGCGTGGCTTTCGACTCGCAGTTGCGGCGTTTTGCTTGCTTGCTGGTTTTTTGTGCCCTTGTTGCTCGTTTGGACCGCGAACCATCTGGACTTTCTCCCGCTGTTCATGACGCGATACCTGGGCGTGATTGCCGCGGTACCCGCCTTGTTGGCAGGTTGGTTGTGTTGTCTGCCAACGATTAGGTGGTTGCGCTGGGGAGCGGCGGCCGCCACCTTGCTGGTGGCATTTGTGGAGTTCAACCTGGCAGGCATATTCGAGGAATACGGTCGATTTTCCGAACGCCGAACACCCGATTGGCCGGCGGCGATTGCCTGGATCGAAGCTCAAGAGCAAGCTGCCGCCGTTGAGCCAGTGCAGTTTGACGAGAAAAAAGGACCGGCGCCGCTGCCGGTATTATATTGGGCAGGACTGATCGAAGGGGGCAATCACGCCCGGGCCGCAATCGATCCGCGGTTTCGCGAATATCTCACGTTTCCTGTCCGCGGATATTATCGCTTATTGCCGCCGCGGATTGTTGAACCGATCCTCAACCGGCCCGGCGCCTGGTCGCCGGCCTTGGTGACGGCCGAACAACTCAACTTGCTGCGGACGCATGGCGGTGGTTGGTTGATCTATGCCGGTAGGGTCGAATACTCCGCGGCGATTGCCAACCATACCCAACGAAGCCTGTCGCCAACGGCCCCCTCGCCTCCTTTGGTCCGATCCTTCTCCGGGATTACCGTGTATCGGCTGGTGCCGTGAACCCTGGGCCGGCGAACAGCGGGCTGGCTTCGCCGTCGCTTCAATCTTCCGGCGCTGTCTCCTTCACCAGGTTGCTGATCTGTTTGAACTCCGGAGCCGCAGAGGATTCGCACCATTCAAACAGTGCCGCTTCGGTGGTGGTAAGGACTGCGCCGGTCGACTCCATCCTGCGGATGGCAATCTTGCGATCGACGTCAGAGCGCGAGCCGACAGCATCGGCGGCCAAATAGACGCGCCAGCCCGCCGTGAGCAAATCGAGAACCGTTTGTTGAACGCAGACGTGAGCTTCAATGCCAGAAACAAGAATCTTGTCGATCCCCTGCTCGCGCAATGCGGAAAACAATTCTTCCCGCTCGCGACAACTAAAGCAGCTTTTCACCGGTAGGGGTGTCGGCAGCCGGGCGTTCAATTCGGCCACGGTATGCCCTAACCCTTGGGGGTACTGCTCGGTTGCCAGGGTGGGCAATCCCAGCAGCTTGGCGGCATCGAGCAAGCGGCGAATGTTCCACACCAGGCGGCGATGTCCTGGAATCAATGGGATCAGTTTTTCTTGCGCGTCTACGACCAGCAGGGCCGTGTCGTTGCGGGACATCAGTTCGGGACTGCGCGGGAACGCCATCAGGGGCCTCCGGTCGAGCGATGCTTAATCGGTCTCGCGACTCCCCCGATGGGGTGGTTTAGAGTATCGCGAGCCGCTTGTGGAAAACGTGGTGAGCGAGTTACCCAGCCTAAAGGGCATTGGCACAATCGACAATCCTTGGCACCTGCGAGGCAGCTGGTACCTCCGCTAGCAATCATAGCAATTGTAGCTGACAACCCACGACGAACGATTGTTCCCACGGGAAGGCCACGGCCGCCGGCAATCTTTTTGTGGCCCTCAAGGCTTGGCCAATGGTATCTCGAACCGGGCGGCGATTTCGACCCCAAGCGGCTTGCCGCGCCAAGGCGGGTGCTAAACTAAAGCTAGTTTGGACGGCGAACGCTCCTTGACCGCCACCGTAAGATGTCTGTGGCCAGGGAGCACTCAAGGAAGGCCCAGGAGTTGCGACGGTGGGACAGCGACGATTCCCCCCATTGGACGGATTTTCCCGCATGTTTTGTGCGTTCCGTCGCATCCGTACGCAGTCGTGAACTAAGTTTGAAAATAGCAAGACTCCCACGTCGCGTGCCACCCACCGGGTGTTGGCCACGAAACCCCGAGGTTGAAAACAAACATGGGCTTCCTACAGCGGTTTTTTCGTAACGTCTTTCGGGATGGCGCTCCTGGTTCGCACACCAGCAGCTTCGAGCAACTGACCGAAGAAGAACTGGAAACGCACTTGGGAGTGGTTCGTTACGGCAGCTTCCTGCTTACCGACGCCATCCGCCCCTCCTACGATTTGCAAGTGGTGCCCAAACAGGGATATCGCCACGATGTTTATAAAGACGAGGACAATGGCGTCCGCGTTCCCGTGCTGATGGTCTCGGCAAGTTGCGACATTCTGTTCGACGTGTTTCTCGATCTGATCGACCCGCTGGGTGCGGAAGTCGATGTCGTCCTCGAAACCAGCCATCATCGCCAGGCTCGAGGGCACGAAGACCTGTACCGCGAGCACATTGACATGCCGGTGCTCAAGAGCGTGCTGTGCGATTACGAAGACTTGCTGGTCAACGACGGCTGCACGGGCATCGCCGTACTCAATCCGCGCATTCCGCTGGAAGTGCAGTTCGACGAACACAAACTGTTGATCGCATATGGCGAAGATCTCAGCGAGTTCGAGGCCGTCCTCCGTCAACACAAAATCGAATGCGACGACCGCATGCGGTTTATCACCGAGGCCGAGCACGTACACTCGTCGAGCGACCTGTACTTCGATCGTTTCAACGAATTGAAAACCGACTTGGGTATGGATATGGAGTACTGCTAGCCCCGCCCGCCTTGTTTCTGCGGGCTCTTGCGCAGATCGACGTCCGTCGCCGTGCCAAGGGTAAGTCCCTGCTGCCGGAAGTGGCCTCACTATCGCAGATTGCATCACACGGCCGCGCGTTGCGCACGAATTTGGCACGGCGGCTGATACTCCGAGGAGTTTGTTGCTTCCGGGCGGTCTGCCGGCGCTCATTACGGAATTCTTCTTGGGACGCTCCGGGTCGTCTTACGTACGGGGCTGGGCCACTTGACGACCGGCAGCGCTGGGCCGATACCTAAGAGCAGGTTCGGCGGCGGCTTCTCTCCGTCGGCCGGTTTAGCCTTCTCAACGTCGTTCGTCGGGGAGGCGGGTTCTAACCGCTCCGGGATTTGTCATGCCGCTCCCTGCTCAGGCTGCCACCACCAGCATCGCCGGCCAACTGGTGTTTCTTGGCACGGGCACCTCCGTGGGCGTTCCCACGCTGGGATGCGATTGTCGCGTTTGCCGCAGCGAAAATCCACGCAACAAGCGGATGCGGTGCGCGCTGGCGCTTGGCCTGCCGCAAGGAAATCTGCTGATTGATACCCCCCCCGACCTGCGCACCCAATTGCTGCGAGAAGACATCGGCCTGATTCACGCCGTGGCCTACACCCACGAACATGCCGATCATCTCTATGGTTTGGACGATTTGCGGATTTTTCCTTACTTTTTGCAAACGGCGATGCCGCTGTACTGCGAGCCCTGTGTCGAGAATCGCATCCGCCGCAGCTACGACTACGCCTTTGATGATCGCAAGCAGCACCTGCATCCCGGCGCGGTTCCGCATCTGGAAATTGTTCCCATTGGGCTGAATCCGTTTTCCGTGCTGGGTGCGACTATCCTGCCGATACGACTGCTGCACGGCCGGCTGCCGGTGCTCGGATTTCGCATCGGAGACATCGCCTATTGCACCGACACGCACGACATACCAGAAGAAAGCTGGCCAAGGTTGTCGGGCTTGCGGGTGCTGATTCTGGATTGCCTTCGGCCTCGCCCCCATCCGACGCATCTTTCTTTAGAAGCGGCCGTGGATTGGGCGCAGCGGATTGGCGCCGAGCATACCTACTTCACGCACATTTCCCACGAACTGGAGCATGAAGCTACGAACGAACTGCTACCGCCTGGCATGGAGTTGGCATATGACGGCCTGCGTATCCGCTTGAACACCGATCTCGAGAGTACTCTTGGGATGTGACGATTTTCTGTCGGCGAGCCGTGGTACGGCACACTTTATGAAACCACGTCAACCGGCGTGAATTTGTCCAATAGGATCGCTTCGGAGGGGCAGTCCAGCCAGCGTTCGAGCAATGCCGCATAAACCTGGCGGAAGTCGGTATGATATTTGAGATCGCCCTGGTCCAGGTCGGATAAGCTGGGATGTGTTCCAACCAGGCCCGCTTTGACGTGAGAACCCACCAAAAACATGGGCGCCGCGGCGCCGTGGTCGGTACCCAGGCTGGCGTTTTCCTTAACCCGGCGTCCGAACTCGCTGAACGTCATTAGCAGGACGCGATCCAGATTTCCTTGCGTTTCGAGATCGGCGACGAACGCCCCGATCGCTGATGCCAACTCGTTGAGCAGACTGGCATGCGCGGCGGCCTGGTTGGCGTGGGTGTCAAAGCCATCGAGCGACACGTAATAAATAGGGCAGTTCAAATCGGCGCCGATCAACTGCGCCACCGTTCTCAGCTTGGCGGCAAATCCGGTTTGCGGGTAACTCGCGGCTGCTTTCTCTTGGGTAAGCGACTCCGTCACCTTTTGGCTGGCATCGAGCGCCGTGAGCGTGGCCTGTTGCAGGAATTGGGCAAGCGGAGAGTCGCTGGCCAGGGGAGAGGCCGACGTCAAATTTCGCAGGGCCTCGCTTGTGAGCGATCCATTCGACGTGCGCAACTGGAAGGCCTCGAGCGACGGCGCGGCCGGTGCGGCCGTTCGTCGGCCAACCAAGGCCAGCGGCAATTCGCCCCGTCCCAAGTGCAGGCCGGGCAAGTCGTATTGATTTTCCGGCGGCAGGTCGTCAAGCAGGCGGCCAAGCCAACCGGTCCGATGCGGCTCCAGTCCGGACTGGCAACTATGCCAGATGTCCATGCTTTCGAAGTGCGATCGATTGGGATTGGGATAGCCCACCCCCTGCACGATGGTTAGTCGCTGTGTCTGCCAAAGTTTTTCCAGCGGTGCGAGTTGCGGATGCAGCCCCACGTCGCTGTGGATTTTGAGGACCTGGTTCGCTGCGATACGCAAAGCGGCCCGATTGTGAGCGTAAGCCGGATCGCGATAGGGAATCACGGTGTTCAAGCCATCATTGCCGCCGGAAAGCTGCACGACGACCAACACCTTGCCGTTGGGTTGCCGGCCGTGTGCCGCCAGCGCGGCTGCCGAGGTGTGTAAGAATCGCGGCGCCGTCAGCCCCAAAGACAGCACGGTGGAGCCCGCCAACGCATCGTGCAGAAACCGTCGTCGAGAAAATTTCATGGCAACACTCCCGGATGGCAAACAGGCATTTCGGCGTCGAACGCAACAAGCTTGAAATCGGCAAACTGCGAACGCACAATTTCCAGTGTTCCAATCGTCATTTCATATCATGCCAGTTGAAACTCTGGCAGGGACGCAAGGGCCTGGACCACGCGTGCATACCGTAGCGAGTCGGGGTCTTCCTGTCCTCCCGCGGCGGCGATCAGTTTCAACTTGAGTTCGGCCGAAGGCGGTTCGCCCAACAGCAGCAGTGCCAGCCGATCCACGGCGGCAGACACGTCGCCAATGCCTTGCTTTTTGAGCACGGCGACGACGTCAATCTTCTTGCCATAGCCCAATCGCGTTCCACTGACCAGTGCCCAGGCCAAGTCGATGCGACCAAGCACCGTAGCCGAAGTGATCCATTCCCGTCCGCCGTCCCAGCCCTTGACGGTTGGCGGCTGAAAGACCGCTTGTCCCAGCGCGGCGAGGTCGTCGGCCAACTGCGACGTGCTGGCCATGCCTTCCAAACTGCGCAACAAACCGACCGCCAGTTCGACCGGCCCTTTTATTTTTTGCCTTCGCGCTGGTGGCGAGAAGAACAGGTTGGAGCCCAGCATACGCCTTAGCAGCCAGGAAATATCGTAGTTCTGCGTGCGAAAACCATCGGCTAAGGGCGTGATTAACCCTGGCGGCGGCGTTTCGACTTCGCTAATCAAATAACGGAACAGCCGGCCGACGATGAATTGGGCCGCGGCGTTCTGCTCAAGCAGGATTCGCAAAACGTCGTCGCCCGTCCAGGGGCCGGTTTGCCCTAGAACCGTCTTCGCGCCGCTGTCGTGCTGCTGCCGATTGAAATAAAACCGATTTTGTCGCAGTTCCCAGCCTGTAAAGGCCCTCGCGGCTTCTTGAATATCCCGCTCGGAGTAATGGCCGAGTCCGAGGGAAAAAAGTTCCATCACCTCGCGGGCGAAGTTTTCGTTGGGCCGTGCTTTCTTGTTGCTGGCGGAGTCAAGCCAAACGAGCATCGCTGGGGCGCGTGCCATTTCTCCCAGCAACGAGGAGAAGCTGCCCAGCGCGTGATCGCGAAGCGATTGGTGCTGACGATACATCAATCGAGCGCTTCGCACTTTGGCATAGCTGGTGGCAAAGTGCCCATGCCAGAAGAGAATCATCCGTTCTTTCAGCGGATGCGGAGTGGCCAACATGACGTACAGCCACCAGGCGGCGAGCCCGTCGATCGAATCTTGACCTAGCAAGTGCGCCGTCGAAAAGGCCATTTCACGCTCAAAATCGCTCGTCTCGGCAGGGCCTGCGATTAAACGTTCGACCGCTTCGGCGGGGCCCGATTGCAACGATATCTGCAATTCGCTCCAACGGGCGCCCATGCCAGCTCGCCGGTGTAAATGTGCCGCTTGGGAAAGATTCCAGGGGCAATTTTGGTTGGGTTGGTATTCGGACCAGGCCCATCCGGGGTCGACTTGAGCTAAATCTTGATACTGCTCGGAAGACATGCTCCGCGCTCCCGACCGTGTTGATTGCGTTGAAATGTACCGACGGACGAGAGACCATACCACCGACTGGCCGTCGCGGTTTCAAGCATCTGCCGAGTTCTGACTGCATTTCCCGACCGCGGCATTTACAATCACAAGCTGCTGAGGCAAGTCGCCGTACCAGCCCATGGAGGCTCCCTTGCCTATTACCGTGGAACGTCTTCACGTTGCATGGAGATGTTTGGATCGCTCATTGTTTATTCGCGGATCGACCGCGTTCAGACCCCCCAACTTGGATCAACCCTCATGACCATTGCACCCATCGATCGGCCACAGGGCATCACCGGCCAAAGTCATTCCCCGGAAATCAGACTCAGCCGACGCGCACTGATGCAAGCGGGCGCCGCGGCCGCGTGGGCGACGGCAACAGGCCCGCTGTCGGCCGCGGAGCCCAGCGACGATCTCACGCGAGGCGCGATCGACGCGCATGTGCACGTGTGGACGCCCGACACCGCGGGGTATCCGTTGGCGACCGGCTTTACCAAGTCCGACATGCAACCTCCCAGCTTTACCCCCGAGCAATTGTTGGCCCATGCCCGCCCTTGCGGTGTGTCGCGGATTGTACTGATCCAGATGAGCTTCTATGGATTCGACAACCGTTACATGCTTGACACCATCGAACGATTCCCCGGCGTGTTTGCGGGCGTAGCAGTGATTGACGAAGACGACGATCCTGTCGCCACGATGAAGGCGATGAAGAAGCAACGCGTGCGCGGCTTTCGCATCCGTCCTGGCGATCGCTCGACCCAGACCTGGCTCGATGGAAAAGGCATGGCCGCCATGTGGAAGTGCGGCGCCGACGAAGGTTTGGCGATGTGCCATCTCATCAACCCCGATTCGCTGCCGGCGGTCGATCGCATGTGCGCCAAGTATCCACAAACTCCGGTGGTGATCGATCACTTTTCCCGAATCGGCGTTTCCGGCAAGATCGAAGAGGCCGATCTCAAGCAACTTTGCGATCTCGCCCGGCACAAACAGGTGAAGGTTAAAACGTCCGCGTTCTACGCATTGGGCAAAAAGGCGGAGCCGTATACCGATTTGCTGCCGATGATTCGCCGACTGCTCGATGCTTATGGACCCGAGCGGCTGATGTGGGCGACCGATTGTCCGTATCAGGTGCAAGGTGACCACACTTACACGGCCTCGATCGAACTGATTCGCGATCACGCCAAACTTTCCGCAGGCGATCGCGATTGGTTGCTGCGAAAAACGGCCGAGCAAACATTTTTTTCCTGATGATCCTCTGCGTGCCGCAGTCGGTGACGGGGCTCTTCAGGTCTTGAGCGTTCGCCATCTCCACGATCCCAGGCATCAACATGTTATCGACATTTCAACGCTCATCAGCACGGCGCTCGCTGCCGCAAAGCCGCCGGCGCCTTTTCCTTGGAGTGGGGATGATCGTGGTTTTGGCATGGGGTTCTAACGTTTTCCCATGCTCTGCCGCCGATGACCTCCAAGAACCAAGTCGTCCCAATATTCTGCTGTTGGTTAGCGACGACCAGCGGCCCGACACGATCGCCGCGCTCGGCAACCGGCACATTCAAACGCCAAATCTCGACCGCCTGGTACGGCAGGGCACATGCTTTACTCAGGCTACCTGCGCCAACCCGATTTGCACGCCGGCTCGGGCAGAAATTCTCACGGGCTGTTCCGGCTTTCGCTGTGGGGTAATGGATTTTGGCAAACCGATCGACCCCGACTTGGCGACGTTTGCCGGCACGTTTCGCGCTGCGGGCTACCACACCTGGTATGTCGGCAAATGGCACAATGACGGTGTCCCCACCACCCGCGGCTATGAAGCGACACGCGGACTCTATCGGGGAGGCGGCGGCAAGTGGATGCCAGAAGATGCCAAGGACTGGTATGGCCGTCCGGTCACGGGCTATCGCGGCTGGGTCTTTCAAAACGACGAAGGTAAATTGTTTCCCGACCAGGGCGTGGGCTTGACGCCCGATATTTCGGCGCGGTTCGCCGACGCCGCCATCGAACTGATTGAAAGCCGCCCCACCAAACCTTTCTTCTTGCACGTGAACTTCACGGCGCCGCACGATCCTTTGCTGCTGCCCACCGGATACCAGCACAAGTACGATCCCGCCAAGATTCCACTGCCGCCCAACTTTCTGCCAGAACATCCCTTCGATCATGGCAATCTTCGTGGACGCGACGAAGTGCTGTTTGCGTTTCCGCGCACGCCGGAAGAGGTGCGCGCGGAGTTGGCCGCCTATTACGCGGTAATCTCGCACCTCGACGCGCAGGTGGGCCGCATATTGACCGCTCTGGAACAGACCGGAATGGCGGAAAATACGCTGGTGATTTACGCCAGCGATCATGGGTTGGGCGTGGGAAGCCATGGCCTGCGCGGCAAACAAAGCATGTACGAGCATACGATCAACGTGCCCCTGATATGGCGGGGCCCCGGCATACCCGCCGGAAAAACGAGCAAAGCCCAGGTATATCTGCGCGAGATTTTTCCCACGTGCTGCGATTTGGCTGGCTTGCCTGTTCCTGCCACGGTGGAAGGAGAAAGCTTCGTCGCGGCCCTTCGAGGCGAAGCGCCCCGGCATCACGAGTACGTATTTGGCTATTTCCGCGATTTTCAACGCATGATTCGTGGCGATGGCTGGAAATTGATCGAATACCCGGCAGTCCATCAAACGCAACTGTTCGACCTTCAGCGTGATCCTTTTGAACGGACAAACCTGGCCGATACTCCGCAGCACGCCGAGCGTCTAAACGCGTTGCGCAAGAAACTGCAAACCTGGCAGCGCGAAATGAACGACTCGGCGCTTCCCAGGGCGACGAGTAGTCCCTGAATTGTGTCTTCGGCCAGCCACAGCGACGTACTCGCCGGGTGCCGCACTTTTTAGTTGTTGATGGCGAACCCGGCGGTTCCCTCCGATCACGCAAAAAATATAGAGCACGGCATGCATTCCCATCGGCAGGAGCCCGAACTTCCCGCGTCCTCAGGCCAGCCAGCAGCTCGTGCCTCGTTGACGGCAGCCAACGACTCCTCTCCGGATCCGTATCGTACTCCTCGGCAGCATTCCGATTCGTCCGGTCAGGTGTCAGGGGATGACGATGGTTGTTTTCGCCCCTCCATGGCCCGCTACGGCGTGCTGACTTTTTTTTGTTTGGCTGCGACCATTTCGTATGTTCAGCGAAACTCGGTTGGAGTGGCCGAGAGTTCCATCCGCCGCGATTTGGGTCTGACCGAGTGGCAAAGCGGCATGATGATGAGCGCGTTTTTCCTCACCTATGCATTGCTGCAATTGCCTTCGGCGTGGCTCAGTACTCGTTTGGGATCGCGCGCGGCGCTGTCGTTGTTTTCTGCCGTGTGGTCCGTCCTGACCGGTTTGATGGCCGTTGCCCAGGGTGCGGTTAGCTTGATTGCCGCCCGATTGGGAATGGGCGCCGCCCAGGCGGGCGTATTTCCCGCTGCAACGCAGTCGATCGCGGTGTGGTTTCCCAAGACCAGACGCGGGTTTGCCAGCGGCGCCCTTGGCAGCTTCATGTCGGTGGGCGGATTTGTCGGCGCCATGCTTACAGGGGTGCTGATTGTTCAAGTGGGTTGGCGGATGCTGTTCGTTATTTATGCCGTGCCCGGTGTGCTTTGGGCTGTTGCCTTTTACCTATGGTTCCGCAACGATCCGGCTGAACACTCCGCGGTGAACTCCGCAGAACTTGCGCTGATTCGCGGACCTCAACTGGTATCGTCAGCCGATCAATCTCCGCCAACTCCCCATGAAGTCGCAGGCGCGGGCAACGCTATGTCCACGCCTTGGGCGGCCATGCTTTCCAGTCGGGCGATTTGGGCGATTGGCGGCCAGCAGTTTTTTCGCGCGGCCGGGCAAATTTTCTTCGCCAGTTGGTTCGCCACGTATTTACAGCAAACCCGCAATGTGTCGATCCCCAGTGCCGGGTTCATGACCGCGCTGCCGGTGCTGGCCATTGCAGCCGGTTCGATGGTGGGCGGCAGTTTCACCGATTGGGTCTATCAACGCAGCGGGAGTCTCTGGCTCGCCCGGCAAGGGGTGGGCGCCGGCAGCCTGGTCGTCTGTGCTTTGCTGATCGTGCCGGCTTACTTTGTTGCCAATCCCATGGTGGCGGTTGCCTTGATCAGTTGTGGTTCGTTTGCCGCGGCCTTCGCGGGCCCATGCGCCTACGCCATCACCATCGATTTGGGAGGACGGCACGTTTCGTCGGTGTTTGCGTTCATGAATATGTGTGGCAATATTGGCGCCACGCTGTTCCCCTTGGCCGTGCCCCCGCTGGTAAAGGCTGTTGGCAGTTGGGACAGCGTGCTGTTCTTGTTTGCCGGCATCTATGTTGCCGCCGCCATGTGCTGGGTGCTCTTCGATAGCAAAAGGTCCATTGCGTAGCCGAGGTAATCGGATTGGCCAATGTTGGTGCCGGACGGTTGCAGAAGACAGAGAGCAAATGTCATCAGGTGGTGTTCGCTTCATGCGGTGCGATTGCGCGGCCAGGGGACTGAGCCCTAAGATTCGATATGACCACCTGTCGTGCCGTGAACCCTGCCCTGCAGAACTCTGCTTCCTTTATTGGCGTCAATTGGCAATTTCCCGGGGTAGACCATCCTTTGCCGATTCCTCGGCCGCCGCCATCACTGCCACGGACCTTGCTGCTTCTTCAGGCGTCACTACGTCGGGCGGGCGATTCTCACGGATGCACCGATTGAAATACTCCAATTCGCTCTTCAGTGCGCCGACGCGCTGTCCGTGGACCGCGGGCCAGTAAGCCGTGTCGGGGAATGAAAGTCCCTGGGTGTCTAAGATCTGCAAGCCGGCATGCCCGCAGTCGATGGTGAGTTGTCCCTCGGTGCCCACAACTTCCAGCACGGCATCGATAGTAGTTGGGGTATTCTTGGGCAAACGCCAAACGGTTTCCACAATCCCCAGCGCCGAGGGCGCCTCCGTGTTAACGTTGCCGGGCGAGGCGAATTCCAGCATGGCCCAGCCCGCGTCGGCATGTTGAAATTCGTCCACTCTCACGGTTCTGCCATAAACCCTGGTGGGCGCGGTATCCATAAACCACATCATCAGGTCGGCATCGTGAACGCCATCGCCCATGAGGGGAGAAATCTTGTCCAAACGTAGCGAACCGGGGGCGACCGGCAGGTTGCGTTTGCTCCGCATGGCGAATACCTTTCCCAACCGACCGCTGCGAATGGCTTCGCGCGCCAACGCCGCTCGCGGATCAAATCGGCAAATGTGTCCCACCATGAACCGGCCCTGGGCCGTTTTCGCGGCAGCAACAATCTCCCGGCATTCGGCGACCGTTGCAGCCATGGGTTTTTCCAGCAGCACGTGCTTGCCTGCCGCCAAGGCATCAACTGCCAAGCGGTAATGGTCTTGCACGTGTGCGACGATGCTTACGGCTGCGATCGAAGGATCGTCGAGCAGATGGCGATAATCGGTTACCGCCCTGGCGTGGGGAAAACGACTGGAAGTGATGGCCAGTCGATCCGGGTTACGGCCGCATACGGCCGCTAGTTGGCAGCCGGGCAATTGCGACAGCACCTCCGCGTGAATGGCCCCGAACCGTCCCAAGCCAATCACAGCCCACGATATGTTGTCTGTCATCTTGCATCCTTTGATACAGTCTGATGGGCACACTACTCCACGGCGGAATATCGCCCGCTCGCCTTCACTGCGTGAATGCACGCACGGCCGATTCGTAATTCAATTATTGCCCAAGAAAACATAGGCATGCGTCTCCGTGACTCGCTGGCGATGCGTACGGGATTGGCCGCAAGTGCTTGCCTCCGCTAGCGGTTCCCGTCGAAAATGGCCGATCTGCCAGAAACAGACTCTCGCTGTGGAGCCACCGATTGCGGTCGACGGGAATTGCTCTACGATGGCAACCATCAATTCGTCTGCGGGGGAAAACGCCGTTCTTATTTCAGGGATGTTGGCCATGTTGTTGGGCGTTGTGAGCGATACGCACGGACATACCACGCATACCGTCAAGGCCATTCGCATGCTGGAAAGCCTGGCGGTCGATCAAGTGCTTCACTGTGGGGATATTGGCAGCGAGGAAATCGTGCCACTGTTTGCGGCCTGGCCGACTCATTTTGTCTTGGGAAACGTCGACTACGAGCGTTATTTGCGAGATGCAATTGTTGCGGAAGGGCAATCTTACCATGGACGCTTCGCCGAATTGCAGTTGGAAGGCGTTTCCATCGCCTTGCTGCATGGCGACGACGAACTGCTGCTAAGGAATACCATCGCCTCGGGTCAATTTGGCCTCGTCTGTCATGGCCATACGCACAAGCAACGCCTGGAACAAATCGGGCCCACACTGGTCCTCAATCCCGGGGCATTGTACCGCGCCAGCCAGCACTCGGTGGCCGTGGTTCGCTTGCCGCAGTTGGAAGTAACCCATGTTCCCGTCGATTGATTCGGTATCTTGCGTCGCGCAGGCGCGGCAAGAGGCACTGTGCCACGCCAACGTGCAATCTACAGTGCGGCGCTTGAAAGTGTTACCACAGCACCACAAACAGCAGGTGGCAAAGCACCGCCCCCACGAGCGACATGCTCAACCCCCAGGCCAACAGCGGCATGAACAACCGCTCGCGCGCGTCGGGGTTGGGCGAAGCGGCCAGGCATAGCGCGCCGATCGTTGAAACGGGCGATACGTCCACCAGCCCACTGCCAATGTTGATGGCCATGGCAATCGAGAGCGGTTCGCCTCCTCCCAGGTTCTCCACCAGTCCAGGGACCATGGGCAAGAATGTTGGCAACACCACGCCCGAAGTGCTGCTGAACACCGAAATGGCACCGGTTACAAAGGCCATCATGCCGGCGGCGACGTCAGGCGAGGAAACTTGAGCCAACAGGGACGTAAAGAGTTCCATCCCTCCGGTTTGCTCGACCAGCGACACCAGCATGCTCACTCCGCAAACCATCAGGATCACATTCCAGGGCACGTTGCGAAAAGCCGTTCGCTCGTCCCCTATCCGCAGCGCCACCAGAATGGCTGCCCCGCAGAATCCGGCCAGACCGACGTCGGCCTGCAATCCAACTACTGCCACAATCAAGCCAGCAATCACGGCCAGCGTGACGCCGTGCCGCCATTCAAAGGGCCGTTCCCCCTGTGGCTGGACGGATTGCCCGGCAATTTCAATGGGATCGGTTTGTGTGTCGTGCAAGTCGGAAGGCGTTTTCTCTGACTCGTTTCGCGCAAACAGCCGCCACCCGCCAAACAGCAGATAGGCCCCCACGGCAACCAGGGCATTGGCCAGCACGTTGAGCCAGTAAGTTCGCCACTCGTAGCCAACGAACCCGATTTTTTCCATTTGCTCTCGAACAACGATGCCGGTGAGCGCAAAGGGCGACAGGCCCCCGGCGACGCCGCCGTGGCCCACAAGAATGACCATCAACAACGGGGGGATTCTCGCCCGATCGGCAACCATCATCGCCATGGGCGCCACCAGGGCGGTTGCCGCAATGCTGCCCACGCCAATGGTGGAAAGCGCCGCCGTCAGGGCAAAAAACATAATCGGAATCATGCCCACGTTTCCCCGGCATAACCGCACGGCGCGGTGGGCGACGCGAACCAGCGTTCCGTTGGCCTCGGCGAGCATGAACAGCAGCGTTACGCCCACCAAGGTCAGAAACAAACTGGCAGGAAATCCGGCCATCACCCACTTTGCCAACACCTCAACCGACTTGCCCTGCAGGTCTTCCAAAAATTGCGGCGCGATGTAAACGCCAATCAACCAGGCGAGCGTGATGGCGACTACTCCCACGTTCACCCGCGAGGTGAAACTCAACACCACGGCCGATAACAGCGCAAATAAAGAAATCCAAGCCAAGGTCATGATGGGCCGGTGGGCTCGTGGCTGGGGGAAGGAAGGTTCGCAAGAAGCGATTCACCGCGGATACTCGATCAAGATTCCATAACCGGCAGCCTCCACGTCTGCTGGCCGAAACTGGGCATGGATCGAAACCAGCTTGGCGCCGGCTCCCAGGTGAAAGGCCAACATCGGATCGGTCCACCGTCCCGAAGACGACTTGAGCCGCACGTATTCCTCAATCGGCACGTCGTGCCGGGCCGCGTAACCCACCGGACGCGTGAACCCCAGGATTCGCTCGACGCCTGGCAGGTTGCGGGCGAGTTCCAATTGCGCGTCGACCAATTGTCTTCCCAATCGCGCGCCGCGGCCAACAGGAGAGACGCCTACGCCAATCAATTGGTAAATCTCGCCGTTGGGGTCGTGCGTGTCTGTGAACGTACCGTGGTTCGTCAGTTGATCGAATTGGGCAGGAGTCTCGGCAAAGAATCTTCGACTCACACGTTGGCTCCACGCGACGGCCACGATGCGTCCATCGATTTCAGCCACCAGTTGCCCCTCTGGCGCCGCTGCCAGCCGCGCGGCCACCTGGGTGCGGTCGGCCGCGAGCGAAGCTGGCCAGCTTTCGGCTTCCACGGTGGCGATCTCCTCCGCGTCCCGGGGCTGAGCAAGGCGAATGTTCATGCTTCACCCAGCCAACTGCGGAGGATTTCATCGCGATGTTCCCCCAAATTCGGCGATTGATCCGAGAGCGGGAGGCTGGCGCCATTGAAGCGAAGCGGAGAACCGGCAGAGAGAAATGTCTGGTTGCCTACGACCATCGAGTGTAGCATGCCGCGCTCCGCCAGCACGGGATCGTTAATTACGTCGGCCACCGTGTTCACGGGCGCGGCAGGCACTCCCGCCTCGTCGAAAATCGTTAGCCACTCGGCAACGGTCCGTCGCCAGAGCTTCGCCTCGAGCATTTTTTGCAGCTCATCCACATTATCCGACCTGGCGGCATTGGAAGCGAACCGTGGGTCGCCCTGCAACTCGGGGGCCCCGATCACTTCGCACAGCCGATGCCATAGTGCCTCGTTGCCGATCGCGATCACTAAAGGACCATCGGCCGCACGATACACCTGGAAAGGAGCAATCGTGGGGTGACGCGTGCCGATCGGTCGGGGCACCTGCCCGGTAACGTCCATCCGGCAAATGGCGTTCTCCAGCACGGCCACCGTGGCGTCGAGCATCGCGACATCGAGCGTGGAAGCCTGCTGGTTTCGATCGCGCTGTCGCAATGCTGCCACAACCCCCAGGGCCGTGAATATGCCGGTGAGAATGTCGCTGATCGACGAACCCACCCGGGCCGTATGCCGCTCGTCTTGCCCGGTGATGCTCATCAGTCCGCTCATGGCTTGCACAATCACGTCGTACGCCGGCCGGTGGCTGCGCGCGTTGCCATGTCCAAACCCGGTGGCAGAAGCAATGATCAGTTGGGGATTGACTGCCCGCAATGCTTCTTCGCCTAACTCCAGATGTTCCATCGTTCCTGGCCGGAAGTTTTCCACCAGCACGTCGGCCCGGGCGGCCAACCGTAGCAGTACCTCGCGGTCCTCTGGAGCTTTGAGATTGAGCACGATGCTGCGCTTGCCGCGGTTCACGCTGGCAAAGTAGGCGCTGCTGCCATCGGGCAAAAAGGGGCCAAAGCAGCGGGAATCGTCCCCCTGGCCGGGCCGCTCCACCTTCACAACGTCGGCCCCCAAATCGGCCAGCAGCATGGTGCAATACGGCCCCGCCAGTACGCGAGAAAGATCTAGAACGCGAACATCGGAAAGCGGAAGACAAGAACGATCAGGTTGTGCATTCATGACAAACAATATAGCGTGTGCAACGCGGCTACGTGAAGCGGTTATACTTGCCGGGAGACCAGCGAATCTCGACTTGTGCCGCAAAATATTGAAGTGCGAAAAAACGGACCGCGGGCACTTCAATTGCGCGCCTCGCGTCCAATTCTCGAGGTAATTCCCCGAAGTGAAACCCAAAGTCCTTTTCCTCTGCACGGGAAACTCCTGCCGCAGCCAAATGGCCGAAGGCTGGGCGCGCCACCTGCTCGGCGATCGTATCGAGCCCCACTCGGCCGGCATCGAGGCCCATGGGCTCAATCCCCGGGCGGTGCGAGTCATGGCGGAGGCCGCCGTGGACATATCCCAACAATCCTCCAAGCTGGCCAGCGACCTGGATCACGTGCCGTTCGATCTGGTGATTACCGTTTGCGGACATGCCGACGAAAATTGCCCTACGTTCCTGGGCAAGTCCCGTGTGATTCATGTCGGCTTCGACGACCCGCCCCAACTCGCCAAAGAGGCCGCCACCGAAGAACAAGCCCTGGTGCATTACCGGCGAATTCGCGACGAAATTCGCGACTTCGTCGCGGGCGAATTGGAAAAAACGCTACCTGCGTAACGACCACCCTATCCCTCATCGCGTCGCCGTCGTTTGTGGATGAATGAACGTATTTGGTCCAACAAGCGGCTCGCTAGTCCGACGCTTTAATCAACTCCATCAAACCTCGCAGCACCAGGTCGTGAAAGCTGACAATGCCGAGCACGCGCCCTTCACTGATGACGGGTGCCCGCATGATCGAAAAACGCTCTAAGAGCCGCGCGCAGTAGCGGATGTTCATTTCTGGCGGCACGCTGAGGACGGGTTTGGCCATGATCTCGTAAAGATTGACACGATCGGGCGAACGGTCGACGGCCAGCACTTTCTTGGCGATATCAGAAATCAAGACGATGCCGTATTCGTCGTCTTCGTCGCGCTTGTCCACAATGAGCGCTCGCGTGTCCGGGTGCCGCATGTTGAGCAGCGCTTCTTTGACGGTGAGTTTGCCGTCCACCAGATCGAATTCGCGTTTCATTACATCGCAAACGCGTACAATCTTTTGATTATTCATAGCCGATCCTCAACGATCTCTGTTAGTTTTCGGATTTGGTGGCTCACCCCCACGGCATCTTCGACATCGAGCTGAAATGCGATTCCGGTGCCTGGTGAATTGTCAAAACTGGCAGTTGTCGAAATGGATTCAAGAATGTGGCGGCTCAAATGCCGTTCGACCAGGAACAGCAAAACGTCGCGCTGCGACTCCAGCGAGAGGCCGAGAAAAGTCTTGGCGGGGTTGATACCTTCTCCCCGTGCGTTGCCAATGATGGTCGCCCCGGTTGCGCCCGCGTCGCGCGCGGCTTTCATCACGGCGGTCGTCTTGTCGTCATCGACCAGGGCAATAATCAATTTGAAGTGCATGGTAATGGTTCCTGCAAAGTACGCTCCAGTGCCTGGATTCACTCGTCAATGCCGGGGGCCGGTTCAGGCCTGACGAGAACGTGTATTCCACCAGTGGGCCAACTGTGCGTACCCCATAACCGTGATCATGGGAAACAGGACAGCCAGCGCGATCATGCCGAATCCTTCCTCGAGCGGATTTCGTCCAGGAATGTTGGCGGCGAGTCCCAATCCGAGCGCGGCAACGAGCGGAACGGTTACCGTGGATGTGGTGACTCCGCCTGAATCGTAGGCGAGCGGCACAATCTGCTTGGGAGCGAAGTAGGTTTGCACAATCACGATGCTGTATCCGGCCAGAATGAAATAGGGCAACGGTACTCCCAGGATGATGCGCAGTGTGCCGAGCATGACGCCCAACCCCGCGCCCAGCGCCACCGCTGCCCGCAGCGGCCACACTCGCAGCGCCCCGCCCGATACGTCATGAGCCTTGATGGCTACTGCCAATAACGCTGGCTCGGCGATCGTGGCGCTGAAACCGATCATAAAGGCGAACAGGTACGTCCAGTAGTAGTAGTAGTACCAAGGCGAGGAAACTGGCAAATCCTCGCGGACCTCACGGCCAGGATCCACGAACTCGGGGGCGGCCAATTGCGCGGCCATGGCCTTTCCCAAGGGAAACAACGCCAGGTCCAAGCCCACCAAGAACAAGGTCAGCCCCAGAATGACACACGCAAATCCGACGGCCACGCTCCGCCAATTCGTGAGGGGACGCCGCAGCACTGCCCACTGAAAAAACAGGATGATTACGGCAATCGGCAGCACGTCGCGCAAGGTGGAAACCAAGGAAGTTAACAGCATTGACATCACGTTCATGACCAGATCATCCCCAGAATCAGAACGAAAATGATCGGGGTCAGCGATGCAAATGCTATTAAACCAAAGCCGTCAAGCAGAGGATTTCGACCCTTAATGCTCGATGCCAGCCCCACGCCCAACGCGGCGGTCAGAGGTACCGTGATGGTCGAGGTGGTAACTCCACCAGAGTCGTACGCGACGCCAATGATGTTCTTGGGCGCAAACGGGGTGAGCGCGATCACCAACGCGTATCCTGCCATGATCAGGTAATGCAGGGGCCACCCCATCAGGATTCGAAGCACGCCCACCACCAGGGCGCTCCCCACTGCTACCGCCACGGTTGACCGAAGGATGAAAGCGTAATCTTGCTGCAAGACCTCTTGGTTCTCGGGGGCAGCATCGAACGCCGCCAACTCGGCCGCTTTGCCAGACACTGCGATCAAGGCCGGCTCTGCGAACGTGATACCGAACCCGAGGGCGAAAGCGAAAGCAATCAGCCAGGGCAAACTTCCTTTTCGGGCGAAGTCGTGCGCCATTTGTTCGCCTAGTGGAAACAGCCCCATCTCCAGACCGGCGACAAACAATGTCAGTCCAAGGATGACCAGCACCAGTCCACACAGCAGTTGCCCCACATTTTCCAAAGGCTGGCGAAAGACCAGGATTTGAAACACGCTTACCGTGAGAATGATCGGCAGCAAATCGCGCGCGCTGCCCCAGAGCGATTGCGTCCACCGCGACAAAAGCTGGGGAAGATCCGTGAGTTTCAAGGTTCCGTCCCTTTGGGTTCGGGCAAACCATCCCCCAGCAGATGCTGCCTGCGTATCCCGTCCTCAAGCAATCGGGGCCGGCGGATGCGGTTTGATTTTAGTCTTTGGGCAGGGCGGCCCGAAGGGTAGAAACGGGTGGCGTGATCTATTCTTAGGTTGCAATACCGAAGCCCCGCAGGCCCCACTCCCACAAGCATGCGTCTCGCAGATGGTTGACCTCGGAATTTTCAATTACAACTACGCTTTGATGCGTTTGGCGAATGGTGGTCGCCTGCTTCGCGGTGGACTATGGCTGCCAAGCTCGATACCCGACCTCGATTGGCCTTCATGTTTTCGTGAAATTGCGATCTTTCTCGAAGCGAATTCCCATCGACTTGGGGTGACTCTGCTTTCTCAGGACAAACGACATGCCCATAACTGCCGCCGAGTCGGGTAAGCCAGCGCTGAATCATATCGATGGAAAGCTTACGCCGTCTCTCGGACCAAGCCAGAAAGTCGTATCGCCGCTCACCGGCAGGGCGATCGCCGAAGTTGCGCTCTCCACCGTCGACGATCTGAACTCGGCCGTCCAGGCAGCCACTGCAGCATTTCCTGCCTGGTCGGGTCGAACGGCCAGGCAGCGGGCCGCGGTGTTCTACAACTATCGTCAGCAACTGCTCAAACACGTGGACGAACTGGCGGAGTTGATTCATTGGGAAAATGGCAAACTGGTGGAAGAGGCTCGGGCCGAAGTCCAACGGGCGATCGAGGTGACTGAATTCGCCTGTTCCCTGCCGCAGTTGATTGCCGGACAAGTGCTGGAGGTAAGTCCCGGCGTCGAATGCCGCGTCGACCGAGCCCCGCTCGGTGTGGTCGCGTCGATCACCCCATTTAACTTTCCCGCGATGGTGCCGCATTGGACGATTCCCATTGCATTGGCTGTGGGAAATTGCCTGATTCTCAAGCCATCGGAAAAAGTTCCCCTCACCGCCCTGCGAACCGCTGAGCTACTCGTCGCCGCCGGATTGCCGCCCGGCGTGTTCAATGTGGTCCACGGCGATCGCGCGATTGTGGAAGCCATTTGCGACCATCCCCTGATCGAAGCGATTACATTCGTGGGTTCGACGGCGGTGGCCAAGAGCGTTTACATTCGTGGCACAGCCTCGTTGAAACGCGTGTTGGCGCTCGGCGGCGCTAAGAATCACCTGGTGGTCGTTCCCGACGCGCACCCGCAGAAAACGGCGGAGAACGCGATTGCTTCCATGGCGGGTTGTGCCGGGCAGCGTTGTATGGCCGCCGCCTGCCTGTTGGCTGTCGGAAATGTTGACCCCATCATCGAGCAGATTTGCCACGAAGCCCGCAAGCTGCGCCCTGGCGACAATCTGGGGCCGGTGATTTCCGCCGCGGCGCGGGAGCGAATCATCCATTTTATCAGCGAAGCCGAGGAACAAGGCGCGCGCATTCTCGTCGATGGCCGCAATGTCGCCGCTGCGGAGCACAATGGCGGCTTCTATATCGGTCCCACCGTGATCGACCAGGTAACGCCCGACATGCGAATCGCTCAAGAGGAAGTGTTTGGTCCCGTGCTCGCCATTCTCAGGGTGAACGACTTGAGCGAAGCCCTGGCCATTGAAAACCGCTCGCCCTACGGCAATGCAGCCAGCATTTACACTCAAAGCGGCCGCAGCGCTCGCCTGTTTGCGCGGCAAGCGAGCGCAGGCATGATTGGGGTAAATATTGGCGTGCCAGTGCCCTTGGAGCCGTTCGGTTTTGGCGGATGGAATCAATCTCGGTTCGGAGTCGGGGACATCACCGGCCCCAGCTCCGTCGACTTCTGGACCAAATCGAAGAAAGTCACCTCGCGCTGGAATCCGGATCAATCGACAGGGCAGTTAACCGATTAACCATCATCGATTCGCTTGCAGTTTTGCCGATCGTGCGGTACAGATTTGGCGCCCAGCAGCGAACGTGGCTTGTGGAGGGAGGCTCGCGACAATCGGTTCGCTCTTATCCGCCGATCCGCTGCTTCCATTCTTCCCACTTCCTCGCCAACTCGTTCGCGATTTGCGGATGTTCTTTAGCGAGGTCCGTCGTTTCCGTGCGATCCTGTTGCATGTCGTACAGTTCCCAGCGCTCGCCGGTCACTCCCCAAACCAACTTCCACCTTCCGGCACGGATGGCGCGGCTGCCATAAAGTTCCCAGCATAAGTGGTCTTGTGCCTTGCGTGCTTGGCCTCGAAACGTCGGCGCAAGGCTGCGGCCCTCAACGGGCAAAATCTTAACGCCGTCGAACTGAGTGGGGTAAGTGCCTCCGGCCAATTCCAGGCAGGTTGGCAGCAAATCGATCACGTGGGCGACTTCGTGCTGCGTCGCCCCCGGCTGGACCACGCCGGGCCACCGCACGATAAACGGCGTGGCAATTCCGCCTTCATAGGTCCACGTTTTATAACGGCGAAAAGGCGTACACTGCGCCCACCCCCAACCAGGACCGCAAAAATCGTACGTGTCGGCGCTCCCCGGCAGTTTCTGGTTGTATTCCTTCATGCCTTGTTGGTCATCTGGCAATGTTGCACAACCGCCGTTGTCGGAGAGAAACATCACCACGGTGTTGTGTTCCATGCCTGTCTCCCGAAGGGAGTCGAGAATCTGGCCGACGCCGCGATCGAGGCGATCCACCATCGCCGCGTAAACTTCCATTCGCCGCCGTTCACGCGCGAGATCAGCCACTTCTTCCCAGGGCGTAACGTCGTAGTCGTATCGCGCCGGTCCCAATTTCCTGTCAACCTTGCTGAGTTTCCAATTCGGGTTGAGCAACCCAATCTCTTGCTGCCTTTGGAATCGTCGTTCCCGCAAGGCGAAATATCCGTCGTCGTAATTCCCGCGGTGCCGAGCGATATCTTCTTCCGGAGCGTGCAGGGGAAAATGCGGTGCTGTGAAGGCCAGGTGCAGAAAAAAGGGCCGGTTTTCCTTGCTCCAGTTACGAATCACACCGCTGGCATGAGCAGCAAACGCGTCCGTGGTGAAAAAGTCCTTGGGGAACTCGGTTACCAATGTGTGATTGTGGGCGAAAACGCGAGCCTTGCCGCCATTATAAAACTCTGGGTCGGGCTGCGCCGGATTGAAAAAGTTGCAGCAACCGTCCAGCAATCCATAGTATTCTTGAAAGCCGCGGTCGACAGGTCGCCGCGGAGCGTTGTTGCCGAGGTGCCATTTGCCGGTCATCGCGGTTCGATATCCGGCAGCCTGCATCACCTCGCCCAGGGTCACCATATCGGTCCGCAACAAACCACCAGAACTTTTCCCCTGCCGTGGATAAAGTCCCGTCATCAACGCCGCTCTCGTGGTGACACATACCGCGCAGTTATAGAACTGCGTAAATTTTGTCCCTTCCTTCGCCAATCGATCCAAGTTCGGCGTCGGTATTTCTCCGCCGTAACAACCAAGGTCGGAAAAGCCGAGATCATCTGCAACGATGAGTATGATATTTGGTGCACCTGATTCCTGGGATCCATCTTGGGAAAATGCAGGCACATGTGAGATTTCGACGCAGATGGCGACAATGATGAGGATAGAACTTTTGTGTAGCAGATGGCGGCAAACGGTCTGCCATTGAGAAGTGGATGCGCGAGCGAGCATGGTGAGAGCTCTGTTCAGGATGCAAGTGGGACATCGGCAGGTTCAGCCGGCGCCGATGAGAGGAATTGGCGGGCTTTAGTATCAGCGGCAGGGCGGGACAGGTCAATGTGTTGCCGCGGAGGGAAGTATGGCGCGAAAGCGAACGCAGCGACGGCAACTGCATGGATCAGCCTGGCATTGGAAATGGACCAATTGCTGGTACTACACCCCGCCGGGGACCAAGCAGTGGATGCCTTCCGCCGCGGGAGATTGTCGACTACTTCGGCCAGAAGCTGAGCTTCCAGTTCGACGGCACCGGACGCCTGGTCGCCGCGGTGCGGACTTCCGCTCCCGGCAGCAAGTTCTTCTGCAGCACCGTGTGCGCTTTCCAGTACGAAAGGGCCTACACCACGCAAATGTTTTCCAAGCCGCGCCGCTGCACGATCCCCTCCTTGACGTTCTGGGGCTTGGCGTGGGATTGGTGCGCACCTGCCTCGACGGTTGGCCTCGTCAGGCGTAGGATCCGATTGGAGGAAGCTGGGAATTCAATCCTTATGTAGATCGGCTACGTTCCACAGTTTGATCGTCCGATCGAAACTGGCAGTGGCCAGTAGCCGGCCATCGGAGGAAAGAGCCAGGTCGTAGATCGTATTTTGGTGAATTGCCACGGTTGCGGTGAGCAGTTCTCCGGCCGGATTGTATAGTCGCAAGGTGCCATCCGATCCAGCGGTGATCAGCAGCCTGCCATCGGGGGAATACGCCAGGCACTTGAGAAATCCGCGATGCCCGCTAATCGATTGCTGCAACGTCAATGTCTTGGGATCCCAAAGGCGCACGGTGCCGTCGCTGCCGCCGGAGGCCAGGGTCTTGCCATCGGGCGAGTACGCAACACATTGTACCGCGCCTTGGTGGCCATCGAATGTGCCCAGTTGCCGCTCGTCGCCTATGTCCCATAAGCGGAGTGAATCGTCGTTGCCCGCGGAAACCAGGCGGTCGCCGCTGGGAGAAAAAGCCAAGCTATAGATGGGCCCGGAATGGCCTCGCAATATATGGACCGTCGCCTGCGACCCCATGTGCCAGATGCGAATATCGTTGTCGTAAGAACCGCTGGCGGCCAGGCTCGCATCGGTGCTAACGGTGAACGATTCAATATAGTGCTGGTGACCCGAAAGCGAGGCCGTCTCACTGCCTGATTCCAGATCCCAGATGCGAAGCGTCTTGTCCATGCTCGCCGAGATCAGCCGCTTGCCGTCCGGGAACCAGGCCACTCCGCATACCCCGTCGCGGTGCCCCGAAAGCGTGCGCCGTTCTTCACCGCTGATCACATTCCAAAGCTTGATGGTATTGTCGAGACTGCCCGTGGCGAGCGTCTGTCCATTGGGAGCGAATGCCGCCGTGTATACGGCATTGGGGTGTCGGAAAACGTGCAGTGGCAGGAGCATGCCGGAATCTCCGCAACGGAAGCAGACTCAAGGAAATTGCCGCGGCGCCGTTCAAACGACCTCTGGCAGCGGATGGTAGCGATCATGGTCCACCAAAAATTGTGGACGTCCGCTGAGGTCGTTGATGGTGGTGTGGTGGACGTCGATGCCCAGATTGTGATACAGCGTGGCAAAGACTTCCTGGAAGTGAACCGGCCGCTCCGTGGGATGTTCACCCAGGTCGTTGGTGGCGCCAATCACCTGGCCAGTGCGCATTCCGCCGCCGGCAAGCAGTGCGCAGCCGACCCGCGGCCAATGATCGCGTCCGCCATTCTTATTGATCTTGGGAGTGCGGCCAAATTCTCCCCACACCACCACGCTCACGTCCTCCTGCATCCCCCGGTCGCTCAAATCTTCGAGCAGCGCGCTCAACCCCTGGTCCAACTGGGGCAGGTGATCGCGGGCATTCTCAAAGTTCGTTCCGTGTGGGCGCCCGTGCCAGTCCCACCGTCCATACGAAAGCGTCACCACTCGAGCGCCCGCTTCGACCAGGCGGCGGGCGGCAAGCAAATAGTCGTTCATCAGCGGGCCGGCATCGCCGTAACCGGCCGGCACGTTTTCGCCGCGTCCATAACGGTCGCGCAGCCGTACGTCTTCCTGTTCCAGGTCGAGGGCGTTTGCCAGGCGGCTAGACGTTAGGATCTCAAACGCCTGCTGGTAGTACGCATTCATGCCGGCCACCGCGCCGCTGGCATCGGCTTCACGGCGCATGGCATCCAGGTCTTGCATTAGCGAACGGCGCGACGTCAACCGCTTCAGCGACATGCCATCGAGCGTCAGGTTCGACTCACCATCGGCATTTGGCGCGAACGGCGCGTGAGCTCGCCCCGCAAATCCGGCGGAGCCCGGATCGGCCCATCCTCGCGATCGCATATTGGGGGTCAGACTGATAAACGGAGGCGTGCCAGAAGCCGCGGGCCCTTGAAGCTTTGACACGACCGATCCCAACGACGGCCAGCCACCCACAGGTGCCGCGCCTTGAGAGGGCCGGCCGGTGAGACACTGGTATGCCGCATGCCGTCCTTCGCTACCCACCAGCGATCGAATCGTCACCAGGCGATCCATCATTTGAGAAAGGCGCGGCAAGTGCTCGCAGATACGCACGTCGGGAAGGCAGGTGTCGATCGGCTGGAATTCGCCGCGGTATTCCAGGGGCGCGTCCATCTTCAGATCAAACATATCCTGGTGCGGGGGACCGCCGGCCAGAAAGATCATGATCACGGCCTTGTGCGACCGGCTTCGTCCGTTCTGCTGTTCCGCCTGAAGAAGTTGCGGCAGAGTCAATCCGCCCAGCCCCAGGCTCCCGATCTTCAAGAAATCGCGGCGACCAAGGCGGCCGTTTCCCTGGGAGAAGGTCAGCATGCGTATCTGTCCTGTCGATTGAATAACGGCAAACATACCTAACGGGGCAAATCTATCAGAATTTGCTGATGCGTTCAATGCTTTTGCCGGAGTCGTGATGCCGTTCCCCCCCCCCCGCCGTTGGAGTAACATGTGCGTCCGCTGGATTGAGTGCGACATGGGATCGGCGAAAGTGGCATGGCAGGGTGCTACCATCGTTGATTGGCGCTAAAAGCCCCCAACATTGGCTCGACAAGCGGCCAAAAAAACGGCCCGAAGGCCAAGTTGCGTTCAGCGATTTAAGCAATCAAGTTCATTCGAGAAGGTCACTGTGTCCTGCCCCAAGGGTGCAAGCCTTCGTTGCGATTGGGGCAACGCCATTGCGTTGTTGTCGGAGAGCCATCACCCGGTCTTGCCAGCCATTTGATGGAATTTTGCCGATGGTAATTCGCCGCTGTTCGGGCTGTGGTGAAAGAAAAGACGAGGGAGAACTAACTAATTGCTAGTAACCGGGAGCGCCTTCCCGATAATGGGCGTGTGCGGTTCTCAATTGGCATCGCGTTTAACCTGCTGAGTGCGGGTAACACGGCACGACACCGTATCTTCACCCAACCTGATTGGCATGCCATGAACAAAACTCTGCTCGCTTTGCTCGTCTTCGTGTTCAGTGGCACAGCCCAGGCCGCGCCGGTCAAGCTTATTTTTGATACCGACATGGGGAACGACGTCGACGATGTGATGGCGCTCGCCATGATCCATAATCTGCAACGGCGCGGCGCTTGTGAATTGCTCGCGGTAACAATCACGAAAGACCATCCGCAAGCCGCCGCGTTCGTCGATGCGGTAAACACGTTTTACGGATACGGCGACACTCCGATCGGCGTTGTTCGCGATGGCGCGGCAAAGGAGTCGGGAAAGTTCAATCGCCTGGTCGCAGAACAGAATGCCGATGGCTCCCTGCGGTATCCGCATGATCTTCGGAGCGGCACCGACGCTCCCGAGGCGGTTGGCTTGCTTCGCGAACTTCTCGCGAAGCAAGCGGATGGCAGCGTCACGATCGCACAGGTTGGCTTCTTTACGAATCTCGCCCGATTGCTCGACTCGCCCGCCGATGAACATTCACCGCTCGGCGGACGTGATTTGATCGCGAAGAAAGTAAAACTGCTCAGCGTGATGGCAGGGGCCTTTCAAACCGTGCAATGGGATACGAGGTACCTGGAATACAACGTGAAGCTCGATGTTTCCGCGGCTCGGAAGTTGGCTCAAGATTGGCCGACGCCCATTGCCTGGAGTGGTTTCGAAATTGGCGTGGCGGCCGCGTTTCCGCATGTTGTGATCGAACAGGATCTCAATTATGTCGCGCATCACCCGCTCAAAGAGGCCTACTATCTCTACAATCCGCCGCCGCATGACCGCCCCACCTGGGATCCCACGGCTGTGCTTTACGCCGTATTGCCCGATCGCGGTTACTTCACCCTATCCCCTCCGGGGACCGTCACGGTCGAAAACGACGCCGCGACACTCTTCCGCCCGGCAAACGACGGCCAAGGCCGACACCGATTTCTGGTGATGAACGCTGAGCAGACCGCGCGAGTTCGCGAAGCGATCGTGCAGTTGTGCGTCGAACCCCCGCCGGCGAAATAGGGAAATCCGCGATATCACGCTGGGCCGGCCTGCGATGTGCGTCCCAGTGGACGGCCAGACTCCAGTATGCATGTCAAATCGGGCATCGCTGGCATCACGGCGGGCGACAGAACGTCGTGAGCCCCGGACAGCAAGAAAACTCGCGACATTTTCTTGACAATGAGTGCCACGGACGCGAAAGTCGCGAGTTGGTGGGGGAATCCAAATTCATGGGATGTGTTGCTACGGCTATGTGAAATTCAAAGCTCGGTTGCCAGTGTCCGCTCAAAATTGTTCGAACAGTGAACGATTTCGACGTCGCAGCGGCAATCCCATCAATCGTGTTCGTCAGACGGATGCGATCGCGCTGGGATTGCACAACTCCGCTCCGCTGTCAGATTCGATTTTCGTCGGCGATGTCGTTCCTGGCATGCTGACATCTCCGCAGACTGCTTTGAAGTTTGCGGCATATTCGTCTGATTGCGGGTTACCCGCGCTAGGCCCAATCCAGTAACGCTCGACCCTAGTTCGCCGCCAATTCCGCCTCGCGACGAATCGTGCTCCACCCCAAACGGCATTGAGGAGACGCCCCCATGCTTCGCGTGATTTGTCTGCTGATACTCGTGTTGCCGGCGCAATTGTTTGCCCAAGGAAAAACCCGCGAGGAAAAAGTCCGCGAAGACCGCGCCAAGGTGGAAGCAGAGGGCTTCTGGATCTACAACGATCTCGCCAAGGGATTTGCCGAGGCCCAGCGAACCGGCAAGCCGCTGTTGGTTGTGCTTCGGTGCATTCCGTGCGAGGAATGCGTCAAGCTCGACGATGACCTTGTTGATCAGGACCCCACGATTCGACCGCTGCTGGAAAAGTTTGTGTGCGTGCGGCAGGTGTCGACCAACGGGCTTGACCTCTCGCTCTTTCAGTTCGACACCGATCAATCGTTCGCGGTGTTTATGTTGAACGCCGACAAGACAATCTACGGCCGGTTCGGTACCCGCTCGCATCGGACCGATTGGCTGGGCGACGTATCGCTGCCGGGACTCGCCCGAGCGCTCGAAGGAGCCCTCGCGTTGCACGCTGACTATCCCAACAACAAGGCCGCTTTGGCAGGCAAGCGAGGCGATCAGCCGCTGTTCCCCACGCCCGAAAAGTTCCCGTCGCTGCAATCAAAGTATACTTCCGCGCTAAACTACCAGGGAAACGTCGTGCAGAGTTGCATACATTGCCATCAGATTGGCGACGCGACCCGCGATTACTTCCGCCAGCGAAAACAAACGCTGCCCGACGAAGTGATTTACCCGTATCCCCATCCCAGATCGGTCGGTTTGATACTCGACCCCGAAGAACGGGCAACCGTCAAGGCGATCCTACCCAACACGGCAGCGGCTGCCGCCGGATTTCGCGCCGGCGACCGGATTGTTTCGCTCGAAAACCAGCCGTTACTTTCGATTGCCGACGTGCAATGGGTCTTGCATCGCGTGTCGCCTCGGGGGGGAACGGTAAAGGCTGAAATCGACCGCAACGGAAGCCGGATGGCGCTCGCCCTGAAACTTGCGGACGGCTGGCGACGGGCCGACGACATTTCCTGGCGCGTCTCGTCCTGGGGTTACCGTCGCATGACGACGGGCGGACTATTCCTTGAGACCCTCCCCAACGAAGAGCGGGCGGCAGCCGGATTGAGCAACGCGAATCAGATGGCACTGCGAGTCAAGCATGTAGGACAGTTTGGCCTCCATGCCGCCGCCAAGCGGGCCGGCTTTCAAGAAGGCGACATTCTCATCGAATTTGACGGTCGCACCGACCTGATTCGCGAGGCCGACCTGTTCGAGCACGGCCTGACCAAGCGCAAAGCGGGAGACCGCGTGACGGTGAAGGTTCTCCGTAAGGGCCAATTGAAGACGCTGGACCTGCCGATGCAGCAGTAAGCCAGTCTGCTATTGGAAGACAGCGTCGAGGGTAGGACAGGCTGGGGATGGCTCTGCGCGCAACGCATCTGCAGGTCGCAAAAATATTGGATCGCACGCCGCAGGGCGCGCACGGGAAAGGAGCCGGGTGTCGGTGGCGTTTTGCCAATGGCGTGATCTACATTCATTCAGCTTGTCACGCACGTGATTGCCGACGAAATTGTCGGTCGGAAAAAGAAAGGACTGAAATCCCAAGTTGGGCGGCAATGTGATGAGATTCGCAGAGGCGAATATCGCTTCGAGCCATGCCGCGATCGGCGATTCACCCGGTACAAGCATCATTGCGAACTCCGTGTCGTTCACTGTTGCCACGCTCTGCGTAGTGGTGGAGTCTGGCTGTAGCACGGCCAGTTTTCGATGCCCATTTGCAATGTTCATGAACTCTTGACTTGCCGAACGGGCCAGGCCCCTGGCAACTTCATGCCCGAACTCACCGCCTATCACGAAGCCGGCCATGTGTTGGCGGCACTGTTGCTCGGAGCAAAGGTGAAGCAGGTCACCATCGAACCTGAAAACGACGACGGCCCCAGGCGGTATGGCGATACTCAAGTGCTGTGGCCGCGCGGCGGAATGAGTGAAAAGGCGTTGGCCCAAAATGTCGTGCAGGTTTGCCTGGCTGGCCCAGTGGCCGAGATGATTTACTCGGGTGAACCATGCCATCCTGGTTTCGTTGCCGAGTGGGCCGCCGATTGGCGGGAAGCCTGGGAATCGGCGGTCGTCTTGCATCGCGATGAACGAAGGCGGCTCAAATTTATGGAACAGGTGTCCATTTGGCTTTACGAACGGTTCCAGCGCGACGACCTGTGGGCGGCACTGGCCGCGTTGGCGGACAATCTGCTGGCTCATCAAACATTGGACGAAGAGCAGATCGACGAAATTGTCGGAGATTGGCTGGGGTGATGGCCGCTGGGGCATACCGCCGCGTGAAAGCGCCGCTCGAAATCCCCGTGACTTCGGCAGGCGTCATGCGGTTCATGCGCGGCCCTGCCTGCTCCGGTTGGCTAACATTTCGAAGTGGATCACCGGCACTTCCGGTGGAATAACTTGCATCTCGGCGCGCCAGGCGTGAAGATCACGGCAAGTCGGATGAACCTTTCGCGTTGCCTACCGCTGTTGCTTGAGGGAGAGCAGAGATGAATTCAAATTTGTCACGCGCTTGCCGCCGACGAGCAGTCGCCCTGGCCGTCTCCGGATCGCAATTCGCAATGATTTTGTTGGCGGTGGCGGCTTTTGGCCAAAAGGTCGATGATAGGCCAGCAGCCAAGCCAACTCCGACAATTCATGCTCATGCTCATGCTCATGTACATGCTCATGGCGTGCAATTCGATATTCGCTCTGTCCGGAACGGCGCCTGGTCCGAGCCAGCAACCTGGGAGCCGCGGCGCGTGCCTGCAGCGGGCGATCGGGTGCTGGTCTCGCGGGGTACGGCAGTGTTGTACGATGCGGCCAGCGATGATGTGATTCGCCTGGTGCAGGTCGTGGGGACGCTTCGCTTCTCTCGAGATTGTGACACGCTGCTGAATGTTGCGGTGCTCAAAGTGCAGAACAGCGACACCTGCTCCGAAAGCGGCTTTGCCTGTGATCTGGTTCATGTGAACCGCTCGGGTGAACCGCAACAGGCGGCGCCCGGCGTCATGCCGACGCTGGAAGTTGGCACGCTGGCGGAGCCCATTCCCAGCCAATTCACCGCCCGAATTCGGCTGCACTACCTGGAAGGAATGGATAAGGAGGATACTCCGGCCCTGGTCTGCTGTGCGGCGAGAATGGATCTGCATGGCGCCCCCATGAGCCGAACTTGGGTCAAGCTGGGAGCCGACGCCGCGGTAGGCGATCGCGAGGTCAATCTGGCTGAAGACGCCTCTGGCTGGAGCGTCGGCGACGAGTTGCTATTTACCAGCGGCCAGCATCCCACGCGGCGAGGAACCTTTCGTGGCCAAGAGACGGGCAGCGAAGTGCGGAAGATCACCGCAATCAGCGGCAGGCAACTTACGCTGAATGAGCCGCTCAAATATTCGCACCCTGGCTCCGGTGAGTTTCGGAGCGAGGTGGCCAACCTCTCGCGCAACGTCGTGGTCGAAAGCGCCGATCCGGCCGGCGTTCGTGGTCACACCATGTACCATCGCTATAGCCAGGGCAGCATCAGCTATGCTCGCTTTGCGCATTTGGGAAAAGAAGGCGTTCTCGGCCGATATGCCATCCACTTCCATCTGGTTGGCGACACCATGCGCGGGTCGCAGGTGTTGGGTGCGAGCGTGGTCGATTCGCACAACCGTTGGATCACCATCCACGGCACCGAGTTTCTGGTGGTTCGCGACTGCGTGGGCTACAAGAGCGTCGGCCACGGCTACTTCCTGGAAGATGGAACCGAAGCGTTTAATCTGCTGGATCGAAACCTGGGCGTGCAGGCGTACCGCGGCAAACGACTGCCGGAACAGGTGATGCCCTTTGATCCGAACGATGGCGGCGCCTTCTGGTGGTCGAATGGGCATAATGCGTTCACGCGGAACGTTGCTTGTGAGAACGATGAGTATGGCTTTCGCTACGACAGCCAAAAGCGAAGCAATTTCGACAGCAACCTGCCTGTCCGCACTCCTACTGGCCAGGAAGAAGTCGTGGACATTCGCACGCTGCCGATCTACTCGTTCCGCCAGAACGAAACCCATTCTGAAGGGCTATATGGCATTGCATTGGCCGGCACCGACGGAGTCGGCCCAGACGTTCGTCACCCTCATAATCTGCGCGATCTCAAGATTTGGGAAGTGCATTACGCCTTGCGGGCCCAGCTTCCCACCATGTGG
>JAANMU010000026.1_pt1 | contig 159540 bp, 98 predicted proteins | sample 7279701 | NCBI WGS metagenome assembly JAANMU01 (sample SAMN14094539, study PRJNA606508) | bioreactor metagenome | isolation source: A lab-scale SPAN reactor treating ammonium-rich wastewater day 57 | place: Ireland: Galway | collected 2017-03-13
CTTCACCAATTCGGCGGCGTATCCGCACGGAGCGAAAAAGGGCAGAGCGACGAGCGACGCTAGGAGCGACAAATTGCAAACGAATCGCATGATATCCGCCGTTAAAAGAGAACCGCGCGTTCCAACCGGCCGCCAAGCGCGACCAATGGCGAGTAGTGTAGCGCGTATGGCCTCCGGTCGCAAGTTTTCCCGTCATGGAATAAAGTAATAGCGTTCGCGTCGCGCGGTGATCCAACACCGGCCGTTTGTCATCGCACCGGGAAAACTTCATGCCGCCATTGGGGGCGCCACGTTCGCCGCTTGCCGATTCGCCCTGGTTCTGGGTTTACCTGTTCACCACCTTTGCCCTGATCGTGCTGGTGGTGATGCGCCCGCGCGTCTTGGAGCGGCAAGCACAAATTGAACGTAAAGAGCAAGGACGACAACGAGCAGTCGAACAGGCGGCGGGTCAAGACCCCCGGACGCCACTCTCGACGCCCGAGAATACGCGATTCGGCTTGTCGCCGCTGATCCTGATCCTTGGCGGCGTGTGGATCGTGGCGGCGATCATGGTGTGGCGCCGTTTCCGTCGCGCTCCGTTAGCCGAAACAACTCCTTCCGAGGAAGCAGATCCATCGCCATGACGTGGCTACTCGAACAACCGCTACCCACGCTGGTCATGGGCGTCGTCCTCGCGGCGGCGCTGATCATGGGATTTCTGAAGACTGGCCAAAAGTCGCTTTTGTTTGCGACCTTGGCCGTTGTGGCGTTGGCGGTGGGCCTGTTGATTGCCGAGCGAATGGTGGTGACCGACCGGGAGCAGGTGGAGCAAGTGCTGTTCGAGATTGCGCAGGCGGTGGAGCGGAACGACATGGATGGCGCCCTGCGTCACGTCTCGCCCGACGCCCCAGGAGTGGAGCACGCCAGGAGCGAACTGGGGCGCATCCAGTTCCAAGAAGTCGACATCAAGCCGAACCTGGAAATTCAAGTCGCGCCCGACCGCATCCCCGCCACAGCCGAAGCTCGTTTTAACGTGGTGGTGACGGCCAACGTCGGACTCGGCGTTAGCCGTTACCCGCGCTACGTCGAGGTGACGTTTGAAAAGCAAGGCGACCGCTGGGTCGTGCGCGACTACAGCCATTACGAGCCGACACGCGGAATGAAGACGACGCCGTAACTTCGCGACCGGATTGACCCACGCTTCTACGCAGAGCTTAAATCGTGAGTGTGCCTTTGGTCGAAGGCACGCCGGTTGCGCGGTCGTCGCGCTCCACCGCCTGGCGCAGCGCCCGGGCATTCGCCTTGAACACCGCCTCTAGAACGTGGTGCGTGTTGCCGCCATAGTGGAGCAGCACGTGAAGATTCATCAGCGCATTGCCGGCCACGGCGCGCCAGAATTCCTCGCCCAACGAAGAATGAAACGTCCCCAGCGTTTCATTGGGCACTTCCACGCGCCACACGCAGTACGCCCGGCCGCCCAAGTCGACGGCCGACGTGACCAGCGTTTCGTCCATCGGCAGCGTGAAGCAGCCGTATCGCCGAATGCCCGTGCGGTCGCCCAGCGCGTCACGAATAGCCCGCCCGAGACATATGCCCACGTCTTCGACCGTGTGGTGGGAATCCACGTGCAAGTCGCCTTCGGCCTTCACGTCCAAGTCGATCGCGCTATGCTTGGCGAGCAACGTGAGCATGTGGTCGAAGAATCCGACGCCGGTTTCGATCCGCGACTTTCCCGAACCGTCCAGGTTCAAGTCCAGCGCGATCTTTGTTTCTCCCGTTTCGCGAGCAATCTCTGCCGTGCGAGCCATATCGAAATCTGCAAGCGCCAAGAAATAGGAAATCTTGCCCCATCGTGACGCAGGCTCCGCAATCGGTCAATCCCCGGCGGAAGGACGAAAGTCGAAGGTCGAAAGCGACGATTCGTCGCCGCTTTCGTCTTTGCTCATGCCGGCGTTCTAGGTCGTCATGAAACAGGTCAATTGCGCCAGGCCCAGATTTCGCCGTATTTCATACAGTAATAATCAAACCAGGGCTTGCGCACCTCGACTTGAAAGCCGCGCTGGCGGAGCAGGTCAGTTAGTTCTTCGTGGCGGTGGCCGGGGTGCAGTTCGTGGAACTCCATCGCGACTCGTTCGATGCGGTCCCAGTCGCGGGGCGCCATGCCGCGAAGCATGTCGTACTCGGCGCCTTCGCAGTCGACTTTGAGGAAATTCACCACGTCGACGTTGCAGGAATCGAGAATCGAACCCAGCGAGCGGCACGTGGTGGCGACCCGCACGGGATGTACGTCGTAGCGGCCATAGAGCAGCCGCACCAAGGCCCGCGTCATGGCGGCCGGCCGCCATTGTGGTTGATGGCTGACGATGTTAAAGCCGGGGTAATAAACTAACTCCAAAGCTTCCCCATCGCGACCGACCGCGGTTCGTAGCGTTTCAATGTTTTCCAATTGATTCATCCGCGCGGCGCGGTCCAGCGTTTCAAGGACGTCGGTCGGTTCGACGGCGATCACCCGGCCCGCGGCGGCCTGCGGCGCCGCCCAAAGCGCGAACAAGCCCATATTGGCGCCAATGTCCACCACCGTATCGGTACGCCGAATGGCGAACCCAGGCCGGCGATAACGCTGACGATCGAAAATCTCGCGTACCAGAAAATTCGCGGCCCCGCGCATTTGTTTTGGACAGCGAAACTTCAATCCGTTCGGCAAACGCCGAGTTTCGCCCTCGGGCGACTCGGCCGGTTCCGTGGTGTTCAACGATTGTCGGGCAAGCTCGCCATACAGACTGAACGGGGGGAGGTTCAAGAGAGTTGCTCCGGCTGGGGAGCGGCGCGACTTGCGGCGCGACGTTCCAAAGAGGCGGTTGTGGGCGACACGGCCCTTACTCTCTGGAGCGAAAAACCGGCTGGACTGTTACATACGACGGGGCGAAGACTACCGGCGGAGGTGAGGGGTGCGCCATTTCGTGGTGGTCGTCCGTTGACGGTTAGGAAGTCGGCGAAACCGCAAGCGATATCGCTTGCGGTTTCGCCGACTTCCACGATGCTCCGTGAACGATTTCCCCTAAGAGTTGGCGCTACTGGATTTCGCGAAGCCTTTAGGCCCGCACCTTTTCCCACTGTTTGTCTAGCCGCTTGGCCGAGATGGAAAACGCGGTGCCTAGCTCTTGAGCAAAGAGCGAGATGCGAAACTCCTCCAGCATCCAGCGGAACCGTTCCAGTTCTGGATCGTGGATGCCCTGTGCTTGATGGTCGGTGCGGCGTTGGAAGAGGGCGCGCTCGCGCGGCGCCACTTCGGCGTAACCGCGCTGGTCGCGGTCCAGGCCGCCGGTCGCCAGCTTTGCCAATCGGGCACGGATCCCACGCACATAACGCGGCAGATGCACCAGCCAGTCCCAGGGCGTGCGCGTCAAAAAGTTATTTGGCAGGAGCCGGGAAAGCTGCCAGTTCACGTCATCGAGCGCGTATTGTGCTTGCCGGCTATTGAAGCTTTCCAGGGCCAGCCGAGTTTGGTGATACTCGGTCACGATTGCATCGACGGTTTGCGTCACCTCCTGCACCGCGGCGGTAAGCAGTTGGTCCCGCAATTTGCGTCGTGCGGCGAACTCCTCCTGCGTCCTCGGCAGGTCTTTTGTCCGCAGGAAGGTTCGGTCCGCAAGCAGATCGACCAATTGACCGCGCAGTTGCGCGGCCCCGCAAACCTTGGAAGCGTACAAAGCCCAAGTATTCAGTTGCGGAATCCAATCGACCTGCGCTTTTAGCTCCCGCTTCTCGGCCAGGACGAACAACCGCCGCACGCCCGCGCGGGTTTCCAGCGTCGCCTTCTCCGGCGCATCGAGCAAGCGGAGCGAAACCGTATCGCCCTGGTCGATGAGCGCCGGGTGCGCCGGCAACGACACGCCGCCGCGCTGCACCTCGATTCGCTTTGGCAATTCGCCGAAGTCCCAAGTCGTGATCCCCTCGCGATTCCACGCATCATCGCGAATCTCCGACGCGGCGGCGTCGGCCTCGGCGCCCAGCGTTCTGCGCAGCTCGGTGACGTCGCGACTTGCGGCCAGGGTCTGCCCCTGGTCATCGACCACGCGCACGTTCATGCGCAAATGTTGCGGCAAAGCGTCGATCGGATACGCATCGACGGGCACATGCTCACCGGTGATTTTCTTGAGCGCGGCCGAGAGCGACGCCAGGAAGGGACCTTCGCCATATTCCAACTCTCGGAGAGCCTTCTTCGCCGTTTCGGGAATGGGAACCAGGTTCCGCCGGATGTGTTTGGGCAAACCGCGGATGAGCGCGATGATTTTTTCTTCGAGCAGCCCTGGCACCAGCCACCCGAGTCGTTCAGGGCGGACCCGGCTTAAGCCTTCTTTGGGAACAACGAGCGTAAGCCCGTCGTTCTCGGCGCCTGGCTCAAAGCGGTATTCCACCGGCGCCTCCATGCGGTCGATCGTCAAGGCGTCGGGAAAGTCTTCCGGCCGCACGTCGGGGGCGCTTTCGCCCAAAAGCAAGTCGGCGGTCATGAATAGGTGTTGGGGGTTCTCGCGCTCGGCGCGGCGCCGCCACTTGTCAAAACTTTGCGCATCAGTCACCTCGTCGGGAACCCGAGCGGCGTAAAAACGATACTGGGCGTAGTCGTCAATCACAAAGTCGCGCCGCCGCGACTTGGAACCCAGCGCGCGGATTTCCTCCAAGACGCGCTGGTTGTGGTGATGGAACTCGGCCCGCGTTTCGTAGTCGCCCTCGACCAGGGCATGTTGGAGGAACAGCTCGCGCGCTCCTTTGGGATCAATCGGCCCCAGGCGCACGCGGCGGCGCTGCACCACCGGCAGGCCAAAGAGCGTTATTTTCTCGTAGGCCATCGCCGACGCATTGCGGCGGCTCCAGTGGGGATCGCTGTATGAGCGTTTGACCAGATGCTCGGCCAGCGGCTCGATCCAATCAGGATCAATGCGGGCCGCCGTCCGCAGGTAGCGGCGGGTCGTCTCGACCAACTCAGCGGCCATCACCCACTTGGGCTTCTTGTCGAACAGCCCCGAACCGGGCCACAAGTAAAACTTCAGTCCGCCGACGCCGGTATATTCGTGCGTTTCGGTGCGGAGCGCGATGTTCGAGAGCAATCCCGTCAGCAACGCGCGATGCGTGGCGTTGTAGTCATTGCGCCTGGGGCCGGGCTTGTAGCCGCTCTCGCGCACCAATTGATAAAGCTGCCGGTGAATATCAACCCATTCGCGCAGGCGGTTTTGCGAGAGGAAGTTATCGCGGCACGCCCTCTGAAGCTGATTCCGCGAAAGCGTTTCCTTCAAGTGGTGATAGAAGTCCCACAGTTTGAGATAACTCAGGAAGTCCGATTCCTCGTGCGCGAACTGCGCGTGCCGCTCGTCGGCCGCCTGTTGTTTCTCGACGGGGCGCTCGCGCGGGTCGCGCACCTCCAGGGCCGAGGCGATAATCAGAACCTCGTGCAGCGATCCTTCCTTGGCAGCCGCGAGAATGATCCGCCCGATGCGCGGATCGACCGGCATTCGCGCCAAGCGCTGGCCGACGTCGGTCAGCCGCTGCTCGTCGTCGATCGCGCCTAGCTCGAACAGCGTCTTGTAACCGTCGCGAATGTGTTCGGGACGCGGCGGGTCGAGAAAGGGAAACTCGTTGATCGGCCCCAGCCGCAGCGCTTCGGATTGCAGAATGACCGACGCCAGGTTGGTGCGGCGGATTTCGGGAGTAGTGTAACGGTCGCGGGCAAGGTAATCTTCTTCGCTATACAAGCGAATGCAAATGCCTGGGCCGATGCGACCGCAACGGCCCTTGCGCTGGTCGGCCGAGGCTTGCGACACCGGCTCGATGGGCAATCGCTGCACCTGGGACCGGGCCGAGTAGCGACTGATGCGGGCCGTGCCGGTGTCGATCACGTAGCGAATCCCCGGCACCGTGAGCGACGACTCGGCCACGTTGGTAGCCAGCACGATCCGGCGTGGGCCGCCGGTCTGGAAGATGCGGTTTTGCTCAGCCGCCGAAAGCCGCGCGTATAGCGGCAGGATGTCGGTTTTGCGACCGTCGCGCAGTGTGTGGCCGCGGAGCGTCTTGGCGGTTTCGCGAATGTCGCGCTCGGTGGGCAGGAACACGAGCATGTCGCCAGGGCCTTCGGCGGTCAACTCGTCCACGGCGGTGGCGATGGCCTGTTGCACGTCGGAGTCGTCGGCGCCGTCCTCGCCGCTTTCCAACGGGCGATAGCGGACCTCCACGGGATAGGTGCGTCCCGAGACTTCAATCACCGGCGCCGGACTTTGCCCGAAGGAAAAGTGTTCGGCGAACCGTGCCGCGTCAATGGTGGCCGACGTGATGATGACCCGCAGGTCGCGCCGCTTGTCGAGCAGCCGCTTCATGTACCCTAACAGGAAGTCGATGTTCAGCGAACGTTCGTGGGCCTCGTCGAGAATGATCGTGTCGTATTGATTTAGAAAATGGTCTGACTGCGTCTCGGCCAGCAAGATGCCGTCGGTCATCAGCTTGATGTACGTTTCGGGCTTGGTGACGTCGGCAAAGCGAATCTTGAAGCCCACCGCATCGCCCAGCGGTGTCCGCAGTTCCTCGGCCAAGCGCGACGCGACCGATCGGGCAGCGATTCGGCGGGGCTGCGTGTGCCCGATGATCCCGTCGATCCCGCGGCCTAACTCCAGGCAAATCTTGGGAAGTTGCGTCGATTTGCCCGACCCCGTCTCGCCCGAGACCACGACGACCGGATGTTGGGCGATGGCTTGGGCGATTTCTTCTCGACGGGCGAGAATCGGCAAGTCGTCCTCGTACCGAACCGGCGGCCGCTTGGCGAGTCGCCGCTGCCGCAGTTCCACCGATTGCTCCACCTCGCGCGCCAGGCGCTCCAGGCTGCGATCAAACGGCTTTCCCGCCGCGCGCGCCTGCTCGACGCCGCGTAAGCGCCGGCGCAGGCGAAACCGATCGGCGCCCCACGCGCCATCGATTATTCGCGGAAGTTGTTCAATGGAGTAACTGGTTTCTGGCTCCACGGGTCCCCGTAGGTAGTGGAAAATCGAATTCGCAAAACCGGCGCAATTCGTTGACAAAATGGATTCTTCGCTGCGGAACGAACCGCGGCGTCTTCGCGGCTTACGAAGGAACTCCTTCGCTTACTTCATTTTACGAAGGCCGTTGCGCGTGCAAAGACGGTCCCGGGAAAGACCAGGAGCGATAGCGGCAAGCTCAGGTTCGCGCGAATGTTTAATGTCGGCGCAAGGAGGAGCCGCCGTCGTAGCCACGGTGGTCTGGCGCCGAAAATGGCGCGAGATAGGATGTGCCGGCGGCGGGACGCCGCCAATACAGAGATGGTGCGGTTACTCCAAATAAACCGACCCATCCATGCGCCAACCAGGCGGCAACTTTGCGGCGAGTTCTTCCGCGTCGAGGGCGAAACGAGGGTTGATTTCGACCACCGCGTCGTCCGCCACGTTGACCCCCGCCGCTTGCAACCAACGGCGGTAGAGAGCGCTCATTGCGGCTTGAGCGGTTTCCGGCGTGTCGAAGGCGGCGCCCGAGGCGTTCTTGACGGGGGCAAAGATGACTTCCTTAGCTCCTTCGACCACCAGTGCCGAGCGCGCCTGGGGGAGCAAGTCGAAGATGAATCGCTCAAACTTGATGGCGTTCGGCCCGGTCGGCGCAGCGAGTTGGCCTTGTGCGTCGAGGCACGGGATCTCTTTCTTTGCGCCGTGGTATGGCAGCGCTTCGGGGCTGGCGGCCAAGCGACTCAGGAACTCAACGTTGAATAGGTGAATTGCGGTATTGCCCGCCCATAACCGCAGCGAACCATCGGCGTTGCGGTCGGAGCCGATCTCGGAAGGCAGTTCGCTGTATTCAAGGATTTGAACTTGCCCGTCAATCGAAACGATGTTCCCCACCCGCTCTTGCGGATCGGACTTGGGCACGGCAAGCGTGGTCATCTCGGATCCGGCCGCCAGATGGAACCCGATCAACTCGGGATCGCAACACGGCGCAAGCGGGTTATCGACCTGGCAATAGAACAAATGCTCGATGCCGCTCGCGGCGGCGGCATCCAATCCGCCACTGGCCGCCAAGGCTTCAATCATGCCGCCGTGCCCGTTGGGCGCCAGGCAGATTGAGTCACGGGCGGCCATCAGCACTTTGCCGGTCTCGGCGCTCACCGCTGGCATCACGCCTTGCTGGAATAAATGCAGGTGTTGTGGCGAGAGGCCAAAGCGGTTGTGTTGTTCCAGATAGGCGACGGTTGGCGCGTGGGTGGCGAGGCTGGTCATCAGGTACAACGGGATGTGCACGCCATACCGTTGTCCGACCGCCAAAATACGGTCGATCAAGACCTGCAAGAGCGAGCGATCGGAAACCGGACCAACGGGAATCGTGCCTTTGGGACATTGGCAGCCCAGCCGCGTTCCCTGGCCGCCCGCGACGATGATGACCCCTATCTTGCCCGCCCGCAGCGCCGCGTCGCCCAAACGCCGCGCATCGGCGGCCAGTCGGGGCCGGTCGGGATCGTTGTGACGAATGGCGGGGGGCGGTTCAGCGCGGCGCGCCGCGTCGGCCGAGCGTCGGCGCGCTGTTTCGTCGCGGACCAGTTGCGCCAGCAATTGAAAATCAATGGCGTCAATCTGGTCGGCCAGTCGGCGGCGCTGGGTGTCGGAAAGTTCAGCCCAGTAGCGCACCAGGTGATCCTGGCCATAGCGCGACAACCGGGCCGCAAGCGCACTTTTGCCGCCGAGTCCAATAATCGAGCGTAGCTGTAGCACCGACACGTCGCGGCTCTCCCAGGTTGTCGGCAGGGCTGGGATCGCTGCGCGGCGCGCTCGGGGCGGCCAAACGTCGATCCACGACGCCCGTTTGGAATTTGCTTTACAGCCATCCTTGCACCCACGCGTACGCCAACAAACACAGCAAGGGAAATAAAATAAAAATTGCGGCGTACGTAAACAGGGTTGTCCACACGCGTCTCGGCCACCGGGCCATGATCAAAGGGCCTTTCAGGGGGAGCGCTTTCGCGTCGGATCGGCGGTCGCCCGCCTAAAGGAAAGATAGGACACGAAAGCATACCGAGACTAACGATCGCCGACGCGCCACACAAGTTCTCTTTCCGATGGCCCGATGACGGCAAGCGCCGGTCGTATCCCGCGGCCGACGTTCACCACGGTCCAGGCGGTTGATCAACAACCCCGCGTTCCACCATCGGGCGTTCGGGCGCCGTTCGTCGGGCAACGTGGTAGCCGGAAAGTCGCAAGAGATATGCCGGCAAAGCCAGAAAAAGCGTTTCGACCAGGGTAATGCAAGCGGCTCCGAAGGAGATCGACTCAAACGAGCCTACCAGCGCACCCGCGCCGCTATTCACCGCCAGCACCAGCGGCCATACCCACCACCAACGCCTCGCGGCGGCAAATGCGACCAACGCGAGGAACGCCACAGCCGCGAACACGGCGCAATAGGCCAAGGCAATCAAAAGGAATTGACCGGGAAAGGATGCGGCGCGCATGATTGCGGTAAGTATCGCCGTCGCCGTTGTCAACGCGAACAAGGCGCCCAGCGAATATCGCCACGGCTGCGGCGTTGCTTCGCAATTGACCGCATCGTCCTGGCGGCTGATTTGCCAGCCCGCCAGACGCAATCCAACCACGGGCGCGGCCACGCCCGCGGCGAACAGCAACAAGAATCCCAGGCACTCCGTAACCGGCGGGTCGATTTTCCACGACAAGGGGTATGCCAATATGCACGTCCACGTGAGCGCCACGACGAGGCGCGCCAGCCACCAGCGGCGCCCCATAACCGTCCAAGCAGCGGCGGTCGCCACTTGCCCCAAGGTCAAGCCGAAAAATACAAACGGCACGACGTGCGGGCCGCGCCCCGGAACGGCCGCCAGTGCAACGTCGGCCACCAGGGTCGCGCCGATCGCAAACGCGAGCAACACGCCATGCGCGGCGCGGACGGCGTTTATCCGCCCTGGCGTCGTGGGGGCCAACGAAGTTGGGTCGATGGACACTTGCGGCTTTCGTCGAGTCTTAGGTGCGCGAAAGCGGCGAATCGGGTCATTGTGGCGGCGCGGGCGGCGCCGGCACAACGAAGAACCGCTTATTGCTCGAGCAGTTTGAACGCCTCGATCACCTTATCGCGATGCCGGCCGCCAAAGACCAGCACCATCAGTTGCGTCATGATCTGGCGTTCGTCGCGCGTGAGGAAGGCTTCGCCGCCGCCGGTTCGAGCGATCTCGTAAAACTCGGGAAGCGGCGAACCGCTCCGGCAGGTCACCGTACTGACCACGCCGCTTTGCTCGCGGTTGAAGTCGCTCGCCAGCGTTAAACAGTATTGCAGCTTGTTGCGGTGCGGAGGCGCGTCGCCAAACAGAAGAATGACCTTGCGCGCCTGGGGACGAAATTGGTTGTTGTTCAACACCCATTGCAAGCCGCTGTGCACCGCTTCGGGATGATCGCCGCCGCCGGCGGCTTCGATCGAGTTGAGGAAGTACTGTACTTCGCCGATATCGCCGGTCAGCGGCAGCCCCTTGGCGACGAACTCGTCGCCTTCATCACGATACGTGCAGACGCCAATCCGGGCCTTGGGAACCAGCTTAAAGAGTGTCTGGCCAATCCGCGTGACCTGGGCCTTCACCTGGCTGATCTCGCCCGACATGCTTCCCGTGCTGTCGAAGGTGATGACGATATCCAGACCGTGACGGCGAAGGGTTTGGATCATGCCGTCCCAGCCGCCGTCGCCGCCCGAACCGCCGCCCACGCTGACCGCCCCCAGGTCAAAACCGCCAGCGTCGCCGCCGCTCGGCGAAAGCGAAGCCACGGCCAAGTCAACCGCCTCGCTGCTCGCAGCGTCGGCGCTGATGGGCGGCTCGACCTCCAAGGGTTCTTCAAACTGGGCCGCTTCGGAAGTTTGCTTGACCACCTCGGACAGGTCCAGCGATTCTTCCTGGTGCTGCGTCAATTGCTCGGACGGAAGCGAGCCAATCAAAACTTCTTCGCCCTCGCCAGGACCATGCGAGCCGCCGTAGGTGACCATCGCCAGCACAATCACCAAGGCCATGTGGATGACGCACGACGTCAGCGCCGAAATCGAGTTCGACAGCCATTGCTTACGGCGCACGACCGCATCGTGTTCGACGGCGTAGGCGGCGCCGTCGGGCGCTAGATCGTCGGCCTGGGGTAGTGCAATGGTCTCCCCGCAGCGTGGGCATTTGCTCTCGGTCCCCAGTTGGTCGGGAGTAATGGTGAACTGCCATCCACAATGAATGCAGGCAAGTTCCATGAGGGCCTCCTTCTCGATTCCGCGCCGCCCACAGGCAGCGGTTCCAGGAGCTGCGGCGACAGTCGGCTTTTGCCGTGTACTGTGGGAAACTTGTGACTACGCATGCGACGTTCCCGCGCGATGAGGTTTGGTAAACCCACCGCGCACCCCACCTTTTACTGGCGAGCCACGTCCAAAACTATGTTCCGCCGCCCAGCCAACCGCAGTTCTATTACGGCGCGCCATAAATGGGAGGCGGGGAGCGACTTGCCAATTTTTGTGGTCGTGATCCCCATGTCTATTCTATCCCATTCGGTCGCAATGCGAATCTACGAATGTTTCTGGAATTGGTCTACACGTAAACCCAAGGTAAGAAGGCGGTTGCGGTTTCGGCGGCCACGTTCTCTTTATGAAACGCGCCAGCGGCGATTTCTAGCCGTCTTTAACGGGACGTTTGGATGTTCGGCAGTCAACAGCGAGCGACCTTGGCCCCTGCGACGCGTTTTGTTAGAACACCGCTTTGGATGGCTCCGGATTGCGACTTGGCCACGGATAGGCTTGGCATGAACAGTTTCGCCCGCGCGGTCTTTCTTTCGTTGCAGCATCGCTGGACGCTGCTGGGCGCTATTTTGTCTTCTGTTTTTGTCGGGTTGTTGTGGAGCGCCAACCTGGGTACGGTCTACCCGATTGTCGAGGTTGTGTTTCGCGGAAAGTCCCTCCATGAATGGATTGACGAGGAACTTGAAGCGACCGAAGTGGCGATGACCCAAATGCAGGCCACGCTCACCGCGCTTGAAGCAGAGCTACCGCGAGCCACCGGCGCCCGCAAGTCCGCACTACAACGACAAATCGGCTTTGAAAAGTCCCGGCTGGAAGCCGAACGCGTCGCGCATCAACAGTCGTTGAAGCTCCAGCCGTATATCGACCGCTGGCTACCGAAGGACCCTTTTCGCACGCTACTGGCGGTGGTCGCCGTTGTGCTTGTATTGACCGTGCTCAAAGACATGGCGCTTACGGGGAACATGCTCTTGGTGGAGCGATTGACCCAGCACACAGTCTACGACCTGCGAACGCAAATTTACCGGAAGACGCTCGACATGGACCTGGCCGCCTTTCAGCAAGATGGCGCCAGCGGCCTAATGAGTCGGATGACGCACGATATTGCCGCCATGTCGTACGGGATTCGGGCGTTATGGGGCAAGTGCGTGCGCGAGCCGCTGAAAATGGTGGCCTGCCTGGTCGGCGCCGCGATGATTTGCTGGCGGCTTTTGGTTCTTACGCTCTTGGTGGCGCCGCTGGCGATTTTCGTGGTGCGATTGATCTCTCGATCGCTCAAACGCGCCAATCGCCGCGCGATGGAAGAAATGCAATCGCTTTATGCGGTGCTCGCCGAGTCGTTCGGCGGCATTCAGGTGGTCAAGGCGTACACCATGGAGCGGTACGAGCGTCGCCGCGTGCGCGAAACGTCGAAGCAGCTTTATCGCAAGTCGATGCGCATCGCACTGTATACGGCGCTGACGCGTCCGGCGACCGAAATGTTGGGCATCAGTATTATTTGCCTGGCGATGGTTGCGGGCGGATACCTGGTGCTGACGCAGGAAACGCACTTGCTGGGAATTCGCATGTGCGAACGTCCGCTCAGCCTGGGCGCCATGGCGGCCTTCTACGCGCTGGTGATCGGAGTGAGCGATCCGGCCCGCAAACTGGGCGACGTGATGGGCTTCCTGCAAACGGCCGCCGCCGCGGCCGAGCGAGTCTTTCCGCTGTTGGACCAACGCCCAAAGGTTGTCGAAACCGAGACGCCGCGGCCCTTGCCTAAACCGCACGGCGAGTTGGTTTTTGACCGGGTGACATTCCATTACCAGCCGGGCGAGCCGGTGCTCCAAGACTTTTCGCTACGCGTTCCCTTTGGCGAGAAGTTGGCCATTGTCGGACCCAACGGGTGCGGAAAAAGCACGCTGACGCACCTGATTTGCCGTTTCTACGATCCCGTGGAAGGGACCGTACGACTGGACGACGTGAACCTGCGCGAGGCCCGTTTGCGGGAACTTCGCAGGAAGATCGGCATTGTTACGCAACAAACGGTGCTTTTTAACGATACGATCCTGAATAATATCCGCTATGGCACGCCCCACGCCAGCGAGGAGGAAGTCATCGCCGCGGCAAAGAAGGCGCACGCCCACCGATTCATTGTCGAAAAGCTCGAAGACGGGTACCAAACGGTGGTGGGAGAGGGCGGAGGCCGGTTGTCGGGCGGACAGCGGCAACGCATCTCGCTGGCGCGGGCGATCCTTCGAGACCCGGAAATCCTCATTCTTGACGAGGCTACCAGTCAAATCGACATGGAAAGCGAACAGTTGATCCACCAGGCTCTCAAGGAGTTCGCCCAAGATCGCACGACGATTATGATTACCCACCGGATTTCGACCTTAAACCTGGCCGACCGCGTACTGGTGATGGAGGCGGGGCGGATCGTCGACTTAGGCGCGCACCGCGAATTGATCGGGCGCTGCGAGGTCTACCGCCGTCTGCACCAGCTTCAACTGCGGGAATCGGCTTGACGGTTCAACCGCCCAAGAACGGGGCGGGCGTCAGAAACGCGTGCTGTTCAAACAAGCTCCAGGCGCCGTACCAGGATACGTACTGCGTCATGAACAGGATAAACGTAAACACGATTACCACCGGCGCCGCGGCCAGCCGCGCCGTCCAGCGAAACACGAAATGTCGCGGCGCCTCGCGCCGATTGGCCAAACCGACCGCCCAACCGGTAAGCAGGCGGGCCGGAAAGATAAACGACACAAACACCAGGCCCGGCAACCAAAGCGCTTCGCGCGGGATAATCTCGATCTTGAACAGGTAGAGCGGCAGCGCGAACAACAGCGTGATCAACAACGCGCACCAAAAGGCCCAAGGCGCCCGGCGGAACATGGCCCGCACCCGGCGCCACTCGAAGAACGCCACGAACCGGTTTTCCGCCGCAAAGTGCGTCTGCACAAACGGCAGATAAAGTAGCACGGCCGCCATCAGCGCTCCGCCCAGCAGTCCCGTCAGGACTCCCAGCCCTTCGTTCGGCACGCGCGGCGCGGCGATTAACAACAGCGTGGGCAAAAACAACCACGTCAGCGCCCCTGCGAAGCCCCGCAGGCCGAGCCAGAAATAGTGTTGAATGCGCATCGCCGCGACGAAGTCCCATAGCTCGTCCGACTTCTGCCCAAGCATTCCCCCGATGCGCGGCAAAGTCCTTAACAGCCGAACGGGCGCCGGATAGAAGAAATGCCGCACCTTGCCTCCTCGCAGCCAGGCCCAGCAAATGTGCGTCAGGATCACCACGGTCAACACAGTAAAGCCGATCCGCCATCCTCGCGTTACGTGGCTTTGCGCGTCGATCAGCCAAGCGTTGTACCATAGGTCGGCCACCAACCGCAGCGGCAGCAGCCATAGCCAGGCGCCGAGAATAAACCCTCCAATACGGGCAGCTCCGCGAATGCCGAACAATCCGTCGCGCAGCCGTCCCGACCGAGCGACGCGGCCGCTGGCCTCCAGTAAGTAACCGAGTGTTAGGAATTGAAGTACGGGTATCGAAGCCAGCACCGCCAAACCCGCCAACAAACACACCAGCCCGAACATCCAGTGAATGGCCGAAGTTACTCGCCGCCAGCAGCGCGCCGGCAGCGTACTCCATGACAGTACTTCGGCAGGGAAGACCTCTTCCACCAGCACGTCGACGTTGATTACGTCTTCACTTAAAACGTCCTCGCTAACCGCCTCGGCCGCGAAGACGCGCCTGGGCGGCACATGCCCTGCGGGGTTTTCCGTAACGCCAAGGGCATCGGTCCGTGGAACACGGGTCGTAGCGTCGCGCAGCGGATCATCGGCTTCGGTCGATGCGTTTGCGGACCTTTTTGCGGAGGGTTGGTAGGTCGTCATAAGCTCAAACTTCGCGAGCGCAGCCGGGCAATTATTGTGGTTTTCGTCGTGTTTCGTGAAATCTTGCCAAAGATTTTGCAAGAACCGACGAAATACCGTTTACTCACAAGGAAACCGCCATCTTTGCCGCAGCAATGAAACAAACGATGACTCCATCAAGTTTGATTGTTGCATGCGTCACCTACCTAACCCACTTTTCCTGGCGGAAGTTTCAAGAAACACGCTCTCGCCACTATTAAGGAATCGCAACCGTGTGGGCGCGAAGGCTTCTATTCGGAACCGTATGCTTACTCGGCGCTGCGAGCCTGATTGCGGGTTTACTTTATGGCGATGCGAACGTCACTCCTGACTCGCCCAGTTCGCCCGCCGCCAATTATCACGCCGAGGGTTTTTCCCAAGTCGTTGTACAGGTGAATGCCGAGTTCGCCGGACATTGGCAGTCGGCCGGAGTCCAACCCACTCCGCAAGCGCCTGACTTGATGCTCCTGCGGCGCCTTTCTTTAGGTTTGACAGGCGCCGTTCCGTCGCTGGAGGAAATTCGCCTGTTGGAGCTTGCACGGCCGGAACAACCTGAGCAATGGTGGCTCTCACGGTTATTCGCGGATCGGCGGTATTCGGATTATGTGGCCGAGCGATTGGCGCGGGCGTATGTCGGATCGGAAAACGGGCCTTTTCTTCTGTATCGTCGCCGGCGGTTCGTGCTTTGGCTGAGCGATCAGCTTCTCGCCAACATGCGTTACGACCAGATGGCGACGCACCTGATTTCCGACGCCGGCCTCTGGACCGACACGCCCTCGGTGAACTTCGTCACCGTCACGTGCACCGAGAATAATCAAGGGCAGCCCGACCCCGTGCGTCTGGCCGGCCGCACCACGCGCGCCTTCCTGGGCGTGCGTCTCGATTGCGTTCAATGCCACGACGACTTTTTGGGCCGCCCGTGGCTCCAGTCGGACTTTCATGAACTGGCGGCGTACTTCGCCTCGGCGAAGTCGTCGCTCAAAGGTATTCAAGATAACGGTGAGAAAGCGTACGACTACCAATATCTGGATGCCGAGAAACCCGAAACCATTCTTCCGCACGCGCCCTTTAACGAGCATCTCGTGCAAACGGGAGGCACGCCCCGGCAACAATTGGCGCGGTGGGTCACGCACGAGCAGAATAAGCCCTTCGCGCGGGCCATGGTCAACCGCGCTTGGGCGTTGCTGTTCGGCAAGCCACTGATCGAGCCAATCGACAGTATTCCGCTGGAAGGCCCGTTCCCGCCTGGCCTGGAAACGCTGGCCGACGACTTTGTCGCCCACGGATACGATTTACAACGGCTGATTCGCGCCATTGCCGCCACCGAAGCCTTCCAACGCGACAGCCGCGCGGACTTCGAAATCACCCTCGACCATGAGAAAGCCTGGGCTTCGTTCCCACTCACGCGGTTGCGGCCCGAGCAAGTTGCGGGCGGCTTGCTGCAAAGCGCGTCGCTGACGACGATTGACGCCGACTCGCACATCATCAAGAAGCTGGCTCGTTTTGGGCAAGAGGCGGAATTCGTCAAACGCTATGGCGACATGGGCGAAGACGAGTTTGAGGACCGCGGCGGCACCATTCCCCAGCGATTGCTGATGCTGAACGGCAACCTGGTGGACGAACGCACGAAGCCCAATGCGGTGATGAACAGCGCGACGCGCATCGCCGCGCTGGCTCCATCGGACGAGAAAGCAGTGGAAACGGCTTACCTGGCCGTTCTCTCGCGCCTCCCCGACGCCGAAGAGGCGGCCTACTTCGCCGACCTGCTCCAAGGCGCTCAGGGCGATGTACGCGCCCAACGCATGGGCGATCTGTTTTGGACGCTCCTGAATTCTTCGGAGTTTTCCTGGAACCACTAAGGCAATCCACGCATATGGCACGGCAATCCTCCGATCATCCCGCCTGTGGCAGTCCGTCGCACGTCAACCGTCGCACGCTTTTGAAGGCGGCCGGCGCCAGTGGTCTGTGCTGGCTTACGCCCGTGGCGGATCTCCTGGCGCGCGAAGCGGAAACTCGCAAGGCGCGCGCTAAGTCGGTCATCGTGTTGTGGCTCCAGGGAGGCCCCAGCCAACTGGAAACCTTTGATCCCCATCCGGGGAAAACCATTGCGGGCGAAACCAAGGCGATTGAAACGCGGGCCCGCGGCGTGCAATTGGCCGAGGGTCTGGAGCAAACCGCCGACCTGATGGATTCAATCGCCCTGGTCCGTTCCGTCGTGAGCAAAGAAGGGGACCACGAGCGCGCCACCTACAACGTCAAGACCGGCTACCGGCCCGACCCGACGCTCGTGCATCCGTCGATTGGCGCCGTGTTGTGCCACCAGTTGCCGGTGGGCAACACCGAAATTCCGCGGCACGTTTCGATCTTTCCCGGCGCGTGGCCAGGCCGCGGAGGTTACTTGGGAGATCAATACGACGCCTTCAAAACCTTTGACCCGGCAGGCCCCATTCCCGACGTACAAGCACGCGTTTCGGAAGAACGATTCGCCCAGCGCCGCGAATCGCTGCAAGTCGTCGAACGCTCCTTTGCGCGAGGCCGGCTGCGCGATCTGGAAGAACGCAAGACGCTCCAAAGCACGACCATCGGCTTCGCCATCAAGATGATGGCGTCCGAACAACTCAAGGCGTTCAACGTCCTGGAGGAACCCAAGAGCGTCCGCGAGCAGTTCGGCGATACGCCCTTTGGCCGGGGATGCCTGGCCGCGGCCCGGCTGGTCGAAGTCGGCGTGCGCTGCGTGGAAGTGGAACTCTCGGGTTGGGATAGCCACGTGAACAATTTCGAGATTCACAAAAAACAAGTGCAAACGCTCGATCCGGCGCTCGCCGCGTTGATTCGCGTACTCAAAGAACGCGATTTGTTTGAACAGACGTTGATCGTGTGCGGCGGCGAGTTCGGCCGCACCCCCAAGGTCAATCCCGCGGGCGGGCGCGACCACTGGCCACACGGCTTTAGCGTGCTGCTGGCGGGGGGCGGTATTCGGGGCGGCGCCGTCGTGGGCGAAACGGATCCCGACGGCGGCGAGGTTGCGCATCCCGAGGAGTATGAACTCGAAACCGGCAAAGGCATTCAGGTGGCCAACCTGCACGCCACGATCCTGCACGCCTTGGGCGTCAAGTATGGCAAGGAATTCATCACCCCTGTTGGCCGGCCCATGGCGCTAAGCAAAGGCAACGTCATTCGCCCATTGTTGTCGTAAGTTGCGTTCGCCTTTGGCTCTGTGAGCGCATTTCCGTTGGTAGGGTCCGAAGGACGCCGTAAAACGCTCTGACAACACCCGCACTAACCCGACGCACATGCGAGGAAAACAAAGAGAAATATCCCTTTTTGAGCGTTTTGAAGTTGCGCTGTTCGTTGGCGCGCCCCCGCCGAGCTTGCGTGGTGGAAGCCCTGATTGGCAGCGTTACCAATGGCTAGTGCAGAATCGCTATCCCACCGACGCAAGCTCGGTGAAGGAAATGCGCAACTTCAAACTTACGCGTCGGGTTGGCCTCTTGTCAGAGCGTCAAAAAGAATCGAACACCCACCGCGATGGCGAGTCGCCGAAGAAACCATCGCACCCGCCAGGGCATGGTTCAGGAACGCGTGAAGAATCATAGCGAGGTCCACTCGCGGACCAGTTTTGAACGTCTTGTTAAATAGTCGTAGCGACGGCGTCTCGCCGCTCGATAAATGCCCCGATTTTTGGCGGCGCTCGCGCCGCCGCTACAGAGAAATTCACAACCTCGGAGCGAACGCACGACAAGGAAGCCCCCCTCGCTCCATCGCGAAAAAATTGCTCTAGGAAAGCGTTTTCCAGCCCAACACCACGTCCTGACAGGTGGTGTAGTCCAGTGCGAACTCGCGGGTCTGGAAAATGTGGAGCATGCGGGAGTTGTCGTGCGACGTTTCGGCCACCACGCGGCGCAGGCCCCATGCCTGGCAAATTTCCAGGCAGTAATCCGTGAGAACGCTCCCCAGACCGATGCCCTGCCACGCGTCGGCCACCAGCACGGCGTATTCCGCGTCTTGATGATCCGCGTCGGCCACGACCCTTCCCACGCCGATCAGCTTCCGGCGATCGTCATCTTCAATTTCGGCCACGATGGCGATTTCACGGTCGTAGTCGATAAAACAATACCGCGTGGCCATCTCGTGCGAGGTGGACTTGAACACGTAGCGAAACCGAAACCACAGCGACTCTTGTGAGCAATTCGCCAACAGCTCGTGCCAGAGCGGTTCGTCTTCGGGTTTAATGGGGCGAAGCAAAACAGGTGTTCCATCGCGCAGTTTGGTGCGGCGCACCCATTCTTCGGGATAAGGTCGAATGGCCAGGTGCGAGTACGGCCGCACCGGCTTAACCAGCGCTTCGCGATCGATCACCACCCGAGCATCGACCGCCACCAGTTCCTCGCGACCGACCATCAGCGGGTTGATGTCCAGCTCTTGGATTTCCGGATAATCCGCGGCCAGGTACGAGACGCGCATCAACATTTCGATCAACCGATCAACGTCCACGCGCGGCCGGCCGCGGTAACCTTGCAGCAGCGGCCAACTCCGCAGGGACTCCAGCATCCGGCGCGCTAGTCGCTCGTTGACCGGGGGCAGTTCCAGAGCTCGGTCCTGGAAAAGTTCGGCCGTCACGCCGCCCAATCCCACCAACAGCACGGCGCCGAACACCGGATCGCGCTTCACGCCGATAATCAACTCCACCCCCCCAGCCACGGCGGCCATGCGCTGTACGGTTACGCCTTCCACCTTGGCGTCCGGCCGCTTCTCATTGGCTTGCTTGACGATGCGGTCGTAGGCCGCGATCACGTCGTCGGCGTTCGCCAGGTTGAGCACCACGCCGCCCACGTCGGTCTTATGGGTAATGTCGGGCGAAAGGATTTTCAGCACCACCGGATAACCGATCTCCTCGGCCACGTGCACGGCCTGCTGAGAAGAGCGGGCGGCATACGGCTTGGTTACCGGAATGTCATACGCTTCGAGCAACGCCTTGGAGGTGATTTCCGAAAGTATTTCACGTTCTCCGTTCAAGATCGTATTGAAGAGGGACCGGAGCTTGGTGCGGTTATGGGCGAAGGCCAGCGGCACGTCGCGCGGCGTCTCGTACAGCGTCTCGCGATTGCGGCCGTACTGCACCAAAGCCATGAACGCTCCCACCGCTTCTTCGGGAAAGGTGCAGGTGGGGATGCCGGCTTCGTCGAGCTTATGGACGCCTTCCCGCACCATCTGGCCTCCCATCCACGCGGTCAACACGGGCTTGGAAGATTGGCGGGCGACTTCCGCCACCTGCTCGGCAGTGGCGGTCGGCTCCGTCATCGCTTGCGGGGTCAGAATGACCAGGGCGGCGTCAACTCCGGGGTCGGCCAGGGTTACTTTCAGCGCCCGGGAAAACCGCGTTGCGTCGGCATCGCCAATCACGTCCACGGGGTTGCCATGCGACCACACCGGCGGCAGGTGTTTATTCAGTTCTTCGATCGAAGCCGAAGACAGTTTCGCCAGCGTACCGCCCTGGGCCAACAGTGAGTCGGTGGCCATGACGCCGGGGCCGCCAGCATTGGTGATAATCGCCAATCGGTCGCCGCGCGGCGTCTTTTCGCGAGCCAGCACTTCGGCGCAGTAAAACATCGACACCACATCGAAGACGCGCACAATGCCCGCCCGATTGAATGCCGCTTCATAGACCGCGTCCACGCCCGCCATGGCCCCGGTATGCGAAGCCGCGGCCTGAGCCGACTCGGCAAAGCGCCCGGCCTTGTAGGCGATGATCGGCTTTTTGCGTGTAAAGGCCCGCGCCGCCGAGAGAAACTCGCGGGCGCCGGTCACGGACTCGGCGTAAAGAATGATCGACTCGGTCAGGCCGTCGTTGGCGAAGTAGTCGATCAAGTCGCCCATTCCCACGTCGATCGCATTCCCAACCGAGACGAAGTGCGAGAAACCGATATCCCCCTCCAAGGCCCAATCCAGCACCGAGGTGCAAAGCGCCCCCGACTGAGAAAGAAACGCCACGCGGCCTTTCTTGGGCATCCCCTTGGCGAAGCTGGCGCTCAAGTTGGCGTGCGGGGCGATAATGCCCAGGCAATTCGGCCCGATGATCCGCATTCCGTCGAACTGCGCGGCTTGCTCCTTGACGGCCTTCTCGAGCTTCAGCCCTTCTTCGCCCACCTCGCGAAAGCCCGCCGAGATAATAATCATGCCCCGAATGCCGGCTTCGCCGCATTGGCGGACCACGTCGGGCACGGTGGCGGCGGGCGTACACACCACCGCCAGGTCGGGGATCTCCGGAAGCGCCGCGACATTCGGAAACGCCGGCAAGTCAAGCAGCGACTTGTGTTTCGGATTAATGGGGTAGATCGGGCCGGAAAACTGGCCCTCTACAAGGTTCTTGAGCACGATGTGCCCCACCGCCAGCGGCTTTTCGCTCGCGCCAATGACCGCGACGCTCTTGGGTTCGAAGATCTTGTTGAGATTTCGGATGGCCATCGAAATTCGCTCGCTCGTTGGAATTGGCGTGGGCGGACCGACAACGGACTCCGTCCGCAGTTAAAGAATGGAAACTCCCCCAAATAGACCGGGCTAGAGTTCGGCGGTCAAGAAGTCGCCCACAGGTTGCCGCCAGGGGCGTTTCGCCGGTCCTCATCCTTGATTTCATTGCCGGGGCGCTATCGAGACTCCTGCTTGGGCGGCGTCGTGGGAGCGTTCATCGCGGCGCGTTCCTCCACTCCGGCGCCGACCGGAGGAATGGGCAAGCCCCGTTCGCTGCACATGGCGAGCACCAGACTGCGCATCTCGTTCACGAAGGTTCGAGGTTCGCTGCGCGATAGCCGATCGAAGGCCTTGGTCAGCGCCGAATACCCTTCTCGTTCCAGGCGCACTTGATTGCCTTCCTTGCGCACGAGGAGGTGGAGATCATCGTCGATGGCGGACGTGGTAAGTCTGCGAAAGACTTCCTCGCGTCCCATGATTTCGGTGGCCCAAGTTACTAACTGGGCGAACACCTGGCTATACCCTTTCAGGTGCGAATCGTCCAACTCGGCCGCCAGTAAATCCGTTCCCACCACAAGTTCGTGGATGCGTTCGAGGTATTCGCCGACCCGATCGCCCGTTATCACGTGCCCATGCTGGGGCGCGATGATTTCGACGGCCGGTTGCAACGCGCGAATTTGCCGAACCGCGTACCGGAGCGCTTCGCGCGTGGGCATGTAAATTTGATGAAATTGCGCCACGCCGGTCCAGTCGTCGGATTCGGCGAAGAGATGCACGCGCCCCAATTGATTCAGCCCGCCAAACAAGTCGCCGCTAAACAAGGTGCGAATTTCCGGATCGTAAAACGCCATGGCGCCGCGAAAATGGCAAAACGGCGTCGCAACCAACTGCCAATAGGCGCCGCCGCCCCATTCCACGCGGCACTTACGGCCCGGGTTGGCGAACCGAACCCTGCCGGGCTCGATCCGTAGATGTTGCACCAACCGCCACACGTCTTCACTCACTACAGTCTGGATGTGGGGGTTCGCCTCGCAAAACTTCGGCGAGTTGCCGACAACATCAGGATCTTGATGGTTCAATGTAAAAGCGTGCACCTGGCTCAGGTCGCCAATCAGACGTCGAACGTTCTCTTCCACTACCGGAAAGTCGAACTGCGATCCGGGATCCGCGCACACATGGAGTGGACGTCCGTTGTCGAACGTTCGCAGATAGGTATTACACTGAAGCAATGACTGGGGATTGCGGAAGCCCACCATCCAACAGTTCGGCGCCACCTGCAACGGTCCTGTTCCTACCGGGCGCGCGACCAAGGGATTCTCGATAGGTTGCGACTCAAGCATGGCATATGCGTTCGGATGACGAGTTCCGGAAAAATAGCGCGCCTAAACCGACGCGGAACGTGACGCCGAGGCCCCGTGGAACGGGCCGTGATTCCCCGGTCCCAACCGCTGCAACCAGTGACGCGCCCGATCCAAGAGCGACTCGCCAGCCGGCTCGGGCGGAGTTGGCTCCTCGTCGCGCGCCGAGGTCGCGTACGCGATGGGAGTGCTGCGGCGCCGGTGCAATTCCGCTTGGAATTCTTGAAACGGCGCCTCGGCCGTGACGATCGACTTCCACCGCTCGCGCTGCGCCTGCGACATTCCCACCGCCTGCTGCAAATCCAGCTTGACCGCCCGGTCCGTATAGCACAGCCTGGCTTCGACGCGCAAGCGGCCGCTCGACGTATATTCGTAGGTCACGGCCACCGGCCATTCATCCGCCAGGTCGGCGGGAAGGTCCTTGATGATCGCCTTGGCGGCCACTTCGCATTGGCTGGCGTCGCGATGGTCCCCCTCGAGCACGGTAATCACGACCTCTTTGGTCTTGCCCGGATGGATCAAAAATTTCTCCGTGGCCGTGGCGGGAAGCGGCGTGCCCCGATGAATGAGCACCTTGTTGATTTTTCGCCCGGTCTTGGCATCGACCCCTTGCAAGCCCAAACTGCGCGTGGCGACGTTAGTTACCTCGAATTGCGAGGTGCGCACGCCTCGGGCGCCTTTCTTCAGCAGGCTTTGCGCATAAAGCGCGGCGCCGCGGGCGACCGCCTCGTTCGGATGCACGGTAAAATCCGGTTCACGGCCGGCCGCCTGATACAACCCCTGGCGAATCATGGGGATTTGCGTGGCGCCGCCCGTTAGCAGAATGCGATCCACCAGCGGCCACCCGATACCGGCCGTCGCCAGCATTTGCTCGGCAACCTCAACCGTGCGATCCACCAGATCCGCGGTAGCGTGAACAAACTGCTCGCGCGTCACCTTCACTTCCAACGTTCTTCCCTGGCACTCCAAGGAGAAGTGCGCCGTGGGCCGCAAGGTCAACGCATGCTTGGCTCGCTCGGCTCGCGACAACAATTGTTCCCGCGTCGGCAGGTCGTCGCGAGGATCCAGACCGTACTTGCGAATGAACTGTTCCGCAACACAGTCGGCAAGACGTTCGTCCCACAAGCGGCCACCCAACGCGAGGTCGCCATCGACGGCGAGCGTGTTCACGCCGCCGGGAGAGATTTCCAGCAAAGTTGTCTCGAACGTGAACCCGTTCAGGTTATAGACCAACGCCAGTAGCCGTTGCTGAGGAACGCCCGACGGCGACAAGTAACCCGTATGTTCGCCAAACGCCAGCGCCGCCGCCGCGGGTTCATTGAGCAGGTCCAATAGCGGCAAACCCGCAATTTCGGCCGCGTCGGCCGCCGCTTTCCGCTGGACTTCTCCAAAGAACGCCGGAACGGTCAGCACCACGCGGTGTTCGCCTTCTCCCAAGCGCCGGTCGAGTTCGCATCGCAGCCGGTGAAGGAGGCAGGCTTGAATCACTTCCGGCGGAAACTTCTCGCCACGAATTGCCAGGTCGTGAACGCGTCGTCCCAACGAGAGCTTGGCCAGTCGCGCCAGATAGTCGGGCTTGCCGGCGCTGCGAAGCCGGGCTTCCTCGCCAACCGAAACTTTGGCGTCGTCGAAAAACAAAACGCTAGGAATGAACCGATTCCCTTCACGATCACTCAAGACTTCCGAGTGGCCAGCCGCATTGACCCACGCCATGACCGAGTTTGTGGCGCCTACGTCAATGCCAACGGCGTTCAGGGAGGACATGGTTCGCTTCGCAGAGGAAGGTGCTAGGGGTGATGGAGCAGTGGCAAAGCAAACGGCATGCCGCGACCTGGATTATGCCGTGGCGTTTGATTTTCCTTCAATCCAGCGCGGTCCATACGTCCGACCGCGCGCTTTCGCCGTGCGAATCCGCGCGCTGCGCGCTGCTATTGCGCCACGAGCGACAGCACTTGCTCGCCAAGCGGCGTGCGGCGAACTTCGCTCATCAGGCGCGCGACCCCATCATCGCGGATGCGATAAAAGATATTTCGGCCCACTTGGTGCGATTCCACCAGTCCGCCTTCTCGGAGCAGGGCCAGATGATGGCTCACGCCCGGTTGCGTTTGGCTCAAGCTTTCCCACAAGTCGCGAACGCACAATTCTTCGTGTTCGGCAAGCATGGTCAAAATGCGAACGCGGGTTTCGTCGGCCAATAGCTTGCCTAGGTGGACGACGGCCGAAATCGCCTCGGTGCTGGCGATGGAAGCTTCGGAATAGGCCGGAATCGTGGCGGGCGTGGGAGAAATCATGAGCAACTCCTTGTGGGAAAAATGGGGAAAGAACCATCAAACTGGCGGCCCACTCACGGCTCCTTTACGGTGCGATCTCAGCTCCCGTATTGGATAAATGGACCTTAATATCCTGATTATGGGAGCCAGTATGAATTTGTCAAGTCAAGTTGCACACCTTCTGCACAACTTTTTTTTGATGGACGCACACCCCGCGCGCTTGTGGCTTTAATGCCATTAGGGTGTTTCCGAAAGTGGGCGCAACGAGATTGCCCGCAGACCGCTTCGTTCCGAACAAACGCCCCGGAAAGAAAAGGAGTGGTACAGTTTGGCGATTTTTTCACAACCCCATAGCGCTAGAGAGGATGGAAGTGCTGTCCTCGCTTGCGCTTTGGGTTAATAGGGTTCAGCAAAATCTCGACAATCGTCAGATAGCGCCACTACCGGAAGAAACGCACCGTTACCGGTCTTGATTGAGCGATGCGGGGTTGTGAATGTCTTGTCAAATGCCGCAATTTTCGGCGGCGCTCGCGCCGCCGCTACGGAAAAATCCCCACCCCCCTGACCCATGATGAATGGGCGCGGAAACAGTGACGCTGTGCGGGAGACATTAGCGTCGCTTAACGGGCCGTGACCGTAACTTGGGCGAACGGATTCGTCTTCGCGGCAGTTGGCCCGATAGGACGATGCGTGGCCAGGATGACCGCTTTTCCGAGAGGCGCCGCCGCAGGGCGCTGGATGTCGGTTACACAGCCATCGCGTTCGCACCAGCGTTTTTGCCCGCGCCGTTTCAAGCGGTTCGTGGTGCAAGCGGGGGCGCCGGCTGCTCTGGATGGCGCAGCGAACGAACGCCGCATCCATCAGAGAACTCGCGCCCCCGTTCGTCATGGAATGAGAACCATTTGAAACCGCCTTTGGACGACGATTCGCAAACGCGCCTCCCAAAGCAACGGCTCACGGCGCCGCTGGTCCAATGAGGAGCCACCAAGGCGAAACCTTCGCGCAGGAAGTTCGCGGACCGAAGTCGCTCCGGTTTCACTCTCCGCCGAAGAACGGAATGGGCGGCAACTTGAGCGTCGGCGGGCTGTCCTTCCGTTGCATCGCGATTTCGGCGTGGAGGGTCAGGCGCCCCTCGGTCTTGGTCAACTGGCCCTCGCCGCCTCGCAGCCAACCGAGCAGCGGCGGTCGATACTCCGCCGGTGTCACGCTGCGGGCCGTGGTCGTCCACTGCGGCGAGTTGGCGGGCGTACTTTCCAGGCGATACTCGCCACCCAACGGGCAGACCAACCGCACGTCGAGAAGTCGCTCGGCCTCGGTCCGCGCCTGGGACGCCGGCACGTGTAATTGCTGCGTCAACGTGGCAAGCAAACGCAGGTTGCCATTCGTTGAGGCCGCCGCGCGGTCCAGAAAGAACTCGTTGATCCAACTCGTATGCTTTGCCGCCACCAGGTCGCCAATGCGCACGCGCGCTTGCGCGGGCGGCGCATCGGCATGCAACACCAACTGCGGCGTCACGCGGCTGAGCAATTGCGGATCGAAGGCCAGCACCGAAAAGTCGGCGGCCTGCCGGCGCCACACGCCGAGCGGAAGCTGCGAGTAGCCGTTACGGTCAGGAGCTGGCGACAACCCCAGCGGCAGCAGATCGACAAACCCTGGTTTGGGCGTCGCTCCCAGGTAACCGGGCACGGTCCGCAGGAACGCCAGCGACTTGATGACCCCCGGCCAGCCTTGCATGCTCACCCGCGGGCTGTCTTGCACGCCCAGGAACAGCAAGTGCGGCGGCACGTCGGCCGCGGCAGAACCACCCTGCAAGGAAAATTCGGCCGAGAGCAAATTGCCTTCCACGGGCGCCAGCGTTTGCGTCATGGGCGGGCCAAGGTAGGAGAGGTAAGGTCCGAACTTTTCCTCAAAGAACGGAGACACGTATCCATCCACCGTGATCCGCTCCACCCCGCCATCGTCACGCTCCGAGCGTTGGAGACCGATCATGAGCGCGTCCATATCCCGCCATTGGTACGCCCAGGTGCTTGTCGCCGAGGCAAACCGCCGAGCTTCTCCGGGAGTGACCGAGATCACCGGCGTATCGGTAATTGGCAGGAAATTGCCCCTTGCGCCGCGGAGCGAGTCGTACACGCGGTCGCCCTCGATCACCACGTGGCTTCCATCCGGACGGCGGTCAAAGTCGGATGGCAGGAAACCGCCGACGATCAAGTCTTCCAGTGTCGCGTGCGGGCGGCCCTCGGCTTTGGCGGCAAGGCGAGCCATTTCGACCAACTCGATGTCGGTCGTGGCCCGCAAGCGGCGCGGCAATTCAATCTGGTACTGCGGACCCACCAAACCCCGGAAAAACTTGGGCGAAAAGAACGCAAAGATCGCATCCCCGCGACTCACGGGCAGGAGCGTCCGCGCGTGCCGGAAATCGTCGGATGCGCCCAAGGCTCCCTTGCCGTCGCGAACTTCGAAGAACCGCTCGACGAGGGCCTGGGAAGTCGTCAGCAGGAAATAATCTCCATCGCGCACGAAGAACGATCGCAACCGCTGATCCGGCGTCGAAAATAACGACACGCTCCGCCCGCCAATGCGGAGAGACTGACTCGTGGCGCCGTTTTCCTTTTCGCGCTCCAGGGCCTTGGTGCGTTCGCCGGTGATCGCCGCCGAGACAAGGAACGCGTTCTTGGCCTTAATCACGACGCCCATGGCGGGACCTTCGCGAAGGTACGTGTCGCGGCCGAAAATCGCCAGGTCGTCAACTACGCGCTCGCCCACCAGGTCAAGCAGCATCGAATAACGCACGGCCAGCCGATTTTCAACACGCTGTATGGCCTGGGCGTCGTGCCCACGCAGCGAGATCAACCGTCCCAGCGCGCCGCCATGCTCCTGGGTCAGATGGTGCAGCCAAATGAAGTTCGCGATGCTGCCAAAGCGCAGATAGAAACATTCTTCCGGCACGCGCATGGCGATCGGCTCGATCTCGACGTCCGCCGGCGCTTCGGGGGGCGTCGTGGCGGGCCAGGCGATTTCGTCGGGAGGCGGCAAGGTTGCCTCCTCGGGCGGAACGGTGGACTGGAGCGTGTCGGTCATCACGTCGCGGCGCAGGTCCTCGACCCCGAGGAGTAGATCGAGCGTTTGCTGCATTCGCGTCGTTGCCTGCGGCTCACGAGACGACGGCGCGCGGTCCAGCCCCAGACGACGCCCCAACGTGTTCGTCAAGTACGTCTCGACAACGGGCGGGTAGTCTCCCTGCTGCGTTTGTTCGCGGGCCGCCAGCGAATATTCCCGCCACCAGGCGCGCAGCAGCCGGTCGTCTCCGCGCAATGCCGTTCGGGGCGTCACAGTGAATTGCCGCGGCCCGGCGGCGTCTACCGTCACGCGGAAGGGCGTGTCGCCTTGAAACAGAAAGTACACGGAAACTTTGGCTGGCATTTCGCGGGCAAGCGCCCCCAGCAAAGAACCGTCGGAAAGCAAATTCCCCAGCATCTTGCGCACGGGTGCGGCCGATACCACCGGATAGAGCACGCGGCCCCCTTCGCCGGTAACGAGCACCTCGTCCCGCGTCAGGGAGCCGGCCGAGGCGGGGAGATTGAGCGTAATCCGCCCCACGCCAAAGGGTCGCCCCGTGTATGCCTCGACCACGGTAGGCGCTTGGGCCTGGACCGGGGTTTGCGGCAAGCTCCCTACCGCAAGGCCAACCAGAATGCCGGAAAACAATTTCGTTAACCAATCCATGTTCAACAATTCCCTGCAAGGAGCGGTCGGAAACGAGACTTCCCCGATGCACGTTAGGTCCGGCCGTGGATTTTCTTTTTCCTGTCCGTCACCGCGGGCGGATTTGTCGGCCTGCGGTCGAATGCTTCCTTTTGTGTGACCGCGGTTCGCGGTTCCTTCCCGCCAGCGAACAAGACCGGCAATCGAGTTATGCTATCATAGCCGCGACACGCGCGGGAGGAGAACGCTGAACGCATGGCCGTATTCATTGGAACCGACGAAGCGGGCTACGGTCCAAACCTGGGGCCGTTGGTGGTCTCGGCTTCGGTGTGGCGCATTCCGGACGAGGCGTTACGGCACGATCTCTACGAAACGTTAGCCGAATGGGTTTGCGCGGTCCCCAAACGAAACGGCGATGATTGTCGCGTGGCGATTGCCGACTCGAAAAAGCTCTATCAACCGGGAAGCGGTCTGGCGACGTTGGAGCGGGGGGTGCTCGCCTCGCTGCGTTTGCAGGGCGCCGCCGTCCAGCGGTGGCGCGAGATTTGGGCGGCGCTAAACCCCCTGGGCGAGATTCCCCTGGCGCCCGCGCCGTGGCACGACACCTATGATGCACCGTTACCCATCGCCGCGAATGTTGATCACCTGGACCGGGCGGTCGAGTTGTTGACGCACGCCCTGGAGCGGACCGGGACGGCGCTGCTCGCGGTGCGGTCGATCGCGGTCTTTCCTGAACATTGGAACGACCTGTTGGAAAAGTACGATGGCAAAGGGGCGGCGCTCTCGCACGTCACGCTCGACCTGGTCCGTAGTCTCCTTGGCCGGGTGGTTGATGAGCCGGCGCTAGTGGTGTGCGACAAACACGGCGGCCGTAATCATTACGGTCCATTGCTCCAGCACTACTTTCCCGACGACTTCGTGGAGACCCATGCCGAAAGCCGCGCGCTAAGCATGTACCGCTGGGGACCGCCCGCACGGCGAGTCGAAGTGCGGTTTGCGGCCAAGGGTGAAGGATTTCTCCCTTCGGCGCTGGCTTCGATGGCGTCCAAGTACCTGCGCGAGTTAGGCATGGCCGCGTTCAACGACTTCTGGGGGCGTCATAAGCCCGGCCTGAAACCCACTGCCGGCTACCCCGTAGACGCCCGCCGCTTCAAGGCGGACATCGCGGAACTACAGCAGTCGCTCGGCGTTTCCGACCGCCAACTTTGGCGCAACCGCTAATCCACCGCAACGCGCTCAAACCTGTTGAGTAGGGGAGGCGGCTCACGCTACTCCCCTACTCGACGGTTATCCGTGGTTAATTTTTTTGCTACGCGCATGACGACCGCGCAAGAAAGAAGCCGGCGGGGCTCCCGTCGGCTTGCTGCGGTAACTGCTCACACGGCGCGTTGCTCAGCCGGCCGGCTTGACGTTCTCAGCCCGGGGGCCTTTGGGGCCGCGGCCCTCGGTGAACGTCACCTTTTGACCTTCGTAGAGGTCATCGAACCGGACTTCGTCCAGGTTCGACAGGTGAAAGAAAATGTCCGACCCGCCGTTGGTCTCAATGAATCCGTAACCCTTGTCCGTGAGACGCTTGATCGTACCTTCAGCCATTCGCGTAACCACTTCATAAAAAAACACCAGGCGTCCAGTTCGCCAAGCTGGCGAGAACACAGCAAGACGCCAAAACTGGAAGGATTGTAGCATCCCCCCTTTTGCGCGTCAAAGTCTCCTTGCAAGAAAAAATTGCCCGAAAAATGCGGGCAGGAGGGATGGGGCAACGCGGGGGGATGTGCGACCTAGCCCGGATTATTCGTGTAGGGTAGGTCAGCGCAAACCGAACCAGTCTGATTTGCCAACGTGGTCAGCCTTGGTAAACGATAAGCGAGCGCAGAGTCACCATGCATCACGGTTTGCTCGTCCCATTGACCCATCGTTGAATAATCAAGCTAGAACCTGCCGGCCTATTCCATTCGGATTGACAACGCCTGCCACGCTATTTCGCCGTTTCCACGTAGAGCGGCAAGTGGCGATAGTAGACCTCGAGCGACAAGAGATTGAGCGTGGTCACGTAGAGGCGGCCGCAATGAGGGCCCCAGCGGTCGGGCACCGGGGCACGAGGGTTCCAGCTTCCCGCCATCGGCCCGGTTTTTTCCTGCGACTCGATCAGCATGGGGTGAAGCTGGTCGTTCCATGCTTTCCAGTGCTCGCCCCCCATGTGAAACATGACTTGAGTGGCGTAATACCAATAATAGGCGTCGCGTTCCGGCTCGCGGCGAGTGCCAATGGCCGGCGGGTTGGAAAGCAAATACTCCGAGCCAGCCACCAGATGCACGTTTTCGCGCTTCCAACCGGTGTAAAGCCGCATTAAGAGACCGACTGAAGTTATGGTGGGATTTGGCCGCCGGCCGTGACGTTGCTGGGGCGTGTCGGGCGCCAATGGATTGTAAACGTACAGGTGGCGATCCGTGGGAGACTTCTGGGCGCTGTCGAGCCATTTCTCCACGTTGCGGAACGTCTCGGGCGGAACCGCAAGTCCCGCCAATTCGCCGCTCTTGAGGGCCATCATCATCCAGCCCGTGACCGACGTGTCCGAACCGTAGTTGGGCGAGTACCGCCAGCCGCCGCGGGTTTTGTGCTGGCCAGCGACGATAAAGTCCATCGCCTTTTGGGCCAGCTCGCGCAGGGCCGAGTCTTGCGTCATGCCATAGGCCTCGGCCACGGCGATGCTCGCCACGCCATGACTATAAAGCCACATCGCCGCATCGCTGGGGCCGCCGGTGCGAACGTAAAGGTCGCCATCGGGCCGTTGGTTGCGCGCCAGAAAGTCCAGGGCCTTGCGAATCGTGTCTTTATACTTGCCGTGCTGGTGCGTATAGCCGCCGCCTTGGAACGCCAGGAGCGCCAGTCCCGTTGCCGCGGTATCGGAGTCCAGGGCCGCCGTCTCGTTTTCGTAGCCGGGCTGTCCGCGGCCAAAGTTGGAGAACGACCAGCTTCCATCAGGCATTTGGTGTTTGGCCAGAAACGCCAAGCCGGCTTCGACGGCCTCTTCGGTCATCGGCGGTGGTCCGCCTCCGCCGCTTTGGTCGCCTTTTTCTTTGGGGCGCAAACGCTGCGCGAACGCCTCGGCGGGAGCGACCGCCGTCAGGTTCACCGCCGGCGCGCCGCCAACCTCGCGACGCACGAAGCGGGCTTCGCGGAAATGGACGGTATCAGCGTCCGGCTGTCCGCGACGATTGGCCACGCCCACGTCGGCGGTCAGCGTAGCGCCTAACCCACCCGGACCTTCCGGAGCGGCCACGCTGACGGGACGCGCGCCGCTGGCGGCCTCAAACGCCAGTTGGCTCATGTCCATCTCGCCCATGTTGTCGAGGTTTCCCGCCACCGCGGCCATGTCGGGTACGGAGCCTTCGCCCGAAGGCGTGCCCGATGGAACGACCGGCGCGGCCTCGGCGCTCAATCCGCCCGCTAGGGCCACCTGCGTTTCTCGACGGCCCGGAGAACCGGAATTCGATGCATCGGCCAACAGCGGTCCATTGGCGGCGGCGGACGAGGCGGCGCGGCGGCCCAGTTGCGGTCCCGCTTGTCCGTCGCGCGGGGCGTCCACCGCGGCGGGGCCTTCCAGCGCGCCGACCGGTCCGGCCACGGCTTGCGCTAACACGCCGCCTGCCACGGGAGCATTCAAATCGCCCGCCGCCGACGCCAAAGAGGGAACACTCGGAGCGCCGCCCGAAACGGGTGCGCCAGCCAACATCGGCGCGTCGGCTTGTGTGGCGGCGGCGAACTGTGGCCCGGTTGACGCCTGCGTGCGAGATAGCGAACCGCCGCCCGCTTCCGGAGCGCCCGGTGCGGCGGCGACGGTTTCGGCACGGGCGACCTGCGCAGCGCCGGCCATCGCGGCGTCGCTTGGATCCGAGGGAGGCCCGGCTTGCGCGGCGCCAGCCGGTCCGCCCGCTGCGGGAACTCCGCTGGTATCAGCCGGTCCCGCGGCGCCGCCTGCCGCCGCTAACGCGGCCAGGCGTTCTTCTTCGTCTTCCTCTTCTTCCGGCGATCCGCTGGTTCCAGGCGAAGAGGGTGCGGCGGCCAACGCATCGGCGGTGGGCGCCGTCATGCCCGGGCTTCCGCCCGTGGCGGACCGCGCCAGTTGCGCGGGTTGGTTCTCGTCGTTGGGATCGCCCGCTCCACCGCCGGCTTGCGCCGCGCCGGGCGGGGCTTCCAGCGTCTCGGCCCGCGCGACTTGCGTGGGAGCGACCGAAGACGCGCCGCTAATTTCAGAGGTCGGGCCGGTTTCCACTGCGGTGCTGGGACCACCACTGATTGGCTCTCCACCTCCCGGGTTGGCAGCCACGGCGGCCAAGGCGTCAATCTGCGGGTTGGGACGCGGCGGTTCGCCGCCACCGGCGCCCGCGGGTGCGGCGGCCATGTCGGCCACTTCCACCGAGGCGAGCGCCACTTCCGGAGCGCCCGAGGCGGCGCTGCGCGCCGTTAACCGCGACTGTTGCTCCGAGTTCAATTCGGGCTGGCCGCCGCCCGCGGCGCGACTGACGCCTTCCGTGGCGACGATGCGCGTGGGGCCAGTGTCTACTTCGACCGTTCCCGCCGCGGCCGAGACCGGCGAAGCTTCCGCCTGACTATCGGACCGCGCCAGGGCGGCGCTACTGCTGGCGTTGATTTCGCTCGGCTGCTCGGCGCCCAACGTATTGGGCAGCGGCACATCGGCGGCTTGCAAGGTCGCGCTGGGCGCCATATCGCCAGCATTCGCGCGAGCCACGAGCGCGGGCGAATTGGGCGAGAGTTCCGGACCCGGACTGGACGAGCGCGATGTGGCCCGCGTGGCCGACGCCGAAGCCACCGCCGAAGCGCCCGCGCTGGTCGGAGCGGCGCGGTCGAGGTTCACCGAGGCGCCCATTCCCGCCGTTCCCGTTTCACCCCGCGCAAGCGCCATTTGCGCCGGTTGTGGCGAGGGTTGACTGGTGGATTGCGTCGCTTCGGCCAACGCGGGGCTTTCCACCTGCGTCGGCGAAACGGCGACCGTGGCCGTGCGCGACGCACGCGCCGGGCTGGCCGTGGGCGATGCGGCGGGGTTGGTGGTCGGTACCGCGGCCGTCTGCGCCCGCGTGGGCGATGGCCGGGCCGCCTGGAGCGACGGACTGCTGGAAGGAGTCTCCAACGCCAGAGGATTTTGCGTGACGGTGGGGCTGCTGGTCGCCTGGCGAGCCACGGTGGACGCCGAGGGACGCACTTCGGCCGGCGTGGACGTAGCGGCCGGCGCCGCCGAAGGTGACGGGGCAGCCGCCACGGCGGTTACGTTGGGCGTTGCCTCGCTCGCGCGCCGTTGATTAGGCGTGGGCGAGGGAGCTTGAGCAATGGTTGGCGCCGCTTCGGCCGGAAGGCGGCGCGTGGTGGTCTGAGCGCTCGCGGGCGACTGCGCCGGTGTGGGCGTGGCCGGTGTTGGCTCGTTGGTGCTGCGCGCCACTTGCGGCGACGCCGTCGCTTGCCGGGCTACGGCGGTACTGCTCGGCTGCGGCGTGGCGGCCGGCGTAGGCGAAGATGCTCCTGGGTTGGTGGTTGGTTGGGCTTGCGTGTTCGCCACGGCCACTTGCTGGGTCGCTTGTCGCTGGACCGGTTGCGTTGTGGGCGCATTCGCGGCCGGCGCGGGCGATGGCTGCGTCTCGCGGCGGGCCAACGGGGTCGGTGTGGTTTGCTGCGCGACCGCGGGCGAAGGCGTCTCGACGGGCGTGGTGCGCTGGACGACGGTTTCGGTCGTTTGACGCTGAATAGGATTCGTCTGAGGAGTAACGGTGGGAGTTGCCGGCGTCGGTTGTGGGGTGCGGCTAGAGGTGGGATTGTCCGCCGCCATCGCGATTTCGGGGCGTGTTTGCGTCGCGGTGCGTTGCTGCGGATTGGGCGCTGGCGCCTGAGCCACCGTGGGCGCGGTCGGCGAATCGACTTGCCGGCGCTGGACCTGCGCCGCCGTTTGGGAGGCGGCTTCAGGCGTCTGGACCGGCGTGGGCTGCACTGGCGTGGGAGACGCGGTTTGTCGGGTTACCGACACCCGGTTCGGCTGCACCTCTTGTGGCTGATTGGGCTGCGCGGCGGCAACCTGCGGCGCAGGCTCCACTTGCGAACGCGGGACCACTTGCGGATCGTTCACGCGGCGCTGGAGCGTGGGCGCGGCCGTATTCTCGGGGACGGGGCTAGGCTGCGTCTCGCGACGAGCCAATTGAACCTGCGTTTGTTCGCGGGGGGTGGTAGGATCCTGGTCTACCGGGCGACGTTGGGCCTGCGTTTCGGCCGTCTGGCGTTGGACCGGCGTGGCGTTGGGCTGCGGCGTGCTGGATTGCTGGCTGGAGGCGCGCGTGGTGGCCGGGGCGGCGACCGCTTGGGCGATGGCCTGCGGAGCGGTCTGCGTCGACTGGCGACTGAGTTGCGACTGCTGCTCGCTCATCCGGGGGACCGTTTCTGACGGCCGACGCTGCTCGACTTCCGCAGGTTTGACGGTCTGTTCGGGTTCGGGAACCGGCTGAGGCTGCGGCTGGACCTGCTCGATGGGATCCGGGCGTTCGATCGGCTCTTGCTGGAGTTCCTGGTCTTGTTCCGGTTCGGGCGTCTCGGTCTCGACCGGACGAAGGAAGTCCTGCTGCTGACGCTCTTGGGGGTTGGTCTGGAATTGGTGGTAATCGGGAAGCACGGTCGACCGATGGACCACGTCCCGAACTTCGCGGTTATCGGGAAAGACCTTGCTGAAGATGGTGCTCTCGAACATCACCACGCCCAGCACCAAATGCAGCAAGAGGCAGATGGCCAACGAAAACTGCACCGCGCGGCGCATGAGGCGCCGATCGACAAAGCGGGTCAGGATCATCAACGCCCCGATCACGATGGGCGTGATAATAAGCCACGTAATGGCGTTGGCCCACCAGCGCAAGTCGTTGAAGCGCAAATAGGCCAGGATCAGGCCGACCAGAAAGCCGCCCAGCAGCACCAGCGCAAGCTGGATCGGCCAAAGCTGCTCCTCGAACGGCTGAGGACGCGCCAGCTTTTGCTTGCGAATGACGCGGCGGACTTTACTTTTGGCCATGATTGCTCGGGTTCGTGGCGCCGTTGGCTCTGCCAGTACGGTCCCGTCGAAAGTCTTGTCTAATCGTCGCCCGCGGTGGTCACCACGTAACTTACCACTCCGGTCTTGTTGCACAGGTTCATCACGGTCACCACATGGTCAAAAACCACGTTTTTATCAGCGCGGATGACCACCGACTGATTGGCGGGATTATTCGTCACCGCCTGGGTCAAGGCGCGTTCCAGTTCGACCGCGCCGATGGTTCGGCCATCGACAAAGAACCGGCCCTGTCGATCAACGTTGACGAACAACTCGCGCGGCTCGGCAATCAGCGGTTGGGCTTCGCTGGCGCTGGGCAGCGTGACTTCCAGTTCACGGTCTTCCTGGGCGAAGCGGGTAGCGACCAGGAAGAAGATCAAGAGTTGGAATACGATGTCGATGATCGGCGTCATGTTGAGCATGCCGAGCGCATCGCCTTTTTTCAGTTGGACAGCCATAAGGATAAAACGAGCGTTGCTTGGGCGACGTTACTTGGGGGCGGGAACGGCGGGACGGCGAGACTCGACGGGAGCGGGCGGCTCGACCGGCGGCTCCTCGGTTTCTCCATGCTGGCGGCTGAAACGCACGCGGCCCTCATAACGCTCGATCTGCGGCAGCAAGTTGAACATCAACTCGTCGATCTGGTGGAACAGCGTTTGGATGCGGCCCTCAAAATAATGGGCGATCATTGCGGCCGGAATCGCCACGCACAGGCCGCCCAGCGTGGTGACCAGCGCGATGTAAATGCCCTCGGCCAAGAAGTCCGCCTTGTTCTGGCCCGGCGCCAGGCGGGTCGTGTCGTGGAAGGCGATAATCATCCCCCACACCGTTCCCAAAAGCCCAATGAGCGGCGCCACGGCGGCCGACATCGTCAGCCACCGTACATTGCCGTAAAGCCGCTCCGCCTCGCGCTGGCTCGATTCGGCGACGGTATGTTCAACTTCCGAATGGGGCCGACCCACCTTAAGCAGCATGGCCCGGACCACGTTGGCCGTGGCCGAAGGATATTCCTGACACAGACGATATGCTTTACGCGGGTCAAAACCGCCAGCGGTCGAAAGGCGACCAATCGCAGCGATCAATTCCTGAGGCAAAACCCGCGATTGACGCAAAGCCAACGCCCGTTCAATGGAGACCGTCACTACCACAATCGATAAAAACGCCAACGGAATCATGAACAAACCGCCAGACACCAGCAGTTCCAAGATGTTGATCTCGTCGCCGTCATTGGGCGCCGGAGCCGTCGATTCGGACGTAGCGGGCGTGGCAGGCGCTGACTCATCACCCGCATAGGGGGCGGGACCAGCGCCATCGCCGGTGTCTTGCGCCCTCAGAGCCGACGTAGAGCGAAATTGCGCCGTGGCAACGACCAACGCCAAGGCCGCCAGCAACATAACGAACAGATTTCGCGGATTAGTAGCGTTTCCGAACATTCAGGCAACTCACGAAAAGCCGGGTGGATAGAACGAGATTGGTGTGGAAAAGGAGAGAATAAGTTGAGAATTATTATAACAAGTGGTATTTCACCGCGCCGACTGTGACGCGGCGAATTCCAAGATTTGGAGGGTGAAGGGCGAGGGCCAGCCGAACGGTTAACTGGTCTATTCGCGAAACTCGGCCGAAATTATTCGATCGCGATCCTGGCAAGAGGAGGTCCGACGCGCCGCCGTCGCGGTGCGGCGGCCTCGGACAAGGCCCCAAGAACTATTTTATGCTCGGCACCCCGGTAGAGTTACCGTGGGCGAGACCGATGGCTTGGGGGACAGTGTTCCCCGTATGGGTTTTCTTCTCGGCAGTTGACGGACGCAGTGGGGACGATCACAATCGCCGCGTGCGAAATTTTCCGTGTCTTTACACCAAGGAGATTGTATGAATCGTTCTCATTTCCTGGGAATGCTCGGACTGTGCCTGGCGATTCTCGTGGTTCCCGTCGCTGCGGAAGACGCTCCCAAACATCCCGCGGTGACGCCCGTGCCGCGTGAAGGAGGATGGATGCAGCGTCACGAAAGCTTCAATCGTCGCGTCCAGCAAGGCAATGTCGATCTGATCTTTATCGGCGACTCGATCACCCAAGGCTGGGAAGGCTCTGGCCGCAAGGTGTGGGATGAGTTCTACGGCAAACGGAACGCTGTCAACCTGGGCATCGGCGGCGACCGGACGCAGCACGTTCTCTGGCGCTTGGACCACGGCAATATCAAAGGCATTTCGCCGAAACTGGCGGTGCTGATGATTGGCACCAATAACTCAGGCGACAATTCATCCGAGCAAATCGCCGACGGCGTAACCGCGATCGTCAAGAAACTGCGCGCCGAACTTCCCGAAACGAAAGTCGTGGTGTTGGGAGTTTTCCCGCGCGGCGCCGACAAAAACGACAAGCGCCGCCAGGTGAATACCGGCGCCAACGAGCGCATCGCCAAGTTGGCCGATGGAAAAATGGTGCATTACTTGGATATTGGACCGGCGTTCCTGGCCGACGACGGCACGCTGTCGAAAGAGATCATGCCCGATCTGCTGCACCTGAGCGAAAAAGGCTACCGTTTGTGGGCGGAATCGATCGAGGGCAAGGTCGCCGACCTAATGGGGGAAAAAGCGTCGGGCTAAGTCTCGCCAGTTCGGTCATGAACCCGCCATGCTTCTTGCAAGGGCATGGCGGGCGTAACGGGCAGGGGGCGCCCTACCGCGCATCTTCGTCGCGCGGTGGTCCGGCCACGCGCAGCGAATCGGCAACCGCGGCTCGCTCGGTAAGCGTGTCGTAATCGCCAGCCGCATTGGAGGTTTCGGCGCCCACGCCGCTCCACGCCGCGTCGGCCAGTTCTCGGTTCCAGAGCATTTGCAACTGGTGCGGCGTTGCGGCGTCGTCTTCCAGGCCAAAGCGAAGCAAGCGGCCCAGTTGCGTTAGACTCGCCAACTGAAACCGGTGATAATTGTAGAGTTCTTCCTCGTTGACAAAGACGGATACGTCGTCGCGGGGTCGGCTCGCGTTCGTTCCCAGCACGACGACGCGAAAATGGTGGCGAAAACCGCGCCGTTGGGGATGAATCGAGGCAATGTGGATCATGGCCTAATGCTTTCGCAAAAAAACGTACTCGTAGCGACCCGGGGAGCGTCGAACGGTGTTGAATAAGGCGGAGGGACTAAATCGCCTCTTCTTTTTGGTCCTGCACCTTATCCTATCGTAGATTTTGCCTGTGAAAACCGACCGCACCAAGTCCATTTTCGCCCACCCGGCGGTGGCTCTGCTTGGGCTGGTGATTGCACCCGTGGCCATGTACCACTGGGTCAGTAGCGTGATGGAGGAACAGGTCAGACACTTGGAATCTCCGATTGCCGGGCGCGATGGCAAGCCGACCAGCGTCACATCGCGCGAACCGGTCGAACGCATGGTCCATGCGCCAGGCGTTCGACCGAGTGTGTTCTACGCCCCGGGGCAAATTACGCTCAGCCAGAACGACGAGGTGGTGGGAGTGCTGGTTAACGGGCAGCCGCGCGCCTACCTGCTCGATGCTCTGCGCGATCTCTCGCACTGTGTTGTGAACGACGTGGTGGGCGAACGCGCCGTCGCGGTGATTTACGCCGCCGACGAGCAACGGATCCGCGTGCTCGTCTCGCGACGCAAGCAAGGCGTGGCGCCCACGTCGAGCGGCGAACCTGCGCTCTTGAACGTCGGTATTACGGGCGAAATCGGCGGGCAGTTAATGATCTCGTACCGGGGACAGGACTTTTTCAGCGACGAACCCTTGCAAGGTTTGTCGGACTATCCCTTTTCTCATTGTACCTGGAGCACCTGGCGCCACGCCTATCCCGACACCGACATCTACATCGGGGAGTCGCACCTGGGCGCCGAGTAAAGGCAACAGGGTTTTTCGTTGCCCCATTGCGCCGCGGATCGTGAGCTGGTTAGGGAATTCTCTCGTGGTTGAATTCGCCAGAATTCAACGGTCTTAATCAATTGCGGAAGGCTTGTGACTTCAACGGCACGGCCCCACGTTCTCTTTGCCCGACGACGTGCAAAACCCGCGGTTCGCGGATACAGTGAATGTCGTCAAGGATTCGGCGCCCTTCCCCGCGGCATTGCCATGAGCCAGCGTTGCCCCTTCTGTCATCAGGAAATCCCCGCTCTTCAGTTTCAAGCCCACCTCGCGCACCACACCCAGTTGCGTAAAGACGGGCAGATGACGGAACATGTCACGGTTGCGCCCGAGGGGCGATACCCGGTCGAACTGCTAAATGTTCCGCGATGGTACCGCCACGAGTCCTGCGGGGAGATCACGGGGATGCCCGCGGAAATTTGACGATAGGCGCCGTGGACTCCAACAACAACACAGCGACATGCGCCGCCAGCACGAAGAACTGCGGGAGCAGATGCGGAGCGGCCAGTTCTAATATTCCTTTCCCCACCCACGCCCATGAATGATGACCGACTTCGAGCCGATGCCCTGGCAATCTGGCGCGCCGGGGTCGCGGCCGTGCGCAGCGACCGCCTGGTGCGCGAGAACGTGGCCATCGACGGCGACGAACTTTGGATCTGCGAAGAACGTCTGCCGCTAAACTCCCTCGGGCGGATCGTGGTGGTGGGAGCCGGCAAGGCAGGGGCGGGGATGGCCGCAGGATTGGAAGAAGCGCTTGGTGACCGCCTTCTCGAATCCGATCGCGTTACGGGTTGGGTCAACGTCCCCGAAGATTGCGTGCGCCCCCTGCGGAAAATCACGCTGCACGGCGCGCGTCCCGCCGGTCTCAACGAGCCAACCGAGGCGGGAGTGCGCGGCGCGAACGAGATTCTTCGTCGGGTCGAATCGCTCGAGGAACGCGATCTGGTGTTATGCCTGATTTCGGGCGGAGGCTCGGCGTTGTTGCCCGCTCCGGTCGAAGGAATTTCGCTCGAAGATAAACAGGCGATTACCCGGCACTTAAGCGCCGCGGGAGCGAACATTCAAGAGTTAAACACCGTCCGCAAGCGGCTCAGTCGCATCAAAGGCGGCGGCCTGGCCCGCACCTGCCGCGCGGGACGATTGATCGCGCTCGTTATTTCCGACGTGCTGGGCGACCCACTCGATATGATTGCCTCGGGACCGACCGTGGAAGACGCATCCGAACCGCGCGCCGCCTTGGAGGTGCTAGAGAAATTCCATGCCCGCGAGGCAGGCATTGCCCCGCGCGTGTTCGATTCCCTGAAACGCCAGGCAAGCACCGGGGCGAACACGAACCGGCCAACGACGGCGCGCGTCAGCAACCACATCATCGGAAACCTCGCGGTGGCGGTGGACGCGGCAGGCGTGGAAGCGGAACGCCGCGGTTACTCGCACGCCATGACTTGCGCCACGCGCCCCGAGGGCGATGCGGAACAGGTTGGCCAAAAACTAGCTGCAATGGCGCTGCAAATGCGTTCCGAAGATGGCCCCGACTGCCTGATCACCGGCGGCGAGCCAACCGTGCGCCTGGCGCCCGCGGGGCAGCGTGGCCGAGGAGGCCGCAACCAGCAACTGGTGCTTGCCGCGCTGGAAACCCTTGCGGCGCAAGACTCGGGTAGGGGCATGGACCGCGTAAGTTCGAATCCCTTGGACGGTTTGGCGCTGCTCTCCGGCGGCACCGACGGCGAAGATGGACCCACCGACGCCGCCGGCGCCCTGATCGACAGCGCTGTCTGGAAATCAGCCCAACAGCAGCAGCTTGCTCCGGTCGACTATCTCCGCCGCAACGACGCCTACACTTTCTTCCGCGCCACCGGCGGCCTGATCCAAACCGGCCCCACCCACACCAACGTCTGCGACGTTCGCGTGGTGGTCGTGGCCCGCAAGTAAGCCGCTCTTGTCAACGACAGAACCCGGCACATAATCGTGAAGAATTCTCTACTGTGGGTTGAGCGGTGGAAGCTCGGCGAGAAACGTTGAAACGCGGTCGTGCCACTCGCGCGACGGCGGGTCGTTGTGGTCGTGACCTTCTAAAGGGAGAAACGCTTTCTCGCCGCGATAAACCTCGTGCAGTCGCTTGGCGATATCGTAAGGCACAATCGAGTCGGCCGTCCCGTGACTCTGAAGCAACGGCCCTCGGTATGCATTAATACGGTTGAGCGAATCAAGCCGGGTGCGCATAAGCAGACGCACCGGCGCCCAGGCATAGTGGACCGCCGCCACGTCGGGCAACGACGTGAAGGTCCGTTCGAGAATCAGGCCCCGAGCGCCGTTTTGAGCGGCCAATTCCACCGCCACGGCGCCGCCCAACGAACGCCCCCAGAGCACGACTTCGGACGGGGCCACGCCGGCTCTCTTCGCCAACCATGCCTGCGCCGCCAGACCATCGGCAATGACGCCTGCTTCCTTGGGTCGACCTTCGCTGCGGCCATAACCACGATAATCGAAGGCAAACACCGCAAGGTTCAATTCATCCCGCAGGTACGCTAAATACGGTCCGAGATAGGCGACGTTCTCGCCGTTGCCGTGGCAAAACAGCACCTGCGCTCGCGGTTGCGGCGGCGCAACGTACCACCCATGTAGTTTCACGCCATCGGCCGCGGTGAAGTACACCTCCTCTTGACCAAGCTGGTCGGGCGCCCAGTCGCCGATTGGGTACTTGGGAGCGGGGAAGATCAAGGCTTCCTCGAAGAACATTAATAGGCCCAACAAGCTCATATAAAGGATGGCGACCCAGGTGACGAATTTCCGCAAGCGACGCAGCCACGGACGACGCATCACGGTCTTGGCGTTCGCGGTGTCGGCTCCTTTCATCCTACGGTACCCACTTCTGATTGCCACAAGCTGACGGATGTTTTACGCCAACAAAAAACTCCCGCGTTCGGGCACGCCGAACCGCGGGAGCAAAACGAATTCGAATTCGTCCTGGGTGCGCACCCGGACATCGCCGCGCTAGAATGCGTAATTCGGGTTCTTCACGTCGAAGTCGGCATCAGTCAGGCCGACGTTCAACTTGAGATCAATATAGGTGTACTCCTCCAGGAGTTCCGGTTTTCCATTGGCGGTCTTGGGCCAATCATACGCCTCGTAGCGAATGGGCACGCGCAGTTCGTCGTCGATGTAAATCCGCGCCACGTGAAAGTCCATGTCCGGCTTCCGCTGCGGATGCAACAACTGAATGCACGTGCAACTCCGCCCGTTGACTTTGGCGTTTTGATAGAACTTCACGTCCATTTCCGTGAACTTGCGGAGCGTGGTCCCCTTATCGATCAATTTAAGGACCAGGTTTTCGATGCCCAGGTCGGTAATCGGGTAACGCTGGCCGCGCATTGCAAACGCGCCGTCCGGTTGAAGCCATACCGTGGGCAGCCACTTTCCTTTGGCGCCGCCTTCATGGGCGCACAATTTCCCCTCGTTCTGCCCTTCCACGAAGATGACTTCCCGGCCCTTCACTTCCACGGGCTTGAGAAAGTACAAATACACGCTGAACGGCGCAACCTTGCGCCCGTCCACCGTCTTGCCGTTGCGGATCTTGGCGAACATGTATTCATAGTCGCCAAGCACGTCGCCGACACGTTCGCGTTTGGCGACGGTGCAGGTGTAGTCGCGCACGTCGCTACGGATGCGCTCCAACCCCTCGCGGGCCATGTCAAGCGCCGGATCAAGGGGATGGGTCGCCTCGCCCGCCCGGATGGGTTGAGACGTGGCTTTCGTAACGCGGTAAACAGGCTCCTGCAACCGGTCCTGGCCGGGTTGCTGGGCGCCGCACCAGGCGGCCATCATTACCGCCAGGGGTAACGCAGCCGCACCGAGGAACAACGTAGCACGCAACTTCAGCATCGCAAAATGTTTCATAGGCTTCCCCTGCGAGGGTAAGGGAGAAGGGGGGACGAGCCAAGGGTGGTGCGGCGACAACCAGCCCACAGCCGCAACCAGACGGAGTTCTTTCCCCGACAGCAAACGGCGCGCCCCGGCGCGTGTGTCGGAAACCGCAACGAGGCATCGAAGGCCGCCGGAACGCGAATATGCGGGTTAGCGAAACGACGCAGCATCAACCCCAACAGGGACTTCCGTCGAACTTCGAAAACTGCTTGCATGACGACTCTTCCCGAGTTCTATCGCCCAGTGCTCCGAGCAAAAATTACAAGCGGGGAGTAAAAAGGGTGAAGTTCCGCGTAAGTCCTTGAAGCAAGCCCAATCGTTTGCCAAAGCCTTTGCATTTTACGCAGTCTATGAGATTGGAGGGAGTGCGATTTCGGGAAAATGTTCCCTCCGGCGCCGCGATTTTTCTCGCGCGTTGACAATACTTCGCGGTTCTTTCTGAATCCAGGCGAACGCGAAGCGTAAGCGCGAATAGCCCTTCCCGCCTCGCTCACCCGTTTTAAAGATGCGCTGCTTTGAGGGATCACCTGCAGCATCTACCGCGTTGTGGCGTGTTTCTTTGCCGCGAAGCAGCAGAAGAGGGCAGACGTTCAAGGTTTGGCCAAATCAAGCGAATAGCGCAACTTTGAAACTTACGCGTCGGGCTTGTATTGGAATCCTTAACACAGCGCCCCTGCACGGGGAAGGCGGCGCCATTGACGAGCGCGTACGAACCCTTCGCCCCGCACAAAACGTCAAAAACCGCATGAAAAACTATTTATCCGGCGCACCGTTTGCAAAGACAAAGTCGCAGCCTATGCCGCGCCCGTCGAGCCGAACTTATGATCTCGCAGGCATTTACCGTCATCCGCGGCGACAGTCCCATCGTCGCGACCGCCATCCACGACGGGCACGCCGTGCGCCCCGAGGTGGCGCGTCATTTGGCCTTGTCCGAACCGCAACGACTGCGCGAAGAAGATCCGTACACGGGCGAATGGACGCGCATCGCTCCCAACCAGGTGATTGTGCATCGCTCGCGGTTTGAAGTTGATCTGAACCGTCCGCGGGACGGGTCCGTCTACTTGGAGCCTGCGGACGCCTGGGGGCTGAACGTATGGTCCTCGGCGTTGCCCGGCGCCGAACTAGAGCAGTCCCTAGCGCAATACGACGCGTTTTATCGCCAGATGTTCTCGCTGTTGAACGCATTGCGGGAACGGCACGGCCGATTCGTCGTGCTCGACTTGCACACCTACAACCACCGGCGCGAGGGCGCCGAAGGTCCGGCCGCCTCCACTTCGGATAATCCGGACATCAACCTCGGCACGGGGACGATGGATCGGCGCCGGTGGGAGCCGCTGGTGGACCGATTCTTGCACGATCTGCGTAGCTTCGACTATCCAGGCCGAACGCTCGACGCGCGCGAGAACGTGCGGTTTCGCGGCGGTTTTTTTCCTCGCTGGATTCACGCCACGTTTCCCGACTCCGGCTGTGCGTTGGCGGTGGAAGTGAAGAAGTTTTTCATGGATGAGTGGACGGGGGCCCTCGATTCCGAACGGCACGCGTGGGTCCGCGACGCGCTAGCGTCGACCCTGCCGGGACTCCTCGAAGCGCTAGCAACATGCCCAACAACAAGCAGTCGCTATCCGCGGAATTCAAACGGTTGATGGACGTGACGGCGGATCGACTGACGCGCAACAAGATGCTCCGCCGGCGTCTACCAGCCGGTGGTCGAATTCACATCGACCGGCAACTCCCGTTCCTCTTCGTGTGCCGCGCGCCTGGTCCCCACGACGACATCAATACGCCCCGCCTGATTACCGCCGAAGCCTCTTACCTGATTGCGCCGTCTGGTTCGGAGTTTCAGCCTGCGGTTCAGCGTTTGTGTCGCCATGTCATCGAAACCCTGCGAGATGTGTTCGACAAGTTCCTGCTCATCGAGCTTTGGGCCAGCGAGACATCTCGGCGGTCCACGCTTCCCGAATGGGAGTTGCCCCGCCCTGGGTTTACGCTGTTCACCGCCGCGCCCGAATCGGCTCCCGCCACGGTGGAAGTGTTGCAAAAGTCGCTTGGCAAAATCCAGGTGGGCGAACAGCCGGCCGAAGTCGCGATGGCGCAGTGCGAGGAACCGGCGCCGCCGGGCTTGTCTCCCCTGCTGACGCGCGAAGAAGTGGAGCAACTAGGCGTTGGGTTCCTGGGGGTCGAGGTCGATCCGATCTACCGCGATCCGCCTTCCGGAGCGCTGTATCCCTTGTTGCTGCGAGAGCTTCGGCCCCAGGTGAGCCGCGCCCTGAAGCGCGCGGCGTGCGCCTTCGCGGGGTTAGACAACACAACGCCTCCTCGCCACTTTGAATCGCTCGGGCGAAGGGCGCTCGTGCGGGCCGTGGGCGCTTCGGACCGCTTGCTTGCGGAAGTCGCCAAGGCGTTTGATTTTCTGCTGTTAGTGACGCCGATCAACGCCGAGCAGGCGTGGCGCGAGTTTGTCGCGCATGACTTCGAGAAACCACCGCGTTTCTTCTACCGGCCACTTCCCGTGGATCCCGACCTGCTCAAGCGGAAGTTGTTCCAAGTCCCTCTGGAAAACATCGAGGACCCGACGCTAGCGCACTTACTGCGGAGCAAGCAGCATGAACTCGACGGGCAAATCACGATGCTCCGCGAACGTGGCACGCGGCGTTTTCTGCTGATGGGAATGCAGGTTTACGGAGAGGTGGAAAAATCGCTGTTGGACCTCGCGCTGCAAATCCTTGCGACGCTGCCCCCGAAAGGCGCTTCTCGCGAAACCGAGTCCGACGCCGCCGGAGTGGTGGACGCGGTCACCTTCGCGGCCCGCGCTCGAAGAGAGATCGAGGCGTATCGCCGCCTGGATCCAGAATTCCAGGCGACCGTCGAGATTACCGACGAGATTCCGTCGGGATTGATGGTCGCGCGCAAGCGGCTGCTAGTGGCCGCCAACTTTCACACCACGCCAGAGCGAGTCGAACCCTTGGTTCATCATGAAGTTGGCACGCACTTGCTGACCGGACACAACGGCCGCTCCCAGCCGTTTCGGCAACTGGAGTCGGGACTCGCAGGTTATGAGCCGCTGCAAGAAGGACTTGCCGTGTTCGCGGAATATCTGGTCGGCGGACTGACCCGCGCCCGGATGCGCGTCCTCGCGGCAAGGGTGGTGGCGGGCCACGCCATGACGCAAGGCGCGACGTTCATCGAGACGTTCCGGAAACTGACCGAGGAGCATGGCTTCTCGGGTCACAGCGCGTTCACCATTGCCATGCGAATCTTCCGTGCGGGCGGGCTAATGAAAGACGTGTTGTATCTCAAGGGTCTCGATCAATTGTTGGCTTACCTGCGTCGTCACCAGGAGTTGGACCACCTGTACGTCGGTAAGATCGCCCTGGAAGACGTGCCTTACATGCGGGAATTGCGGCGCCGGGAAATCGTCCACCCGCCCGCCATCGAACCGCGGTTCTTGAAAATACCCGAGGCGCGGCGGCGGTTGGACGCGAGCCACCGTTTGGAGCCCTTCGACCTCATTCGCGAGTGTACTTTATGAAAGCGGCATTTTTCGTCAACGACCTGGCGACTGAAAAACCCAACTACACCTCCACCCGGCTCGCGCACGCCATGATCGGTCGCGGGCATGAAGTGTGGTACATCACGCCCGGCGATTTCGCCTACGACCCGGACAACCAAATCCACGCCCACGCGGTAGCGCCCGCGGAAGGTCCGCTCGAATCGCCGGAGCAGCTCCTCCAACGGCTCCAAGGCGAAGACGCCAGGAAGGAGCGCATCACGGTCGACGCGTTGGACGTGTTATTGCTGCGCAACGACCCTTCGTTGGACCTGATTGACCGGCCTTGGGCGTACAACGTGGGTATCATCTTTGGGCAGTTCGCGGCCCGTCGCGGCGTGCTGGTGATGAACGATCCCTTCGGCCTCGCGCACGCCATGAACAAGTTGTATTTCCAGCAGTTTCCCAGCGAAGTCTGCCCGCGCACGCTCGTGACGCGCTCTTCCCGCGACGTGAAACACTTCATCAAGGAGCACGGCGGCGCCGGCGTCATCAAGCCGCTTCAAGGATCGGGGGGGAAGAACGTGTTTTTAGTCACCCCCGACCATGCCGCCAACTTGAACCAAATGATTGAAGCGGTCAGCCGCGACGGCTACGTGATCGTACAGGAGTACCTTCCCGCCGCCAAAGAGGGAGACACGCGCCTGTTCCTGCTCAACGGCCGGCCGCTGGAGCATGAGGGGAAGTACGCGGCGTTTCGGCGAATTGCGGGCGAGGACGACATGCGAAGCAACATGCACGTGGGAGGAAAGGCGGCGCCCGCCGAGATTGATGAAACCGCCCTCCGCATCGCCGACGCCGTGCGGCCGAAATTGGTGCAAGACGGGATGTTCTTCGTGGGACTGGACCTGGTGGGCGATAAGTTGATGGAAGTGAACGTCTTCAGCCCCGGCGGCGTGTACTCGGCCAGCGCTTTGACCGGCGTTGATTTCTTGTCGGTGCTCATCGACGCGCTGGAGCGCAAACTTGTGTACCGCCGCGCCTACCCCGGCGTGTTCTCCAACGCCGAATTAGCAACCCTCTAATCAGGGCGGCCTACAAATTTCCTACGACGCGCGGCCCGCCAACGCCGCCCGTTTTTCGTCAATGAACCGAACGTGGTGGGGCAGGTGCTTGGTGACTCCCTCCAGGAGCGCTTGCAGGGTCAACGGGCCTGCCTCGGAATGAATTCCTTCCCGTTGAAAGTCCGTCGCAGATAAGGTTTGCAAGATCCGGCCCATTTGACCGCGAACCGCTTCAATCAGCCGCAACTCCTCGTCCACGTCGCGTTGCGCATAGGCGAGCCGGGCGGCGAATACGTCGGGATCGCCGCCAAAGAATGTCGGGCGGTCTTCGGCGATGACGCGTTTCATCCGGTCGGCGTAGACCGGCTCAAAGTCCGCCAGATGACACACAACTTGCCGCGTTGACCATTTACCGGCAATGGGCCGCGCGTCCCTATCGCTTTCGGTCATGCCAGCCACGGCCTCCCGCAACAATTGCGGGCCTGCTAAATACTCCTGAATCCACTGCGAATGACTCATCATGCGTCCTGGCTACTACCCCGTTCACGGAATCAAAGACGTATTAGGTTTTACAACCGACAGGTCCAAGATACCATGTTCGCGAAGTCGTTTCACGGCTACGGTCGATCCTCGAACGTAGGGTTTTGCCAATGGCCAAGGCGCCCAACGAGAAGAAGCCCTTGCGCGTCGACGTGATGTTGCGGCGCGTCGCGAACGCGGTCCGCGATTATCCCAAGGCGGCGTTGTTTGAACTGGCCGATCAAGGGTACGGCTCGGCTTTTGAGATTCTTGTGGCGTGCATTCTTTCGATTCGCACGCGCGACGAGACGACCATGCTTGCCGCCCCACGCCTGTTCGCGGCGGCGCGGACGCCCAAGGCGGTGGCGAAACTTTCGGCGAAGGAAATCGACTCCCTCATCCACGACTGCACCTTCCACGAGCAAAAGGCGCCGCGGATTCGCGAGATCGCGCGGCGGATCGTGGACGAGTTCGGCGGTGAGGCGCCGTGCGACTTCGATACGCTTACCAGCTTCGGCGGCGTAGGACCGAAGTGCGCCAACCTGACGCTTGGGGTGGCTTGCGGACAGACGGTGGGGGTGGGCGTGGATGTCCACGTCCACCGCGTCGTAAACCGCTGGGGCTACGTGCAAGCGCCCACGCCCGAGAAAACGATGGCGGCGCTTCACGAGAAGCTGCCGCGCGCCCATTGGGTCAGGATAAACGCGTTGCTTGTGCCTTTTGGAAAGCACATTTGTACGGGGACTCGGCCGAATTGCTCCACTTGTCCGGTTCTGGATCGGTGCCGCCAAGTCGGCGTGACCAATCGGCGCTAAACGCACGTTCGCCAACCGTCGCGACCTGAATCGCTCCTTCTTGGCGGTTACGATTGGTAAGGTCAGGCAAACAAGAAACGCAATAACTTACGACGTGCCGCGTGGCTGGTCCGCCGAAGTCGGCGCTTCGCCGGTTTCCATGAAACTCTTGAAGCGGCGCAAGTCCTCCGCCATTTCCTGTTTTAAGCCGCTTCCCATCAGCCACGCAATTCCGTGCCCGAGTTTGCCGGCGGGCGGGTTGTACTTCATGGATACGTCGATCGCCGTGCCGCGGCCAGCGCCCAGGGGCTTGAAATGCACGCTGCCGGCGGTTTCGATGTCGCCGCCTTCCAGCGATCGCCAGGCGATCATTTCGTTCTCGCGCTCGTTAAAGATCTCGGCGTCCCATTCGACCGTGACGCCCATCGGCCCCTCGGCCACCCAATGCGAGCGTTGCCGATCAATGGCCTCGACGCTTTTCAAGTGCCGCATCACACGGGGCAGGTTTTCCACGTCTCGCCAAAAGCTGAACAGTTGCTCGGGCGGCAGGTCAATCGCAATGGCTTGCTCGACCTTCACGCCTTCTTGCGCGGGGACCGCGGTGGCCGGATTGCGTTCCGCCGTGCCCGTGCCGAGCATGTCGTAGGTGTAACAATGCCCGGTAATCCCGCGATGCAAGAGGCCCGCTCCGAACAAGCCCATGATTAAACCACTCCACCGGCCGCGCGACAGGCCCGCCAGCACCAAGAGCGCTCCAGCGGTGAGCGACCCCCAACGTTCCACTTCGCCCACGTTTTGTGAGAGAGCCGAGCCTTCAAAAGGCCGATCCACGGGAAGGACGGCATAGTCCGAGCGTGCTTGCCGGGTGTCGTCCCGCCAAATATCTCCGGAAATATTCGACTCAAGCCGGGTCATGGTTTTCTCCTTGATTCAACGTCCTGGTTTCGAGCAAAGAGTTCTTCACGCCGAGGGCGCACCTCGAGCAGGAAGAACCTCGGAGCCACAAATAGAGCAAATTGCGCACCAGCAAGCTGCATTGTCACGACCCGCGCTAATGCAGTTTCAAGTCGATCGTTGTTCAATCAACAAAGGGTGTCGGGCGGCGGAGCCTCGGCGATGCCTCAGCGATCCACGGTAAAACGCTGGGGCGTCGCCGAGGCTCCGCCGCCAGCCACTCCTCCTTCATTGCGCAGGCGACTCCTTAAAACTGCGCTAAGGGACCGCGTAAAGGGATGCTCGGGTCACCATGCGGCCTGTCGCCACGGCGGCAACAAAGATGAGGAAGCTGCAGAACAACATCCCCAGGAAAGAAAGACCCGCGCCCGGCCACGGAGAAACGTCTGCAAGCACGCGCCACAACGTGACTTGGACCAGCGTGGCCAACAAGACCCATGCCGCCGAGCGCCTCGGCTCGGCCCACAAGGGCCACACGGCCGCGACGGCCAGAAGGCTGATGCTTGTCAGCAGCGCGACCGAAATCACCGCCTGCCAACCGAGAAACACGCCAACCACGCTCATGCCCGCCAAAAGCCGTGGAACTCGACTTGCCGACATTCCAACCGGACGCAGCAGCACGCCACAGACAAGGCCGACCATTCCGCCGAGCAACGGCTCCGCGAGGAGCCTTGGCCAACCGATTTGCGTTATCGCGGCCGGGGGCCGCGCCGTCCAGGGAACCGGATGAAGCACCGCCGCGATCGGTCCCACCGTGGGATGCTCCACAATCCGCTCCACCACCGCCGCGGCCACAGGCCCGCTCAACCCCAAGAAGATTGCAAACGCGAAGAGCAGAAACGGCGCGCGTTGCCGGTCATACTCAATCAACGCCCACGTGAGCAGCAGGCAAACCAGCAGGGCATGGTATACAAAAATGGCGATTAGCTCTCCACGAAACTCCAGCGGCATCCAGACGGTTCGGCCCACGCGCGCAGTCTCGGACGACGGCAGGTTGACGCCTTGGAGAAACAGCTCCAATACAGCCAACCCGAACAGGAGAGTTCCCGTAAGAAGCTCGACCAGCGGATACCGCGAAGAAATCGGAGTGCGGCAAACGCGGCACCTTCCGCGCAGTTTGAGCCAGCCAAAAACCGGGAGGTTGTCGCCTGGGCGAATTGCGGCGTTGCACCGCGGGCACCGCGACGGCCGCCAGATGAGCGTCTCGCCGCGCGGCATTCGCCAGACGACGACATTCAAAAAACTCCCCACCGAGGCCCCAAAGGCGAATATCCAACCGGCGGCCAGCGCAGTCATCGCCCGTATGCGGATCAGTTCGCCGGTGGGCGGCGTGTAAGAAAACTTCTCCTCCGCGCTTGCCGGCGTCGCCAGCGGCGCAATCACCCACAGCGTGGCGGCGGCCGCGACTGCCAGAAATAACACCAGTGCAGGGTTCGTCACGCGGCGCCACAGCCGCCGTTTCCGCGCGCTCATGCCCGGCTTCCTCGCAGGGTCAGCACTGGCAATGCCTTATTCGGGACGAACCGCATCGCCGCGCTCCTGCCTACGAGCGACCACGCGCTGAACGAGTGTCGACAACGCCACAACGCCGCAAAAGGCGAGGCACAGGGCCGCCCCCCAATCGCCGAGAAGCGTGTACCAACTGGCTCGGCGGTCGCGATGTACTTCGGCAACGAGGATGGCCTTTTCAAAACGCGCCCCTTCCGCCCGAATGCGCCCTTCGCCGTCAATCCACGCCGATAGCCCCGTGTTGGCCGCGATCAACATGGGCGTGCGATGCTCGACGGCCCGGAACACTCCACACGCCAGGTGCAAGTCGATGATGCTCGACCCCCAGAACCAGCCGTCGTTCGTATGGTTCACCAAAATGTCCGGCTTCTCGTAACGTTGTTCGAGTTCCACAATGTGGCGGCGGATGAGGTGCGGCACGGTGCTTTCGAAACAAACGCTCGGCGACAAGCGAAAGCCCGCCACGTCAAACGCCTCGGCCCGTTGGCCGCGCGACAGACCGCCCCCCAAGGGCGTAAGCTGGTAGATCCAGGGGAAGAAGTCGCCCAGCGGCACGTATTCGCCGAACATTACCGGGTGCATCTTGTCGTACCGGCCAATCACTTCCCCCGTCTCGGAAAGATGTGCGGCCGAGTTGAACTGTTGCACGCCTTTTGGCCCGTAATGATGCACCGATACGCCGACCACCAGTTCCGGTTGGCGGTGCAATTGCTCGGCCAGCGATGCGGTCTTTTGGCGAAAGCGATCGCTGGCGTCGTCAATGTACTCGCTCATGTTCGCCGGCCACTCAACGCCGGGCGGCGGGGCGAAATGCTCGTCACGCACCACCAACGGGCGCACGTCGGTAAAGACCCATTCCGGCCAGACGATCAGGTCGAGGTCGGGATGCTCCGCCAAGGCGCGCCGCGACAGGTCCGCGTAGATGGTAAATGTTTCGACATCCCGTTCCGGGTTGTATTCAAAGATCGTATCGACCCACGCCTGCACCAGCGCCGTCTTAAGCGCCGGTTGCGACGTGTCTTCACCCGGTCGCGCCGTGCGCCAGTAGCCGTAGCCCAGCGTCGCCGCCAGGACCAACGCCAAGGGCGCCAGCGGCCGCAACCGCCACGCGTTCCGATCACGCAGCGCCGCAACGCGGGACGGCAGACACTGGGTAAGGCACGCGGCCACGAACACGACGACAAAGCTCACGGCGTACGCCCCGAACAAGTCGGATACTTGGATCACCACCGGCCAACGGAATTGCGTATGGCCAAGCAGGGCGATCGAGAACCCCGTCGCCACGTAACCGCGGGTGTATTCCAATCCGACCCACGCCGCCGGCGCCGCAACGATCAGCGGAACGCGCAGACGATGCACCGCCGCGCGCGTCAGAGCGATGAACGCCGGCAAGTAAAACGCCAGGTAGGCCGCCAGCGCCAGCCAACCGAAATACGTCGCCCAGTGCGCCAGCCGAACGCCCTGCAACACCGCCAGCCAATGCGCCAAACCAACCAGCCACAGCCACAAGTAAGGACGTTTGGCTCCTAACTGCGTATCACGAACGAGCAGCAACCACGGTACGGGCGCGATCCACGCCAAGAGCGACCACCCCAGCGGCGGCAGCGCCGCCCACACCAGCGCCGCGCCTAACAAGGCGAGAAGTAAGAACCGGCGCGATGCGGGTTCCCTTGGCGGTGGCGCGGCGACCTCCGACGACGGCGCCGAGGCGCGGCGTGGGCGTCGGGTTGTCGAAGGGGATTCCACGGTGGTTATCGGTCTTCGCGGCAAAGTCAAACTCTCTCATCCGTCTCCGGCGAGAACTTACGCCACATGCGCAAACTACGCCAGATGAATTTACCCTTTCAGCCTTCTCTACAGCAGGTACACGCCCACCATGTCGCCAGGCGCGTAGTGCTTGTCGCCAGCAGGGAAGTACGCCAATGCTTGGGCGTCGGTCAAAGTTCGCAAATCGGCCGAGCCTTGCCAGGGTAATAGTTCGACCGTTAACTCCCATCCTTCTTCGCGGAGGCGCGCAGGATAAAACACCGAGCGGTCTCCACGCTGCGAGAAAGCGCCGGTGAGTCGCGCCCCGCGCAGCGGCAATCGCTCGGCCTTGTGACCCGCCAACCGCGCCAGCGCCGGCCGCACGAACAGTTCGAAACAAACGAGGCTGCTCACCGGGTTGCCGGGAAGTCCGAAAACAAGCGTCGTTCGCTCCTCTCGCGGGGCGACGCCAAACCACAACGGCTTGCCTGGCTTGAGCCGGACCTTATGGAAAACTTCCTGAACGCCCAGATCGCGCAGCACCTTGGGCACGAGATCCGCCACCCCCATCGACACGCCGCCCGATAGCACCAGGACGTCGTGCTGGAGTCCTTGTTCAACTTTCTCTCGCAGCGCGTGTTCCTGATCTCGGGCCACTTCCAGGTCAATCGGCGCCCCCCCTGCTTGCCGCGCCAGGGCGGAAAGCATGGGACCGTTGCTGTTGCGAATCATGCCCGGACCGGGCACAACCTCGGGCGAAACCAATTCATCGCCCGTGGCGAGCACGGCCGCCGTCGGCCGGGGATGGACAAGCGCCTGGGTGCGGCCGATTTCCGCCAGCAAACCAGCCTCGATAGGCCGAATCGTGCGTCCCCGGGGCAGCACCACCTCGCCCCGCCGCATCGACTGCCCTTGGCGGAGAAGGTTCATATCCGGCGTCACCTGGCTGTCGCGTAGCCGGACGCGCTCCGAGGAACCGCCCGAAACCAGTTCGCTGCGCTCGATCATCACCACCGCGTCGGCGCCGGCGGGAAGCGGCGCGCCGGTCATAATGCGCACGGCCTGCCCCGATGCCACGGGGCGCGTGGGTACGGCGCCGGCCGTGACTTCCTCGATCACGTCGAACTCCGCCTCGTCGGCGCCGGCCAGGTCGGAGGCGACAATCGCATATCCGTCCATCAGCGCCTTGTCGTGCGGCGGCGAGTCGATGTCGCTGGCGACGTCTTCCGCCAGCACGCAGCCCAAGGCGTCCTGAACCGAAGCGAGAACAGGCGATTTCGGTCGGGCGCGTTCCAGCACCAAACTCAGGGCGTGGTCAAGGTCGAGCATGGTTAACATCAGACACAAACGCGGCGCCCGGCGGCCGCATGCGGAAAACAGAAAATCGGAAAGGACGTTCCAGAAGGCGCACGGCGGATCAGTTCACTTCGCCCGCCATGCGCAAGAAACGCCGCAGTAGTTCGGAACCGCACTCGGTAAGAAAACTTTCGGGGTGAAACTGGAGACCGATCAGCGGATGCTGCTTATGGCGGATCGCCATGATTTCACGCAGGCCGTCTGGCTCCTCGGTCCAGGCGGCGACCTCGAATTCATCGCTCAGCGTATCGGGGCGGATCACCAGGCTATGGTAACGCGTGGCGATGAACGGGTTAGGCAGGTCGTTGAAGATTCCCTGGTTGTCATGGTAGATGCGGTCGGTCTTTCCGTGCATCAGCTTCTGAGCGCGGACAATCACTCCGCCGGTGGCCTGCCCGATCGACTGATGACCAAGACACACCCCCAACAGCGGCATTTGGCCTGCAAACCGCTGCACGCAGGCGACGGAGATGCCCGCCTCGTTCGGGGTGCAAGGGCCGGGCGAGATAATCAAACCGGCTGGATTTTTGGCGGCAATCTCGTCGGTGGTGATCTGGTCGTTCCGATAAACCTCGATGTCCAGCGTGGGAGCGACCTCTCCCAAACGCTGCACCAGGTTATAGGTAAACGAATCGTAGTTATCGATCAACAGAATCATAAGGTCTCTGGCGCCCACGCCATGCAGAGGAGCGGTCTACGACGCGCGCCATTGCGGAATAGGAATTTGCGATTGCGACAACGCAAAATTGGGGGATGATGGCAGCGGAGTTCCATTACGAACATTGTTATTCGCCCCCTATCATACCCTCTACCGGCCCTGCCTTCCCAGACCGCCGCCGCAGCGAAGAATTCCCCCTCGCCCGCCCGGCCTGGGGTGCGATAAGATAACATGAATCGATGGAACGAATAGGAGCGTCTCCGATGGCGAACATGGATGGTTGGAGTGTGGTGCTGCTGGCGGCGGCGGCGTTCCTGGCGGCGACTTCACTCGTCCGGTTAATGAAATCCCGGCACGATAGCCTCCTCGGCCAGTTGCGAAGCGAATGGCAGGCGGAGCAGGACCGCCGCGTCGAGGAAGAACAGCGACGCCGGCGCGAGGAACGCAAACGGCGCCTCCGCGAACAAATGCAAAATTCACTTGATGAGTCGGACCAGGCGGCGTAACGCATGACCAAACGCTTATATATCGAAACCGTCGGCTGCCAGATGAACATGCTCGATTCCGAGATGGTCGTCGCCAGCCTGCGCAAAGACGGCTATTTGTTGATCGACGATCCGCTTCAGGCCGACGTGGTGCTGTTCAATACCTGCTCGGTCCGCCAGCACGCCGAGGACAAGATTTATAGCGCGCTGGGCAAACTGCGCCGCCACAAGCAAAAGCATCCTGAAAAAATCATCGGCGTCCTGGGCTGTATGGCGCAAAACCACCAGCGGCTCGTCTTCGAGCGCGCGCCGTATGTGGATCTGGTGGTCGGTCCTGGCCAGTTGCACAAGGTTCCCGAGTTGATCGCCAATGTGCAAGCCGGACAGGGGCCGCAAGAGGCGCTCAGCCTGGGTCGCAAGGACGGCGCGGCGGAAGACATTCGCCGCAGTCACGAAACCTTTGATCCGCTGCGCGATCCCGAAATGCGTTCCAGCCCTTTCCAGGCGTATTTGCGGATTCAAATTGGCTGCGACAAGTTCTGCACCTACTGCATCGTTCCTTCCGTGCGCGGCCCGGAGCAAGGTCGCCCGCCGGCGCAAATCCTGGCGGAAGCGCAAACCCTTGCCGATCAAGGTTGCCTGGAAATCACGCTCGTCGGGCAGACCGTCAACAGCTACCGGTATCGGGACGGCGGGCGGACCACGCGCCTCTCGGACCTGCTTTATCAATTACACGAAATTGACGGCATTCGGCGGCTGAAGTTCGTCACCAATTATCCCAAAGACATGACGGACGACTTACTCCAGGCAATACGCGACTTGCCGAAAGTCTCGCATTACCTGCACGTGCCGGTTCAAAGCGGCTCCAACCGGATGCTGGAGCGGATGAAGCGCGGCTACACGGTGGAAGATTATCGCGAGATGCTGCACCGCATTCGCGCCGCAATTCCCGACGCGGCGATTTCCAGCGACTTTATCGTCGGCTTTTGCGGCGAGACGGACGACGATTTTCAGCAGTCCGTCGAACTGGTGCGAGAAAGCCGTTTCAAAAACTCATTCATCTTCAAGTACAGCGAGCGGCCCGGCACCAAGGGCGCCGAGTTGTACCCCGACGACGTCCCGCACGACGTGAAGCAGGTCCGCAACAATGAACTTCTGGCCGTCCAGACCGAGATTTGCGAGGAAGAAAACCAGCGTTTCCTCGGCCGCGTGGTGGAAGTGCTGGCCGAAGGCCCCAGCAAATGGGCCGCCAAGCGCGAGGCGGGCGCACCCTTGCAACTGACCGGCCGCACCCACGACGACCGGATTGTGGTCTTCGACGGCGCGCCCCGCCAGATCGGCCAATTCGTCCAAGTCGCTCTCTACGACTGCACCCCCTTCACGCTCATCGGCGAGGTCGTCACCCAACACGCGGGGCCAGAGGTGTTCGCGCTTCAAGCAAAATGAAGCGTGTTGGCTTGCGGAAGGGGCATAGATTCCCTGCCGCACTCCCATTTCAGTCGTTCCAAAATTTGGGGTGTTCACTCGCTTTTGATCTTGGCAGCGGCGCTAACCGCAAGCGACATCGCTTGCGGCCAATGCGGCGCCTCACCTCGGCCGTAATCGATCGCTTCAAAGTTTGGAACTACGGAATTTTCATTGAAGCGCCGCAGACATTGGCCTCCGGCAATCGGGGCGACAGGCGAGCCCCTACCCCAGCGTAAACTCCGGCAGGCGGACGATCTCGCCGCCTTTTTCCGCCGACTGATGGGCGCAAATGCCCACGCAGGTCCAGTTGGCGCTTATCTCGGCGTTGGGCCAGGGATCGCGGTCTTCCACCAGGGCGCGGAGGAATTCGTTGGCCAGGTGCGGGTGCGAGCCGCCATGCCCGGCGCCTTGGATGAAGGAAAGATGCTCGGCGTCTTGAATGGTCGAGGTGAACTCGCGAATTTCCGGCGGCAGCAAGTGGGCGTAATCCGGCGCTTGGACGCGCGAAGCGATCTCCGGTTCGGGCTTCTTCGCCGTGTGCAGGATGTGCTCCTCGCCCTCGACCAGCGCCCACTCGAAGCTCTTCTTGGTCCCGTACACGTCGAACGATTCGCGGTACTGCCGGGCGGTGTCGAACAGGAACCGCCAGATATGAGCGGCAATGTCGGAATCCTTGATCTTGAGGTGGCACGATTCGACCGCGAACTTGTTGCCCGACTTCTTGGCCAGTTCTTCGCGAATGGTTCCTGAGCCAAAGCAGGAGACGTACTCCGCTCGTCCGTTGACTAGCCCCAGCACGGGGCTAACCACGTGCGTGGCGTAGTGCATGGGGATCATCCGCTCCCAGTATTCAGGCCAGCCGTCCATGTCTTGCGGGTGCGAGGCGGCCATGTATTGAATCTTGCCCAACTCGCCCTTCTCGTACATCTCTTTAAGGAACAGAAATTCGCGGCTGTAGACCACGGTTTCGGCCATCATGTATTTGCGGCCGGTCTGCTTGACCTTCTCCACGATTTGCCGGCATTCGTCGATCGTGGTGGCCATGGGCACGGTGCACATCACGTGCTTGCCAGCTTCCAGCGCTTGCAGCGACATCCACGCATGGTCGGGAATGGGGCTGTTGATATGTACAAAATCCACATCGGGATCGGCCAAGACGTCTTCATACCGCGTGTATCGTTTCTCGATCCCAAAGTGGTCGCCCACCTTGTGCAGTTCCTTCTCGTCGCGACGGCACACGCCGTACATGTTGGCGTTCGGGTGCTTCTGGTAAATCGGAATGAATTCGGCGCCAAAACCCAGACCGATTATCGCCGCGTTAAATTGTTTCTTGCTCATTTCGCGCTACCAAGGGAGGGTGAACCAGCTTGCTCCGCCGCCACGGCGACTTGCGCCGTGCCCGTCTCGGAAAAACTCTGCGGGTAGTTTACCGGTCGGCGCGCGAATCACAACAAGAGAGCCGCAAGAAATGCGAAGCGCCGCGAGGTTTCGGTCTCGGCGCATCGAAGCATGGCTCGCGGACCGTCGCTCAAGACACCGACGAACCGTGACGGACGGGGGAGCTGCTAAACACCTTCGGCGGCGCCGATTTCGCAAGGATGCGACGCCCTGATCGATTACCGGCGACCAGATCGTCCCAAGAGGAAGGGTGGGAGGAAAACGATCCTCGGCAATTCCGAGAACGCCGGCCCCGTTGATGAAACCGCGTTCCCTCGCGAGAATCCAAGCCCCGTGTGGCAAGTTGCAAGACCGCGGCATGACCAGACGATGATGGCCGAAGCCGCCTGGCGAGCTTCGCCGCCAGGCCGCGCAGCCCCATGGCGAAGTAAAAACCGCCCACCAACAACAGCATGTCCAGATTGGTGGAATAGGGCGTGATCCAATTAACCAGCCAACCCGCGCCTCCCACGGTAACGCAGCCCACCGAAGCCGCGAAACATGCGCCCGCTCCTTCGGGCGTGGTTCTGATTCTCAACGCGCTGCGTATTTCAGCGGAAGTCATGTCGCAAACTCGATATTTGCCATCCAGCGGGGAAGGACCAGCCGCCGCCACGGATGGCGCGAAGCAACAGTCATTCTCACTAGGATCGTAGTTTATATCGGGTTTTTCCGCCAAGTCGATCTAGGCGGGATTTTTCTTTTCGATTAGCATCCCCCACGGGTTGTTTCGCTGGCGAAATCGTTGGCGCTGTGGAAACCAGGTCCGCGGCGACTAGGGCTGCTCATGGAGGGGCGGCGGCGACTCAAGGAGGATCACTGTGCAAACGCTCAAAACGGCCTTGGTGGTGGTGGCGCTCCTGGCCGTGCTGTTTGTCGCCTATCAATATCTGAACCACCAACGGATCGGCATTCCGTTGGAGTTAGGTGGCGATCCGTGGAACGCTCCCCCAGAAGCACCGCCGACGCCCTCGGGCGTGAATGTGGAAGCGCCGCCGGTTGAGGGATTTGACCCGCTTCAGGGGAGTTCCGTTCCCGCGCCCATGGCAAGCCAGTTTCCCAACGCGCCGGCCGTGGTAAGCGCGCCGGGGGGAACGCCGCCCAGCGCTGCTTCTGACTCTGCGGTCGAAGGTCCTTCGGCGAATGTCGCTCCCGCGGGTGGGTCCCTCGCGGGATCGTTCGGCGCCGCGGCTCCCGCGACCTACGTGGCGCCCGAGCTTTCCGTACCGATTGTCGCCGAGCCGTCTCCGTCGGTTTCAGGTCCGCCCGGCGCGGGGCCGGCGTCTTCCAGCGAAGATCCGAGCGGGGTCCACACTTTCCCCCCCGCGCAACCCTCCGCGACACCGCCTGACAACACCTCCTCGGACGCGGGCGATGGATTGGCTCGATTCACCTCTCCCGCCGTGGCCAAGTACGCCTTCGAACAGGCATGGAGCAAGGCCGAGCTGCAAACCAACGACGGTCAACTGGCCCGCGCGCTGCTGACCCTGTCGGAATTCTACCGCAGCCCGGACCTCGACGACGCGCTGCAAACGAAGTTGGTAGAACGACTTGACCAACTGGCCGGCACGGTCATTTATTCCACCCGCCACTTGCTTGAAGAACCTTACAAGGCGCGGCGAGGCGAGACGCTGGCCGACATCGCGAAGCCCTATGGCGTGTCGGTGCGATTGCTGCAAAACATCAATTCGGTGCGCGATCCCGAACTGGTGCTGCCCGGCTCCGAGTTGAAAGTGCTGCGCGGACCGTTCCGCGCCGTGGTCGATCTATCGCGGAGCGAATTGACGGTTTTCCTGGGCGGACTGTATGCGGGCCGATTCACTTTCCAGGCCGGCGCCGATCCGGCGCCGCGCGCCGGAACCTATGAAGTCCTCGATATTCAGCCCGGCCGCGCTTATTATTCTTCGTCAGGACAATCGGTTCCCGCGGGCCACCCTTCCAATCCCTATGGGCAATGGTGGATCGACCTGGGGAGCGAGATGTGCATCCACGGCTCACCCGACGCCGGCGATGCATCGCAAGCCGGCTGTGTCGGTTTGGCGCCTCGCGACGCCGCCGACGTAGCGGCCATTCTCTCCATCGGCTCGACGGTGGTGGTTCGGTAAGACCTGGAATCATGGGCGCCGCGCCCGTGGGGGCAGGTTGTCACGGCTTGCGTTTGCTCTTGCGGCGCGACGGTTTGACGCGCGGCCGCAATCCTTGGTAAACCAGCCGGGCTTGGGCCCATTCTTTGTCGGCGCCGAACAGCGGCGGGTCGGGGTCTGCGGCGTAGTTGAGCGCGCCTTCGTAGGCGCCGTTTCGGTAACACTTGTCCACGAGATCCTGCAAGGCAAGCGGCGTTTATCCCAACGTCGCGCCGAGCGAGACGCCAGGCGCGGGGAGACGGGTTTCGCCCATGAGGTACTGGTCGATGGCGCGGGCGGCGCCGCGGCCTTCGTTGATCGCCCAAACCACCAGCGATTGACCGCGGCGGCAGTCGCCCGCGGCGAAGACGCCTTCGGCCGAGGTGGCGAACCGGCCATGCTGCGCCTTGAAGTTTGAGCGGTCGTCGCACTCCAGTCCCAGCATCTGTCCGACGGTCTGTTCGGGGCCAAGGAACCCCATCGCCAAGAGGATGAGTTGCGTTTCCCACACGCGCTCGCTGCCCGCTTTTTCGTTCATGGTCCAACGGCCGTTGTCCTTGGTCCATTCGACTTCCACGGTCCGCACGCCCGCGACGTTGCCCTGGCCGTCATCGAGAAACTCTTTCGACATGACGCAATAGACACGCGGATCACGGCCGAACCTGGCCGCCGCCTCGCCGTGGGCATAGTCGGCGCGAAGGATGCGCGGCCACTCGGGCCACGGATTATCGGAAGCTCGCTGCGCGGGCGGTTGTGGCAGCAGTTCAAAATTGGCCAGACTTCGGCAACCGTGACGGAGCGAAGTGCCGATGCAGTCGGCGCCGGTGTCGCCGCCGCCAATCACGATCACGTCCTTGCCTTGGGCCGAAATATAGTGTCCGTTGTTCAGGTTGTCGTCGAGCAGGCTCTTGGTGTTGCGGGCGAGGAAGTCCATCGCAAAGTGGACGCCGCGCAAGTCGCGACCGGGGATCGGCAAGTCGCGCGGCTTGGTGGCGCCCGTGGCCAAGAGGAGGGCGTCGTACTTTTCTCGCAGTTCGTTGGGATCGATGTACTGGACCTTGCAGCCGCGCTCCTCCATGATTTGCGTCATGTGCCCGGACGGAAAACTCTCGGGCCGGCCGACGTGGGCGCAGGTGACGAACTCCACCCCTTCCTCGCGCAGCAGGTTAACGCGCCGCTCGACCACGCCCTTGTCTAGCTTCATGTTGGGGATGCCGTACATCAGCAATCCGCCAATGCGGTCGGCCCGCTCGTAGACGGTGACCCGATGGCCGGCCTTGTTCAACTGCGCCGCGGCGGCCAGGCCCGCGGGACCGGAACCGACAATCGCCACCTTCTTGCCGGTGCGGCTCTGGGGCGGACGGGGTTGGATCCAACCCTCGGCCCAGCCGCGATCGATGATAGCGTTCTCGATGTTCTTGATCGTCACGGGCGGCTCGATCAAACCCAGCACGCAGGCCCCTTCGCACGGCGCGGGACAGGTGCGGCCGGTGAACTCGGGAAAGTTGTTGGTCTTGTGCAGGCGGTCGAGCGCTTCACGCCAGCGGCCTTGGTAGACCAGGTCGTTCCACTCGGGAATCAAGTTGTCGATCGGACAACCCGAATCGGACTGGCAGAACGGCACGCCGCAATCCATGCACCGCGAGCCTTGCGTCCGCAGGTGTCCGTCGTGCGGTTCGGTGAAGATCTCGTAAAAGTCGTTTAGCCGGACCAGCGGCTCCCGATAAGGAACCGGTTGACGGGGAAACTCTTTGAAACCTGTAGGCTTGCCCATAACTCGTTACCGGTTAATAGTGCGGCGGTTTTTTGCGTAGTTCAGTGGGACAATAGCCGGAGGCGAACAGCCTCCGGAGGGCGGCGCTGGCTTTCGGAGGCTGTTCGCCTCCGGCTAGGGACGCTGAGGGGTGGCGAGATTCGCGCTAATGGCCGTCTACGTGGGCTTCGCGGTGGATGACGGACTCGATTTCCTCGTCGTGATTTTTGCGATCCATGAGGACGCGCTTGTAGTCGATCGGCATCACTTTGACGAATTGCTCCAGAACGTGGGGCCAATGGTCCAACACGTACCGCGCTACGGGTGAATCGGTCAGTTTGTAGTGCGAGTCAATCATTTCCAGCAGGTCCGAAATGTCTTGCTCTTCCACTACGCGCTCCAGTTCGACGGTCGCCAGGTTGCAACGCAGGTTGAAGTCGCCGGCGCGATCCCACACGTAAGCAATGCCGCCCGACATACCGGCCGCAAAGTTACGGCCCGTCGAGCCAAGAATCACCGCGCGGCCGCCCGTCATGTACTCGCAGGCATGATCGCCCACGCCCTCGATGACGGCCCACGCGCCGCTGTTGCGGACACAGAACCGCTCCGCCGCTCGGCCGCGGAAAAACGCCTGGCCGCTGGTGGCGCCATAAAGCACCACGTTGCCGACGAGCAAATTTTCCTCGGCCTTAAAGGTGCTGGCCTTGGGCGGGTACACAATGACTCGACCGCCCGAGAGGCCCTTGCCCACGTAATCGTTGGCGTCGCCTTCCAACTCCAAGGTAATCCCGCCCGCGAGAAACGCGCCGAAGCTTTGCCCCGCCGAACCGAGGAACTTGAAGTGAATGGTGTCGTCCTGTAGCCCGTGTTCGCCCCACTTTTTCACGATCGTATGGCTGAGGATCGCGCCGACCGTGCGATTCGTGTTGATGATGGGCAACGTCTCGCGCACCCGCTCGCCGCGCTCAATGGCGGGCGCCGCCAACCGGAGCAGGTGCGTGTTGTCCAGCGCATGCTCCAGGCCGTGATCTTGGGCAATCTGGTGGACCACGCCCACGTCCTCGCGCGGCTTTTGAGCGGTCGTGAGCATGGGCGTCAAATCCAGCCCGTCGGTCTTCCAGTGCTGAATGGCGTCGTCGGTTTCCAGCACATCCACGCGGCCGACCATTTCGCGGAGCGTGCGGAAACCTAGCTGGGCCATGATCTCTCGCGCTTCTTCGGCCACCAGGAACAAGTAATTCACGACGTGCTCGGGCTTTCCGGCGAACTTCTTGCGGAGCACGGGATCCTGGGTGGCCACTCCCACCGGGCAGGTGTTGAGATGGCACTTCCGCATCATGATGCAACCGAGCGTAATGAGCGGCGCCGTGGCGAAACCGAATTCCTCGGCGCCCAGCAACGCGGCGATCACCACGTCGCGGCCGGTCTTCAGCCCGCCGTCGGTCTGGAGCACCACGCGGCTGCGCAGGTCGTTGAGCACGAGCGTTTGGTGCGTTTCGGCAATGCCCAATTCCCACGGCAAGCCCGCGTGCTTGATGCTGGTCAAGGGCGAGGCGCCGGTTCCGCCCGTGTCGCCGGAAATCAGGATGTGGTCGGCGTGCGCCTTGGCCACGCCCGCGGCGATGGTGCCCACGCCCACTTCCGACACCAGCTTGACGCTTACGCGGGCCGACGAGTTGGCGTTTTTCAGATCATGAATGAGCTGCGCCAAGTCTTCGATCGAGTAAATGTCGTGGTGGGGCGGCGGGCTAATCAGCCCCACGCCGGGCGTGGAGTAACGAATGCGGGCGATGTTTTCATCGACCTTGCGGCCCGGCAGCTCTCCGCCCTCGCCCGGCTTGGCGCCTTGGGCCATCTTGATCTGCAATTCGTCGGCGTTGGCCAGGTACCAGATGGTCACGCCGAAGCGGCCCGACGCCACCTGCTTGATGGCCGAACGCTTGGAGTCGCCATTGGGGAGCGGCTTGAACCGTTCGGGGTCTTCGCCGCCTTCGCCGGTGTTGCTCTTGCCGCCCACCCGGTTCATGGCGATCGCCAGCGTCTCGTGCGCCTCGGCCGAGATCGATCCGAAGCTCATCGCCCCGGTGCAGAACCGCTTGACGATCTCGCTGGCCGGCTCGACTTCCTCTAGCGGAACCGGAGCGCCGGTCCCGTGTTGCTTGAACCGCAGCAAGCCGCGCAAAGCGCAGCGGGTGCGAGCGTCGCGATTGGCGTGCTCGGCGAACCGCTTGTACGCGTCGCGGCTGTTGGTGCGGGCGGCCACCTGGATGTCGGCAATCGCCTGCGGGTCCCAGGTGTGCCGTTCGCCATCGGCCCGCCAGTGGAACTCGCCGGGGTTGGGCAACGTAGTAAGGCGGTCGTCCTCGCGCTGGGGATAACCCAAGGCGTGCCGCCGCAGCGCTTCGTCGGCCAGCACCTGGAAGTCCACGCCTTGAATGCGGCTGGCGGTTCCCGTGAAACAGCGATTAATGACCTCGTCGCGTAAACCGACCGCCTCGAAGATTTGCGCTCCCTTGTAAGACTGGAGCGTGGAAATCCCCATCTTGGCCATGACCTTGAGCAGCCCCTTGGCCACCGCCTTACGGTACGCGGCGACCACCTTGGCGTCGTCGCAAAGTTTCTCGCCGTCGAGCAAACCTTCCCGCCGGGCGTGCCAAAGCGCCTCGAACGCAAGATAAGGATTGATCGCGTCGGCGCCGTACCCGATGAGGAGGCAATGATGATGCACTTCCCGAGCTTCGCCGGTTTCCAGCACCAGGCCGATTTGCGTGCGTTTGGCCTTTTTCACCAGGTGATGGTGCACCGCCGCGCACGCTAACAACGAGCTAAGCGGCACGCGGTCGGGGCCAATCTCGCGATCCGACAGCACGACCAGGCTATAACCTTGATCGATCGCTTCTTCCGCTTCCCGGCAAATGCGATCCAGCGCGGCCGTCATGCCTTCGCCGCCCGCGGCGCGGGGGAAGGTCACGTCCACGGTGCGCGTCTTCCAACCGCGATGGTCCAGATGCTTGAGGGCCGCCAACTCCTCGTTGGAAAGGATGGGATGCGGCACGAGCAGCCGGTGGGCGTGCTCTTCGGTCACGTCGAGCAAATTGCTTTCTGGACCGACGTAACATTCCAGCGACATAATGACTTCCTCGCGGATCGAGTCGATCGGCGGGTTGGTCACTTGCGCAAACAATTGCTTGAAGTAGTCGTACAGCATCCGCGGCTTGTCTGACAGGCACGCCAGCGACGAGTCGTTGCCCATCGAGCCGACCGGGTCGCGCAGTTCGTGAACCATCGGCAGGAGCATGAACTGCATGGTTTCGGCGGTGTAGCCGAAGGCCTGCATGCGCGGCAGCAGCGTCTTGGCGTCGAAACCGGCGGTGTGGCCGTTGGTCGAGCCAAGGTCGCTCAGTTGGATCCGCTGCCTGCGGAGCCAGTCGCGGTAGGGCCGCCGGCCAGCGAAATCGGCTTTCAATTCCTCGTCGGGAATGAGCCGGCCTTGCTCAAAGTCAATCAGGAACATGCGGCCCGGTTGAAGCCGGCCCTTCTCTTTGACGCTTTGCGGCTCGACGGGCAGCACGCCCACCTCGCTCGCCATGATCACGCGGTCGTCGTGCGTCACATAGTATCGGCTGGGGCGCAAGCCGTTGCGGTCCAGCACCGCGCCAATGCACTTGCCATCGGTAAAGGCGATCGAAGCCGGCCCGTCCCATGGCTCCATCAGGCACGACTGATACTCGTAAAACGCGCGCTTGTCTTCGGGCATGGACTCATGCTTTTGCCACGCCTCGGGGATCATCATCATCACCGCTTCCTGCAGCGACCGGCCGCCCATGAGCAGAAACTCCAGGGCGTTATCAAAGCTGCCCGAGTCCGAGCAGTCGGCTTCCATGATGGGGAACAGTTTTTGAATGTCGTCGCCAAACAAGGGACTTTGGGCCTTGCCTTCGCGGGCCGACATCCAATTCATGTTGCCGCGCAAGGTGTTGATCTCGCCGTTGTGGCTCATGAACCGCAACGGCTGGGCGCGGTCCCAACTGGGGAAGGTGTTGGTCGAGAACCGCGAATGCACCATCGCCAGGTGCGTCGTAAAGTCGGGGTCGGACAAGTCGGGGAAAAACGGCATCAATTGATCGCCCGTGAGCATCCCCTTGTAGATGATGACCTTGGTCGAGAGGCTGCAAATGTAAAACAGCTTGGCCTGCTCGATGGCGGCGTCGGTGCGGAGAACGTTGCTCGCCCGCTTGCGGATCAAGTAAAGCTGGCGTTCAAACTCATCTCCCTGCAAGGCGCCGCCCGCGGCGACAAACAGTTGCTCGATATGCGGCATGGACAGGCGCGCCGTAGGACCGACGTCGGCCTTATCCGGCTCCACGGGAACAACCCGCCAGCCCACGGTTTGTTGACCTTGCTCGGCCACGATCCGCTCCACGGTTTCCTTGCAGCGGCGGCGGTCTTCCTCGTCCACCGGAAGAAACACAAGCCCCGCCGCGAACCGCCCAGGCTCCGGCAACGACGCGTTCAAATCGCGCCGCGCGACCTTGGCGAGAAACTCATAAGGCAGCGCGGTGAGCATTCCGGCGCCGTCGCCCGTGTTGGGTTCGCAGCCGCACGCGCCGCGGTGGTTCATGCGCCGCAGTACGTGATCGGCGTCCAGCACGATTTGATGGCTGCGATGGCCCTTGATGTGCGCCACGAAGCCCACCCCGCAGTTTTCTTTTTCGTTGGCGGGGTCATACAGGCCGTGCTTCTGGGGGTAGCCGTAGAGGGGTCGCATGGTCATGGTTCAGTTTCGGAAGCTCGCGGGATGAAAGACTCGTCTGACGGGTCGGGAAGCGCTCCTTCGGCGGCGGAAGTCGGACCCTGGGAATCGTGCGAAATGGGGTGGAAGTTGGATTCGACGGAAACGGAAGACAAGAGAACCAGCGGTTAGCGAACGCGATCCAGGAAGCGTGCGACGGCTAACTGGCTTTAGCTCGTTCTGCGGCGCTATGCGGACCGGCGTCCTCTTGCAGCATTTCAAAGAACCGCCGAACCGTGCCGCCGAGTTCTCTTCCGTGCCGCAGGATGATGCCCAGCGGCCGCACCAGTTTTTTGCCTGTTATGGGAACTGCGATCAACAAGCCAGCCGCCACTTCCCGCTCGACCGTGGGGGCCGGCAGAAGGCTAAAGCCCGCGTTGATCTCGACAGCGCGTTTGATGCTCTCGATATTGTCGAATTCCAGAGTGACGGGGCAGATCACGCCCGCGGACTCCAGCGCCTTGTTGATCCGGCGACGAATGCGCAAATCGGGGTTGAACCCCACCATCTCCACACCGTTCAGGTCGGCCAGTTCGACGGCGGGTCGCGACGCCAACGGGTGATCCGGGGCGCACGCCACCACGAGCGGCTCCTCGCGCCACAGGCACACGTCGATGGTCCGAGTCTTTTGCGGATAGCTGACCAGACCCAGGTCCGCTTGATCCGCTTCCACCAGCTCGTAAACCCGGTCCGGGTGGTGATACTCTAAATGGACTTTGGCTTGGGGGTAGCGTTGCAGAAACGCCCGACGAAAACGGTCGATGTGACTTAAGCCAACAGAATAAATGGAAGCCACGCGCACCAGACCCTCCATGTCTTGGTGCATGGCCCGTACATTGTCCTCTAACGCGAAGTACTGTTCAACCAGTTTGCGGCAACCTTCGTAAAATACCTCCCCCTCGCGGGTGAGAACAAAGGGGCGCTTGGATCGATCGATCAGCCGCACCCCGAGATGTTCTTCCAAGTGATGCACCATTTGGCTCGCCCCCGATTGCGACATACCGTTCTCGGCGGCGCCGCGCGAGAAGCTGCGCCGGCCGACGACATCGCAAAAAACCTTGAGGGACTTCACTTGCATGGACCAACGTATTATAAGAAAAACTAATTCCGCGGCGTTTCAGAATTAACCAACGACATGCTACCTTATACGCTGATTTTTGGTCCGTCAAGAGAATCCTGGCCCTAAGGGCGGGGAGGACCGAAAAAAACGGCCCTAAATTCCCGGAAATTCCTACAATCGACGCGAAAAAATCCCACAAAAAAACCACGTGTCCATCGTGAAGACACAGGGCGATCGGCCAGCGATAAGAAAACCGCTTGCAAAACAACGCCAGTCCAATCCGCCTGCGGCGCTTGCGAGAAAAGGTGGAAACCGCGGGCGCCACGTCCTCCGAATGACGGCTCTGGAATGTCGTTGGTGGGGAGAGAGGCGGCCTAAGCAGTTGTACTGCGGCGCCATCGAGGGAGCCGACGTTGCGGCTCAGAAGTTGTAGATATTTCGCAAAGTAGGTCGCGCCTGCCGGGCGAGACCTTCTTTCTGCCTGCCATCTCCGTGGCTTTTTCTAGGAAGGTCCCGCCCGCCAGGCGGGACCTACCATACATTCACAACCTCTTAGGATTCGTCATCTTCCATCGCCGTGGCGTCACTCACCACGGGCGAATGGACTAGATCGTCAGCCGAATCAAATTCTTGATCGGGGCCGGCGCTGCGGATGGCGAAGGTGGTGTCGTCAAGGTCGTACCGGAGCGACGTTTGCCAGGCGTCGGTGAATTGCAATACCAGCTTGTTTCCCTCAATCCCTTCGGGGAGGCGGCCCGTATCCTGGCGATAGTTTTCGATCTCCCCTTCGGCCTGAACGAGGGCCGCCTGCGTTTGCTTTTCCAGCCGCGCGGTTTCCAGCGCCTTGGCGCTCATCGCGCCGCCCACCACGAGCGCGCCAACGAAACCGATCCACGCCGAGCCAAGCAACCCTAACAGCAACCCCGCCGTGGCGGCGCCGCGGGGGCGCTTGGACAACGCCAGGAAGCTCATCACCAAGCCAAGGGGGCTAAGAAAACCGCACGTGAACAAGCCTAACACCGACGTCCACAGCCCGGTCTTACCAAGCCGATTCACCGGCGGCGGCCCAATATAGAGAACTTCGTCGGAAGAATGGGGGTATCTCATCGCAACTCTCAGCGGTGGGGAGTGTGGGGAGGGACGGAATGCGCCCTGCCATGTTATTCGCTGGACATGCGACATTCTTGGCGTGAATTTTCCATCAACCCTCCCACATCGCTTCCCCAAGATTCAGGCCGATTTGCACCCGTTCCGCGAGCCGCCAAGTCAACGTCCCGCGCCCAGTCCCGCCAAGGCGCGCTCGATCATGTCGGGCCGGGCCAAGCCGGAACGCCACTCGCCGGGGATGCCCGATTCGCCCCAATAGGCGCCGGCTAACTGCCCGCAAACGGCGCCGGTGGTGTCGGCGTCATCGCCAAGATTGACCGCCTTGAGAACCGCCTCGCGGAAATCGGCCGCGTCGTGAAACGCCCACAGCGCCGCCTCCAGGCTTTGCACGACATACCCCGAGCCGCGAATCCGCGGCGGTTGAAGCGTGGCGTAGCTGCCTCGGATGACCGCCTCCACTTCCGGGTGCAGGTCGTAGTTCGTCAGGAGCCACTCGGCGGGCGGCCAATCCGGCGAGAGCACTTCCAGGCGGTCCTGACCGTGGAGCAATCCGCACAAGAGCAGCGTCATGTACATGCAGGACGCGACGCATTGCGGGCTTGCATGCGTGGGAAGGCTTGACTCAGCAGCCTTTTCCATGAGATCGAGAAGCCGGTCGGGAAACAGCTCCGCATAGGCGATGGGAACTGGCGCCAGGCGCATGATCGACCCGTTGCCGCTGGCGGACTCGTCCGCATCGCCCGATTGCCGCGCATCGCCGGTGCGTTCAAAACGCATCAAGGCGGTCAGGGTGGTGCGGCCAATGTCAAAGCAGCGGTCAATGACCGAATACTCGCCGCGCCGCCACCATTCCAAGTAACGCTGCGCCTGGTCGTCCAAATCCCAGCCGGCTTGGGCGATGCTGTCGGCCAGCGCCAAGGCCATGCTGGTGTCGTCGGTCCACTCGCCCGCGCGCAGCCCGTGAGGACCGCCGCTGCGGTAACCGACCACCGGCGCGAAAGCGCCGGGCCTCTCGAATTCGACGGCGGCGCCCAAGGCGTCTCCCACGGCCAACCCCAGCAGGGCGCCGCGTTTTCGATCGAGCAGCGTCATAGACACCTTTCCGGCGGTTCAGACGGCGGGTTCGATACCCAAATCGCGGATCGTCAGCAGCGTGCGCAGCGAGTAGCCAGCCTGGGCAAAGGCTTCGGCGCCGCCTTCCAACCGGTCAACTACCGCGATCACGCCTTGCACTTTCAAGCCGAACGCTTCGGCCTGTTCGATGGCGCGCAGCGAACTCCCCCCGGTCGTGACGGTGTCCTCGACAATCACGGCGGTCATGCCCGGTTCGACTGGCCCTTCCACCGCTTTGCCCGTGCCGTGCGACTTGGCTTCCTTGCGGACGATGAAACCCGCCATCGTCAAACCCTTTTGCCCCGCGAGAGTTATGACCGACGCCGTAATCGGATCAGCGCCAATGGCCATGCCGCCGACCGCGTCGGGATAGTGGTCGGAAAGCAGGTCCAGTATTCCCGCGGCGACGAGGTTCGCGCCCTGGGAATCGAGCGTCACTTTGCGGCAATCGAGATAAAAGCTGGCCTTCTTGCCCGAGGCCAGGGTGAAGTCGCCAAACTGAACGGCCTTGCGGCGAACGACTTCGATCAGCGCGTTTTTGTCGTACACGGTCGCGAATCTCCTGCGAAGGTAGAGGAGATTGTACCGCACGCGGGCGTTTTCGGTCAGCGGCCTTCTGGCGATCCCGCGCTGGTCGCAAAAAAAGACGGCCCGCAACACAAAACTCCATCCTCCCGTTTGCGTTGTGGGCCGTCGGTCGTAATAAATAGGGCCAACTTGGAACTAGGTATGGCTGGCCGCCTGCGCCTGGGGATTAATAATCGTCTCGGCCAGGGCCGTCAGTTTGTGGTCGGTGGAGCCTTCCTCGTCTAAGGTGGCTTGCAGCAGTTCTTCCGCCTCGGCGTAGCCGAGCCGTCGGGCATAGGTTCGCACGCAGCCATAGGCGGCCATCTCGTAATGTTCGACGCGCTGCGCGGCGGCAATCAGGGCCGCATCCCGCACATCGGCGCTGCCGGTGCTATTGATGACTTCGTTGCCTTCCGAGACGAGGCCCTTCATGGCGTCGCACGTCTTGCGTTTGGCCTTCTGGCCGACGATCTCGAACACGCGCTCCAACCGTTCGATCTGGCGTTCCGTCTCCTGAAGATGGTCGCGGAAGGCTTGCGCCAATTGGGGCGAATCGGCCGCCTCGGCCATAAGCGGCAAGGCTTCGGTAATGCGGTGTTCCGCGTCGTAGATGTCTTGCAGTTGATCGACAAACAACTGATCGAGCGAATTCAGCTCCTTGCTAGAAAACAGACCCATCGTGATTCTCCTTGAAAACAAAGGACCGCCGCCAATTACGAAGCGGGGCGATGCCCTGCTCCGCACGCGGCTCGTGACCCAAGAAGAAAGGGCAAGTCCCGCGCCAAACGGCCTGAACGAGAGCGTTTTCCAGGCCGGCGAGATGGATTGTCGTGCGGTGCACTTGCTCCGCGAGTGCGCCACTTTGGGGATTTCTCCTAGATTACTCGGCGCGCACATCCAGCGCTGGGAAGGGAAACGCTTCGCTCGGAGTGTGCTGCTCGCGCAGGATGGTCTCGATCCGCGCCACCACGTCGGGATGTTCCGCGGAAACGTCCTTCGTTTCTCCGACGTCGCTCGCCAGGTCGTACAACTCGATGTGCAAATTGGGTTGGGCTTGTTTCCCGCGCGGCCGGAGGTTCTGCCGGATTCCTTTCCAATCGCCCAGGCGCACGCACTGTTGCCCTCCGTAACTGGGGAACTCGCGATAGAGAAATGGTCGCGGTTGCTGCGATTGCCCGTACAGCGTCGGCGCGAAACTCAGACCGTCCACGTGGTCCGGGATGGCGTCGGCAGCGCCGGTCAATTCCAACAACGTCGGGAGCCAGTCTTCAAAGCCGGTCACCCGGTCCGACGTTGAGCCGGCCTCGATCTTTCCCTTCCAGCGCACCGCGCAGGGCACGCGAAAGCCGCCTTCGTACAACGAGCCTTTCAATCCGCGCAGCGGTCCGGCCGATTGGAAGAAGTCGGAGTCGCTACCGCCCAGCCGGTCATAGGTCGGGCCGTTGTCCGACGTAAAGACAAAGATGGTTTGCTCTTCCAATCCCAATTCTTCGATCAAGTCGATCAAACGCCCGACTTCGGCGTCCATGCGCGTGACCATCGCGGCGTACGCGGCGCGTGGCGTGCGGTGCGGCAAATAGCCGTGCCCTCCCACGTAAGGCGGGTCGTCGGGAAAAGCCTTTGTGTACTCCTCCAGCGCTTCGTCGGGAACTTGCAGCGCCAGGTGCGGCACAATGGTTGGATAGTACAAGAAGAAGGGCCGATCGCGGTGATCGCGCACAAACCGCAGCGCCTGCTCGGCAATCAGGTCCGGCGCGTAATCGTTGCCTTGGAATTGGGCGTAGGACGCCGGATCCCGCGGATCGGCGTCGGGGGCCAGCTTTTGGTTCGAGGAAAACGGCAGGTTGTTCAGCATGACCCGCTGATCGTTCGACCACAAATACGTGGGATAGTAGTTATGCGCGACGCTTTGGCAGTTGTAGCCAAAGAACCGATCGAGGCCCTGATTCATCGGATCGCCGCTTGTGCCCGGTCCGCCCAGCCCCCATTTACCGAAGCCGCCGGTCGCGTAACCTTGAGCCTGCAACAATTCCGCCAGCGTGACGGCCTCGGGAGGCAGCGCGTACTGCCCTTCGGGCTTGATCCCGCGATTATCGCGAACCACCGCATGGCCGGGATGCAGGCCCGTCATCAGCACGCACCGCGAAGGCGCACACACGGCGTTGCCGCTGTAATGCTGCGTGAACCGCATTCCCTCGCGCGCCAGCCGATCGATATTCGGCGTGCGAATCTTGGTCTGGCCATAACACCCCAATTCTCCATAGCCCAGGTCGTCGGCAAGGATGAAGACCACGTTCGGCGCTCGGGACGACTCCGCGCCTTCCGCTGGTCGCGCAAAACCTGCCGCGAGCGATCCGGCCGCGGTCATGAGCACGAGCGCTGCAATTTTCGGAAACCGGGCAGGTCGCAAGCGCGCGAGGCATGGCGCCGTCCGGCGTTCTGGCTTTCTCATCGTGATCAACTCCGCAGTTGAGATTGTCCGCTTGGTCCTGCTTACCCTTGCCCCTTTGCGCTCAGCGACGCCCGCGGGAACGCAATCGCCCTCGTGGAGCTTCAAGTCGATCGTTGTTCAATCAACAAAAGGTGAAGCCCCACGGGGTCGGGTAGGTTTCTCGGCCATGGGTCTTGCGATGTGGCAATACCTGGGACCGAAAAACCAACCCGCCCCCTCCCTCATTGCGCAGGCGCCTCCTTGAAACTGCCCTAGTATCGGCGCTGGCCATCGGAGGGTCAAGATTTCAGCGCCGCGGCGTGCGCAACTCCGGTGACTCAAGTTACTCCTCGGCCCAGCGCGTCGCGGAGACCAGGGCTTGATCGACCGCGGCGGGGGATGAAACATCGATAACCAGCGCATGTGGCCGCTCGTCTTCCGCGAGCGGCTTGTACGTGGCAAGCTGCAGCGAAAGCACCTGTAGGTCCGCATCCGAGGCATCGACGCCTTGGCGTTGCCGCGCGAGCACGCGCTCGCGGAGGATTTGCGGCGGGGCCTGAAAATCGAGGATGAGCCACGGCGCGCCGGCCCGTTCCGCCACGCGACGGAATCGGTCGCGGCGCGGCTGGCCGAGAAACGTCGCGTCGGCGATGACCGAAAACCCCGCCGCCAGCGCCGTCGCGGCCAGTTGTTCCATTCGAGCATACGTCTGATCGGTAGCGCGGCGAGAGTAAAGCTCCTTTTGAGTGACGGCAGGTTGCTCGCTTGCGTTGGGCGATTCTCCAGCGGTCCCCGCCAGGAACAGCCGCTTGCGTTCCACGTCGGAACGCATTTGCACGGCGCCGGTCGTCTCGACCAGGCGGCGAGCAAAATGCGACTTGCCGCTTCCGGAGACGCCATGCGTCAGAAACAACCGGGGGCGCGGCGGCTGCGCGTAACGCTCGGCCCAAGTAAGATACCGGGAAAACTCCTCTTCCAGGCGCCGCCGTTGCTCGTCTTCCACTCCTGGCTGATGGCCGCGAATCCAATCGACCTTGGCGCGCACCAAGGCGCGGTAGTTGAGGTACAGGCGCAACACCGCCAGCCCTTCATAATCGCCCGTCGCTTCCAGGTAGACGTTCAGGAACCGGCGGGCCAGGTCGGAACGGCCGCGCTCATCGAGGTCCATCACGGTAAACGCGATCTCGTTTTGCACGTCGATCCACCGCAGGTTTTCATTGAAGTCGATGCCGTCAAAGATCACAACCTCTTCGCCGGCTTCCACGTTCGAGTCCTCGCGCGGCAGCAGGACGATGTTCTTCAAGTGCATGTCGCCATGACATTCCCGCACGAAGCCGTCTTGGCGACGTTGCAGGATGGTCTCGCGCAACTCCGCCAGCTTCCGCCGATTCCACGCCTGGAGCATCAACAACCGCGAATGCCACGCATCGCTCGACGCCGCGGCGTCAAGCAACTCCGCAAAATTCTCTTCGATCGGTCGGGATACGTTGTCCCAATCCCCCCATCGACTGGCAGGGTCGGCAACGGCGATGCGGCTGTGAAACTTGGCCGCCACGCGGGCCATCTCGTCAATGTGTTGTCCCGTCAGGCGGCCTTGCTTCAAACGAACCGATAGCAACGCTTCCTGCGGAAACTTCCGCATCTTGACGGCGTATTCCCACGGTGGCCCCTCGCCGTTCACCTTCGGTTGCGCGAGCGAGCCAGCAATGGGAACCACATCCAAGTACAGCCGCGGCGCCAAACGCCGATTGAGCCGTAGTTCCTCCTGGCAGAAATGCCGCCGTTTGGCCAAGGTGGAGAAATCGACAAAGGGCAGCTTCAGCGGTTTTTTTACCTTATAGGCGTAATCGCCCGCCAGCAGCACCCAGGAGATGTGCGTCTCGATCAACTCAATCGTTCCGGCGACGGGATGATCGTAGGCCGCGGGCGATTGGAGCGCGGCAATCAGGCGGTTGGAATCCATCATCAGGTTTTGAACTCTCGGAGTAACGGTAGTTTCGGCGCCAGGCGCCGATTCCCGCGCCGTGCCGTCACGTCAGGGCATCGCTGGGTCGTGTTACAGATTGGCGATTTTGACACTGGCCCGAAGCGTTAGCGAGGACAGCATTTTCGTCCTCGTTAACGCTTCGGGTTAGCGTGGGTTCAGAAAAAATCTCGAAAATCGCCAAACTGCACCACTATGCGTCGCTGCCAAGCGGCGTCCGGAGGGCCGCTCGGCATGGTTCGCTTGATTGTACTCGGGTTCGTGGAATGCTTGTCGCGGGGAACTTGCCATGTCGCCGGAACACGGTCTTTTTTAAGTGCGGCGGCATGGCGAAATTTTTTTCAAGAATCTTCCACGCCTGACGATGACGGCGCCGAGGGCCGCAAAAAACTCCAAGAATCCCAAAGAAAATCGCGACTTTTGCCGAAAACTGGAACTTGCATGCAAACTTGTGCGACGCCTCTTGACGACCCCGTAGCGGTCTATTATGCTTTCTGCATCCAGAGGTCAAGAATGCTGAACGCAACCACCGAACACGCCTTGCGAGCACTCGTCCACTTGGTGCGGCTCCCCAATGGAGAGTCCGTCCTGGGGCGCGATCTGGCTGAGCGAGCGAGCATTCCGGCCAATTACCTGTCGAAGATTTTGTTGACGCTTCGCAACGCCGGTTTTGTCGAGACGACGCGCGGCCACGGCGGGGGGTACCGCCTGGCCCTGCCGCCCGAGCAAATCATCTTGCTGGACATCGTGGAGTTGTTTGAGGGGATCCGCAGCCGGCCGGGTTGCTTGCTCGGCGAGAAGCACGAGTGTTCCGACCGGAACCCCTGTTCGGCGCATGCGAAGTGGCGGGAGGTCAAAGCGGTGTACCTGGACTACCTGGCTTCGACGACCATCGCCGAGTTGGCCGGCGCCAACGCGCGTCCCAGCAAAGCGCGGCAGCGCACGAAAGGGACGCCCCGCAAGTGAACCGCCCCCACGGTCAATTCAGTTCAGGACCACCCCGAGGAAGCGTCCGTTCCCCGCGCGAGGAAGCAATCATGCTCCAGGATCCGCCCCGGCTTTTTTTTATGCCTCAAAATTGTCTAAACAAAGTTTACTTTAACAATTATCGTTGGCCAAGGCCGCATTACGCCGCCGGGCTGATGTTTCTCCTGGCGGCGGCGTTTGCTGTTCCGGCTTCAGCCCAGGAGCCGGCCCAGTTTTTCCGCCAGAACTGCGCCAGTTGTCACACGGTGGGGGGCGGGCGCTTGTCTGGCCCCGACCTGAAAGACGTGGAGCAGCGCAAGGACCGAGCCTGGCTGACCCGGTTTCTCCTTGACCCGCCGACCGTGCTGCAAAGCGGCGATGCCTACGCGGCCCAAATCCTCCAAGAGTCGCGCGGCGTCGTGATGCCGAAGATCGCCGGCATGACCGAGGAGCGAGCGAACGCCTTGTTGGACTTGCTGGCCGCCGAGTCGAAGCTGGAAAAATCGCAATTCGTGGGGCTGGTCCTTTCGGACAAGCCATTCACGCCCAAAGACATCCACCACGGGCGCGAGCTCTTCCTGGGCAAGCAACGGCTAACGCAAGGCGGCGCCTCGTGCGTCTCTTGCCATAGCGTGCGCGACGTGGGGGCTTTGGGCGGCGGCCGACTGGGGCCGGACCTGAGCCGGGTTTATGAGCGATTGCAGGGACGCAAGAGCCTTTCGGCTTGGTTGTCGGCGCCGGCCACCCCCACCATGCAGGCGGCCTTCGTGGGGCATCCGCTGGAAGCGGACGAGATTCACGCGCTGGCGGCGTTCTTTGAAGAGAGCGCCCAGCGCGGCGGCGAAGAAGACCGCAGCGGCTCGCTGGCGTTCTTCCTGCTGGGACTGGGCGGCGCCGGCGCGCTGCTGGTGGCGATGGATTCCGTGTGGCGGGGGCGCTTCCGCAGCGTTCGCCGCGTCTTGGTGCATGGGCGACTGGAACGAGGTGAATAAGCATGTCTTTGCAAGAATCGGTGCGCGACGCCATCTCTTGGATTCGCGACGAGCGCAACCCCCAGCTCCGCAGTTGGGAAGAGTTTTACCGCAATCGCTGGCAGCACGATAAAGTCGTGCGCAGCACCCACGGCGTCAACTGCACCGGCGGCTGCACGTGGATGATCCACGTCAAAGAGGGCCTGGTCACCTGGGAGATGCAAGGGTACGACTACCCCAGCCTCCAGGCCGGCCTGCCTCCCTACGAGCCGCGCGGCTGCCAACGAGGCATCTCCTACTCGTGGTATCTCTATAGCCCGTTGCGGGTGAAGTACCCCTACATTCGCGGCGCGCTGATCGACCTGTGGAAGCGTGCCAAGAGCCAGTTTGACGACCCGGTCGACGCCTGGAAGTCCCTGGTCGAGAACCCCGAGGCGCGGCAGCGCTGGCAGCGGGCGCGGGGCAAGGGCGGCTTGCGCCGCACCGACTGGAAGACGGTGCTGGAGCTGATCGCGGCGGCCAACGTCTACACCATCAAGAAGCATGGCCCTGACCGTATTGCCGGGTTCTCGCCCATTCCGGCGATGTCGATGATCAGCTACGCCGCCGGCGCCCGGTTCTTGCAACTGATCGGCGGGATCGCGCTCTCGTTCTATGACTGGTACTGCGACCTGCCGCCCGCTTCGCCCGAAACCTGGGGCGAGCAGACCGACGTGGCGGAATCGGCCGACTGGTTCAACGCCAAGCTCACGGCGGTGATGGGGTCGAACCTGAACATGACCCGCACGCCCGACTGCCACTTTGCCGCCGAGTCGCGGCACAACGGCACGAAGATGTGGGTCTTCGCCCCCGACTTCAACCAGGTGGCCAAGTACGCCGATGAATGGGTGGCCATCAACGCCGGCCAGGACGGCGCCTGGTGGATGGCGGTCAACCACGTGCTGCTCAAAGAGTTCCACCACGAGAAGCAAACGCCGTACTTCCTCGACTACACCAAGAAGTACACCGACGCGCCCTACCTAGTGGAGCTGACCGCCGAGGGCGACGCCTACAAGGCCGGCGGCATGCTCCGCGCCGGGCGACTGGCTGATTACCAAGACGTGGAGAACGGCGAGTGGAAGTTCCTGATGTGGGACACCGCCGAAGACCAGCCCAAGATGCCGCTGGGGAGCGCCGGTTTCCGCTGGGGCCAAGAGAAAGGCAAGTGGAACCTCCAGCTTCAAGACGGGGTCGACGGCAGCGACATTCAGCCGGCGCTGACCTTCCTGAAAGCCAACGACGGCGTGGTCCAGGTCCGGCTGGACGATTTTGCCGACGGCCGCAACGTGGAACGCGGCGTGCCGGTCAAGAAGCTGCGCACCGCCGACGGGAAGACGGTCCTGGTCGCTACGGTCTATGACTTGCTGATGGCGCAGTACGGCGTGCCGCGCGGCTTGTCAGGCGACTATCCGACCAGCTACGACGATGAGACCGCCCCCTACACCCCTGCCTGGGCCGAGAAGTACACCGGCATGGGGCGCGACACGCTGGTGCGCTTCGCCCGCGAGTGGGCGGTGACCGCCGAGAAGACCGGCGGCAAGTGCACCATCATCATCGGCGCCGGGGTGAACCACTGGTATCACGCCAACCTGATGTACCGCGCGGGGATTCACGCCTTGATGTTCTGCGGCTGCGTGGGCGTCAACGGCGGCGGGCTGGCGCACTACGTGGGCCAGGAAAAGCTGGCCCCGGGTGAATCGTGGGGAAGCATCGCCTTTGGTAAGGACTGGGTCCCCGCGGTGCGTTTACAAAACGCGCCCAGTTGGCATTACGTTCACAGCGATCAGTGGCGTTATGAAAAATCGTTCACCGACTACCACACCGTTCCCAAGGGGCCGGACGGCAAGCCGGTGGTGGGCGGACACACAATGGACCACCAGGTCCGGGCGGTGCGCAACGGCTGGCTGCCGTTTTATCCGCAGTTCAACCGCAACCCGCTGGACGTGGTGAAAGACGCCCGCGCCGCCGGCGCCGTCGAAGAGTCGCAGGTGGTCGACTACGCCGTAAAGCAGCTTAAAAACGGCCAACTCAAATTCTCGGTGGAAGACCCCGACGCCGAAGAGAACTGGCCGCGCGTGTGGTTCATCTGGCGCGGCAACGCGCTGATGTCCAGCGCCAAGGGTCATGAGTTCTTCCTCAAGCACTACCTGGGCACGCACACCAACACCATTGCCGAAGACCTGGCAGACACTTGCGTCAAAGAGGTCAAGTGGCACGAGCAGGCGCCGCAAGGAAAGATGGACCTGGTGGTCGATCTGAACTTCCGCATGGATACGTCGGCGTTGTACTCCGACATCGTCCTGCCCGCCGCCACGTGGTACGAGAAGGCCGATCTGAACTCGACCGACATGCACAGCTTTATCCACCCGCTGTCGGCCGCGGTCCCGCCCTGCTGGGAGTCCAAGAGCGACTGGCAGATCTTCCGCGCGGTGGCCCAGAAGTTTTCGGAGCTGGCGGCGCGGCACTTCTCCGAGCCGGTGCGCGACCTGGTGGCTTCGCCCTTGGCGCACGACTCGCCCGCTGAAATCGCCCAGCCGGAAATCAAAGACTGGATCACCGGCGAGGTGGAAGCGATTCCCGGCAAGACGATGCCTGGCTTGAAGCTGGTCTCGCGGGATTACAAGAACGTTTACCACCAGTTCATCTCGTTTGGTCCTCTGGCCCGAGAGAAGGGCCTGGGCGCCCACGGCACGCACTACGGCATTGCGGACCTGTACGACGAGGCGGTAAAGACCGGCCCCACGGTCGTCGTCAATGGGCAGCGGTATCCGTCGCTCCGCGAAGACGAGCACGTATGCGACACGATCCTGCGGTTCGCCACCGTGACCAACGGCGAGCTGGCCTATCGCTCCTACAAGAACATGGAGGAGAAGGTCGGCTTGCCGCTGACCCACCTGGCCGAGCGAAGCCGCAGCGTGCGGGTCGGTTACAAGGACCTGCAAAGCCGGCCTAACCGCTTCATCAACAGCCCCATGTGGTCGGGCCTGATCGAGAACGGCCGGGCCTATAACCCCTTCACCTACAACGTGGAGTGCCAGGTGCCGTGGCGCACGCTGACGGGCCGGCAGCACTTCTACCTGGATCATCCGCTTTACGTCCAGTTTGGCGAGCACCTGCCGACGTACAAGCCCAAGCCGCTCTCGGCCGAGTACGCCGACCTGCGGTTTAGCGACAAGGTCGGGCCGACGGTCGAGTTGAACTACCTGACGCCGCACGGCAAATGGCACATTCACTCGACCTACGGCGACAACGAGCGGATGACCACCCTCTCTCGCGGCTGCGAGCCGCTGTGGATCAACGAGCAGGACGCGGCCGAGATTGGCGTCGAGGACAACGACTGGGTGGAAGTCCACAACGACAACGGCGTGGTGGTCACGCGGGCGGCGGTCAGCGTGCGAATTCCGCGAGGCATTTGCATCCAGTACCACTCGCCGGAGCGCACGTACTCGGTGCCCAAGTCGCCGCTGCGGCAGTTCCGCCGGGCCGGCGGACACAACAGCCTGACGCGCACCCGCTTGAAGCCCAACCTGATGGCCGGCGGCTACGGGCAATTTTCCTACCACTTCAATTACTGGGGGCCGATCGGCTGCAACCGCGACACCTCCATCCTGGTGCGCAAGCTCCCGCAGTTGGTGTGGTAGTCGGACGGAATTTATTTCGTTCATCGTCATTTAGTACATTTGTTCAGTATAATAGATAATAACGGAGTCGATTCCGTTCATTCTTAGAGGAACCGGATTGTGGACGTTCGCTCGCAAATCTCGATGGTCTTCCACCTCGACAAGTGCCTGGGGTGCCACACGTGCAGCATCGCCTGCAAAAACTTGTGGACCGACCGCAAGGGCACGGAATACATGTGGTGGAACAACGTGGAGACCAAGCCGGGAACCGGCTATCCCACGTGCTGGGAAGACCAAGGCAAGTACCAGGGGGGGTGGGAGAAGAACGGCTCACTGCACCTGAAGTCCACCAGCAAGTCCAAGACGGTGGCGAATATTTTCCACAATCCGACCATGCCCAGCATGGACGACTACTACGAGCCGTGGACCTACGACTACGCCAACTTGTTTAACGCCCCGGAAGGCCCCGATCAGCCCGTGGCTCGGCCGGTGTCGAAAGTAACCGGCGAATACATGGAGATCGAATCCGGCCCCAACTGGGACGACGACCTGGGCGGCTCGCCCGTCTATGGCCGAAACGATCCCAACCTGGAGGACCTCTCGCCCGCCGAAAAGCAACAGATGTTCGCCATCGAGCGGCTGGTGATGTTCTACTTCCCGCGGATTTGCAACCACTGTCTCAATCCGTCCTGCGTGGCGGCGTGTCCTTCGGGCGCGCTCTACAAGCGGGGCGAAGACGGCATCGTGCTGGTGGATCAGAACCGCTGCCGGGCGTGGCGGGCCTGCGTGTCGGCGTGCCCTTATAAGAAGGTCTTTTACAACTGGTTCACGGGCAAGTCGGAGAAGTGCATCTTGTGCTTCCCGCGCCTCGAAACGGGCCAGGCGCCGGCCTGCTTCCATTCCTGTGTAGGCCGGATTCGTTATCTGGGCGTGCTGCTGTACGACGCCTCGCGGATTGAAGAAGTGGCGAACATGCCGGAGGACGAGCTGATTGACGCTCACCGCTCGCTGATTCTTGATCCCCACGATCCCGAAGTGATCGCCGCGGCCGAGAAGAACGGGATTCCCGAATCGACCATCGAAGCAGCGCAGAAGTCGCCCATCTATCAGTTCGTCAAGGTCTGGAAGATGGCCTTGCCGCCGCACTTGGAGTTCCGCACGCTGCCGATGCTGTTTTACGTGCCGCCCATGTCGCCGGTCGTGGCGCATCGGCAGAACGACAAGCTGGACAGCGCCAGCGACAACCTGTTCTGCGACATCGACGAAGCCCGCGTGCCGCTCAAGTACCTGGCCAAGCTCTTTGGCGTGGGGAACGAAACGAAACTGCGTTACGCCTTGAAGAAGCAGAAGGCGGTGCGGTGGTATCGCCGGGCGGTCACGGTTGGCGACGTGGACATGGAAACCGCCCATCGCATGCTCCAGCAGGCTGACTGCACCGTGGAAGAGGCCGAAGCCATCTACCACATGACCGCGATCTGCCCCGAGGCGGAACGCTTTGTCATTCCGCCCGCGCACCGCGAAGAGGCGGCCGAAATTCTGGCAGGCGACCCGATGGAGCGGAAGCAATCGGCGGGATTCGGGTTTCTCAACACGCCGCAACGGGGGCTGTAATCGTGACTGCAACCACAAGCGAAGATACCGCCGGCGCCGCGCTCGCGCGATTGCTGGCCTACCCCAACGAAGATTTTCCGGCCCACGTTCAGGCGGCGCTGACGGCGCTGGCGCCGTTTGGCCCGGAAGCGGTGGAGCACGTGCGGCAGTTCGCCGCCGCCGTGACGCCGCTGGCGCCGGAAGAGCGCGAGGAACTGTTCACGCGCACCTTTGACATCAACCCGGTCGGGGCGCTGGAGATCGGCTGGCATTTGTTTGGCGAAGACTATCATCGCGGCGCGCTCCTGGTGCGGCTGCGAACTGAACTGCGGCGTTACGGCATCGAGGAGGCGGGCGAACTTCCCGACCACCTGACCCACGTGCTGGCGCTGCTTGACCGCATGGAGGCGGACGCGGCCGGGGAGTTCGCCCGGGCTTGCGTCATACCGGCCTTGGACAAGCTGCTCGACGGCTTCCGGGGCAAGGACAACCCCTACGAGCACTTGCTCCGCGGCGTGACAACGGTGGCGGCGGCTCGCTTCGGAAAGGAATCCGAAGCCCGCCCCGCGCTTGACCGCCGCCTGTCGCTGCCAGTCGTGTACGGGTGATGCGCAATGCAGGAGAACTCCGTCCTTTCCGTGTCCACTGCAAGACCTGAAGGCATTGATTCGCGATTTGGAAGTAATCATTCGGCTGGCTAAGGCCGGCTCTACCATCCGTTGGCGGCCCCGGTAGCTATTCATTTGCACCGCAATTTGATTGAACGCGATCCAACCTCCCTTTCCCGATTAGCGAAAACATGGCGACGCTCTTGAAGTACCTGGACCCGCTGTTGTTTGTGGCTCTGCCTTATGTGGCGCTGTTCACCTTTTTCCTGGTGACGATTCAGCGGTACCGCAGGCAGAAGTTCACCTACTCCAGCCTGTCCTCGCAGTTTTTGGAGAACCGCCGGCACTTCTGGGCGATGGTCCCGTTCCACTACGGAATTCTCGGCGTGCTGGGCGGGCACATCTTGGGGCTGTTGATTCCCCAGACGGTGTTGCTGTGGAACAGTGCTCCGTTGCGATTGTACGTGCTGGAAGTGACGGGCCTGGCGCTGGGGCTGCTGACGCTGGTGGGCCTGGTGAGCCTGATCGCCCGGCGGCTGGCGACGAACCACGTTCGCGTGGTCACCAGCGTTAGCGACTGGGTGCTGTACGCCCTGTTGTTGGCGCAAGTGGGCAGCGGCGTGTCGCTGGCGGTGTTTTACCCGTGGGGGTCGTCGTGGTACGCCTCGTCGGCGGCGCCGTACTTGTGGTCGATCGTCACCCTGCATCCCGACATTGGTTTTATTTCGGCGGCGCCGTGGGTGGTCAAGTTGCACGTAGTCAACGCGTTCCTGCTGGTGGCCGTGTTCCCCTTTACCCGCCTGGTCCACATCCTGGTCGTCCCCAACCCGTACCTGTGGCGCAAGCCCCAAGTGGTGCGCTGGTACCGGTAAGCAACGACTTGGAAAATTTCCAAAGATCCCGCGATGAGCAAAGGGGTGGCTGGCGGCGGAGCCTCAGCGACACCCCGGCGCGTCGCCACCTTGTGCTGGGGCGTCGCTGAGGCTCCCCCGCCAGCCACCCGCCGGCGCGATCAAACGCCGCTCAGGCAGAAATAGGTTGATCGATGCAATTCATGAAACTTCGGACAACAAGCGTGGTGCTGAGCGTGGCGCTGGTGTTCGCCGTGCTGATCCTGTTTGCCGCGGCGGCCAGCTCGCGGCTGCCGGGCGACCACCGCGACTTTGAGCCAAGTCAGCCCATCGCTTTTTCGCACCGGCTGCACGCGGGCGAACTGCAAATCGGCTGCGCCTATTGCCACTCGGGCGCCGAGAAAGGGCGCCATGCCGGCCTGCCCGCCGCCAGCACCTGCATGAACTGTCACCAGACGGTGACCGACACCTGGAGCAACGTCCGCGCCGCCGACGAGCTTGCCCAGAAAGAAAAACGCCCCGCGGAGCGCACCGTCTCGCCCGAACTGAAGAAACTGTACGAAATTCTGGCGGTGGACGAGAAGCTCCAGCCCGATCCGCACCAGCAAGCGGAGTCGGTGCCCTGGGTGCGGATTCACGACCTGCCCGATTACGTCTACTTCGATCACAGCGCCCACGTCCACGCGGGCGTTTCCTGCCAGCAATGCCACGGCCCGGTCGAGACGATGGAGCGGGTCCGTCAGGTTGAACGGTTGTCGATGGGCTGGTGCGTCAACTGCCACCGCGACGCCAACCAGCACGGCGTGGCGGGCCGCGAAGTAAAGGCTTCGCTCGACTGCGCCACATGCCACTACTAAGGCGCAACAAGAGGGGCGCCCCACACGGGAAAACCACAACACGTCGGTAAAAAACACAACGGGGCGCCGCCGGCGCTTATTTTCCTTGGGAGGATTTTTCGTGTCCCGCAACGACCAACATCGCGACCGCGACCCGCGGGAAGCGCCCGACGCGGCGCCTCCGCGCTTGCGGCCGAGTCGTCGCAGCTTTTTAGAGGCTACGGGCTTTGCCCTGTTTGCGACGGCGGTGACAGGGTGTGGGCGCGACGAGGCGATGATCGCCCCGGCGCCCGCCACGCGACCCGCCACCCTGACGCCGGGCAAGAGCCGCCATTACGCCTCGGTGTGCCACGGATGTTCCGCCGCGTGTGGAATCTTGGTGAAGAACCGCGACGGGCGGCCCATCAAGTTCGAGGGCAACCCTGCTCACCCCCTCTCTCGCGGCGGCTTGTGCCCCGTCGGGCAAGCCTCGATCCTGGGTCTGTACGACAGCCTACGTCTGACCGGCCCGCTCGCTCGCGGCAAAGCGGCGGACTGGAAGCACGTGGACCAGGAAATCGGCGCGGCCTTGGATAAGATCGAATCCCAAGGCGGCACGGTGCGCGTGCTGACCGACAGCGTCCTCAGCCCCACGCGGCGGGCCGTGATCGAGCGGTTCCTGGAGCGTTTCGACGACGCTCGGCACGTGGCGTACGATCCACTGTCCAGTTCCGCCATTCTGGCCGCTCACAAGCAAACGCATGGCGCCGCGGTGCTGCCGCATTACCGGCTGGACCAGGCCGAGGTGATCGTCAGTTTTGACGCTGACTTCCTGGGAACCTGGATCGCTCCCGTCGAGTTCACCGCGGCGTATCAGGCGGGCCGGACGCCGCAAGGCAAACCGCCGCGGATGTCGCATCATGTGCAGTTCGAGTCGCGCATGTCGCTGACCGGCGGCAACGCCGACCGCCGCGCGGCGCTGGCGCCGGGCGAACTGGGACTGGCCATGAGTCACCTGGCGGTCCGCCTGGCGCGCAAGGCCGGGCAAACGCTGGAAGGCGAAAAGCAACTGGCGGCCTCGCCCGTGTCGGAAACGCTGCTGGATGAATTGACCGAGCGGCTGTGGCAGTCGCGCGGCAAGGCCCTAATCCTGTGCGGCAGCCAGGAGCCGGCCCTGCAAGTGCTGTGCAATTACCTGAACGAAACGCTCAAAGCATACGGCGCCACGCTCGACATAGAGCGGCCCTCGTACCAGCGACAAGGCGACGATGCCGCCCTGCACGCCCTGGTGCAGGAAATCCAAGACGGCAAGGTGTCGGCCTTGCTCGTGGCGGGCGTCAATCCCGTGTACGACCTGCCCGGCGGCGAGAAGCTGGCGGCGGCGCTGCGGAAAATTCCGCTGGTGGTCAGCTTCGCCAGCGAGACCGACGAAACGGCCGAGCTGGCCCACTTTGTCTGCCCCGAAGGCCACGCCCTGGAGACCTGGGGCGACGCCGAGCCGGTGGCGGGCGTGGTCAGCATCGCCCAGCCCACCGTCAAGCCGCTCGGCCAGACGCGCTCCTTGCTGGAAAGCCTGGCTCAGTGGAGCGGCCAGCCCCAAACCAGCTACGACCTGGTGCGCGAACATTGGGAAAAAGTGATCCATCCTCGCACCTCGGGCCAGCAGCCGTTCGCCGCCTTCTGGAATCAGGCGCTCAAGGATGGGTTTGTCGAAGCGCCGCCGCAAGCTGCGTCGGTAGAGCCGTTCGACGTGGCGGCGGTGTCGCTCGTCACCACTGCGCCGCCGGCTCCGGCCGATCGCTTCACGCTGGCGCTTTATCCCAAGGTGGGCATGCTCGACGGCCGTCACGCGCAAAACCCGTGGCTGCAAGAGTTGCCCGACCCGGTAAGCAAGGTCACGTGGGATAACTACGCCTGCCTTTCGCCCTCCGCTGCAGCCGGCCTGAAAGTGGGCGAAGGGGACGTGGTGCGAATCGCGGTGGAGTCGTCGGAAACGCTGGAATTGCCGGTCGTCGTGCAGCCGGGACAACACGACAATGTGGTGGCCGTGGCCCTGGGTTACGGCCGCAAGGGAACCGAGCGGTTCGCCAAGATCGGCCCGCAGTGGTTGGAAGGGCGGCCAAGCGTCGGCCCCAATGGGCTGGTGGGCGTGAACGCCGCGCCGTTGTTGCGGTGGGACGAAGCTAGCCTGCATTACGAGCAACCCGGCGTCACCGTGACCGCCACCGGGCGCAACCAACCGATGGCCGCCACCCAAAAACATCACGAAATTACCGTCCCCAAGCACCTGGCGACTCCCGGCGCCGAGCGGCGGCCGGTGGTCGAACAGACCACGTTGGCCGATTACGCCCACGACCCGCACGCGGGTAGTCTGGCCCATCATCATGCGACGCCGGAACTCTGGCCCGATGACCATCGCTACGACGGCCACCGCTGGGGCATGGCCATCGACCTGAGCAAATGCACCGGCTGTTCGGGCTGCGTGATCGCCTGCCAGGCCGAGAACAACACGCCGGTGGTGGGCAAGGACGAAGTCCGCCGCAGCCGCGAGATGCACTGGCTGCGCATCGACCGCTACTACGAAGCGAACGCCGAGGGCGGCGTCGACGTGGCTCACCAGCCGATGATGTGCCACCACTGCGGCAACGCGCCTTGCGAAACAGTCTGCCCCGTGCTGGCCACCGTGCATAGCGACGAAGGGCTGAACCAGCAGGTCTATAACCGCTGCGTGGGCACCCGGTACTGCGCCAACAACTGCCCCTACAAGACCCGGCGGTTCAACTGGTTCGAGTACGCCCGGCCCGACGAGCTGCAAAACGCGGTGCTCAATCCCGATGTGACCGTCCGCTCGCGCGGCGTGATGGAGAAGTGCAGCTTCTGCGTGCAGCGAATTCAAGAAGCCAAGATCGAGGCCAAGCGGCAAGGGCGCGAGCTGGCCGACGGCGACATTCTACCCGCGTGCCAGCAATCGTGCCCGGCGCGGGCCATCGTGTTTGGCGATCTGAACGATCCCGAAAGTGAAATCTCCAAGCTGCTGGCCGGACCGCGGGCCTACCAGGTCTTGGGAGAGTTAAACGTTCAACCGGCGGTCAGCTACTTGAGGCTGGTGCGCAACCGCCCGTCGGAAGCGAAGGAACATCATCATGTCTAGTATCGCCATGCACCTGGAGGCGCCGCACGCCGCGGCGGCTCCTCCCGAGCCGTTAATCGGCGGCGACAAGTCGCTGGGCGACGTGACGCGCGACATTTGCGCTCCCATGGAGCGCCGCCCCACGTGGCTGTGGTGGACCGCCTTTCTGATTTCGCTGGCGGTGCTGATCGTCGGCGCCGTGGCGGTCACGTACCAGGTGGCCACGGGCATCGGAACCTGGGGCTTGAATCGCACCGTGGGCTGGGCCTTTGACATTACCAACTTTGTGTTCTGGGTGGGCATTGGGCACGCGGGCACGTTGATCTCGGCCATCTTGCTGCTGTTCCGGCAGAAGTGGCGCACGTCGGTCAACCGCTCGGCCGAGGCCATGACCATCTTCGCCGTGATCTGCGCCGGGCTGTTCCCCCTGATCCACATGGGCCGGCCGTGGCTGGCGTTCTGGATGGCGCCATATCCGAACGACCGCGGCTCGCTGTGGGTCAACTTTCGCTCGCCGCTGATGTGGGACTTCTTCGCCATTAGCACCTACTTCACGGTGTCGCTGGTGTTCTGGTACGTGGGATTGGTGCCCGACCTGGCCACCGCCCGCGACCGCGCCGCACCGGGTCTGCGGAAACGGCTCTTGAGCCTGGCGAGCCTGGGGTGGAACGGCAGCTTCCGCACGTGGCATCGCTGGGAAACGGTGTCGCTGCTGTTGGCGGGGCTGGCCACGCCGCTGGTGGTGTCGGTCCATACGATCGTCAGCATGGACTTCGCCACGGCGGTCATCCCTGGCTGGCATGCTACGATCTTCCCGCCGTACTTTGTGGCCGGGGCCATCTTCTCGGGCATGGCGATGGTGCTGTCGCTGATGTTGATCGTGCGCAAGGTGATGGGGCTGGAGCATTACATCACGCAGCGGCACATCGACCCGATGTGCAAGCTGGTGTTGGCCACCGGCTGCATTGTGGGCTTTGCCTATTCCACCGAGCTGTTCACCGCCATGTACTCGGGCAACGCCTATGAGCAGTTCGTGTTCATCAACCGCGCGATGGGGCCGTTCGCCTGGGCCTACTGGACGATGGTTTCCTGCAATGTGCTGGCGCCGCAGTTCTTCTGGTTCTCGGCGGTGCGGCGGCGGGCGCTAGCGGTGTTCGTGGTCACAATCTTTATCAATATCGGGATGTGGTTTGAGCGGTTCGTGATTATCGTCACCTCGCTCCACCGTGATTTCCTGCCGTCAAGCTGGACCAGCTACGCCCCCACGTGGATCGAAATCGCCACCTTTGTGGGCAGCTTCGGCTTGTTCTTCACTTGCTTCCTCTTGTTCTGCCGGTTCCTGCCAATGATCGCCATGGCCGAGGTCAAGGGCGTGCTGCACGACGGCCACGGGGCCGGGGAGGCGCACGCATGAGCCAACGGATTCTGCTAGTCACCTTCGCCCACGAAGACGATCTGCTCCGCACCACGCGCGACTTCCGCGCCCGCGGCCTCAAGATTCTTGACGCCTACACGCCGTACCCCGTTCACGGCTTGGACGAGGCGTTGGGCTTGCCTCCTTCGCGGCTCTCTTGGGCGTGCGCGGCGCTCGGCGCCGTGGCCACGGCCGTGATGTACTGGTTCCAACAGTGGACCTCGGCCGTGGACTGGCCGATCAACGTGGGCGGCAAACCGTGGGACTCGTTGCCGGCCTTCGCGCCGGTGATGTTCGAGTCGATGGTCCTGGCCGCGGGCATAGGAACGGTCGTGCTGTTCTTTTTGGCGTGCCGACTGTGGCCGGGCCGGAAAGCGCGGCTGGTGATTCCGGAAGTCACCGACGACCAGTTCGCGTTGGTGGTGGAGGAGACCGACGCCGCCTTCGACCTGCACCAACTCGAAGATACGCTCAACCGCAACCGGGCGCTCCTGGTGGAAGAGCGCATAAAGCACCAAGAACCGCCGCGCGATCCCTTGTCGCCTGGGGGGCTGAGGTGGATCAACTACGGCCTGGCGGCGTCGCTGGTCGTGGTGGTGGCGCTGGCGTTCCTGGCCGGGCGCGATCCGGAACAGCGGAACTGGGAGGTTTTCCCCACCATGGTCCGTTCGCCCGCTTACGACGCCTACGCCATTCAGACGCAGTTCGCCGCCGGCTGGGGACCGCCCGCGGGGGCTGTCGCGCAAGAAGATGAATTGTGGTCCTATGCCGCCACGGCCGAAGCCGCCAAGCAAGCTGGAGACGATTTAACAAATCCCTTCGCCGCCGACGACACCGAAGCCGCGGCCCGCGGCGCGTGGGTGTACCAGAACTTCTGCGCGGCGTGTCACGGTCCGCAGGGTCTGGGCGACGGGCCGGTGGCGCAGCGCGGGTTTCCGCCGCCCCCCTCGTTCGCGACGGACGCTTCCCGCGCTTTGCGCGACGGCGAGTTATTCCACATCATCACCGCCGGCCGGCGCAGCATGCCGCCGCACGGCGACTTGCTCGAACCGGCCGACCGCTGGAAGGCGATCCTGCATGTCCGCCAGTTGCAAGGAAAATCTCCATGAACACGCCTACAAACATCTCGGCCGGCGGTACACGCGCCGGTCGCCGATTTTGTGTCTTCTGCACGCTGTTGATGTCGGGCGTGGCCCTTGCCTTGGTGGGCGGGTGGCTGTCGCCGGCGCGGCTGTGGGCGAACTTGCTGCTGATGAGCTTCCTGGCGGTCGGCGCGGGGCTGGCGGGCTTGCTATTTCTGAGCTTCCATTACCTGACTGGCGCCCGCTGGAGCGAGCCGCTGCGGCCGGTGGCCGAAGCCCTCGGCGCTACGCTCCCGATAACATCGGTGGCCTTGGGCGCCGTGGTGCTGTGCGGCCTGGGCAACTACCCGTGGATGCACGCCGATTTGGCGCATCATCCCACCTTCTGGTTCAAGGCGGCGTGGCTGACTCCCGCGTTCTTCGCCGCACGCACCGTGGTTTACCTGCTCATATGGGCGGGGCTGGCGTTGCTGCTGGTCCAGGCCAGCCGCCGCACGGATGCGACGGCGCGGCGGGCCAAGCTCGGCTTGTCGGCCTTGTTCCTGGTCGCCTTTGCGGTGACCTTCTGGCTGGCCTCGACCGACTGGATCATGTCGCTGGAGCCGGAATGGTACAGCACCATCTTCGCGGTCTATCACTTTGCGGGGGTGTTCGCCGCGGGGCTGGCGTTGATCGCGGTGCTGGCGATTGCACGACAGCGAACCGCGGGCGGGGTGATTGGCGTCGCGCAGTTGCACGACCTGGGCAAGTTGATGTTCGGCTTTAGCTGCTTCTGGATGTACATCTGGTTCAGCCAATACATGCTGATCTGGTACGCGAACATCTCGGAAGAAACGGTTTACTTTGTCCGCCGGACCGAGGGCCTGTGGGGACCGCTGTTCGTGTTGAACTTGGCGCTAAACTGGGCGATCCCGTTCTTTGCCCTCATGCCGCGAGCCGCCAAACGAACCGCGAGCGTGCTGCTCAAGGTGGCCTTGGTGATGCTGGCCGGGCGGTGGCTGGACCTGTACCTTTCGGTCCTGCCGCCGGTCTTGGGCGCCAGCCCCGCATTCGGCTTTGCCGAGATCGGCGCTTTGCTGGCCGGCATCGGCGCCTTCGGCCGAGTCTTGAGCCTGACCGCTCGCGCCGCGCCGTCCACCCCCATTGCAATCCAGCCTCCCGCCGCCCCAGCGACCCGCACTAGCCATCCCGCCTCTTACGGCGAACAGGCCGCGACCTCGGAACTGCAAGAGATGGGCGGTTAGTACGCATGACACCAAGGTGCGGCGGCTTCAATGTAGGTCACTCGCTCCGCGCGTGACCTACATTGACCGCCCTATCGTTTGACGAGGAGAAACCCATGACGTTGCGCCGCATGTGCTTGTTCGCGGGTTGTTTGCTGTGGCTGGGCGCCGCTTGGGTTCAGGCTGCGCCGCCGGTGGTGACGTTGAACGACGACGGCGGCTGGTGCTGGTTTGAGGACGAGCGGGCGATCGTTCACGACGGCAAGCTGATTGTCGGAACCATTGCCGCTGGAACGCACGACCCCGCGCGCCGGGGCAACGTCGAGCTGACGGTGCTGGACCTGGCCACCGGCGCCACGCGGCGATGCGTGCTGCATGAACGGTTGGAACGAGACGATCACGACTCGCCCGCGCTGGCCGTTTGCGGCGATGGCCGGCTTCTGGCCATGTACTGCAAGCACGGCTCCGAAAACCGCATCTACTACCGCCGTAGCCAGCAGCCCGGCGACGCGACCCGCTGGCAGGAGGAGCAAGTCTATATTCCCAGCGAGTCCTCCCGCGTCACGTACTCCAATTTGTTTCGCCTCACCGCCGAGAAGGACGGCCGCGGCCGGATCTATAATTTCTATCGCGGTCACAACGCCAGCTTCAAACCGTCGTGGATGCTCTCGGACGACGACGGCCAGACGTGGACGGCGCGCGGCGTGTGGATCGACTTTCCCGCGTCGCGCAAGCATCGGCCCTATGTCAAATACTGCTCCAACGGCCGCGACACGATCCACTTCGCTTTTACCGAGGGGCACCCGCGCGACGTGGATAACAGCATCTATCACGCGTACTACCGCGACGGCGCGTTTTTTAGCGCCGACGGCGCGCGGATCAAGAGCGTCGAGGATGGCCCCATAACGCCCGCTGAAGCCATGCGCGTGTTCTCGGGCGGTCCGCACAACGTGGCGTGGATCAGCGATCTGCACCTGGACGGCGCCGGCCGGCCGGTGCTGGTCTACTCGGTGCAAAAGGATTCGGCCGGCCTGCCGTCGGCGCACCCGCGGGCGGGGCAAGATCACCGCTACCGCTACGCGCGCTGGGATGGCCAGCGCTGGCGCGATCAGGAAATCGCTTGCGCCGGCGCGCGGCTCTATCGTGGCGAGGACGATTACACCGGCAACATCTGCCTGGATCCCCATGATCCCGACGTGGTTTACCTTTCGTCCAACGTCAACATCCATACCGGCCAGCCGAACGCCAGCGGCCATTACGAAATTTACCGCGGCCAGACGCCCGACCTGGGCGCAACCTGGTCCTGGACCGCCCTTACCGAAAACTCCACGGTGGACAACTTGCGCCCGATTGTTCCCCTGGGCGCGAGCGCAGGCCCGATGGTGCTTTGGCTGCGTGGGACCTACCGCGCTTATACCGATTACGACCTGGACGTGGTCGGCATGGTAGGGACCGCGAAAAACTAACGCCTAACCAGGTGCAATTCCATGCGTATCCTGCTCCCGCTTCTTTTGTGGCAACTGGCCTGCGCCGCCGTCGTTCTTCCATGCCGCGCGGAAGAGTCGCCGGCCGCGCCCACGGCGGAACAAGTGCTGGAACGCTTGCGGCCCGAGCATCCGCGGTTGTTGCTCGACGCGCGGGAGTTTGAAGCCTTGAAGGCGCGCGTGGCGAACGATCCGGTTCTGCGGGAGTGGGTGGAGCAGCTTCGACGCGAGGCCGACAAACTGCTTGACGCGGAACCGGTGACGTACAGCATCCCCGATGGCAAGCGGTTGCTGATGACGTGCCGCACCGTGCTCCAGCGCACCTACACCTTGGCGCTTTTGCACCGCCTGGACAACGACCCACGCCGCCGCGACCGGCTCTGGCGAGAATTGGAAACCGCGGCGAAGTTCAAGGACTGGAACCCGTCGCACTTCCTCGACACCGCCGAGATGACGCACGCGTTTGCGATCGGCTACGACTGGCTTTATCACGACTGGTCCGACCAGCAGCGACAAGTCCTCCGCGCGGCCCTGGTCAAACACGGCCTGACGCCCGGCGTCAACAGTTACCGCGGCGAAGCCAGTTATGGATGGTGGCGCAACAGCAACCACAACTGGAACCAGGTCTGTAACGGCGGGCTAACCCTGGGAGCGTTAGCCCTTGCCGACGAGGAACCGCAGCTTGCCGGGGAAATTCTCACCGCGGCGATCAACAGCGTTCCGCGGGCCATGGCCAGTTACGCGCCCGATGGGGCCTGGGGCGAAGGCCCCGGGTACTGGCACTACGCCACGACGTACAATGTCGTGATGATCGCCGCCCTGGATTCGGCTCTCGGGACCAATTTTGGTTTGGCCAACGCGGCGGGATTCGAGCAGACGGGAATGTTTCCCATTCACCTGGCAAGTCCCACGGGAAAATCCTTCAACTTTGCCGACGCGGGAGCTGCCAGCGTCATTCGCGCGCCCGAGTTGTTCTGGCTGGCGCGGCGTTTTGACCAACCACGGTACGCCGATTACCAACGACAACATGCCGCTCCGCACGCGCTGGACGTGATTTGGTATCCACTCCCCGGCGATGCGCCCGCGGAGCCGGGCGCGCCGGGGGGCGCGTATTTTCGCCAGGCGGAAGTCGTTACCTTGCGCTCGGCGTGGAATGATCCGAACGCTCTGTTCGTGGGGCTGAAAGCAGGAGACAACAAGGTGAATCACAGCCACCTTGATCTCGGCAGCTTTGTCTTGGACGCGCTGGGTGAGCGATGGGTGGTCGATCTGGGTAGTGAAAACTACAACCTGCCTGGGTACTTCGGCCGCGAGCGCTGGAACTATTATCGGCTGCGCGCCGAAGGCCATAACACGCTGGTGATCAACCCCAGCGCCGCTCCCGATCAGGACCCGCGGGCCGCGACGCGGATCATGCGTTTTGATACCGCGCCGGAGCAGACGTTCGCGATTGCCGACCTCACGCCGGCCTACGCGGCGCACGCCTCCCGAGTCCAACGAGGCATCCGTCTTCTGGAACAACAGGCGGTTCTGATTCAAGACGAGGTGGATTGCAAACAGCCAAGCGAGCTTTGGTGGTTCCTGCACACGCCGGCCAAGGTAACACTCGACGACAACGGCAAAATGGCGATGCTGGAGCAACGCGGAAAACGCCTGCTTGTAAGCCTGGTGGAGCCAAGCCAGGCGCGATGGGAAGTTTTAAGCGCGGAACCCTTGCCGACTTCGCCTTCGCGGCCCAATCAACGAGATAACCGCGACGTCCGCAAACTGGCGATTCACCTTTCCGATGCGGAACAAACAAGGATCATCGTGCGATGCGAGCCGGCGACGACCGCCGCGAGTAATCGAGCGTTCCCGGCAAAATCGCTTGCGGAGTGGTAGGGCGACCGCGGAACCTTTCCGCGAGTGACCCACATTCCAGAAGATGCTGTGGGTTATTCCGCATCGATCCCGTATTGGTCGATCTTCTTTTTTAGCGTGGTGCGGTGCAGGCCCAGTTCCCGCGCGGCGGTCGCGACTTGCCCATGATGGCGGCGGAGCGCTTCGCGAAACAGCGGCGGTTCGACGAGGGCCAACAACTGCTCATGGAGCGTGCCGTCGGCGTCGCCGGCCTGGAGCCGCGCGGCGGCCCATTGCCCGATCAAGGTCTCGATGGAGCTTGGATCGCCCGCCGGCGCCTCGTGCCGCACCAACGCCAGGGGCGCTGGCGGCGGCAGGTGTTCCGGCCCGATGACCCCGCCCCGCGCGAGCGTGGCGGCATGCTCCAGGGTGTTGCGTAGCTCGCGCACGTTGCCGCGCCAGGGTCGCCGCTTGAGTTCCGCCAGCGCCTCGGCGGAGAGCCGCGCCCGCCGTTCTTCGGCCCCGGCGGCAATCTGCCGGAGAAAATGTTCCGCCAGGTCGTCGATGTCGTCAACCCGCTCGCGCAGCGGCGGCAGCACCAATTGGAACGAGCAGAGCCGGAAGTACAAATCGTGCCGGAACGATCCTTGCTCGACGTTGGCCAAGAGGTTTTGATGCGTAGCCGAGATTACGCGGAAATCGGTCCGGACTGGTTCGCGCCCGCCAACGGGGTAGACCTCGCCTTGATCGAGCACGCGCAGCAATTTGACTTGAATTTCCGGGGGAATGTCGGCCACTTCATCCAGAAATAGCGTTCCGCCGTGGGCCTGCACCAGCAACCCGATGCGCGCCTGGTCGGCGCCTGTGAATGCTCCGCGGGCGTGCCCGAACAGTTCGCTTTCGGCCAGCGAGGGGTTGAGCGAGGCGATGTTCACCGGAATAAACGGCCCGGCGGCGCGGCGGCTAAAGCGGTGGATCGCCCGCGCCGCCAGTTCTTTCCCCACGCCGCTTTCGCCGGTAATCAGCACGCCCGCGTCGGAGTTGGCCGCCAGCGCAATGTGCTTGAACGCTTCTTGAATGGCGGGGGTTTTTCCCACAAAGCCGGCTACCTGGGGCGCTTCGGCCACGGGCGCGGCGGCCGCCAGGCGATGCTCCAGCGCGCGTTCGATGACTTGCTGCGCTCGGTCGAGGTCGAACGGCTTCACCAGGTACTCGAACGCACCGCGGCGCACCGCTTCGACCGCTGTTTGCAAGTCGCCATAGGCGGTGATGACGATGATTGGCGCATCACCCACGCAGGCGCGCAAATCGGCCATGGCCGAAAGCCCGTCGCGTCCGGGCAGGCGCACGTCGAGCACCACGGCGTCGAACGGCGTGCGCCGCGCCACTTCGAGGGCTTGTTCCGCCGAGGAAACCCCCACGACCTCGTGACCAAGCGACTCGCCCAGGCGTTTCAAACCCCAGGTGATCGAAGGTTCATCATCAACGACCAGCAGACGCGCCACGCGGCGGTTCTCCTGCAAGTAAAGGCAATTGGACGAAAAAACAAGTCTTGCCCTGGCGCCGCTCCCAGCCGATGGCGCCCCCGTGGAGCTGTGCAATTTCTTGCGCCACGGGCAAACCCAGGCCGGCGCCGTCGGGCTTGTCGGTCACCAGGGGTTCAAACAGCCGGTCGCGAACTTCCAGCGCGGGGCCGGGACCGGTATCGAGAACTTCCAGCCGCGCAAACCCGGCGCCGTCGACGCCGACGCGCACTTCGACGACCGGAACGGGCGACTCGGCGACGTGACGGGTGTCGTGGGAAACTTGAAGCTCTCCACTGCCGCGCGCATCCCATGAAGCCGGGCCGGCGGGCAGTCCGGCCAGGCTGGACGCCGCTTCGATGGCGTTGAGCGTCAGATTCACCACGAGCTGCGCCAAGCCGTTCTCGTCGCCGCGCACGGGAATGGGGATTTCCGGCGGCGCCCAAAGCAATTCAACACCTAAATGGGCCGCGGTCGGGCGCACCAGGGGCAAGACATCCTGAACCACCTGGGCGACATCGACCGTGGTGCTGGGGGCCGTGTGTTCCGCGCCCAGCGTGAGGAAACGGCGGAGATAAGTCTCCATAAGCTCCAATTGCCGCACGGCGACGTTCAGGTTTTCGTCGTCGCCCGCGTGCGGCAACTGGCGGCGGTGTAGATCCAAGGCCATGCGGCAACCGGTGGCGGCGTTGCGCATCTGGTGGGCGATCCCGCCCCCGAGTTGGCCCAAGGTGCGCAGGCGTTCGCGACGACGGACTTCCTCTTCATAACGGGCCAGCATTTCCGCCATGCGATTGACGGTAGCGGCCAGATCGCGAATTTCGTCATCGCGCGCGGGAAGTGGAAGAGGGCGAAAATCTCCCTCCGCGATTTGCTCGACCTGCGAGCGCAATTGCTCCAGGGGGCGCGTCCAACGCGCCGCCATCCACGTGGCCAAGACCCCGGTGACAGCCAACGCGGCGCCGCCCACCAAAAGCGGCGGGACCACGGCCTCGCGCCAGGCGCGCCGCCATTGTTGCTCGGGATACAGAATGTGCAGCCACTCGTCACGCGCCGTTCCGGGGAGACGCTTTCTGCGCACCACGGCCCGAAAGTAAGTACTGCCGCGAAACGAGATCGTCTCGTCGAGTTTCAACCCCTCTGGCTCATGCGCGGCTTGCGGATCGGCCGGCGGACTTAAGCCCGGTGTGCTCGAGGCGATTACGTCTCCTTGCGAGTTGAGGACGGCGAACTCCGCGCCCGAAAGACCGCGTGTTTGCCGCAGCACGGCGTCGGTCAGGGGAAAAGTGGATTCCGTGAGCGTGCGGGCGACGTCGCGCAGTTGCGTTTCAACATTCAACCGCGTGCGCCGCGCGGCAAGCCACGCATTGGCGACACTCACGCAGACCATCGCCGCCAGCACCACGGCTAATACGGGAACAAGAATCTGGGTTCGAAGCGGTCGCCGCACGTTACGCCCTTTTTCTGTCCATCATAACCTGCGACCGTTGCGCGCGTGCGACACGTTTTTCTGCCGCATGCTCTTGCGGTTGGGATTCACGTATTAAGCGCCTCTCCAAGTTGTTGCATGCCGGCGGAAGTCGAAATCTTGGGCGCGTAGCCGAAATCCTTACAGGCCCTGGTGATGTTGAAGTAATGATGCCTGGCCAATTGGGCCGCCAGGAAACGCGTCATGCGCGGTTCGCTTTTGAGACGCAGCACGCCGTACGCCGTTTCTAACGCGGCGCCCAGGCCGTACGCCGTCTTAAAGGAGATCGAGCGACGCACCGGCGGCAATTTCGCCAGCGCGAGAAGCTGATTGAGCCACTCCCAGCAGTTCACTGGATCGCCTTGCGAGATGAAGTACGCTTGGCCACAGACTGGCGAGCCCGGCGTTAACGCGTCCATCGCTTGAATGTGCGCCGCGGCGGCGTTCTCGACGTAAATCATGTCGATCAAATTTTTGCCGTCGCCCACGCGGAACAGTCGACCACGGCGGGCCCGGTCAAACAATCGCGGAATGAGGTGCTGATCTCGCGGTCCCCAGATCAAGTGCGGTCGCAACGCGCAGGTGAACAGTCCTTCCTGACCGTTCGCGGTTAAGACGTGTTGCTCGGCCAACGCCTTGGTATGCGGATAATGGCACAACCAGCGCCGCGGGTAAGGGGCTGACTCATCGGCGTTCTCTTGATCGTCGCCATCGAAGGTCACGCTAGGACTGCTGCAATACACAAGCCGCGGCACGCGTTGCTGGCGGCAAGCCGCGACCACGTGCTGAGTTCCGACCGTGTTGATTCCATAAAACCATTCCCACGGCCCCCAAATGCCCGCCACCGCGGCCGTGTGAATTACCGCGTCCACTTCCCGGCAAGCGGAGTTCACCGCGTCGAAGTCACGAATGTCGCCTTGACGCACTTCGGCGCCGGCGCGCTCCAGGTCGGGATACTTGCCGCGGGCCAACGTTCGCACTTGATCGCCGCGAGCCAGGAGTTGCTCGACGAGGGATCGCCCGAGAAAACCCCCTCCGCCCGTCACTAGAATCTTCAAGGGACCACCTTCCTCCGAGAAACACTCAACCGCAATGCCGATTTCGCAATTGGATCATGCCGTGAGGGGCGATTATCGCCGCGGCCGGCTTCTGCTAGCATTGAAAGCATGCTCGGCGTTTTCTCCCTTAACGCCGGATGTCGTTTAGTGTACATTAAATCACTAACTTTGGCTCCTCTTCCCCTACGGCAAGGTTGCTGTTAAGAGAGGAAAGGCGATTCGCGGTCCCACGGTTGGCCGAGTTGGAACGCAGTCGCGCCCGCGGTCGGAAGCTGGCCGCTCCATCCAAGGAAGTGCTATGTCGTCTGCTGAAGATCCCAAGCCGCGCCGCCGCAAAGAGCGCAAGGTCGCCACCACGGAACTCCTCGATCGTCAACCGCCATGCAACATTGAAGCCGAGATGGCGGTGCTGGGCAGCATCTTACTCCTGCCCGACAATTGCGACGAGGTGGCCTTGATTCTGCGTCCGGACGATTTTTACGATGACGCCAATCGCCGGTTGTACGAGCACATTCTGCAAATGTACGACGCGGGGCAGAAAATCGACCTGATGCTGCTGGTCGAGGCGCTTAAATCGGCGGGCCACTACGACCTGATTGGCGGCGCCGCCTACCTGAACCGCATTCGCAACTCGGTCGCCACGCCGGCGCATGCCGTCTACTATGCGCAAATCGTGCGCACGAAGGCGACTTTCCGCTCGCTGATCATCGCCAGCAGCGAGATTTTGCGGGAAGCCTACGACGATTCCCAAGACTCCCGCGAGATGCTGTCGCGCGCCGAGCAGAAAATTTTCTCGATCCTGGATAACCGCGGCTCCAGCAACGTGACAAGCATTACCGATGTGCTGAACGAAGCGTTGGATCGCATGGACGCGCGGATGCGCGGCGAGCACATCGGCGGCGGCGTCGAGACGGGTTATCATCGCTTGGACGAGATGACCGGCGGGCTGCACAATTCGGAGTTGATCGTGCTGGCCGCGCGGCCGTCGATGGGCAAGACCGCCTTCGCGATGAACATTGCCGAGTACGCGTCGTTGGAGTTAAAAGCGCCCACGCTGTTCGTGAGCTTGGAAATGTCGGCCATTGAACTGGCCGACCGTCTCTTGTGCTCGGTGGCGCGGGTCAACGGGCACCGGCTGCGCAATGGCACGATATCCAACGAGGACCGGGCGCGGCTAGTGGAGAAGGCGGCGGTTGTGAGCCGGTCGCCGTTGTACGTGGACGATTCGCCGGGTCGGACGGTGACGGAAATCGCCGCGGCCGCCCGGCGCATCGCCCGCCGCGAAGGACGCTTGGGCTTGATCGTGATTGACTACCTGCAATTGATTGAGCCGGATAACTCGAAAGATCCGCGGCAAGAACAAGTGGCCCGCATGACCCGCCGCTTGAAGGGCCTTGCCCGCGACATGAAGGTTCCGATCCTTTGCCTGGCGCAGCTTAATCGGCAAGCGGAAGTGAGCAAAGACAACCGGCCCAAATTGAGCCATCTGCGGGAGTCGGGCGCCATCGAGCAAGACGCGGACGTGGTGATGTTCGTGCATCGCGAAGAGTATTATCGCCGGGGCGAAGACTCCCAGCAGTTCGCCGGCCAGGCCGAGATCATCATCGCCAAGCAGCGCAACGGTCCCGTGGGCGACGTGGAGCTGACGTGGCGCAAGGAGTTCACGCGGTTTGAAAATCCGCCCGAAAGACAATACGATGAGTTCGACCAATTCAACGCCCCCGGCGGCGAAGCCGAGTTTGTGTAAGGGGACGTGCAATTTGCAGTTCCCAACCGCCGCCCAGCTTGTTTACCCATCGTGGCGCCTCGCGTATCCGCAGACCTGACGAACTTGTTTGAGCCGGTCGTTTACGACGCGCCGGACGCGTGTCCGTATTTGCCGGGACGCACGTCTCGGTTGCCCTTGCGTTTGCCTTTGCAGAAGCTCACGCCGGAGCAGTTCGATCATCGGCTGGCCGCGGGCGACCGGCGCAGCGGGCCGTTTCTCTACCGACCGTCGTGTCCAGGATGCGGGGCGTGCGAATCGCTGCGGATCGAGGTCGAGAAGTTCCAGCCGAACGCCACGCAGCGCCGCACATTGCGGCGCGGCAACCAATTGCTGGAAGTGCGGGTCGGCACGCCGATCGTCGACGCGGCCCGAGTTGCCCTCTTTAATCAGCACCGCAATACTCGGGATTTAGCGCGGTACGATCGCGATATTGATCAGACAGGTTACGAAGGGTTCCTGGTGGAGTCGTGCTGCGACACGCTCGAATTCAGTTACTGGCTTGGCGACACGCTGATCGGCGTGGCGGTCACCGATCGCGGCGCCGAGGCGATGTCGGCGGTTTACTTCTTTTTCGACCCCGCTCAAAGCCGACTTAGCCCCGGCGTGTATAACGTCCTCAAACAGATTGAAATCTGTCGTACTTGGGGGATGCGTTACTTGTACCTTGGGTTTTACGTTGCCGCGTCCGAACACATGGCGTACAAGTCGCTCTATCTGCCGCACGAACGATTCATCAACCGGCAATGGTGTTTGTTCGAACGCGAAGTAGCATGAACGGGCGCCCGATCCCGAGAACGATTGAGCCCCGTTCACCGACGCGCCGCCAATTGGGGTTGTACGCCCCGCGGCAACCTTGGAGAATCCCAGTGGTTGGGCGAATCAATCTTGGATTCTTACGCCGCTGGTCGCGATGCGATTTCCTGAACTTAACGCGCGCTTGGGAATGATGACGGGGTGCGCATCGCTTATCGCACTGGGATTGGTAGCGTTGCTGCTCAACCTTCCGGGCTATCGCCCGCGTGATTTCGCGCGGCGCCACCTTGCACGGCAGTTGCCCGAATTACCAGAAACGGCCCTACTTCCTCAAATGCGCCGGATCGTGCAAACGGGCGATGAAGGACTACGCGTGGCGGTGGAATGCCTGGGGAGCGAGCGAGAAGCGGTGGCGGAAGCGGCGCAGGTGGCGATTGCCGAGGAAGTAGATGGTTGGCGACTTGTGCCGATGGAGGAATCGGCGCCGCGCGTGATGAACCTCGCCCGCACGTTGGCGTCGCGCCAGGAACCGCTTCCCACGTCCAGTCGCCGATTCTTGGGTGACCTGGCGACGCAACTTCTGCTTTGGCCAGCCCGCGAAGCGTCCCAGGCGGGCGAGCTCGTTGGCTGGTGCGAGATCATTTTGAGCCAAGCAGCGAGGACGCCGGGCGGCGGTGCGCCCGAGTCCTATGCGGCGGCGCATTCCGACGCTCCGCCATTGCCGTCGCCCGCGCGAAGGCTGGATCAACACGACACCGCCGATGCGGCGCCTGTCCCCGCGTCGCATCGTTGAATACGGAAACGCGTCGAACATCAAGCCGCGTCGAACACCCATTCGCTGGGGTCGCCTTCGCTGGCGTATTCTTCGCTGCTGGCGGTGCGCCGGTCCTGCTCGCGGAGGCGCTCCACAGTCTCGTCAAGGTTGTGTTCCAGGCAATAGATGCTGATGATCATTTCGGCCAGGGCCGCGAACGACATACCTTCGCTGGCGGCAATCCACGCTTGGCGCTCGTCGCTCGGTTGCTGGGGCAACTTCCGCGCGAAGAATGCTTCCCGCAGCCGCGCGTCGGGAGACTCGATGCGCAGCACGCGGTCAAACCGCCGCGGGCGAGCCACGATGCGCGGATCGAGGCGCTCAGGATAATTGGTGGTCGCCAGGTTCACGGCCTTGTTGACTTGATGATTGCCGTCCAGCCATTGCAATAGTTCGTTATCGCCGTACCGGGCAATCAGGGCGTCGATGTCCTCAAACACGCACACCACCGGCCGTTCCGGCTCAACCTGGCGGAACTTCTCGACCGCGCGGACAAAAAAATACGGGTGGTTGCAAAAGAATGCGACGTTTCCCACCTGCACAGTCTTGGCGATCACCTGATGAATTAACGAGGACTTGCCCCCGCCTTGCTTGCCATAGAGCAAGTACCCGCGGCAATGCAAAAAACCCAGCCGCTCGAACCGGGGGCCGAGAGTCCAAAACCGGTCGATCTCGGTCAGGATTTGCGACGACAGGCCATCGGTAAAGTCGATCAAGTCGTCCACCTGCAAATCGCGCCGTTGGAAAAACGGCTGACCGCATTCGTCGGCCTCGCACGAATAGGCCCCGCTGGGTAAGGTCGGAAAAGTCTGTCCGCACACCTGGAACGCGCCGGGGTTGGTGACGCGCCATTGAAGCAGGGGGGTGATTTGGGTGGCTCGGATCATGGTCAACTCCTTTACGTCGACGGGGGGGAAGGCTTCGCCGTGTGCGAAACGAACGATTAGGAGATTGTTCCCGCCTCGCGTGACACGATTGGTCGCACCTGGAAATTTTTCTCGGCGTAGGTCTTCGGCTTTGCCCTGGGCCGAATGCTGGCGAATTCAGTGACCGACAAAGGAAACGAATAACCCACTTCTTACGATCGAAAAAGCTTTCTCCGAGGGAGAAGGCGCGGTATGATAGCGAGTCATTGGAAACCAACCGCCACCGATCCAACCTCGGTGGTTGGTCCGCTACGGAAGCCCCAACCCACCCAGTTCCGTGTCGCCACGTTCCTCGCTTCACTCCCAGTGCGACGACGACGACGACGGCACGCAGCGCGTGCTGGAGGAGTTTTTGCGCCGCCGCCGTTCGGGGGATTCGTTGAACGAGGCGACCTTGGTGGCTGATCACCCCGACCTGGGCGCCAACTTGGAAAATAGCTTCCGCGCCTTGGAGGCCATTGAGCAAAGCGGCCACGCCACGCTGGGCACCGTGACCTGGCCCCCTTCCAGCACGAACGCCAAGGCGCCGCCTTCGTCTCCGCTGGAGGATTCGGATTCCCGGCGCACGCTGCTGGGCGCCTTGGAGCGCCGCGCGCGGTTCGATGTCCAAGCCTGCTTGGGCGCCGGCGCCTTCGGCGTGGTCTACTTGGCGCACGATACGCTGCTGGATCGGCAAGTGGCGCTGAAGGTTCCCAAAAAATCGCGATTTCCCACGCCCGAGCACTTCGCCCAATTCGTGGCCGAGGCGCGCCTGGCGGCCCGCCTGAAACATCCCCACATCATTGCCGTGTACGACGTTTGCGAAGAGCGCGACGTGGTGTTCATGGTCATGGAGTACGTGGCCGGGCAAAGTTTACGCGGCGTCATGCAAGGAAAACCGCTGGCCCCCGCGGACGCCGCGCGGCTGATGGAGCAGATGGCCGAAGCCGTTGCCTACGCGAATCAATGCGGGCTGGTCCATCGGGACTTGAAGCCCTCCAACGTGCTGATCGACAAAGACGGAACGCCGCACGTGGCCGATTTCGGGCTGGCGGTGCATGAAGAAGCACAGCGCCTGGCAGAGCGACAGTCGGCGGGCACGCCCGGCTACATGGCGCCCGAGCAGGTGCGCGGACAGAACCACCTGCTCGACGGCCGAACCGACTTGTGGAGCCTGGGCGTCATCTTGTATGAGATGCTAACCGGGCGCCGGCCGTTCCTGGGCGCCGATCACGAGGAAGTCTTCTACCGCATCGTGCATCAAGAGCCGAAGCCGCTTCGCCAGATTCGCCCCGAAATTCCGCCGGAGCTGGAAACCATTTGCTTGCGCTGTCTCGCGAAGCCGATGGAGCAGCGCTACTCCACCGTGGCGGACCTGGCCAGCGAGCTGCGGCGGTGGCTGACAAGCTCAAACGGGGAATTGGGGCGGCCATCTCCGTCAACGGAAATCGCTTGGGGGTGGCCGGCAGCGGCGGTTGGATTGCTCCTGATGGCGGTAGTCGGCGGCCTTTGGGCCAAACTGAATACGAGCCGCGGCGCGGGCGAGTCGCAACCACAACCGATGGCGGCGCTGGCGCCGAGTCAACGTGAACCGCTCGCTTCGTCCACGGTCTCGCGCCGAGACGTTCCGATTGATCTTCAACCGGGTCGGTGGCGCTCTTTGCTTACGCAGCCGCCGACGCCGGTTGTGTGGCCCGACGACGATTTTCGCAGCCGCGTTTTTCCCAATCTGGAGGAAGAACACGTGCACGCGGTGTGCGTGGGCGACGGCCTACTCTCGCTTGGTCGCGTCGACCGCGGCGCTTATGAGTTCAAGGTCGATGTTCTCCAGGCGCGGTGGGAAGGCGGCGCCGGCGTGTTCTTTGGCCGCCATGAAGCGCATGACCCGCAATTGGGACGCACCACGGTGCGTTATCAACGTCTCGACGTGCGCCAAGTCATGCGCCAAGGCAAGCGGGACTCTTACGCCATCGTGCGGCGCGTGGTCGCCGAGTGGAAAGACGACGAAGGCCGTTTGCGTACGCGTCCCTTTGAACTCACCAGCGCCGAGGTTGCCGTTCATGACCTGCGACCGCATCAACTGCAGTTGAGCATTCAGAACAATCGGCTGATGCAAGTGCGTTGGGCGGGGCAACCGCTGCCCGACCTCGTCGCTGATCCTTACGGCATCGTCGCCAGTCAGGTCCGAGCCGACGATCATCATGGAACTTTCGGGCTGCTAGTCTCTTCCTGCAGCGCCGACTTCTACCAGGCCGAGGCATTGGCCCATCCGGCCAAGGGCGCGCCCTAGCCGCGTTAGCCCGCGTGCGGCGCCCATTTTTCGCCCGCCGCGCCGCGGTTTTCGGCACAAGATCTTGCTGCGGGCCGCGATGAAAAAACTGCTTGCAATTCCGCTTTGAGCAAGTAGGCTATCCCTCATCCGTAGTAGATGCTTCTCGTCGTCAACTTTGTTTGTGCTTGTTTCCCGCTTGGCTTATCGCACCATGAAAAGCAAAAACCGATCGCAAATCCACTTCGAGGTGCATTACCACGGAGCGGCGGCCCAGCACACCCATTTGCACATCCATCAAGACGCTTCGGGCTACATTACCGCATCGGGCGGGGCGGGAACCATTGCGCCGGGACCATCGGGCGCCGCGGCGCGACAAATGGCGCCGCCACTCGCGCTGGGTTATGGGATTTCTCCTGAAACCCCACTTGCCGGTCAATTAACGCGTGTGCGGGACGCCGGCAGCGGCTACGGAACCATTTGCGCTCGCGGGTTGGCGGGCGACTCCGGCGGTGTTCCCATGGAGATTCACGCCAAAATTTTTCACGATCTGAGCTATCCTACCGACAGAGTGCCAGAAGGCGCTACCTCCGGCATTATTGGTCTCGACGGCAGGTATGAGATTCTCAACATTCCCAACGCGATGCATGCCCCGATGGCGCCTCATCCCAATAACATCCTGGTGATTTATCCCGTCTACCCGATCTCGGGCGGTGGGGAAGTACGCGACGTGCTTCCCATACCCTTCCCTGGCTTAACGGCGACCCAAACCGAGTGCGAAGTCGGAATCGCGCCCGCGGGCATGGCAAGTCGTCCAATGGCAACCGTTCGGTCCGCTCCCACGTTTGCCCATGACCAGCTTGGCCACGCCTTTCACGAATACTTGCTGCATGGTCCCGTGAAGGACGGCGAACAATGGCTGCTTCAAATTGCGTATGGAGAATTCCTACTGAGCGGACCAAGGCGAGTAACCTACCAATCCGATTCCTTGCCTGCCGAACCGTCTTGGGTTTCGCGGCCGTGTCCTCAATCCGCAGGCGATTGGCGCTTGGTCGTGTGTCAGCAGAAAGATGGGTTCCGCGCGGAACTCACCCTGACGGGCATTCACGAAATCCATTTCGAGCAACCGCCAGCGTGGTCCACCGACTTGTGGAACCCGCTTGGCAGGAACCATCTCAAACCGCTCCATGACGCCGCGGGGCCAACGCTGGTGATGGAACCGGCTCCATCCGATCAGGGGAGCCAAGGATGATTCCTTCCGCCAACGCCTCTGCCAATACGCCGTCGGTGGCCATTGCCGTAATCTCGGCGCCGCGGCCACAACGAACGGTAGAGCGGACCCTGGCCGAGTTGCGCCGGGCGGGGTTTTCCCAAACCATTCACGTAATGCAAGAGCCAGGCACCGATGTGGAACCGGCTCCCGGCGTCCTGGTTCATACGAACGCCACGCGCCTGGGACTTTGGCCCAACTGGCGAAACGCCGCCCATCACCTCTTGCAATGCACCGAGGATCCCTACCTGCTGATTTGCGAAGACGACTTGAAGTTGTGTCCCGGCGCGGCCGCCGTGCTGCAGCGAGCGTGCGAGACGCTCGACCATGACCAATGGGGCTACGCTTCGTTGTATACCTCGCAAAACAACCTGGCCGGCCGCGTCATGCGCGTAGGATGGCAGGAGTTGCCGGCCGGTCCTCGGTTGTGGGGCGCGCTGGCTTACTGCTTCACTCGCGAGTCGCTGAAAGCCATTCTCCATAGTCGAACGGTTCGTCGCCAAACGCGGAACGATGGAACCGACTTGATTGTGCCCCTGGCCGTGCAGGAATTAGGGCGCCAATGCTACTTTCATGTCCCCAGCGTGTGCAGCCACGCGGGAGGCGGCATATCTTCGGTCGGGCACTCGTCGCATCCGTGGCATTTAGCCATTGGCTTTTCCCCGACGTATGACGGACGCATTCCACGGTCCGGCCCCGTCGCATCGCCGGCCAACGTCGAAAACGCGGCAATCGCGCCGCCGCGCGTGAGAGCGTTTCCCGCCAAAGCGGATCAAACGACCTACATGCTCACAGGCCCTTCTGCGCAACCGGGAATCCATTGGCGAATTCAATCGGTGTATGGCGAATTTGCGTTGGCGGGCCTCACGGAACTGGTTCCCGTCAACCAAGAGCCGTTCGACGGACGACGGGCCTGGCGTTCGACACCGTTAACAAATTTTTACGGAGATTGGCGTTTGCAAACGGCCAGCACGACGACCGGCGCCGCGCAACTTGCACTTTGCGGCGCGGGCGGGGTAACCTTCGACGAGCCGATTCGGTGGGAGGCAAAAAGCTGGGAGGCGTCCCGCCCCAATTGCTTTCTACCCGATTATGGCGACCTGTCGCTCGCGCTCACCGTGCGACCGCTTTCTTGAGATTGCGGGACCAACATGATTGCCGCTCCCATTACTGTCGCTCCGAATGACGCTCCCCTGGCCATCGCCATGACTGCGGCGCCGCGCCCGCGGCCCCGAGTCGAGCGCAGCGTGGCGCAACTGCGCCAGGCGGGCTTTGCTGAAACCATTCATCTCTTTGCGGAACCGGCAACGGTGGTGGCGTCCGCGGCGGGGGTGGTCCCGCACGTCAACGCGCGGCGACTGGGGGTCTGGCTGAATTGGCGCAGCGCCGCGGGCGTCATGCTTCAAACCACGTCGGCGCCGTGGATCTTGCTTTGTCAGGACGACATTGACGTGGCCCCTTGCGCGGCGCTCGCGTTACGCCATGCGATGGCGACGCTTCCGAAAGATACGTGGGGGTATGCTTCGCTCTATACTTCCCGCGGCAATGTGGCGGGCCAGAAGGCGCGGCCGGGATGGCAAGCCCTCGACCTTGGTCGGGCCGCAGTCGGCGCCCAAGGCTATTGCTTTACGCGGGAATCGCTGGCCGCCGTATTGTCCTACGACCGCGTGCTGCGTTACCGGCTCAATCATGGGATCGACGCCGTGGTGTCGCAAGCGCTGCAAGAAATGGGGCGCAACTGCTACTTTCACCTCCCCAGCCTGTGCGCCCACACGGGCGAAGGCAATTCCACCAAGGGCGTTTTCGCCTTTACGGGCAAACCCGGTCCCGCCGGTCTGGCGGTGGTCGGCTTTTCCCCTGACTACCGCGGGTATGTGGCGAACCGCGCTCCCAATACGCCCGTAAGTGTCTAATGACCGTCTAAGATATTTTGACACGACGCCAACCCGACGCGCAAGCGAGGCGCTTTCTCTTTTTTCCTCGCTTGCGCGTCGGGTTAGTATTGGTTTTGTCAGAGCCTTTACGCAGAGCGGCGCCGCGTCTGTTGTGAGTCCGAACCACGTTCGGCAAAATCCGTGCTCGCGGCATCAATCGTTGTGGTAGGTCTTTATTCTCCAACCGGCATGAGCCGCGCCACCGGCGACATGCGCGCGGGACAGCGGTTTTTCTCCCTTGGCGGCGGCGTCGAACATTGCCAGGGGGGAATTCGAGGGATACATTGAACTCTACGAAACTATTCGACGATGGACTGCATCCAATTTTCTGGGCCGCTCCTCCGCCGAAGGGAGTATCCCGCCCCCTCGCTTCTTTTCCACCGTCATGTCCACCGAGCAATCTTCCGTCACTCCGAAAACGATTGAGGACACCAAGCGCCAAATTCGCGGGCTGGTGAACGAAATCTCGCAGCTTTCCAAGAGCGACCTTCCCCCCGAACAATACTACGCGGAGTTCCTCCCGCGCATTGTCCAGGCGCTGGCCGCCGTGGGCGGCGCCGTGTGGATCGTGGGCGAGGGCGGCCGCTTGGAGCTGGCCTACCAGATCAACATTAGCCGATCGCTGCTGGACCCGGCCGCCGTCGATGCGGTGCGGCACGTGCAGCTCTTGGGACAGGTCATTCAGACCGGCGAGCCGCGTTTGGTCTCGCCCCAATCGGGAACCGGGGAAGAAGGCGGCGCCGGGAATCCGACCAACTACTTGCTCGTGCTCTCGCCGATGAAGAGCGAGAACCACGTCGAGGGCATCCTGGAAGTCTTCCAGCGCCCCGACGTGCAACCCGCCAGCCAACGCGGATACCTGCAATTTGTGGTGCAGATGTGCGAGTTGGCGGGCGATTGGCTGCGCAGCCAAAAACTCCGTCAATACAGCGACCGGCAATCGTTGTGGGTCAAGGCCGACCGGTTTTCCCGCCTCATTCACGAGAACCTTTCGCCGCGCGACACCTCTTACCACATCGCCAACGAAGGCCGCCAGTTGATCGGCTGCGACCGACTGAGCGTGGCGATCCTCAAGGGCCGCAAGTGCAAGATCGAAGCGGTGAGCGGCCAGGACTTGCTCGATCCGCGGAGCGACATTGTTTCCACCTTGGGCCATTTGGCCACGGTCGTCGTCGCCGCCGATGAGCCGCTGTGGTACGCAGGCTCAACCGAAGATTTGCCCAAGCAAATTGAACAGGCGTTGGACGATTACCTGGAAACAGCCCACTCCAAGTCGGTGGCGGTCTTGCCGTTGCGGCGGCTGCGCGTCCGCCCCATGCGCGACAACACGGACCGCGATCACCAGGACCCCATGGACGACGCCGGCCCCAAGGGCGAGGTGATCGGGGCGTTGATTATCGAGCAAATCGAAAGCAACATCCCCCGCGAAACCATCGCCCCGCGGGTGGATCTGGTTTACCAGCACAGCAGCCGGGCGCTCTCCAACTCGCTGGAGCACGAGCGCCTGTTTCTGATGCCGGTGTGGCGAACCATTGGCAACGCCACTTGGGTGCTGCGGGCCAGGACGCTGCCCAAGACCCTGGCGGTCACCGCGGCCGTATTAATCCTGCTCGGGGTGCTGCTATTCGTTCCCAAGGATTTCAACATCGAGGGCAAAGGCGAACTTGTGCCCGTGGACCGGCGGGACGTCTTTTGCGACGTGCCCGGCGTGGTCGAGACGGTGCTGGTCAAGCACGGACAGGCGGTGGAAAAAGACGAACCGCTTTTGGAACTGCGGAACACCGATCTGGCGGTGCAGCTCCAAGACGTTAGCGGCAAGCTGAACACCACCATCCAAACCTTGCTCGCCACCCGCCTGGCGCGGCAAAAAGCACGCGAACAAGGCGACCTGGTCGAAACCAATCGACTGGCGGGCCAGATTTTACAGCTTGAACAACAGCGCGAAAGTTACACCAACCAGTTCAACCTGCTGCAAACGCGCAAAGAGCGGTTGGTGGTCAAAAGCCCTATGAAGGGCGAGATCACCACCTGGCAAACCAAGGAAATGCTGCTCAATCGGCCCGTCACGGAAGGTCAGGTGCTGCTGACCGTGGCCGATCCCACCAGTTCCTGGAAGTGCGAAGTGTACATGAAAGAAAACCGCATGGGGCACATCATGCGGGCCTGGCAGAAAGCCCAAGAGGAAAACAAACCTCTGGACGTGACTTACATCCTGGCGACCGATCCCGATACCTACCGGCATGGCGTGGTGCGCGAGATTCACCAAGTCGCCCACATGCGGGAGCAGGAACACGTGGTTCGGATTGACGTCGATTTGAAAGAGCCGGTCGAAGCGAAGTTCCGCCGCAGCGGCGCGGAAGTCCGCGCCGACATTTACGCCGGCCGCCGCCCGATGGGCTACGTCTTCTTCCATGAAGCCTGGGAATGGTTCCTCCGCGAAGTGTGGTTCTGATCCCGGCCGCGCGGCCAAACCCAGCGTGCTTGCCTCGTGTCCGTCTCACGCTCGGCAACGAGCGATACAACTAACATCTCCAAAACACATGCAAACGGTCCTTCTCTCCTTGCTTCTCGCGGTGGCGCAGCCTCAGGCCGCCGCTTCCAGCCAACGACAACCCGCTGGCGGCCCCACTGCCCGCGCACAGTCGGCCACGCTGGCTTTGATTAACGAAGCCGACGTGCCTGCCGCGAATCCCGGCGTGCTGATGGAAATCTCGGTTCGCGAAGGCGACACGGTGCAAAAAGGCGCCGCCGTGGCGCAAGTCGATTCGCGGGAAGCGGACGTGAAATTGCGTTTAGCGCAGTACGAGTTGAATGCCGCCGCGGAAGAAGCCAAGAACGACGTCCGCGTTCGCGCCGCCGCCGCCGCGCACCGCGTGGCCGAGGCCGAACTCGCACAAGCCAAGGCCACCCGCGCCCGGGCGCCCAATAGCGTCTCGGAAACCGAAGTGCGCCGCCTGGAGCTTTCGGCCGAACGCTATAAGTTGGAAATCGAAGTCGCCGAGAAAGAGTTGAGCATCGCCCGCATTAAGGAGCAATCTGGCGAAGCGCAGGTCGATCAGGCGAAACTGGAATTGGACAAGCTGGCGGTGAACGCGCCCCTCGATGGCGCCGTGGTGCAGGTGTATAAGAACGTCGGCGAATGGGTGAACCCCGGCGATCCGATTGCCCGCGTGGTGCGGATGGACCGGCTGCGCGTGGAGGGCGACGTGAGCGCCTCGCTCTACTCGCCCAACGAACTGATCGGCCGCCCCGTGACCATCGAAGTGGGCCTGCCGCGCGACCGCGTCGTGCGGCTCCAAGGGGAAGTGACGTTTGTCAGTCCCATTGTCGATCTAGCGGGCGACTTCCAGGTCTGGGCCGAAGTAGACAACCGCGAGGAAAACGGCTACTGGCTGCTCCGCCCCGGATTGCAAGCCCAGATGATGATCCACCTGCAATAGCTTCCGAGAGTCCCCCATCTAAGTTTTCGGGGTCGATGGACGTGCTTCGTCACCCCGACGAATAAACCTGCCTTATGGCCACTCTTGCCGACAGTCTGGTTTCCAGCGCCTCGCGACCGCTTGCCTTGCGCATGCGGCCGGACTTGACCGCGCGCCGCCATTTTTACCAGGGGCATCCCTACATCGTCGTTAAGGAGCCGGTGGGGCTGAAATACTTCCGCTTTCAGGAAGAAGAGTACGCGATTCTGGCGATGCTGGACGGGCAAACCAGCCTGGAAGACATTAAAGAGGAATTCGAGAACCGCTTCGCGCCCGAGAAGATCACGCTGCAAGACTTGCAGAACTTCATCGGCATGTTGCACCGCAGCGGGCTGGTGGTATCCGAAGCTGGCGGGCAGGGCGGACAACTCATCAAGCGGCGGAACGAGCAAGTCCGCAAGAAGTTGCTTTCCGCCATGTCGAATGTCCTGGCCTTGCGCTGGAAGGGCTGGGACCCTAACCGGACGTTGAACTGGCTTTATAAGTACCTGTTTTGGATTTACTGGCCGTCGTTTCAAATCCTGTGCCTGGTTTTCGGCTTGGCGGGGTTGGCCCTGGTGACGGTGCAGTTCGACGTATTTCAGGCGCGGCTGCCGGCGTTTCACGAGTTCTTTGGCCCGTCCAACTGGCTCATCATGGGTTGCACCTTGGCCGGGGTCAAGATCATCCATGAGTTTGGACACGGGCTGACGTGTAAGCACTTCGGCGGCGAGTGCCACGAAATGGGCTTCATGTTGCTGGTGCTCACTCCGGCGCTGTATTGCAATGTGTCGGACTCGTGGATGCTGCCCAACAAATGGCAGCGCGCCGCCATCGGTTTCGCGGGCATTTGGGTCGAATTGATGCTGGCTTCCGTCGCCACCTTTGTCTGGTGGTTCAGCGAGCCGGGGCTGACCATCAACCAGGTGGCGCTGAGCATGATGTTTGTCTGCTCGGTCAGCACGCTGCTGTTCAACGGCAACCCGCTGTTACGGTTCGACGGGTATTACATCCTGGCCGACATCCTGGAAATTCCCAACCTGCGGCAGAAGGCGACGGAAGTTCTCCGGCGCAAGCTGGTGGACGTGTGCCTGGGCTTGGAACAAGCGGAAGACCCCTTTCTGCCCAAGCGCGGACAATTCTGGTTCATGCTGTACACCGTGTCGGCGGTGGTCTATCGGTGGGTGGTGTTGGCGTCGATCTTGTTTTTCCTTAATAGCGTTTTAGAGCCGTACGGTTTGAAGATCATCGGGCAGGCGATCGCCATGGCGTCGATCGTGGGCCTGGTGATTCAGCCGTCGATCCAGCTCTATCGTTTCTTTCACATTCCTGGGAGAATGCATCAAGTGAAGAAGCCCCGGCTCATCGCGACGCTCAGCGTCCTAGGGGCGGTGCTGGCGTTGGTCGTGTTCCTGCCGCTCCCCTTCCACATTCGCTGTGCGCTGGAAATTCAGGCCCGCGACGCGGAATCGGTCTTTGTCGATACGCCCGGCCGCCTGACCCAGATTATCGCCAAGCCCGGGCAACGCGTCGAACCGGGCGAGCCAATCGTCCGCCTGGAGGATGACGCGCTGCGGCTGACCCTGTCCGAGTTAGAAGGCCAGGTCAAAGAGTATGAAACCCAGCTTCAAACCTACCGCCGCCTGAAACGCCTGGATCCCGAGGTGGCCGGGCAGATCGAATCGACCGAGAAGCTGCTGGACTCAACCCGCAAGCAGTACTTGGAAAAGAAAAGCGACGAGAAACGGCTGGAGATTCGCGCCCCGGTGGCGGGCCTGATCATCCCGCCGCCGCCGCGCGACGGTTCCGGCGGCGCCGACGGCATGTTACCCGAATGGTCCGGCTCGCTGCTGATGGACAAAAACCTGGGCGCTCGGCTCAAGGAAAGCGACCTGGTGTGCCAGGTGGGCGACCCCAAGAAAATGGAGGTCGTCTTGTTCGTGGAACAGGCCGACATCGAACTGGTGCATGAAGGTCAAGACGTGGAAGTAAAGCTCGACGCCTACCCCTACAAGCGCTACCAGAGCCAGATTGAAGAAATCGCGCGCCGCGACGTGAAGTACAGCCCGGCCAGCCTATCGAACCAGGCCGGCGGCGACCTAGCGACGCAAACCGATCCCGAAACCGGCGCTCAGAAACTTGTTCACGCGTCCTACCAAGCGCGCGCTCCGCTCGATGATTCGCAAGGCGTGCTAGTCAGCGGCATGCGGGGGTCCGCGAAAATCCATCCCGGCTGGAAGCCCTTGGGTTGGCGCTTTTGGCGCTGGATGACGCGCACATTCAATTTTGAACTGTAGTGCGTTTTTCAGGATTGCGAGACGCCTTGAATGTAGGTCACTTTCTCCGCAAGTGACCAACGGCGAACGAAGTAAGCTGAAGAAGCCGCTTGCTTTACAAGCGGTAGGCTACTCGCGGAGCGAGTAACCTACATTCAACAACCCGCGCGTGGTTCGTTTCCATTTGGAAATCACCGAATTCGCTAGAATTCAGCCACGGTCGCGACCGATCATTCCGCGGGAATGGGAAGCTTTCCCGCACGAATCAATTCGCCATAGGTGGGCGATGCGGTGTTGCTGGGGTTGGTTTTGATTTTCTCCACGACCTCGAAGGCGGCATTCAATTCCTGTAAAATCCGCTCCTCTTCGGCCTCGTGTTGCCCCAGGGCGCGAGCTTCCTTGATTCGTGCTTCGGCGTTGCCGGGAATCAAGCGGGCCAGTTCGTCTCCGTAGGGGTTGCAGATTTCTTTTTTCTGGCCCTTCACGTGGCACACGTTACAGCGAGTTTTCTTGTACGCCGTGTGAAATGCCGGTTCGGGATGAGCGGCCGCGTACTTTTCCTCGAACGCTTTGCCGAAGGGGGTGATTGCCGCCGCGGGGTCTGCCGTCGCCAACCACGCAACGACCGAAACACCGCAGACCAGCGCCAAGTCTCTCATAATCCAAACTCCGAAGTAATAACGTGGACGGCGACGTAGGCATGGGGAGCGCCGCCGAAAGTGATTGTGATTTTTATGCCCTATGCACGACGGGGCGCTAAGCAAATCGCGCGCCACCATGCGAACCGAGACTGCTCTCAAGGGCGGCAAGCCCCGAAACACGGAACACGGTTTTTCGCCAAAAGAGGAGCCTCAATCCGAGGCCGGCAAGCTGAACCTTCGGCCCATGCCGCTTGCGTAACGCGGGCCGGGGCGTCACACTACGCACGAGCGTACTCCTCTGGCCCTGTTCTATTCAAAACGTGTCATGTACCGACTTTTATTGATTGCTCTTTGCATCGCCGGCGCGGGGTGCGAACCGATGGAATCGCAGCCGGTGTCGAAACCCCGTTCTCCGAAGGCAAGCCACGAAAAACCCGCGGCCCGCGCTCCTTCACAGCCGGTTTCGAATGCCACCGAGTCGCCCCCTGCGCCGACCACGTTTGCCGACGTACCGACGGCGCTCGACGCGCTGGCCAAGGCCATTCCGGCCGAAGATCAAGACATGCTCCGCGCCACCACACTCTGGCTATCCAAGCAAGGCGCCGCCACGGTTGGCCCCGCCGCCGCCGAAGTGGAGAAACAAGACAACGATCTTAAGTACCGCTTGGCCTGCTTGAATGTGCTGGGATTTGTTGGCCCCCCGGCGGAAGCGGCCATTCTCAAAGCCACCGAGAGCGAATCTTCCCACGTGCGCGTCAAGGCGATCGACTCGTTAGGGAGCATTCATCCGTCCAGCACGCCCATCGTGAATCGTTTGATTGCGCTTCTGGACGACTCGGACGACGCCGTCCAGCGGCGGGCCATCGAATCGCTCGGTCGCATCGGCAAGCCCGCCCAACGGGCCGCGCCCAAGCTCCAGGCAATTCTCAATAGCGACGCCAACGACTCTCTCCGCGGCGCCGCCAAAGAAGCGTTGCTGAAGGTCGAGCCTCGTCGCGGCTTCCATAAACCGTAACACCGCTTCCGCCACGGGAACGTCGTCCACAAAGGCGTGATGGCTCTTTGATTTACACGTGGAGCGAGTGCGCCCCATGTTCGGAAATACGCACTAAGGAATTGCGTCGCCCGATTCGCGCGAATTGCCAATTTCTGTGCTGGACGCTGTGCGAACCCGGTGGCAAACCGTGCGAATTCGCGCAACACGCGCGCACAATCGGTCGAAACCGGGCAATAGATCGATCGCTGTTGATGCGTCGTGAGCGCCGTGTCATACTAGCTACGCCCTGGAGCGGGGCGTCGGGCGCTCGTCGCGGCCCCTTCCCCCGGCGCGACCAGTAAGACACGGGAAACAGCCATGTTACGAGTTATTGATCGAGCCTCGTGCGGGCGTGGCGGCCTCACGCGCCGCGAGTGGTTGCGCGTGGGGGGAATCGGGCTGGGCGGGTTGTCGCTCGCGGGGCTATTACGAGCGCGCTCGACCGCATCGGAAACGAACGCCCCCAGGCGGGGAAAGGCCAAGTCGGTCATCGTGCTTTGGTTTTCCGGGGGTGTTCCGCAACATGAAACATGGGATCCCAAACCCGAGGCGCCGGCGGAAGTTCGCGGTGAGTTCGGCGCCATCGCGTCGCGCACGGCGGGATTGCACGTCGGCGAGTTGATGCCGCGCACGGCGCTCCTGACCGACAAGATCGCCGTTCTTCGCACCCTGGTTACCGGAGACAACGCCCACTCCACCAGCGGTTACCAGATGCTCACGGGCGTGCCGCATGCCCCCTTGAGCGTCGAAAATGCACTTCCCGGCAAACCCAACGATTGGCCGTCGCTTAACGCAATGGTCCGAGCGTTGCGCCCCAACTCGCAGGCGCTGCCAGCGGCAATCACGTTGCCTCGGCGACTGGCGAACGTGGGAGAGAAAGTCTGGCCCGGCCAGGACGCCGGCTTTCTGGGACAACCCCATAATCCTTGGCTGTTAACCTGCGATCCCTCGGCCGAGGATTTCGGCGTGCCCGGCTGCGTATTGCCCGACGAGGTCCCTCCGCTACGACTGGATCATCGCTTGGCCCTGCGGGAGCAGTTCAACCGGCATTTGGATCTGGTGGCGCGCAGCGAACCAGCGCGGCGGCACGATCTTTACGCCACGCAGGCGTTGGAACTGCTCGCGGGCGGCCAGGCGCGCACCGCTTTTGATTTGCACCAAGAGCCAGAGGCGGTACGCGATCGCTATGGCCGCACGCAGTTTGGCCAGAGCGTGTTGCTCGCGCGGCGTCTGGTCGAGGCGGGCGTCTCGCTGGTGCAAGTCAACTGGTCGCGCATCGAGGGGAAAGAAAACAACGGCGGCTGGGACACGCACGAGGCGCATAGCAAAAGCCTCAAGGGTTGGCTCATGCCGATGATGGACCAAACGTACTCGGCCCTGTTGGAAGACCTTGCCGACCGCGGTCTCTTGGACGAAACCGTGGTCTGCTGGGTGGGAGAGTTCGGGCATACGCCCAAAATCAACGCCCGCGCCGGCCGCGACCACTGGGGACGCGTCTTTTCGATCGCGCTGGCGGGCGGCGGTATTCGGGGAGGCGTGGTGTACGGCTCCACCGACCGTCTGGCGGCCGAACCGCGCAGCGACGTGGTCCGCCCCTGCGACTACCTCGCCACCGTCTTTCATTGCCTGGGATACGCCCCGGATACCGTCATCCACGACGTTGCCGGCCGCCCGATTCCCATCACCCGCGGCCGCGTGATTGAAGCTCTGGTGGGATAAGTCGCCATCGGCGAAAACCAGGCAACAACGAAGCGGGGCACGCCGTGGCGGCAATGGTTCGAGGCGCGTCTTTTCGCTTCCACAAACTCCGGCGGCCCTTTCACCCCTGCGGGAAACTTTTGAAGTTGCGTATTTCCCCCGCCGAGCTTGCCTCGGTGGGATAACGATTCTGCACTAGCCGCGGAAAATCTGAGCAACACGCCCCGCCGACCTTGTTCGGGGGAGCGAGGAAAGGCGGCTTTCTCAGTGCCCAGTGCAAAATCACTGCTCTGCCGAACAAGCTCGGCAGGGGCGGCAACGAACAGCGCATTTTCAAAAGGGGGAAACCGGCGGTCGCGTCGAGAGAATTCCTAGGTCGCCTTCCCTGAATGCGGCGATCTCGTCCCTGGTTTGGCAATCTGCGCGTGTGAACATGGGCGCCGCGAGGGAACGGATCGTTCCGCCAGGTAGGATTTTTCCGATTTGCGGAACTCCGGGCGCGAAATCATGCCGGTTAGCGCCGCCAGGGTCAACACCAATTGCATTCTCGCTATTTTGGGTGACAAGATTCGTCGGTTCCAGCTTGCCCCTACGGGAACTGGGGTTTAGAATTTCAACGCCTTGAATTCGGTAAGGAGGCTGAATGGGACTCGCTGCGTGGATGACCTGTCTGTGGCCGGGCCTGCCGCGTCTGTGGTGGCGCGGCCAGGGGACGGGATTTTGCACGGCGGCGGTGTTCGCCATTTGGCTGAATTTCTCACTAGCGGCGACGTTTCTCCTTCCGGATCGGTTTCCAACCCTGGTGCACGTGGGCAGTTGGGCAGGGTTGGCGATTTTTTGGGGCGTATGCGTACGGCGGGGCGCGGGGCGCCTGTCACATTTCTACTGCGGCGACGGCCAACGTAATGACGCGCTTTTTGGCCGTGCGCAAGAGGAATACTTGAAGGGGCATTGGTTTGAGGCGGAATCGCTCTTGCTGCGCCTGGTGCGCGACGACCCAGCCGACGTGGAAGGCCGCTTGTTGCTGGCCACGTTATACCGCCACACCCAGCGAGCGGCGCTGGCCCAGTCACAACTTGATTCCATCGTCCGAAGCCCGCACGCCGCCCGGTGGGCTTGGGAAATTCGTAGCGAACGGGCGCAACTACAACGCGCCGCTGATACGCCCGCCGAGCCGGCCCCCGAAGACGAACGGGCCGATGTCTCTGGTGGAGATGACGCCGCCGAGGGCGGTGCAACCAACGAAGAGTCGGCGGGAATTGATGACTCGGAAAGCAACGGCGGATTGTCGAAAGCGGCGTAATGGGAAACAATACAGTGAGTCGAGAAACCGCACGTAGCTGAGCTGTACACCGACCCACACAGTCTTCGCATCCCTTGACCCAACTTGTGCTTCGCAGGTCGCTGACCCTCGCCTGACGCGGCGGTTCGGTCGCCAATCTTTGGGGAGTTTTTTTATGTACGAACGTTTTACGGACCGCGCCCGCAAGGTCATGCAGCTCGCAAACCAAGAGGCGCAACGCTTCAACCACGAGTACATTGGCACCGAGCACATCCTGCTGGGGCTGGTCAAGGAAGGCAGCGGAGTCGCCGCCAACGTGCTCAAGAACCTGGATGTGGACCTTCGCAAGATTCGCCTGGAGGTCGAGAAACTGGTCCAGAGCGGCCCCGAAATGGTCACCATGGGCAAGTTGCCCCAGACCCCGCGCGCCAAGAAAGTCATTGAGTACTCGATGGAAGAGGCTCGCAACCTCAACCACAACTACGTCGGCACTGAGCATATCCTGCTGGGCCTGCTGCGTGAGCAAGAAGGCGTCGCCGCGCAAGTGCTGATGAACCTGGGCTTGAAGCTCGAGGAAGTTCGCGAAGAAGTGCTGAACCTGCTGGGCCACGAGTCCGGCGGCGAAGGCGGCGAACGTGGCGGTTACGAGGCGGGCGGAGGCGGCGGCCGCGGTGAATCGGCCCCTTCGGGCAAAGGCGGCAAGTCCAAGACGCCCGCGCTGGATAGCTTCGGCCGCGATCTGACCCAACTGGCCCGCGAAGGCAAGCTCGATCCGGTGATCGGCCGCGAACGCGAGATCGAACGCGCCATTCAGGTCCTCTGCCGCCGCACCAAGAACAACCCGGTGCTGTTGGGCGAGGCGGGCGTGGGCAAGACCGCCATTGTGGAAGGTTTCGCCCAGCGCGTGGTGAATGGCCTGGTGCCGGAAATTCTCGCCGAGAAGCGGATCGTGGTGTTGGACCTGGCGATGATGGTCGCCGGCACCAAGTACCGCGGCCAGTTCGAGGAGCGCATCAAGGCGGTCATGAACGAGGTCCGCCGCGCGAAGAACACGATCCTGTTCATCGACGAGCTGCACACGCTGGTTGGCGCCGGCGGCGCCGAGGGCGCCATCGACGCGGCCAACGTGCTCAAACCGGCCCTGGCCCGCGGCGAAATCCAGTGCATCGGCGCCACCACGCTCGATGAATACCGCAAGTACATCGAGAAGGACAGCGCCCTGGCCCGCCGGTTCCAAGAGATCATCGTTGAACCGACCAGCAAGGACGAGACGATCGAAATCCTCAAGGGCCTGCGCGAGCGGTACGAGGAGCATCACCGCGTGCAAATCACCGACGACGCCGTGGCCTCGGCGGTGGAACTGTCGTCGCGGTATATCACCGGCCGCTGCTTGCCGGACAAGGCGATCGACGTGATTGACGAAGCCGGCGCCCGCGTGCGTCTGCGTTCGATGACCCGCCCGCCCGATCTCAAGGAGATCGACGAAGAGGTGGAGCGGCTCAACAAAGAGAAGGAAGAAGCAGTCGCCAATCAGGACTTTGAGAAGGCGGCTTCGCTCCGCGACCAGGCCGACAAGCTCCGCAAGAAGAAAGACGCGATTCATCGCGAATGGCGCGAAAAGTCGCAGCAGAATGAAGGCGTGGTCGATGAAGAAGTCATTGCCGAGGTCGTGTCGCGCATGACGGGCATCCCGCTCACGCGGCTCTCGACCGAAGACAGCGTCAAGCTCATGAAGCTGGAGGACGAACTGCACAAGCGCGTCGTCAGCCAGCACGAGGCGGTCTCGGCCGTGGCCCGCGCCGTGCGCCGCAGCCGCAGCGGTCTGAAGGACCCCAAACGTCCCACGGGCTGCTTTGTGTTCGCCGGCCCCACGGGCGTGGGTAAGACGCTGTTGGCCAAGGCCCTGGCCGAGTTCATGTTCGGCGACGCCGACGCGCTGATCCAGCTCGACATGAGCGAGTACATGGAGAAGCACAACGTCAGCCGCCTGGTCGGCGCCCCGCCGGGCTACGTGGGCTACGAGGAAGGCGGCCAGTTGACCGAGAAGATTCGCCGCCGTCCCTACGCCGTGGTGCTGCTCGATGAAATCGAGAAGGCGCACCCCGATGTATTCAACATGCTGTTGCAGTTGATGGAGGAAGGCCGGTTGACCGACAGCTTCGGCCGCCACGTGGACTTCCGCAATACGATCGTCATTATGACGACCAACGCGGGCGCCCAGGCGATCAAAAACGAGTCGGCGTTCGGCTTTGAGACGGGCGGGACCTCGGACGCGTCCTACGACGGCATGAAGCGGCGGGTCAAGGACGAGATCGAAAAGGTCTTCCGTCCCGAGTTCCTCAACCGCTTGGACGACGTGATCGTGTTCCGCCACCTGACCAAGGACGACCTGAAGACGGTCATCGACTTCGAGTTGTCGAAGGTCCGCGAACGGCTCAAGGAGCGCGGTTACGACCTGGTGTTGACCGACGCCGCCAAGGACTACCTCATTAAGAAAGGCTCGAACCTGGATTACGGCGCCCGTCCGCTGCGCCGCGAGATCGAGAACCGGGTGGAAGACCTGCTTTCCGAGAAGCTCCTCCAAGGCGAGTTTGCCGGGAAGAACACCATCGTCGTCGATGGCATCAAGGACGACACCGACAAGGTGATCCGCCTGGAGTTCCGCGGCGAAGTGACCGAAGAACACCACGAAGAACCCGTCGCCGCCGGCGCCGGAAAACCGAGCAAGGGTGGCTCCAAGGACACCGCTGAGTAACCAGCCTAACCGCGTGGAATGTAGGTCACGCGCTCCGCGAGTGACCTTCATTGAAACCGTCACAGCATCGTAAGAAAACCCGCGAGCCACGGCTCGCGGGTTTTCTTTTTCTTGACGTGGTCCGGCAATCGCGGTGGGCAACCGGCCAACGCCTCGCTACACGTTGAGCAGCCGGCAAGCTTCTTCGTAGCCGGGGGCGCGGAAGCCCGGCTTATCGTTGCGGCTCATCCCGTACGCGCTGGCCGTGACGCGGGCCAGGCCAATCACGTGACGCCAACGGAAGGCGGCGCGCGTGGTGGCGTATTCCTCCGTCACGGTCTGATAGTACTTCTCGCCGTGGAGGCGGCCATCTTCGCTGACCGTGTACTTGAGCATCAGATCGAAAACCGGGCGCACGGGATAACCCTGATCGCCATAAATGGCGATGGCGGCGGCGGCGCGGCTTTGGTCGTTGCCGCGAATGGCCTCTTCAGCCTCGGCAAGTAGCGCCTTCGCATCGGTTGTCTTGACCAGTTCACGATGCGCCTCGGTCGGCAGCGCGGGGGTGGCGAACGCCTTGCGCGTCGTGTGGTAAGCGCTCAGGATCAAGCCCGCGGCCGCGTGGCGCGCGTCCAGCACCCGCGCCATGTTCCGCCAGGCGTTCATGGCGTCCGAAGCGTGAACACCCGTCGAAGCGCCATGCACCCGCGATTGATCGTCGGGCTGCCGCAGCACGAGCGCGTTGGCGGCCAGCGAAATCGCCTCGCCCACGTCTTCCAGCGCCATGCCTTCCGCCAGGGCCGCGGCCACCGCTTCGGCGGCTTGCGTGGAATTGCCCTGGTACAAGGTTTCGCTCAGATGCGCAATCCAGGCGTCGTCCGCGGAGCGCGTGCCTAGCTCGCGCGACGCCAATCGGTGCTCGTCCAGCAGACGCGGGAGGAGTTTGCGAATCTCAGGCTCGGGGCGTTTGCGGGCGATTCGCTCTTGTTCGGCGTCCACGCAATACCGCACGCATTGCCGTAGCAGCGTGTGGGCAAAGTCGGCGCCCACCACGTCGATCAGCCGATACGAACGGTGGGCCAGCACAAACCGATGCACGTCCACGTCGTCCTGCACCATCTCGTGCAAGTCGTTGTAGGCTTGCTCGTAGGGTTGCATGGCCAGCGCGGCGAAAATTTGCTCGGCTTCCTGCATGGCGGGCTTGCGGCCCGAGTCCCGAAGCGCCGCGGCCGTGGCGTCGGCCGTCGAGGCGGCCTCGACCGGGTGCAGCGTCCGTTTGCTGGCGCCGCCGTTGCGTTGAATCTGATCAGTGTTCTGATAGAGCACTTTGAGGACCGGCATCGCGCCGCGGCCTTCGGGCATCTGGCGGGACATTTCCAGCGCCGGCCGCATGGCCATGGCGGTATGGAACCCGACATAGTCCTGCCCGCCGAAGGTTTCGGCATTGGCCAGCGCTCCGGCGGCCGTCAACTGGGCGAGATCGACCTCTCCCTTTTGCAACTTGCTGACCAGGGTGGGTTGCAGCTTGTCGAGCGGTGTTTGCTGGAGCAGATCAACCAAGGGCCTCCAGGCTCCCAAGGCAATGCGGTCGCTCCCTTCTTCGGCAAAGGCGGGCGACCAGCCCAGGTCCGTCGCCACCGCGGCGCCTACCCCGGCGACCACCATTCCTCGACCAACCTCTTGGAAAAACTGACGACGAGTGCGCGGTTGCATGAGAACCTCCTTCATCGGGGAGAGACAAGACGTGCGGCGTCGATGGGATGGGACAAGCCCTTCGGGCATTGTAAGGAATTATGTGCGCGCTCGCACGTTTTTTATGGGTGAAAGCAGGTTGTATTTTGCCGTTGGCCTCTTCTTGCGAAGTTGTGCATTGCTCTTGACCGCGCCGCGCGAAATCGGCTATCACCCGCGCCGCGGAAATCAATTCTTATCGGCAATTCTCATCCGGAAACTTGAGCCAACGTGCAAAGAAACATCCTGCTGACGTGCGGATTGTCGATTTTCGCTTTGGTCGCGGCGGCGGCGCCGGCGTGGGGGCAGCGGATTCGCTTTGCCCAAACGCCGCCCACAACCCAAGCCGCCACCGACGAACTCGCGGACGATCAGGAAGAACCGGAAGTCGAAGCGCGCGTCGCCTCCCGCACGCCGCTCAAGCCCTCCTGGTCGCCCAAAAGCGAAACCCGCCCCGCGGCGCCCGAAGCCCATGCGCCGGAAGTAACTGAAGAGCGTGTTGTCGCTTCCCCGCGCGCCGCGGTGCGGATCGGGAGTAGTCCGCCTGCCGAGTATATCGAGACGCCGCCGCCGTACTTCATCGAGCCGCAGCACGACTACCCGCCGATGGGTTACGATCCCTACTGGGGCGCCGAAAGCGAGTCGTTCTACGGACCCTCGCAGCCCTCATTCTGGGCGCCCGGCGTGTTGGGGAACTGGTGCGGTCAAGTGTTGGCGAAATCGCGCGGGACGCGGGTATTTGGCGAGTTTCTGTTTCTGCGCCCGCGCGATACCGAAGTGGCGGTGGCCGTGCCGGGACAGGCTCCGGTCATTATGGCTGGCGTGCCCACCGTGGCCGTTCCTCAGGGCGAAACGCTCATCCTGGATCCCGATCACTCCGCTGGCGTGCGTGTCGGCGTGGCCTTGCCCGTGCAGGACTGCATTACCGTACAGTTGGCGTATGCGAAGCTGGAAAGCGAGACGCAGAACAGCCGGCAATTAACGGCGGCCGAATTGAATCAGAATATGGCGTTGTTTCCTTTGTTAATTCATCCCCGCACGGCCCTACCCAACAATCTGACCAACGTCGCCGCCAGCGGTCATTTGGACGTGGATTTTGAAATTGTCGATCTCGACACGCGGCTCATTCTCTTGGAAGGCCACGGTTACAACCTAACCGGGTACGCCGGCTCCCGGTGGGCCACCCTGGACCAAAATTTGACGGCGTCGTACTCGATCAATGGCGGGACGATCGTCGAGACCGGCTCCCAATACGAAGGGCTTGGCCCGCGACTGGGGCTGGAGGGTTACGGGCCAATCGGCTGCTGGGGCTTTGGCTATTACGCGCGGAGCGATGTGAGTTTTCTGTACGGCGTCTCGCGCGGCGACTTTCGGCAGTATCAACAGAACAACGCGGCGAACCCACAAATCTTTAACAAGTGGGAAGCAGATCGCGTGGCGCCGGTGTACGAACTGGAGATGGGCTTTCAATGGATGGGGCCGCGCAAGCACCTGCGGCTCAGTGCGGGCTACATGATGAGCGTGTGGTTCAACACGATCACCACCGAGGAAGTCGTCCAGGGGCTACAAGACAACCAGTTTGATGACCTTAGCGACACGATGACGTTCGATGGTTTCACCGCGCGCGTCGAGTTCCGCCTGTAGGCCCAGCAAGGCGGGTGGACACGGATCAGGCGAAGAATCAGGTGGACAATCCATTGCGCGAGCGAGTGAAGCAATCCGAACACGTTCATCCGGCATTCCGCAAATCAGCGCCGCCTCGCCAATCTTCGGCGACGCCCTCGCCTGCGAATCCCAGTTCACCATTCACGACTCGCTTCTTTCTTCTCTCGCGCTATTCCGTGCCTCGGTGGTGCGCTTCTCTCAACGATGGAGTGCGAACCGGGCGCGGTTCGGACTTGACGCTCGGCGCTGGTTTCCAGTATTACCATCCCGCTTCCGAACTTTAGGTTATCGACACTCAACCCCTTGCAACTTGAGATAACGTGCAACCAAGTCGCATTTTTTTCTGGGGCCTGATCGTGGGGGCCGGGGTGCTTGCAGCGACGCCCGCATGGGGGCAGCGTTTGCAGTTCTCGCAATACAACGGCTCTGGCGCGCAGACTTACCCCGCGCCGGTCACGCCGATTCAACCGGGAGCGGCCGCGCCGGGCATCACACCCATTGCGCCGCCGGCCGCATATGATCCCAACTTCGATCCCTATGCGACTCGCCCCGACGCCGCGCAGCCGGCCTTGTTAGGCCCGCCCGCAAGCGTCTATGGCGCGCCGCCGCCGATGTTGCCGGGAGCGGGGCCCAGCGATCCGTTTTGTGGTCCGTCGTATGGGCCGACCTATCCCTCGGTTCAGCCTCCCACGCTGTTTCCCGGCGCTACGGCCTCGCCTGGTTACGTCACTGAACCGCCGCTCAAGTTGTTCCAGAACATTCGCGCCGAAGGCACGTACATCTATGACGACGGCGACCGCGAATCGCTGGGCGTTACGGAGTGGGAAGTAGCCACGACGCTGGCCTATCCGAACTTCGCCTATAGCGGACAACCGCTCTTGATTTCACCCGGATTTAGCATGAACCACTGGGACGGCCCTTCGACCGATCCCGGCGGCATGTTCTTTGCCGACCTGCCGAGCCACGTTTACGGAGCGTGGGTCGATTTTGGTTGGTTCCCCAACAGCCGCTTCGCACCGCAGGTCAGTTACGAGTTAACCACGCGCATCGGTGTGTACAGCGATTTTCAAGAATTCAACGAACACAGCCTGCGCACCATGGGCACCGGACTGATCAAGCTGCGTCTGACACCCACGCTCACGGCCAAGGCCGGCGTCGAGTACATCGACCGGGCCGACATAAAAATTCTGCCGGCCGGTGGTTTTCTGTGGACCCCCAACGCGCATACACGGTGGGACATTTACTTTCCGCGTCCCAAGCTGGCCACGTACTTTACCACGCTGGGCAACACCGAGATTTGGTGGTACGTGGGCGGCGAGTACGGCGGCGATAGCTGGACCATCGAACGCACCGACTTCCGTAACGCCGCCCGGCCCACGTTTGGCGACCGGGTCGATTACAACGACATCCGCGTGGCCCTTGGCCTGGAGTGGTTCAACCCCTACGGCATGAAGGGTTTTATTGAAGCCGGCTACGCCTTTGAACGCGAAGTGGTCTTCGTGGAGCGTCCGTCCGACAGCTTCAGCCCCGACGACACCTTCCTGGTGCGGGCCGGGTTGGCGTATTAGAGCGCATTTCATGAAGGTGTGGCGGGTTCGTCAGTGTGGCGCCATCGCTCCGCGAGTGCGCCACACTTCTTGGGCCGGCACACCCGCGTGAAATGCGCGCTAGAGCGCTTCCATTCCGCAATACGTCGGCCTCTTTTGCCAGATTCCGTCGTTCTAAACGTTCGTGCTAATTCACGTTTAGTTGGGGACATCGCGAAAACGCAAGCGATGGCGCTTGCGGCCAGCGTATCAGGAAGAGACGAGCTTATCGCCTTCGCTTCGTCAGAACTCAGAACCATCGCCCGAGCTTGGAACAACGAAGGTATTTCGCCCCATGACGCGCTATGAGACGCAGGAAGTGATTTTGAGTGTCCCCTTGCCCGCGTAATCTCCTATATGGATGCAACGATCGGCCAACGCATGCCGGTCGCATCCTGTGCACGTTCGCACATGGAGACGGGTTCCGCGTCTACCTGGGGAATAATACCTTTTCCATCCTGGCCACGCGATTTCAGTAGGTTTGGGCAAGTACAACTTCGAAAGCCGTCATCCACTCCTTCTGATCGCTAGTTAAACGGTTCTCCCGTTCGAGCCGGCGAAGTACGTCCCGCCCTTGAAGCAGCCAAGCCTTACGACTGGCGTGGGAAAGGTCGGCAGACGCTTTGCGTCGTCCGGCGAGACTCAGGCAACACAAAACGAAGGCGATCTGGCGATCCGTGTCGCTCCAATTGGATTGGGCAGTTTGCTGACAGTCTCTTAACAACGCGGACGTGGTTGGCGCTCGCCATGCGATCACTTGCCCCATGTTGTGCCCCCGCGAAGCGAGCGCGCCAGCAACAAGCCAGGTGGCGTCGCGCGAGAGCGCCAAATCGCGGACCGAGTCGATGTGGCCGCGTAATGTAATTAGCTCGTGTCTCGTGGCAACATCCCACACCCGCACCGTGTGGTCGTCGCCACCCGAGAACAAGCGCTCCCCGTCGGGCGAGAACGCCAATACCCGCACCTGGCCGAGATGTCCCCGTAATTCGGCAGTCGGCTTCGTGGATCCGATTTTCCAAAAGCGTATGACGTGGTCGCTGCCAGCGGTCGCCAGGGTTCCGCCATCCGGCGAAAAGGCAACCGCGTGAGCCGCGTCGTGGTGGGCGCTGACGCGCCATTGCTCAAGGCCGGTCTGAACGTTCCAGAGCACCACCAGGCCATCCTCGCGAGCGGCCGCCAATCGCTTCCCATCCGAGGACACGGCGAGGTCGCCAATCCCGGCGCCTCGCCCAGGAAACTTCCGGAGCAACTCACTCGAAGCAATATCGACAAGCCATCCCATGCCTATGCCGTCGCCGACAAAAATCGCCTTGCCGTTGGCGGTAAACTCCAGATCGCGCAGGTGCTTGTTGGGCAGCGGCAGGCGTTTGAAGAGCGTGCGACTCTTTGTATTCCAAAGCAACAATTCCGCGTCGTTTCCGCCGCTCGCGAGCGTTCGGCCGTCGGGCGAAAGTGCGACCGCCAAGACCGAGCCCTGGTGTCCCGGCAAGATTTTACCCTGGTCCGGCCGTTTCGGATCAAAAACAACAAGGTTGTTTCCTTGAGCCGCGGCGATGAACGAGTTGTCTGGGGCGACTCGAACATCGTGAATCCAATCGTCCGTTTCCCACGTTAGCGACGCTCGCTCCAACCACGGCGGCTGAGGACGAACCTGGGTCTTCGTTGTTGCGTCCCATATCTTAATTGGCCCGTCCAGCAGAGTCGATTCATCTCCCAGCCGATCCGGCTCCTCGGAACAGCTTATAAGGCGATTGCCGTCACTGCTAAAGGCGATGCTCCATCCCATGCCGCGAAGCCCCTCGGGCGACGGCAGCCTGGTCAAGGTCTTGGCGTCCCAAAGTTGAATGAAATCGCCCTGGCCTGTCGATGCGAGCGTTCTCCCGTCCGGTGAAAATGCAATGGAGCGAACGATCCCCGGATGACCACGGAGAATACCCTTTGGTTGCCAGGTGTTCGTGTCCCAAAATCGCACCGTCATGTCCCAACTGCAGGTCGCCAGGAGGCTCCCGTCGGGACTTGGGGCGCATGCTTGCACCACGCTCTCATGCCCGTGGAGAACGTGCAGGCATTCTCCCGTCTCGGTGTTCCAGATACGAACCGTTTTATCCTGACTCGTGGAAGCGAGTTTTTTTCCCCCGTCGAGGAAACAAACCGATCGAATTTGACCGGAATGGCCCATGAACCTACGCGTTGCCCGAAACGACTTGACATCGATCAGATGGATCAGACAGTCGGTGTCGCCCCCGGACGCGGCCCAGCGACCATCGGCCGAGAAGGCGATCGTCAGCACCGGCGATTGATGACACTCGAGGGAATGGAGTAATTTCTGACGAGCGACATCCCAAAATTTGATCGTTCGGTCGCCGCCGACCGAAGCCAGAATTCCGCCGTCGGGGGAAAAGGCGAGCGCGTAGACAGCCTCCCGATGCCCGGTAAGGACGGCGACCGGCCTTCCGTCACTACTCCGCCAAAGACGAACCGTTTTATCGAAACCCGCACTTGCAACGAGGGCTCCATCAGGCGAAAAAATAGCGCGACCTACAATGCCCACGTGACCTTGAAACGCGGTCGCTTCACTTTTCACAAGTCGCCAAAGCAAACGCCATTCAAATCCACGGAAATCTTCTTCGTCGGGCCGCGGCCACTGCGCGTTGAGGAGCGACCGTGCGCGTGCAATGTTCCCTAGCTCCAGAGATTCGGAGGCCCGCGCCATATCGTTCGCGTAGAGTTGTCGTCGCGCTTCACGCGCCCTGGTATCCGCGATTTTTGCGTTAGTGTCCGATTCCGCGGCGCGTTGGCGCCATGCGACCCCCAGGAACAAGGACACCCAGGAAACAAGAACGAGCGACGCAAGCAAGCCCGCGAGCATTTTGTTGCGTTTGCACCACCGCCACGCGCGCACCGTTTGCGGGACAGGTCGCGCGGCAATGGTCAGGCCCGCGAGATATCGCTCCAGGTCGTCAGCCAGCGCGGCCGCCGAACCGTAGCGATGCTCGGGTTTCTTTTCGAGGCACTTCAGGCAAATGGTCTCCACGTCACGATCGATCGACGGATCGAGCGCGCGCGGCGCCGGTGGTTCCGCGCTGACGACTTGGCGCAGCGTCTCGGCGATGGACGCGGTATGGAAGGGCGGGCGGCCGATCACGAGGCGATATAGAATGGCTCCTAACGAATACACGTCGGCGGTGGGGCCGACCTCGTGGCTGCCGGCGGCTTGCTCGGGAGGCATGTAGGCGGGCGTGCCTAGCGCCGCGCCGGTGACGGTCAAGCCACAGTCGCCTTGAATGCGCTTGGCCAAGCCGAAGTCGGCAACCTTGGGCTGGCCGTGATCGTCGACGAGCACGTTGTGCGGCTTGAGGTCGCGGTGGACAATTCCTTGTTGATGGGCGTAATGGATTGCCCTGGCGATCTTCGCCACCAACGCGGCGGCTTCCCTTTGCAGGAGCGGGCCCGATTTGACTTTCTTCGCGAGGCTGGAGCCAGGCACGTAGGCCATCGAGTAGAAATGGTGGCCTTGGTGCTCCCCAATCTCGTAAATTGGCACGATGCCGGGATGATCGAGTTGCGCCGCCGCCTCGGCCTCACGATAAAATCGCTGAATGTCTTCGCTCCCCGCGAACTGGCCTTTCAGGATCATCTTGAGCGCGACCACGCGATTGAGCTTTCGCTGGCGCGCTTTGTAAACAACGCCCATCCCGCCTTGAGCAATTTTTTCGATGATCTCATAATCACCGACGCTACCGGATGGAGGGTTGCCCAAGCGCGCGGCCGCAGTCGGCGAATCGTCAGAATGCGGCTGCGTAGCCAGGGCGTCTCTTGCTTGACCGCTAAGTGCCTCGGGTGCGGCAATCGGCGCGTCCAGAGTTCCTTTGCGACTTGCCTGACGATGCTGGTCCAGCAACCGGATCAGCGTTTGCCGAAGTTGCACGTCATCGTCGCGCGCGAACAATGCAAAGTTTTCCCATTGCTCCGGTGGAAGTTTAAGCGCGGCTGCGAATAGGTCCACGAGGTGAGGTTGGGTTTTCTCCATCATGGTGATTGCCTTCCGCAAGCGCACGATGCACAAGCGTTTTGACCGCACGAGCAGCGCTTTCCCGCTATAGGCGGCGTCCCCAAAACCTTATCGCCGATCTCCTGTTGGAGTAGTGCGGTCATGGTTCTCGCGATCCCCGCGACCTTGTCTCCCGCCTTACTCACCATACTTGATAAGACAGATTGTACTACCTCCGGCGGGGCAAGGAAACGGCTTGCGCGAAGGGATGGCTCATAAGCTCCCAAGGACGATGGAGCGTTGAAGGTTCATCCCACTGCGCACCAGGGGAGCGCATCGAGGTTTACGTTGCCGCCCGAGAGAATGACGCCGATTCGCGCGGCGCCGGGAAGCGCGCGGAAGCGGGCGCTTAAGACCGCGGCCAACGGTACGGCGGTGCTGGGTTCGATGAGCAGTTTGGCTCGCTCCCACGCCAGTCGCATGGCGGCGACGATCGCTTCATCATCGACCGTGATGATCGCTTCCAAGTGATCGCGAAGGATCGGCCAGGTGTATTCGCCCAGGCTGGTTAACAACCCATCGGCGATGGTGTGGGGCGCCGTTTGCGGAAGGCGCTGGCCGGCGGCAAGCGATCGCGCGGCGTCGTCGGCTCCCGCGGGTTCCGCGCCGAACAATTGGATGTTCGGATTGACGGCGCGGGCCGCCAGGCACACACCGCTCATCAAGCCCCCGCCGCCCACCGGCGCAATCAGGGCGTCCAGGTCATTTATTTGCTCCAACAACTCCAGCGCGGCGGTGCCTTGGCCAGCGATCACGTCGGAATGGTCGTAAGGTGGGATTAGCACGGCGCCGGTTTCCGCTTGCACCGCGGCGGCGGTCGCTTCGCGGGCCGCCAGCGTCGGTTCGCACAACACCACGCGGCCGCCGTACTCTTCGACCGCGCGACGTTTGACGGGCGAGGCGGTCTTCGGCATCACAATGTGCGCGGGAATCCCGCGCATCTTCGCCGCCAGCGCCAAGGCTTGGGCATGGTTGCCTGAACTGTGCGTAACCACGCCGCGCCCGGCCTCGTCTTCGGATAATTTCATGACGGCGTTGCAAGCCCCGCGGAACTTGAAAGCGCCGGCCTTTTGAAACTGCTCGCACTTGAAGAACAACCGCCGCCCCGCCAACTTGTCCAGCGTGCCGCACGTCATGGCCGGCGTGCGATGCGCAAACGGTGCGATGCGCGCGGCGGCGGCGCGAATGTCGTCGATCGTGGCGGCGTAGTCTGGCATGCGTCTAATCTCTCCGATCCAGGTGGCCCGACTTATTAATCGCCCAGAACAAACGCAAGCCAAGCACGACGCTCGTCGCCACGCCCGCCAGGCCGAGGATCGACAGGCGATGTAAGCCCAAGTACGAATTCGTGGGGAACAAGAGCGGAGTCACCTGCTGGCTGAGCATGAGCGATGAACCAAGGAACAGCGCGCTGGCGATCATGCCGAACACCAGGCGGTTGACCGATGGCTCCAGGCCGCGATGCTCCAGGTGGACGTCGAACTTCCCGGTGCGGACCTGCTCCAAGAGGTCAATGGTAAGCCGGGGCAGCACTTCGATCAACTGCTCGACCTCATACGCCACGCGCCGCAGTTTCCGCCATTGCCGCGCGGGCGAAAGCCGCCGCAGCACCATCCGCTTGTGGTAGGGCTGGAGAACTTCCAGAATACTGAACCGCGGGTTAAGCAGCTTGCCCGTGCCTTCCAGCGTGACCAGCGTCTTGATGAGCACCGCCACGGGCGGCGCCAGGTGAATCTGGTGGCGGCGGATAAGCTCGACCATGTCGTTCAGACAGCCGCTCAGGTCGAACTGCTCTAACGGTTGCCCCGCGTATTGTCCCACAAAGTCGGCCAGGTCCCGCGCGAGCGCCCGCTCGTCCAAGTCGGTCGGCGTATCGCCCATCTTCACGATGACGGCGGTAAGCAGGCCCACATCCTGGTTGACCAGGGCCATCAGGAGCTCTTCGATGTCCTCCCGCATCCGTTCATCGATTCGGCCGACCATTCCAAAATCGAGCAGGCCAATCACATTGCCGGGCAAGAGCAAGATGTTGCCGGGGTGCGGGTCGGCGTGGAAAAAGCCGTGGGTGAAGATCATCTCCATGTAGATTTCGGCGCCGCGCCGGGCGAGTTGCTCCACGTCGAAGCCGGCCCGGCGTAGCTGCTCCGCCTCGGACAGCTTCTTGCCCTCCAGCAACTCCATTGTCAGCACCCGCGGCGTGCAGTACTCGGTGTACGGCATGGGAATACGGAGCGTGGGATCGTCCTTGAAAAGCACGGCGAACTGGTGCAGGTTCCGCTCCTCGCGGCCGAAGTCCAGCTCGCGCCGCACGGTGCGGGCCATCTCGGCCACCGTGGCCGAAGGACGATAGGGCGCGAACTCGGGAATACGTTCGGCCAGTTGCGCCAGGGCGGCCAGGACTTCCAAGTCTTCGTGGACCACCGACTCGATCCCCGCGTGCTGCACCTTAAGGACCACGTACTCTCCGCTGCGAAGCCGCGCGCGATGCACCTGGCCAATCGAGGCGGAAGCGATGGGTTCGTCGCTAAACTGCAGAAAGACGTCGTCGATCGGTTCGCCCAGTTCCGCTTCGACGATGGCCCGCACCGTAGCGGGCGGGTCCGCGCGAACATTCGCCTGGAGTTGTTTTAATTCATCGGCCAGGGCGACGCCCACCACGTCGGGCCGGGTGCTAAGCAACTGGCCCAGCTTGATGAAGGTCGGGCCAAGTTCGGTCAACGCCAGGCGAATGCGGGTCTCACGGGTTAGCCGGGCCAGGGCTTCGCCGTCGCGGGCCTTGATTTGATCCTTGATGAACTCGATGTTGATGTTGCTGAGCCAATCGGCCAGGCCGTACTTGCTAAGGATCGAAACAATCTCGGTCCCGCGCCGCACATTGCGATAAAACTGAGGGATGGCCGTAATTTTCATGCGGTGGACGAATAGGGTCGCGTTACAAAGGATTCGATCCGGTCAGAACCTCGCGCCAGAACGACGGCACGGCCTCCACGCCGATTCATAAGTCACTTCCAAAGGCAGCGGGATGAATACCTTGGAGTTGAGAAACAACGGCACGTCGGGTATGCAAGGCGCCGACCGCGATTGGCTCGACGTAGGCTACCGGATTTCTTCCGTCGATGTACGCCGCCAACGTCAGTTGCCTTTCGACGGGAAACGCGAAGTCGCTGTCCGAGAATTGATCCCAAATCGCCGAACGAATGCCCTGCGGGTCGCGAGGCTCCGGCGGAAACAGAGCGACAAACCGCAAGTGAACGCCGGCCCGCAAGAGCTCCTCGGCCTTGGCTACGAATTCCTGCATCCGTTGACGGCTGCTCTTGTTGCCGGGCGAGACAATTTCAATGATCGCGACAACACGATGATCGCTCGTGTGCCGGATCGTAACGGCCTTGGCTATGTCGGCGTAAATGTCCGCTTCGCCTTTCACCCGAAGGTGGCCCCGCAGCGGGGCGTCGGCTAGAGCGACGGCGCCGGGGGGATGTTCGTCAAGCGAGCTGCCCTGGGTCGGCCCCTGAAGTGTGAGGACATCCGGCTCCCATCCCCCGGCAATCCTTTCGGCCAGAGCGTAATATCCTTGGGGAAGCAGCCCTTGGTTGAGAGCGCGCTTGATCTCGCCGATCCCGGTGAGGTGGAAATCATGAAATATGTCCGCATCGATGCGGGTCCAATCGTGGATTGGCATGGCGCGAAATTCCCGCCCGTGAGTGAACTCGACCCCAGCCCATTATAACCGGCCCCACGTTCGTTTGCGGATTCCGACGTTGTGTTCATCGTAGGGCAGGCTTCCGCAGTAGTTCCAAACATTGCCCACACGGGTCCCCGCGATGCTTCCCAACCCCCCACCGGGCTTGCCGCCGTGGAAGGCAAGTTTGTTCTACAGAAGTGAGCCTCCTTATACACGGCTTCGCCGGAGACGGGAGGTGGAACACGCGTCGACGCAAAACCTGGAGCAGAAACGTGCGTCCCACCGCGACAAGCCCGGGGGGCGACGAAATCGAAAGGTCGCCTCCGCGTGGCTCCAAACTGTGGAACTACTGCTCCAACCGGAAAAGAAGAAACGCGGGCAACATCAGCTACGACCGCGTAAACATTCTGGAACCACGGGCGCTTCATGCCCGCTTGTCCAACGCGAATTGCCCCTATTGGCGTTCTGAACGTCTTGACCAACGGGGCGCCGTCACGCACACTAAGGTTGAATTTTTGCCTATGGATCCTTCCCTGCGCGCACGTCGCGGCTATTTCATCAATTTTCCTGGGACCTGCCCTATGCGATTTGCTGCCTCTACGATCCTCGTGTTTCTTTGCGCTGGAAGCGTCCTCGCCGAAAACTGGCCCCAATGGCGCGGGCCGCGTCTGGACGGCGTAAGCCAAGAGCAAAACGTGCCGGTCGAGTGGAGTAAGACCGAAAACGTGGCCTGGCGGTTCCCGTTGCCGGGCGCCGGGGGCGCCACGCCCGTCGTCTGGGACGACCGGATTTTTGTGACGGCGCCCGAGGGTGACAATCTGCTGTTGATTTGCGTCAACACCGCCGGCAAGGAACTGTGGCGGCAAAAGGTGAGCCAGGGAAATCGGGCGGTGCGCGGCGACGAAGGGAACTCCTGTTCGCCGTCGCCCTCGACCGACGGCAAGCACGTTTGGACCTTCTTCACCGACGGCACGCTGGCCTGCTATACCCTGGACGGCAAGGAGGTCTGGAAGCACAACCTCCAGGACCGTTATGGAAAGTTCAACATTGCGTTTGGCATGACGGCCACGCCGGTTCTGGATGGCGAGACGCTGTACGTGCAACTCATTCACGGCGAAGGCAAGGCCGAAACGCGCGAAGCGATCGTCGTGGCCTTGAATAAGCACACGGGCGACGAAATCTGGAAGCACGATCGTCAAAGCAAAGCCCGCGACGAATGTGAGCACTCCTACGCTTCGCCCACCGTGTATCGCGACAGGACGCGGGAATTTCTGATTACACACGGCGCCGACTATACCATCGCCCATAGCCTGAATGACGGCCGCGAGCTGTGGCGGTGCGGCTTGAACATTGGCGCGCAGTATCACCCCACGCTGCGGTTTGTCTCGTCGCCGGCGGTGGGCGAGGGGCGAATCGTGGCGCCCTCGGCCAAGAATGGCCCCGTGGTGTGCATCCGGCCGGACGCGCAAGGCGATATTACCGACGCAGAGGCGCCGTTCTTCTGGCGGAAGGACCAGGGGACGCCCGATGTGCCCTCGCCGCTGATTCGCGACGGTCTGGTGTATTTGTGCCTGGAGAACGGAAATCTCGTTTGCCTGGACTCCGTGACCGGCGAAGAATACTACGAGGAGCGCACGGTGCGGGAGCGGCATCGCGCTTCGCCCGTGTACGCCGACGGCAAGATTTATGTGACCGGCCGCAACGGCATGGTGACGGTCGTGAAGGCCGGAAAAAATTTCGAAATGTTGGCCCAGAACGAAATGGGCGAAGAGATGTCGGCCTCGCCCGCCATTTCCAACGGGCGGATTTACCTTCGCACCTTCGACGCCTTGTACGCCATCGAGAAATAGAAACTTTGGAGTGCGGCGATTTATGGCCGCTTTTGCCTTTCTTCTTGCGACCTGCAACCTTTCGACTTTCGACGCAAGACAAGCGGAAATCAATTTTTCCGCACGTCAAAATCGCCTTGCCCACCGATCGGCCGATCGGTAGACTTTGCCGCTTATTTACCTCCACCAGACAACTTGGAACTCGACCCGGGGACGCCGAGGGCGTCCCCATTTTTTATGATGAAGGAAACCATGGCCTCAGTCACTCTTGGCCGGTCCGAAACCGGCCCCCACTCCATGCGCCGCGACGACATCCGCAACATCGTGATTATCGCCCACGTCGACCACGGTAAAACGACCCTGGTCGATTGCCTGCTGCGGCAAAGCGGTCAGTTCCGCGACTCGCAACTGCAAGGCGATTGCATTCTGGACTCCAACCCGCTGGAGCGCGAACGCGGGATTACGATCCTCGCCAAGAACATCGCCTTGCCGTACAAGGGCGTTAAGATCAACATCATCGACACCCCGGGCCACGCCGACTTTGGCGGCGAGGTGGAGCGCGTGCTGCGCATGGCCGATGGGGCGCTCCTCTTGATCGACGCCGCCGAGGGACCGCTGCCGCAAACGCGGTTCGTACTGGCCAAGGCCGTGGAAGTGGGCCTGAAGCCGATCGTTGTGGTCAATAAGATCGACCGCGCCGACGCCCGGGCGCATGAAGTCATTAGCGAAGCGCTCGACCTGATTCTGGAGTTGGGCGGCGACCAGCATTTGGACGACTTCCCGCACATTTTCGCCAGCGGCCGCGAAGGCTACGCCACGCACGACCCGGAAGTCCGCACCGATAGCATGCGTCCCCTCTTGGACATGGTGCTGCAAGAGGTCCCCGGCCCGCAGATCGACAAGGGCCAGCCGCTCCAAATGCTCGTCACCACCTTGGATTGGTCTGAGTTTGTGGGCCGCATCGCCATTGGCCGCATTCAGGCCGGCGAAGTCCGCAAGGGCCAGAAGGTGCTGCTGATGCAGGCCGACGACCAGCAGACCGAGGCCAAACTCGCCGCGGTCCACGTGTTCGAGAACCTGGGCCGCCGCGAGGTCGAATCGGCCGAGGCGGGCGAAGTCGTGGCACTGGTGGGCTTGGAGAACGTGGAGATCGGCGACACGATTTGCGATCCCGCGGCGCCCCGCGCCCTGCCGCGGTTGCACGTGGACGAACCGACGCTGGAGATGGTGTTTTCGATTAACAACTCTCCCTTCGCGGGCCGCGACGGGAAGTACGTGACCACCCGGCAAGTGCGCGATCGGCTTTATCGGGAACTAGAACGGAACGTGGCCCTGCGCGTGCGGCCGATCGAGGGCAGCGATGCGCTGGCGGTCTCGGGCCGCGGCGTGCTGCACCTCGCGGTGTTGATCGAGACCATGCGCCGCGAAGGTTACGAGCTTTCCGTCGGCAAGCCGCACGTCATCATTCATGAAAATAACGGCGTGAAGGAAGAACCGTTCGAGACGCTGGTGGTGGAAACGCCGTCGGACAAGCTCGGGCCCGTGATGGAGCTGGTCGGCGAACGCCGTGGCGAACTGGCCGAAATGACCACCCACGGCGAGTACACCTACGCCACCTTCTCGATTCCCGCCCGCGGATTGATCGGTCTTCGCACGCGACTGCTCAACGCCACGCAAGGCACGGCGATCATTCACAACCGTTTTGCCGGCTATCAACCCGTGGAAGGCGATGCGCCGCGCCGCCCGAACGGCGTGTATGTGTCGATGGTCACCGGCCGCGCCGTCGGGTACGCCTTGAACACCCTCCAAGAGCGGGCGGAAATGTTCGTCGGCCCCGGCGATGACGTGTATGAAGGGATGATCGTCGGCGAGAATGCCCGGTCCGACGATATGAACGTGAATCCCACCAAGGAAAAGAAGCTGACCAACGTCCGCGCCGCGGGAAGCGACGAAAACATCATCCTCAAGCCCCCCCGCCGCATGAGCCTGGAGGCGGCCCTGGAATACATCGAGGACGACGAACTGGTGGAGGTCACCCCCAACCACATCCGCCTGAGAAAGATCCACCTCAAAGAAGCCGACCGCCGCCGCAAGGCGCGCTCGGGCGGGTGATCAGCCTGGTCGCCATCAACGCGTCCGGCTTATAAATCACGGACGCGTTGTTAGAATTTTCGCGCGGGCAAAGTTGCATCTTCGCAATTGCCGAAGGAAACTCGTTTCAATGGCCACCGCCGAACAAGCGAAATCCTGGGTATGCGACAATTGTGGGGAAGAAGTCGATCCTGACAGCGGAACACGACGCGCGACCTATTATGGCTGGTCCTCTTAAGCTTCAGCGGCGCGACCCCGTTCTTTCTAATGGCGCACCTTACATCGCTCGCCTGAGCGTTGGGAGAAACCTACCGGCTCGATGTGGCCAACGACGTTTCCATGATCGTCCCGCACTTGAACCGGATAAGCTTGGGTCAGAAGGCAAATTTGATCGTCAGAAAGCAAGACATGTAGCATAGGGCGTCGCCTATCTTCTATTCTTGCGACGAGCCAAACGCCATGCAATTCTCCCGCGATCAAAACGCCCCCTGCCGCATGCTCGCGGCAGGTCGAATTGATTAGACGACTAACGCAACAACAGAACTCGACTTAGCCGCTTACGCCACCTGCGTGCGACGACGGCGTTGTTTGCGGCGGTGGGCGGGGGGCGCGGCGCCGTGGGGCTTGCGGTGCGGGCGAGTTTGCTTCTTGGCCACTGGCGGCGCCGGTTGCGCGGCGCGGGTGGTGTCGGCCGGTAGGGCGCGGCCAATCAGGCGTTCGATGTCCTTGAGTTGCGAGCGCTCCAGCGGGCTGCAAAACGAGAACGCGGCTCCGCTGGCGCCGGCCCGGGCAGTGCGGCCGATGCGATGCACGTAGCTTTCCGGCTCGTACGGCAGATCGTAGTTAATCACGTGCGATACGTCGTCCACGTCCAGGCCGCGGGCGGCGATGTCGGTGGCCACCAGCACTCGCGTGCGGCCGGTCCGGAAGCCGTGCAGCGCCTGGTTCCGGGCGGTTTGCGACTTGTCGCTGTGAATGGCGTCGGCCTTGATCCCGTCGGCGCGGAGTTGGCGGCTGACGAACTCGGCTCGCCGCTTGGTGCGGGTGAACACCAGCACGCGATGGAAGTCGTCGTTCTCCAGTAGTTGTTGGAGCAACGCCCGCTTGCCATCCTGGGCCACGTGCAACACGCGCTGCTCGATGCGGTCCACCGTGGACGAGACGGGCGTCACGGCGACCCGCACCGGGTCACTCAACATCGTGCCTGCCAGGCTGGCGATGCTCTCGGGCATGGTGGCCGAGAAGAACAGCGACTGCCGCTCTTTGGGGAGCAACGGCACGATCCGGCGAATGTCGGGCAGGAAGCCCATGTCAAGCATGCGGTCCGCCTCGTCGAGGACGAAGACTTCAACCTTGTCGAGCTTGACGCGGCGCTGCTGCATCATGTCTTGCAGGCGGCCGGGCGTGGCGACCAGCACGTGCACGCCGTTCTTCAATGCTTGCACTTGCGCATGTTGGCCGACGCCGCCGAAGATCACGGTCGAACGGATCGGTAGATAGCGACCGTAAGTGCGGAAGCTTTCGTCAATTTGCGCCGCCAGTTCCCGCGTGGGCGAAAGCACCAGCACCCGCGGCGCATACGGCGCCGCCGGTTGATTCAATTCGGCCAGACGGTGCAGGATCGGCAACGCAAAAGCGGCCGTCTTCCCGGTGCCGGTTTGGGCGCAGCCCATTAAATCGCGCCCAGCCAGCAAATGCGGAATCGCCGCCGCTTGAATAGGTGTGGGAGTTTGATAGTTCACGGCCGCCAGCGCCCGCTGGATCGGCTCGGCAAGGGGAAGATCGGCAAAGGTAGTTGATTTCAAATTCATTCTTACTTGTTTTCTTGAAGGTGAGTGAGCTTTGCAAGCTCGTGGGGCGCCACAATCCAGCCGCGGCAGTTCGGGCTGCCGCACAGGCAAGGAATGGCGCAAGACGCCGGCCAGGCGTAGTCGATCGTCAATTGTTCGCCGGCTTCGACTGCGACCAGCGTTTTCAAACGGGTCGCGTAGTGGAGTTCGCCCGTCTGATCGTCCCAGCGAGCGAAGTCCACCAGTTCGCAATTGGGCTGGCAACTATGGTTGATAAAGCGAATGGGGGCGTTCGGCTCCAGCACGCGTCCGCCGCCCAGGTCAATGCAATACGCCGACCAATACTCGGGATCATCCACCACGTGGCCTTCGATGTCCGCCACCGTGTCGGCTGGGCGATAGCGCCGCCGCGCGAACACGCCCCAACCATAAGGCGTTTCGCCGAGGCGCACGGCCCGGGTGGCGCGCTTCATGCGCGCGCGACGAACGATCAATCCGACCTCGATCCGCGAAAAAAGGGCGGGTAGCGACGCACATCCGAGAACGAGAGAGCCTCTCGCAAGATAGCGTCAACAGGGGACACGCCGGGTCTTCGTCTTGCTAAGACCCGCGATACTCCCGAGGGCAGGTCATAAGGATTTGACCCACCCGGAAAAAATTAAGAGACGTTGGTTTGGGGAGGACGGATCCAGGATCCGTCCTCCGCCCAACGTATTCTTCCCGGCGCGCGAGACGCCTTAGTAGCCGCGACGACCGCCGCCACCGTAACCGCCGCCGCCACGACGACCACCACCGCCGCCACCGCCGCCACGACGGTCTTCGCGCGGCTTGGCTTCGTTCACGGTGATCGTGCGGCCTTGCAGTTCTGTTCCATCGAGGGCGGCAATCGCCTCGGCGGCGCCGTTGGCCATCTCGACAAAACCGAACCCGCGCGACCGACCGGTGTCGCGGTCCATCACGACCTGCGCCGAAGTCACCGCGCCGTACTGCGCAAACGCGTCGCGCAGATCGTCCGAGGTGGTGTCGTACGACAGGTTCCCTACATACAGATTCTTACTCATGGTCATCCTGTGGCCTTCTTGCGGCCCAAACAAAAAGAAAAAACACTCACGCCGTCCCGCGGGACGGGTCGGAAGATCAAAGCGAGGTTAGCCCTTGGTTGTTGTTACAGGGCGTCACCCGCTTGTCGAACCTGGAGGCCGTGAGTAAGGATGACTCGGAGCGGCGGAACCAAGACGGTTAACAGCGACGGTGAACAATTGCCAGCCTGATCTTCGCCCAATAGGCGACGGCCCATTAGGGTCGGAGAATTATAGCACGCCCCGCTGCCGAGTATATGGTTATTTTTCAAAGATTTTTCGGACGGGTCGACTTGCACCTTGGGGGCCCATCAACGCCAGGAAATGCTTCGGTTTCGAGCCTGAAATCGGCGCCGAGAGCGGTGTTCTGGATGATGGACGCGGCCGGCCCAACAACGGCCAGAATTGCGCCTTCCTTTAGTGTGTCAATCGGGCCAATTCCTGGCGGTACGGGCCATCGCCCATCAGGTCCAAACTTAGCGCCAGGCGCGCTCGGTCCTCGCGGCGGGGGAGATTGCGGAGCGCGTCCAGCACGCGTTCGGCCTGATCGGCCGTAACAGTTCCTTGAAGGGGATGCCCCAACCCCATGATGAACTTGGCGCGCTGCAGATCGGCGAAGCGCCGCGGATCGTCCTGCATGGATGCGAACAGCGCCGTAACGGCGGCTTGGGCCGCCGCCACTTCGTCCCAATCGTTGCGAGCCGCCGCCTTCAAGAGATGCAGATACTGAAAAATGGAAAACGACATCGGCCCGGAGGTCACGCCGCACCGCTGCCGACCTTGCGCATCGTATTGCGGACCATCCTGTAACGCCCGTGCCAAATGGGGGTCCCAGCCCTGGACAATTTTCAGCCGGGATAACCGTCGATCACGGAGAAATAGAAGCGTGCTGCGATCGTAATCAGCTTCTGTCACTTTGACCGCCACCACCTGCTGGCCGCCGGGGCCATCCAGGAGTCGCGCCACCGCGTCGCACGTCAACGATACGCCGCTCACGTCGGGAATCGAATATACCCCCACGGCCAGACCCAGTTCCGCCGCGCCGTGTACGAGGGGTTGCATGTTCATCGCCACGTCGCGCGGGGACGCGTCGCCAGGCAGGTTGGTTCCCGGCCGAACAAAAACAATTGGGTAACCCGAATCGGCCACCGCCTGCAATAAGCGATCGTTCGCGTTTGGTCCATCCTCGGGCCGCAGCAGCGCGATTTTGACGGTCGGGCCCAAATTGGCTTGTCCCGCGCATTGAAACCATTCTTCCAGTTCTTCAACCGACCGCACGTGGCCCTGTCCGGTCGAGGCGGCAATCAACACGGCGGGCGCCCCCGAACTGGCCAGACGCTCCAAAAAAGCCACCTGGCGCGTCAGGTCAAGTCGCCTGCGCGGCAGGTCGCCGGTTGTGGGGTCGAAGCAAGCCACCGTCGCCATGGGGTAATGGCCAAGCGGGTCTTCGAGAAAAAATCCAGCGGTTTGCGATGGCATACGTGATGGCGGGCCGTAATGGTGGCAGATTCGTTGCAAGGCATGCAATACATGCCGTCGGTAGTTTCGGATTTCTCGCAGCGAATCGCAAGGCGCTTCGACCGCACCCCGGCGCAATGACGAAGTAAGTTTTAGGCAACTGGCTGGAACTGCGCAAACTTTGCCGGTCCACCCGTGCGCGGGGCACATGGACCTTTTTCGGGCCACCGAGGTTTTTGCAACGACCGATGAAAAAACAAAGTCCTTGGGAACAAAATGTGATGAGGGGGCGTCTAATTCCTCGATTCGGCGCCTACGCCGCAGGGTGGAAGGGCTATTTCCCTCCCCGCCTTCGACAGCGCCGTTGCGATGGCTCCCCCGAGAGATAACGTTCTCGGCGAAAACTGGTTTTCACGCCTGGTCCCAACAGCTTTCTTTCGTTCGTCCTTTTTACGATGCCATTGATGCTAGCAAACAGCAGGCTGGCGAGTAAAATGGGATACATAGGAAATCTAGTGAGACTGGCCGCTGTTCTCGTTGTCGCCGTTGGTAGGCTTTCCGTTTCGGCTTCTTAGTCGCTGGCGCCTTTTCCTAACTCCCATCTCCTTCGGCCTTTGCGCTCACAACCGTGGCTGAGCGCCGGCGCTGTTCCGGAGTGGCGGGGGGAACTGGCAAGCACGATCAAGGTTTTCGTACATGGCCCTTCGTCGTTCACGTCAAAAATCTCACCAAAAGACCGCTCGTCGCGCTAGCGTGCGTCGCAAGCTCCAGCGCAGCGAGTCGCGCCCCATGCGGGTGGAGGGACTCGAGGATCGCCGGTTGATGGCGGTCGGTCCCGAACTGGTCGCCATCCAAGCCAACGATGGGACGCTGATTCGTCAAGCCGAGTCCGTGTTGCACGTCGCGCCGCGTGACTTAACACTGCGATTTGATGACGGGCAGGTCATCGACGCTGCTTCGCTGGCGGCGATCCAGATCACCCAGCGCGTGGGAACGACCGACGTACCGGTTACGCCGGGTTTTGTGGGAATTGGCGAATCGCCCAACGAGGTCGTGGTGCGCTTCGCCGACACCCTGGCCGATGGCGACTACCGGATCACGATTGGGTCGGGAACCACCCAGCTCATCAACACCAACGGCGATCCCTACGAGAACGTGGGCCGGGTCATGACCCCGGTGAACTTCTCGCTCAACCTGGGAGCGCGCGTTTTGGCCGTGGTGCCGCAACCCTTGGGGCGGGACGCCAACGGAGCGCTGACGCAGGCCCGGAACCAGATTGACGTCTATTTTAACGACGACGATCTTCACCCCCAGCTCGTGTCGTACGATCCCGCCGCGGCGTCCAATCCCACGGTGGTGGATCCGCAGTTCTATCGGCTGATCTTCACCAACGACACCGTAACCAACGAAGACGACCAGGTCTACATCCCGTCGCGGATCACCTACAACCCCGCCACCGACAAGGCCGAACTGACGTTCCTTGACGCGGCGGGCGATCCGCTGCCCTTGGACCAGCTCACATCGGGACCGGGCACGTATCGGCTGCGCATCGGCACGAACGAGACGCTTCCCGCGCCGCCACAGACCGCACAAGCCTCGCTCACGGCTCAGACCGATTTCAACACGAATCACCAAGTCGAGGTTTACTTTGCGCCCAACGGCAGCGTCGCCGAGGGCAACGAGATTCGTGTCAGCTTTACCCGCCAAACCGTACCCGCGGGTTCTATTCCGACCGACCCCGCCGTCACCATTCCCGACATTGCGGTTACCGGCCGCACGGTGAACGTGACGCTCAAGGCGTTCGATCTTAACGATCCCGCGCAGCCCGGCACCACGGCCGAGCAATTGGTCGCGGCGATCAACGCGCACGCGCAAGCCGGCGTTCTACTGAACGCGTCGATTGCCGGCGGCGGTCAGAAAACGAACATCGCCAGCCGAGCGATTGATTACTCGCCGCTGGTGTTGACCGACGCCGGTTCGCAGTTCGCCACGGCCACGAACGTCACGCCCATCGGCGCGAACACGTCCAGCGAGTTCGGTTTCACGTTTGACAACGGGGGCGCCGATACGCGCGCCAAGAGCATCATCATCTCCGGGGCCATCGACAAGCAAGCCTTCGCGCTGCAATTCCCCGGCGCTGCGGACGAACCGGGCCATCGCGACATCCCGGTCGAAGGCCACCTTGCCTCGCCCGCGTTCTATAGTCCGGCCAATACCGCCAGCTCGTCGGCCGGCACCGACGTAGCCGACCGCACGCCGGGCATTACCACCATTCCTTATAACTTCCGCGATATTTACGGCCGCAACCCGACCAACGGCCAACCGTTCCGCAACGCGATTCTGGACGAACAGAAAGAGCGCGTGCGCGAGGCTTTCGAGATTTACGGCGAATTGCTCGGCGTGCAGTTTGTCGAGACTCCCGACCAAGGCATTGTGGTCGCCTCGGGCGACCTGCGCGCCTTGGGGGGCGTCTCGCAACGGGGCGGAGCGCTGGGCTTGTCGGGAAACAACAATTACGACGGTCGGCCGACCATTGTGCTGGACAACGCCGAGAATTGGAGCGACGTGTTTGGCGTCAGCCCGCAGGCGCCGCAATTGGTGGCCGAACCTTCTTTCTTCGAGATCGCCACGCGCCAGATTGGCGACTTGTTGGGCCTGGGCAGCACCTTTGACCTGCCCTCGCTCACGGTGCAGGGCGAAGAGCCGGAGCTGACGCAAAGCAGCACGGGGGTTGCTTTTGACCGGTTTGATAACATTATCCCCGGCGACCACGACATCCTCCACGGCCAGCACCGGTTCCGTCCCGATTCCAAGGACATTGATCTTTACCGTTTCCAGGTGAACGAGTTCGGCAAGTTCTCGGCAGAGACGCTCGCCGAACGGCGCACGGTCGCCAGTCACTTGGACACCGTCCTGTCGCTGTACCGGGAAGAGGGCAGCGGCGAACGGACCCTGATCGCGCGCAACGACGACTACTACAGCCACGACTCGTTCCTGGAAGTGGATTTGATTCCCGGCGTGTACTACGTGGCGGTGTCGGCGAGCGGCAACGTGGATTTCGACCCCGAGAACGGCGACACCGGCATCGGCGGCAAGACCGATGGTCCTTACGATTTGCGGCTCGGTTTCCGCCCACGCGCCGATGCGGCCATTCTGGATACCGACCGCGCGGGCAACCTTTCCGACGCGCAGCCCCTGGACGGCGACGCCGACGGCGTGCCTGGCGGCGTGTTTGACTATTGGTTCCGCGCGCTGCCCCCGATGGATCAGGCTCCCGCCAGCGAAGGCGGCACGGTGTACGTCGACAAAGCCTTCCAGCCAAGCGGCGTTAACACGCCCAACGGCACGTTGGCGCGGCCGTTCACCGAGATCGACGAGGCGTTTGCCTTTATCGCCACCCGCCAGGCAAGCAATCCCGACGCGCGGTACATCGTCCGCATCGCCGGCAACAACGGCACGACCAACCGGCCTTCCGATCCGCGCGTGCCGCTGGACGACCGTCTTCCCTACGTCTTCGGGCAAGACCAGTTCCGACCGGGCCAGTCGTTGGCCGACGGCTTTAACCTGGAGGTTCCCAAGAACGTCACGGTGATGATCGATGAAGGCGCCGTCTTCAAGATGCGGCGGGCCAGCGTCATCGTCGGCAGCAGCGAACAGGGCACGGGCCTGAGCGACCGCAGCGGCGGCGCCGTGCAAGTCTTGGGCGTGCCGCTAAACAACGTGATTTTCACGTCGATCAACGACGACACCCGCGGAATCGACACGAACCCCAACACGACCGCCGCCAGCCCCGGCGAATGGGGCGGGATCGTCGTCCGCAACGACGTGGACCGCGCCGCGCCGGACGAACGCTTCGATTACGAACGCCAGGGCATTTTCCTTAACTACGTCAACCAGGCGGACATTCGCTACGGCGGCGGCCTGGTGTCGTTGGGATCGGTGGAGCAGGTGGTGACGCCGGTCTTCATGATCGACGCCCGGCCCACGGTGTCTTATAACACGATCACGCGCAGCGCCGACGCCGCGATGTCGGCCAACCCAGACAGCTTCGAGGAATCCAACTTCCACGATCCCGCCACGCAGCGGCTTGCCTATAACCGCGTGACGGGCGACCATCCCTTCACGTTGGATTACCAGCGCGTCGGCCCCGACATTCACGGCAACCGCCTGGTCGTGACGGAGGTTGACCCCGCCAACCCCATGCAAACGATTCGCCACCAGAACCGTTTGAATGGTCTCTTCGTGCGGATCGCCACGCCCAACGTGGGCGTTACCGAGACGATGACCGTCCCCGGGCGATTTGACGACACCGACATTGTCCACATCCTTCAGGAAAACCTGGAGATTGAAGGGACTCCCGGCGGCCTGACCGCCGAGCGGTACGAGACGGCGCTTGCCCCGGTGGCCAGTGCGCTTCCGCGGCGGTCCGATGGCCAACTCCTGCCCGGCATCTATAACTACTTTGTGACGTTCGTGGATGCCGACGGCGTGGAAGGGCCTGCCTCGCCGATTTCGCCCAACACGGTGTTGGGGCAGCTGCCAACCGATAGCAACGCGATTCGCGTTTCGTTCCAGCAGCCCGCGACCGGAGAATTCGTCGCCTGGCGGGTGTATCGACTGCACCGCACCGACGTAACTACGGGCGGTCCGTTTAAGCTGATCACGCACCAGGTCTTGCCAGAGAACGGTCCCGCGCAAATCAACTTTACGGACCTGGGCGCGACGCTGGTGGGCAGCGACCTGACGCCCGACGATCCGAACAACGCCGCCGATCGCGCGGAAGCCGCAAAGAACGATTACCTGATTGGTCCGGCCCGGCCGATCGCCACGCAACTTACCGGCGGCACGCTGGTCGATGGGACGTTCAACTGGTTTGTAACGTTCGTGGGAACCGATGGGATCGAAGGCCCCGCCTCGCCGGTCAGCCGCGACATCGTAATTCAACCCGGCACGACCACGCGCCGCGTGCGATTGGACATCACACCGCCCCAGTTGGGAAGCTACTCCAGTTGGCGACTGTACCGCAGCGCTCCCACCGGGCGCGGCCCGTACACGCTCGTCACCGAGCAAGCCGCGACCGTGGCGAGTTTCTCCGATAGCGGCAATAGCACCGGTTTGCCGTTCACTGGCTCGTTCGCGCACGTGAATCGCACGCGGGCCGACGCGCGGCTCAAGATCGATCCCACCGTGGTCGTCAAGATGGACGAGGCCCGCATCGAGGCGTCGATGGGCTCGCAGTTGATCGCCGAAGGTCTGGACGGCCGAGAAGTGATTTTCACGTCGCTGCTGGATCAACGCTACGGCGCCGGCGGCACGTTCGACACGGCCAACAGCACCCTGGCCCCGGCGCCCGGCGATTGGGGCGGCGTGTACGTCGGGCACACGGGGTCGGCCAGCATCGACCAGGCGCTGTTCGCCTACGGTGGCGGCTCGACGCGCATCGAAGGTATCTTCGCGAATTTCAATACCCTGGAAATTCACCAGGCCCAGGCCCGCGTGGCCAACAGCACGTTCGAGTTTAACGGCGACGGCACGCGCGTCCTCGGTCCCGAGGACGACATCGAGCGCGTGGGACGCGGCCGCAACGCGCCTGGCGTGATTTTCGTTCGCGGGGCGCAGCCGGTGGTGGTCAATAATCTGATTCGCAACCAGTCGGTCACGGCGGCGACCATCAACCCGGCCATCACCATCAACGTCAATGCGCTCAATAGCGACCGCGTGGTCGATTGGGGCCGCACCACCGGCTTTATCGACCAGTTTGTCGAGATGCTCGACAACCAAGGCCCGTTGTTCCGCAACAACATTCTGGTGAACACCACCGCTAACGTTGGCGCTATTAACGGGCTGCTCGTTCGCGGCAACGTGTTGACCACCGAGGGCGTGTGGGACGATACCGACGTGGTCCACGTGCTCCTCAACGAGGTGTTGGTTCCCGATTTCCACAGCAAGGGCGGTTTGCGTCTGGAAAGCAGCGCCAACGAAAGTCTGGTGGTCAAGCTTCTGGGCGCCGACGCGGGCTTTGCGGCCACGGGCCGACCCTTGGAAATCGACGACCGCATTGGCGGTTCGCTGCACGTGGTCGGACAGCCCAACCATCCGGTGGTGCTGACCTCGCTGCGCGACGATACGATCGGCGCCGGGCAGCGCCAGGACGGTCGGCCTCAGTTCGACACGAACAACGACGGCAACGCCAGCGCCCCCGCGCCTGGCGACTGGCGCAGCATCCGCTTGTTGGAGTTCGCCAACGACCGTAACGTGGCCACGGTGCTGGAGCGCGAGGCGAACAACGCGGTGGCGCCGGGCGTGAACGCCGTGACCGACAATGCCCAATTCCTGGGCGAGTTGGGCCGGTCCGAGTTTGGCGGCGACGAGACGTTGCGGTTGGGCTTCGAGGTCCACGGGTTCCTCACCGCCCGCAACGACATCGACATTTACAGCTTTGCCGCCTTGCCCGGCACCGAAGTTTGGATCGACTTGGACAACACCACCCATAGCCTCGACGCGGTGGTCGAGCTAATCAACGCCAGCGGCGTGGTGATCGCGCGGAGCGACAATTCGACCGACGAAGCCAACGACTCGAGCTTGCTCTTCCGCAATACCAACCTTATCAACCCCAACCGCGCCAATCCGCTGCCCAAGTCGGCGTTCGGGATTGACGACCACTACACGACCAACCCGCGCGACGCGGGCTTGCGGGTGGTGCTGCCCGGTTCGACGGGCGTTCGCGGCACGTACTTCGTGCGGGTGCGCAGCGCCGGTCCCGGCGTGACAATTCCCAACGATCAAATCCTAGGCGGCCGTTCGCTTGGCGCCTACGAGCTGCAAGTGCGGTTGCAAGAGCGCGACGAAGTGCCCGGCTCGACGGTCACTTTCACCGAGATTCGCTACGCCACGCGCGGCATCGACATTGAAGGACTGCCCAAACACTCGCCGCTAGTGGCCGAAGCTGCCGAGGACGATACTTCCAACCAGACCCGCGGCAACTCGCAATTCCTGGGGAACCTGCTAACCACCGACCGTGGGGCCATTTCGGTGGCGGGCAACCTGACGGGCAACAACCCCGACGATCCCGCGGTTCCGAACCTGGTGGGACTGAACCCCAACGACCCGGACGACGTCGATTGGTACTCATTTGACATCGACTATGATTCGCTTTCCGCCCCCACCACGCGCGGCACGGGCGTGGTGTTCGACCTGGACTACGCCGACAACCTGGGACGGCCCGACATTCGCGTCTCGATCTTCGACGCGGCTGGTCAGTTGATCTTGTCCAGTGACGATTCGACCGTGGCCAATGATACCTCGGACCCCAACGGCGCTTCAGGTGCGTTCGATTTGGAGCGTGGTTCGGGCGGGCCGCTCGATCCGTTTATCGGCCCGATCCAGCTTCCGGCTGGCCGGTACTTCGTGGCGGTGTCGCACGCCAACGATATGCCGGTGGAAATTGCGCAGCGCGCCATCGGCGGCGCCGCCAATCCGCTGACCCGCATCGAGCCGCTGGATTCGATCGACCGCGTGGTGGAATACCACGTGGACTCGATTCTCAATTATCCTGGCCCCGAATCCCCCGTCCCGACCCGGCCGCCCGCGGTCCTGACGCAGCTCTTCACCAGCGAGGGCATCGCGCCGTTCGACCTGAGCGACGTGAGCCTGTTCGTGGTGTCCAACGGCGGGGCGCCGGAAACCTCGCGTCTCCATTACGTGGACGCCTTCAGCGGTCAACACGAGACGGTGGCAGGCGTGTTCAACTGGTCCGTGGGCGACATCGCCATGCGGGGCACGGGCGAGCTGTTCGCGTATAGCACCGACACCTCGGATCCGGATTCGCCCAACGACGCCGAATCCGGCAACTTCCTGAGAATCAACACGGGCGATGGGTCGGCCGTACTCATCCGCGACGACGGCATCCAGACGTTTGAGCCGGACCAGGACGGCAATCCCCAGCGCACGCATCCCTTCCCGCCGCCGGACGGCGGCCGCATCGGCCACGGCATTCAGTTCCTTGCCACGACCTTTAATCGGACGGCCAGCCGGCTGTTTGCCACGGGGCACCGCGGGGCGTTTTACGGGGGCGGCGCCGAATACGTCCAAAACATTCTTTACCGGATGATCCCCACGGCCGCCAACGAGGGCGCCTTTAACAGCGGTCGCGCCAACCCCTTGGCTCGGGCCGGCACCAACGCCCAGGACCAGGGCGAAATTCCCACCGACGTGGACCTGATCACTACCGATCAATCGGTGCTGGTGACGCCGCGCGTCACCACGGTGCCCATCACGAATGCCGTGCCTCCGAGTCTCAACCCTCCGTTCATAAGCCCGACTCAGCAATTCGGCGAGTTGACGGAAGCCACGATCCAAGATGGCGACTCGTTCACCGTGGACGTGACCAACAACGCCACCGGCGTGACGACGACGTTCGGCCCGGTGGAGATCAACACCGGCCCCGAGGCCATCATTGACTTCGACGTCACTCTCGGACAGTTCATCTTCGACGGCTTGTTCTTTACGCTCACCACGCCCGACGGGGTGGTGCATCGGTTTGAGTTCGATACCGGCGCCGTGCTCACCGACAGCGGTTTCACCGACCCGACCGACCCGGTCACGGGCCTGGACGAAGGCGCGCGGATCACGATTATCGACAACAACGCCCTGACCCAGGTGTTTGAACTTGATAGCGACAACATGCTGGTCAACCCCAACGCCCGTCCGGTGGCCTTCACGGCGAACACGACCGGCCCGTCGCTGCTGGGGGCGCTGCGGGACGCGATCAATAACGCGCCCTTCAACGTGATTGCCACGCTCGACCCGATCACCGGGCGCCTGACCTTGGAGAACGACCAGAACGTCATCCTGGACCCGATGTTCGAAACCGGCATCCGGCTTTCCGGCGGCTACGGCGTGGCGCCCGGTTCGCCGTTTGCGCCGAACACGGCGATCCCGATCGAAGAGTTCTTCAACCCGACCCAGATCATGCAACGGATCCAAGGGGTCATGGGCGCCGAGGATCTCACCGCCACAGTTGGCTATCCGGGGATCGACGCCTACTACGAAGGCTCGCGAATCTCGTTCAATGGCGGAAGCGACGCCGCGGGTGTGATTCACCCCGGCCCTGAGAGCGGCGACTTCGACAGCATGGACACCGTCCTGCCGGGCACCGTGGGCACGCCGCGGTACATGAACGCGACGTTGGCCGCCAATGGCCTAATTTCCGACGGCACGGTGGCCCCCTTGGCCGTCGAGGTCGAACTCCAGGCCGACGACACCCGCGACGAAGTGTCGCAAAAGATCATCGCCGCGGTGAATGCCGCAATGTTCAACAGCATGGGCGTCACCCTCATAGCCGAGCCTAGCGACCCGCCGGGCAACACCGTGACGTTTGTCGCCACGGGCGCGGGCGTAAACCCGACCATCGAGGTCAACCTCAGTCCCAACAGCCCCTTCGGCGTGGGCGGCGCCGCGCCGGGCGGCCTGGTCACGGGAATGGCGTTTGTCGGCAACGAACTGTTCGCCGTCAGCGACGCGGGCGGCTTGTACCGCATCCCGAATCCCGACGCGGTCGCCGTGCGCAACGGCCTGGTCAACGGCGCCACATATGTATTGACCGACTACGTGGACTCGTCCTTCGCGCTTCAGGGCATCAACTTCCAAGGACTTACCGCTGGACCGCCCAACCTCCAAGGCGGAAGATACGCGGACCTGCTCTTTGGCATTACGGGCGGCGGTCGCGTTTACGCCTTTAACACCGACGGCATCTTGCAGCCCGTGTTCGAGGACGGAGCGACGTTCGTCGACACCGGGGTGGGCGGCGCCCAGGGACTCGCGTTTTCCACGCTGGATTATAACCTTTGGCACGCCACGAACTTTGAAACAGGCGATCCGTTCCGGCATCTCGAAGAGGGACACGGCACGTATCCCACGCCCACCAACTCGCGCGGCCGCCAGCCGACTCCGCGTGAACTCAACTCCAGCCTGTACTTCGGCAACGCGCTGACTGACTGGGCCTTGAACAACGCCGGTCTCCAAGCGATCACGCGCGAAGGTCGGACCGTCACCAGCTTGGGTCAGGAAGCCGGCGACCGCCTGACGTACGACTTCCCCGGCGGCGCGCACGGGACGATCGTCAGCGAGGCGTTCAGCTTGAAGGGGTATTCCGCTGGCGACGAGCCCGCGTTGTACTTTAACTACTTCCTGGAGACCGAAAACGTCGACAGCCTGATCGACATGCGCGACAGCTTCCGCGTGTTCGTGTCGTCAGACGATCCCAGCCTGCCGGCTGACCCCGTGTTCTCGGGGTCCATGATCCAAGGGCAATGGTACCTGGCGGCCACGAACAACGCCGCGGGCGACGGTCCCAGCCCCTTGGGCGTGCAACTCCTGCACGACAACACCAACGCCTGGCGCCAGGCGCGGATCAACCTGGGCGCGTTTGCGGGCCTGGAAAACATCCGCTTGCGGTTCGACTTCGCCACGGCGGGCGAGATGGACAGCGCCAACACCGGCGGCGAGGAGCTGCGCATTATTCCCGCCTCCGAATTGCGCGACGGTCAGACGTTCAACATCGGCGGCAACATCTTCGAGTTCGAGTTGGGCCTGACCCTGGTGGCCCCCACGGGCAACGCCATCCAGGACGGCGAGACGTTCGTCATCGAAAACAACACGATGGGGCTGCCCAACACGTTTGAATTCGACAGCGACAACACCTTCCGCCGCAGCATCCAGGCACAGGTCGGCTCGTTGTTCCGCGACGGCGACACGTTCACGATCACCGACGCCAACGGCCTGACCGAGACGTTTGAGTTCGACAGCGGCTACACCCTGATCGTTCCGGCCCTGGCCGGACGGCCCGGCGGCATTGCGGACGGCGATACGTTTGTCATCGACGACGGCCTGGGAACCGCGAACTCCGTGAAGACCTATGAGTTCGATTTCGACGGCGCGCTGAGCGACCCGGCGCATGTGCCCGTCGACGTGAACACCGACCAGGCGATTGTGGTTCCGCCCGAAGGCGGCCGATTCGGCGGGGTGCGGGAAGGCCACACCTTCACGATCACCGACTTGGACGGCACGACCTTCACGTTCGAGTACGACGACGTGAACATTGACGACGGCGTGGCGCCGGGCCATATCGAGATCGACATCGCCCCGACCAGCACGCAAGACGAGATTGCAACCGCCACGATCACGGCGATTAACAACCTGAACGCGTCGATGTCTCCGCCCAACCCGATGCTCACGCCTACCTACCTTGGCAATGGCGTGATCCGCGTGGGGACATTGGATGTGATCGTCGATACCAGCACGGCGCCGTCGATGCGCGTGCAGCGTTTGCCCGGCACGCGCGAGGAGATTGCCGACCGCATTGTGGCGGCCATCCAAGGCTCCGGCCAGGCGGTCACCCCGTTGCACACGACGCGGGGCGGCGCCTTCACGGGCGAGATTCACCTGGGCGGCACGGCCGCCACGGTGGTCAACGTGGGAGGCTCGCCCGCGCTGCGCGTCCAAGGGCTCCCCGGTTTGAACGACCCGAACGCGGGTCGCGTGAACTTCATTCCCGATGATTCCTTCACCGCCGAGATGGTGGCCGACAACATCGTCACCGCCATCCAGGCCAGTGGCTTGGCGGTAACGCCCAGCGCCCCGGCCGACGTGGTGCTGATTCCCGGCTCCAGGTTCTCGCCGGGCGGAACGGCCTTGCGGCCTGCGGGCGTGACGCCGGTCTTCTATACCGCCAATCAGTCGGCTGAAGAGGTTGCCGCGTCCATTTGGGCGGCGGTCGAGAGCGCCAATTTGGGCGTGACGCCGTACCTGGTGGGCAACCGCGTCAACCTGGAGGACGGCACGCCCATCGATTTGCTGACCGTACTGCAAACCCCGGCGCCGGGCCAAGGCGCTCCCGCTTTGGTGGTTGAAGGCTCCGCGGGCGCCACCACGGGCACGCCCATTGTGATTAACTCGACGACGCCGTTGATCGAGGTCCGGGACCGGACGGCGGCCGCCATTAACAGCGTCTTCGCCACGCAAGCCGAGGCCGAAGGCTACAACGGCTTTACGACGTACGCCAACACGATTCGCGTCTTTGGCCATAGCATTGTCAACGCCGGGCCGCTGGGAACCATGTCGCTGGCAACGGCCCGCGGTAACGACGCCTTGCCGGGCGACTCGCGCGGCTCGTTCAATCGGTTCCAGACCCAGCAGGGACCGGCGCTGCGCGGCCTGAACAATCGTAACGAAGGCGTGTACATTGACGACATCATCGTCGGGTTCGCCGAGCGGGGCGAAATGGTCACCAACTCGGGCAGCGGCGCGGCGGCGCCCGACACGTTCGTCCACGTGGGCGACTTCGCCACCGTGGGCGAATACCAACTGGAGATTCGCCGCGTCTCGGAGTACGGCGCCGGACAACTGCGGCTCCTGCGCAGCTTCGACACCAACGACCGGCTCAGCCAGGACTTCACGCTGTTTGCTCCCGATGGCGTCCGCATCGCGCCGCGCTCCGGGTTTACCGTGTCTGACGGCGTGGACACCGTGACCTTCGAGTTCGTCAACCAGGACCTTCCGGGCGCGGCGCCGCAAGCCGGCAATGTGGCCGTGTTCTTCTCGCCCGAAGACGCGGCGGCGGACGTCGCCGTGGCCATGGCGCAAGCGATCAACAGCAACGCGGTCCAACTGACGCGCGGGCTGAATGTCACGGCTAGCGTCACTCCCACCAGCAATCGGGTGGACTTGATCGGCGCCACTGTGACGGCCGACATCGTGAACTCGGAGGTGGTGATCGAGCAAGTCGTGACCGACGCCAACGTGTTGCGCGACGCCCTGGTGGGCGACGACGTGCGCGTGATTGGAGACGCCCGGTTCGTCGGCGGCAACGGCCAACTGTTGAACCCGACCTCGGCCTCTACCGAGCGCAGCGTTTTCTCCGCGGGTATTTATAGTGGTGGCGCGACTTCGCTCGGCTTGGAGCGGGGGATCGTGCTCGCCACGGGCGACGTGCGCGAAGCGCAGCCGAACTTCAGCACAACCAATTCGATCGCGTCCGGGTTGGGCGACACCCAACTTGACGCCGAGTTCGGCGTGACCACCGAGGACACTACCTTCCTGGAGTTCGACTTTGAGCTGAGCGCCACCGAGTCGCGCAACCTGTTCTTCAACTTTGTGTTCGCCTCGGACGAGTACGACGGCGACCTGATTACCGATCCCAACGACGTATTCGCCGTGTTCGTGGACGGGCAGAACGTGGCGCTGGTGCCCGGCACACTGGACCCGGTTTCGATTAACAACGTCAACGGCGGCAATCCGCTGGGCGTGGGGGCAGCCAATCCGCAGTTCTTCGTCAACAATAATCCCAACAGCGGCCAATTCCGCAACGAGTTCGGGTTGAACGGGTTCACCACCCCGTTGACGGCGATTCTGTCGGGCCTGGCGCCGGGCGTCCATACGGTCAAGATCGCCATCTCGGACGTAGTGAACGCCGACCTGAAGGACCCAATCTCGGGCGCCACGATCGACAACTTGAACACCATGGTGTTCATCGAGGGTGGCAGCTTCAGCTCCACGCAACCCGAACCGGTGATCCGGCGAGGCGTGACCGGCATCCAGTTCAACGAAATTGGCGACGAGAACCGCGTCCGCGACCAGGGCCAGGTGATTATCTCCTCGAACCGCATCTTCGACGCGGCCGAGTGGGGCATCGCGATCGATTCGTTGCGCAATCCGGACAACAACCAAGGCTCGCCCGGCGCGGTGCGCAACCTGGAAGAAATTAACGACGCGCGGCTCGTTCCGGGCGTGGTGGTGGTCAACAACATTGTGGCCCGTAGCGGCGTGGGCGGGTTGTTGTTCAGCGGAGAAGCCAGCGTCGCCGGGCAACCGGACGCCGCGGTGCCCTTTGGCCGCATCGTGAACAACTCGTTCTACGGTCTCAACGCGGGCGACGTGGGCATCCAGGTGGAAGAGAACGCCGGCCCGACGTTGATGAACAACATCGTGGCGAACTTCGCCACGGGCATTACGGTCGACGCGTCGAGCCAGCCCAATACGGTCATCGCTAACACGTTGTTCCAGGACAACGCCGCTGACTCGAACGTGGGCCTGCAAGACAACGACAACCGCGGGACGATCGTCCTGGCCACCGGCGCGCCGCTCTTTGAAAACCCGGCTAACAACAACTTCTACCTGGAGCCGGGAAGCCGCGCGATCGACACGGGGCTTAGCTCGCTGCAAGAGCGACAGAGCTTGGCCAACGTCAAGGCCTCGGTCGGGATTCCCCCGGCGCCGATTGTGGTGCCCGTGCGAGACGCCCTTGGCCAGTTCCGGCGCAGCGGGTCCGGCGGCAGCGGCGGCGGCACGAACGTGTTCATCGATCGCGGCGCCATCGACCGCGTGGACTTTGTCGGCCCCACGGCCGAAGTGGCGGCGCCCAAGGACAACGACGCCGAGGGCCTGGATCAAAACCCGGCGGTCAGCCTGGTGAAGACTTCGGGGCAGCGGGTGTCGCAGTTCGACATCAAATTGCTTGACGGCGTAGACCCGATTGATCCGTTCGCGGGCACGGGCATCGACGATGCCACGGTCACCTCCGACAAGGCGCGCGTCGAGTTCTTCGACCCGGACGACGTGAACCTGACGAGCGGGACGTTGCTGGAGTTGGGCGTGGACTACGTCTTCGCCTACAACCCGCTGAACGACACGATCTCGATTACGGACGTCGGCGGCCTGTTCCCGCCCGGTTTCTACCGGATCACGCTCGACAATTCGCCGTTCGATCCGCTCGTGCCGAACGACATCGACGCGATTTACGACCTGGCGGGCAACCCGCTCCAGCCGAACCGGCCGACGGGCGAAACGGTGTTCGTGATCGAAATTCCCGAAAACCTGGACTTTGGCGACGCGCCGGATTCCTACGGGACGTCGATCGACAACGACGGTCCACGCCACACCATTCGGCCAAACTTCTTCCTGGGGACCCAGGTCGACGCGGAACTGGACGGTGCGCCGTCGATCGCGGCCGACGGAGACGGAACGGACGAAGACGGCGTGCGAATTCGCGGCGGGTTGCTGGCTGGCGCGTCGGTGAACGTGGGCGCCACGGTGGCCTTCGAGGTCTTCGCCTCGGCGGCGGGCCGGTTGGACGCGTGGATTGACTTCAACCGCAACGGCACGTTTGAGGCGAATGAGAAGATCGCCGACAACGTGTTGCTCACCAGCGCCGCCAACACCATCAACGTGGTCGTGCCCGAAGTTCCGCCCGGCCAGGACGACACGTTGCTCGGGCCGACCTACGCCCGCTTCCGCTTTAGCAGCGTCGGCGGTTTGGATCCCACGGGGCCGGCCATCGACGGCGAAGTGGAAGATTATCAGATTGTTCTCCAACGCTCCGATTCGGCGTGGCAGAACCCAACCAACAATCTGGATGTGAACGACGACGGCGTCGTGACGATCCTCGACGCGCTGCTGGTCGTTAACGACATTCGCGACAACAACCAGCGTCCGGGACAAACGATGCCCAACGTGCATCAGTTGTTCCCCACCCGGTTGCAAGCCGAGGCGGCAAACCAGTTGTTTGTTCAACCGGGCCGGGCGCCGTTTGTCGACGTGAATGGCGATTCGCTGGTCACCGTGGCCGACTTGCAGCAGATCATTGCTGCCCTTCGCGCCCAGATCAGCAACGGTGTGAGCGGCGAGGCCGAGGGCGACGTCTCCGCGGCCGCCGCGCACCACGCTCTGACTGGCGAAGGCGAAGCCACGGAAGCGATCCTGGCGAGCGAGTCCGTCGAGGCGGGCGCGGCGCGGCTCGATCCAAAGGCCGGTCAACGGTCG